>Ga0209483_1002895_pt1 | contig 11619 bp, 9 predicted proteins | sample NGEPerA_FD_184508 | JGI IMG/M metagenome (GOLD analysis project Ga0209483, IMG submission 184508) | Arctic peat soil microbial communities from the Barrow Environmental Observatory site, Barrow, Alaska, USA - NGEE PermafrostL2-A... | ecosystem: Environmental > Terrestrial > Soil > Wetlands > Peat... | reverse complement strand
TCGAAGTGCCTGGTAGTGGGCAGGCAACTTCCGCGAGGACTCTCCATCATTGCGCCGGATGACAGATCTTCGTCCTGCCCGTCGGATGTTGAACTTCGCCGAGGTCGTCCTCAGCTTGGAAGGCTGAGCACGGAATCAGGTCTGCATCATGTTCCGTTGACCGCGGTTGCGGGTGATCATGCTGCCAGGGCGGACTCGCTGCGAAGCCGAAGTCGGGCGGACTACAGGTCCAGAACTGTCCGCGCCACCCGATCCCAGACCTGCGTGGGCACCCACGTCCGCAGGCCGGCGATCAGCTGCGCATCGCAGCCGACCAGATACCGGGCCCGTGGATTCCGGGAGGTGACGGCACGTGCGATGACGCCGGCCACTCTGGCCGGATCCGTCATGATCGGGCCGGCGATCCGGGTGTTGGCCAGGAGCCGCTGGTAGGACGGCCCGAAGCCCGAGTCGGCACGCCCTTGCAGTTCGTCGTCGACCTCGGCCCAGATACCCGTACGGACGAACCCTGGTTCGACCAGCACGACCTTGATCCCGTCGCCCGCGACCTCGGCGCGTAGCGCATCGCTCACGCCTTCCAGGGCATGCTTGCTCGCCTGGTACCAACCGGTCAGCGGGGTCGTCGCACGACCGTAGATCGACGACACGTTGATGATCCGTCCATCGTGGACCTTCCGCATGTGGGGAAGGGCCAGACGTGCCAGTCGCATGGGACCCACGACCATCGTCTCGAGGGCCGCCCGAGCTTCCTCGTCACCGACGTCCTCGACGGCCCCGGTGACGGAGAACCCGGCGTTGTTCACGACCACAGTGGGGCGGTACTTCCGGACCACCCGTTCACAGGACTGGGCGTCGGTCACATCGAGGATGGCCGTCTCGACGGTGAGACCCATCGATTCGGCTGCCTCGGAAACGACTGCTGCCTTCGCCCTGGAGCGCACCGTTCCCACGGAACACATGCCCCGACGGGCGAACTCCAGGGTGGTGGCAAGGCCGATGCCCGAATTCGCGCCTGTCGTGAGGGCTACGCGCTCATCACTCATCGGACCATTCCCACTCGTGTAGGCACGTCATTCGGCGATCGGGGTGCCATCCTCCGGCAGTCGCCCGGAAACAGCCGGAGGAGATCCGCCCGCTGCCACCACCTCACGAGAAAGGAACGAACCGAGTTCGGAGATTGTGCTCATCAGGGACGCCGGGAATACCACGGTCGAGTTCTTGTCCACGGCGATCTCGATCAGTGTCTGGAGGTTTCGCAACTGGAGGGCCAGTGGATGCTTCATCATGATGTCGGAAGCGTCACCAAGGGACGCCGCTGCCATCGCCTCACCTTCTGCAGCGATGATCTTGGCTCGCTTCTCCCGCTCCGCCTCCGCCTCCTTCGCCATCGCCCGCTTCATGTCCTCGGGCAGCTGGATGTCCTTCAGCTCGACGAGCGTGACCTCGACGCCCCATTCGGTGGCGGTTAGCTCGAGGATTGCGCGAATGTCGACGTTGATCCGGTCGGTTTCCGCCAGGGTCTCGTCCAGAGTGTGTTTTCCAACCACCTTGCGCAGGGTGGTCTGGGCGATCTGGTCTATGGCGGCGCTGACGTTCTCAATTGCGACAATGGACTTCACGGCGTCGATGACCCGATAGTAGGCAACGGCAGCAATATCGACACTGACGTTGTCCCGGGTGATGATCCCCTGGGACTGGATGGGCTGGGTCACGATACGCAGTGACACCTTGTTCAGGCGATCGATGACCGGCAGGATCACGTGCAGTCCAGGCTCCTTGGTCCCGATCACCCGTCCCAACCGGAACAGGACGCCCCGTTGGTATTGCGTCACGATCTTCAGCGCCATCGACAAGACGACAATCGCGATCAACGCCACCGCAATCAGCCCGATCACGAGGCCTGCCATCACGCGCTCCCGGAAGACGATTGAACGAAGTGCGACCAAGAGTGTCGTTCGCCAATGGTGCATCCACGTCGATGCCCGCCCATCTGAACGACTTCTGGAACCCACGCCGTGCTCACATGTTCAAAGTAGGAGTAGGGGGTCGATGTGCAAAGGGTCGAAGGGCTCTATTCGTCCTCAGCCTTTGGTTGCACTCGTCGTCGGCAACTGGGTTTCTCCGACGAGGTGTGCTCAGCTCAGCCAGCTGGGGACGGAGCCTGACCCTCCTATCCAGGCAGGTTGATACTCCCCCGGTTTCACAGAGCCCGGTCTTTGGAATCACGCCACGTGGGGTGGTGCAGGCTCCACCCCGCTCCCTGCCCCGGTGGCGGGGAGTGTCCCTGCGCCATGACTGTCCGATGGAGGACCGTGACAACACCGGGGCCTCCGCCGGCGACCTGGTGGTTCCCGAGGGCCGAGCGCGCTCGGGCGGGCTGCCCGGGGATCCCCCCGTGACCGGCATCGCCGAGCCACTGACGGGACGGCGCGTCCTCGCCTGCGACCAAACACCACTCTGATGGTCCGACCCCGGCGCCCAGAAGGTCGAATTGCCCGAAGTGCCATGGTGCACGCCGCAACCCCTAGCTGCGGTGCGAAGGACGGCGGTCAGCCCGAACCGGCCTACTGCACCGCAACCAGGAGGACGGGCACAGGACTCCGATCCAGGATCTCGCGAGCCACTGCGCCCCGGGAGGGATCGTCGTCTTGGGGCCATCCGACGCTCACCAGGTCGGGGTGGAACTCATCGATGGCGCTGAGGACCTGCGCCGCGGGAACGCCGATCCTCAGGTCGAGCTGGGCCAGTGGAGCATCGAGCACATGTTTGGCGAGGAACTCGCGTGCGTAGGCCGTGGTCTCGTGTTGGATCTGGTCGGTGAAGCTGGGAATCTCCTCGTCCACGTGCACCACCACGATCTCGAGGCGGGCGTCGGTTGCCAGCTGAATGGTCCGCTTGAGCGCTCGAGCCTTGCCAGGACTTCCCTCCATTGCGACGAGCACCCTGCGCAGGGTCGTCGGCGGATCCGCATCGGGTTGCACGACCACCACGGGCTTGTCGGTCACGCCGGCGAGCGCCAGTGCGAGGTGTCCGGCAGGCCGGGGGCCACCGGGGCTGCCACGGGCTCCGAGGACCAGCGCCACGACGCCCTCTTCGGACACTGCGAGCGTCAATTGTTCGACCGGATAGCCGGAGAGGGTGTGCAACACCGCCCCCGCGGCCTCGGCGGACGCACGTGCGGTCTCGTCGCCGTCTTCGATGACGTGGACGGTATCGCGTGTGCCGGCCAGGGCCTTGGCCACGGCCTCGGCCATCACGAGCACGGGTCGTGCTGCGGCTGAATTGTCGATGGCGGCGATGATCCTCTTCATGGCAATGGCTCCCAGCTCGGTCCGTGGCGATGGAACTGCAGATCGCGCGATCCGGTGACATACGGCGTGCCCCCCACGACGACGGAGACGGGCCTGTCGGCGGAGATGGAGAGGCGGTACCGCTCCTTGCGGACGCGCACCCTGCTGCCACGGAACCGCACACGCAGTTCGATGGCCGACCATGACGGAGGCAGCACCGGGTCCATGCGGAGCATGCCGGCATGCGGGCGGAGCCCCAAGAATCCGAAGGCGATTGCCTGCCACGTACCACCCATCGTGGCCAGGTGGAGTCCTTCTGCGGTGGAGCCCGTCAGGTCATCGAGATCCATGCGCGCCGCGATGCGGAGTGCCTCCAGCGAGCGGTCGAAGTCGCGTGCCCGTGCATGCAGCGAGGCATGGATGGCGGGGGACAGCGAGCTGCCGTGTGCGGTCCTCGGCTCGTAGTAGCGGAGATTCGGCTCGAGACTTCCGGGTACCGCCTCGTCTGGCAGGAGGTGGTGGATCATCAGTACGTCAGCCTGTTTGATCACTTGAGCGCCCCGGGTGCGTTCGGCCCCCAGCAGCAGGTCCGCCGCGATCGGACGGTGCGGGGCGAGCTCGGCGATGATCAGTGGCTCCAGCCGGTCGAATCCGGCAAACTGCTTGTAGATCCCGGTGTCGGCGTCATAGCCGTCAATGAGGGCATCGGCGAGTTCCGTCCACGTCCGCCGCTCGTCGACACCGGCGTCTCCGTCGGCAGCCTCCATGGCCACGGCGGCGCGACGCAGGTTCCAACGTGCCATGACGTTGGTGAACGCGTTGTCGTCCACCGGCTCGTGGTATTCGTCAGGGCCGACGACCCCGTAGATGTGGGCACTACCGTCAGCTTCGACTCGGATCCTCGAAGCCCAGTAGCGGGCAGTCTCCACGAGGATGTCGAGACCGGGTCCCCGCGCGAATTCCTCATCGCCGGACCAGTCCATGTAGCAGCATGCCGCCCACGACACGTCGGCGACGATGTGCTCCTCGAGCTGGCCGGTGCGGATGGGGACCACCCGCCCCGACCGGTCGCGGGCGCTCTTCGGCGTCACGTCGAGGCCGGTATGGGCGGACTCCCACGGAAAGCGGGCTCCGGCGCGTCCGATCGAGCGCGCCGCGTCGAGGGCGGCGGGCAACCGTCGGAGGCGGTACTCGAGCATGGCCCGGGCCGCCTCCGGGTGCGTAGCGGCCAGGAACGGCAGGACGAAGGTGTCCGCGTCCCAGAACACGTGGCCGCCGTACCCCATGCCGGACAGGCCACGAGCGCCCACCGGGGCCTCGCCGCTGTCGGCGACCGATGCCATCAGGTGGAACATCGCGAAGCGGATGCTCAACTGGAGCTCGTCGTCCCCTTCGATGACCACGTCGGCGTCTTCCCACCGGCGTGCCCAGGCGTGGCGGTGGTCCGTAAGCAATCGGTCGAAGCCGACGGCGGCGGCCTCGGCGACGGCGTCGACGGCGAGGGAGGGATGGGGGAGGGTGTCTGGACTGGAGTGATAGGCGGCGACGCGGTCGAGGACCCTGCTGCCGGCGTCTGATCCCTCCGCCGAACGTGACCGTCGAGTCAGCGTCTGCACGGCCGCAGCGGCTATGCCGCCAGTGGAACCGGCGACCCGAAGCCATGTCGCGTCGCCGGCCCGACCGGCATCGTACGTGGCATCGTCCGTGGCGGGCAGCAAGGCCGGACCATGGCGGAGCGCGGACCGGTACCGACTGCGCAGGACGACGGTTGTCGGAAGAGCCAGTGACACGAACCGGGCGCTTTCGATTATGTCGGTGCCGGCGCCCGCCCGCTCATGCAGGACCCCTGTTCGCAGGTCGAGGACCCGCCGGAGTGGAGTGCCGTCGTGCAGTTCGCCGAGAGCGAAGGCAACGGGTCCCGTGAGGAGGTGGGCGGTCGAGTTCTCCCCCACGTAGACCCCCCTGGCAACCACCCAAGGGTGCCGTCCGGCATGATCCGCAAGAGGTGCGCCACTCACGCCGACGTGCCCATTGGCCAGGGTGAGCAGTGCCTCGTGGACGCGTTCCCGCTCGAGGTCGAATCCATCGACGCAAACGGTCCATCCAGCCCGAGTGGCGACCTCAGGGAGGGACCTCCGGTTGCGGCGACGCAACTGATCCGCCAGGAGCTGGTGGATGCGCGCCTCGCCGCCCGTCAGTGCGACCATTCCGGTCGGGGATGGGTTTCGACCGCCGTTGACCAGCACCACGGTCACGTCCCGGACGTCGGGGACGACGACCTGGGCAGGCCGGTGGGGAACGCCTGCCAATCCGTCGACCACGGCGAGGACAGCCTGCGGATCCACTCCCCGTCGCCAGAGCTCGTGAAGCACACCGACCGCTACATCCCCCCCGTCCTGGAGGGCGATCTGCACGGTGTGACCCTCGACGTCCACCCGCGGTTCGTCGATCCCGACGCACTGAGCCTCCTCCACGGCAATGCCTGCGAGATGGGATGCCCTGGGAATCCCGTGCTGATGCAGAAACCGCTTGAAGCTCGTCCGAGTGAACGGCGCTGCCGGGTCCCACGCCAGTTCGACGCGCACTGTGGGGAGTCCGGCGGGACGGCGGGCCGACGAGGTGGCAATCCCCAGCTGAGCCAGCCTCCGGATGAGCGCATCTGCGGCCCGGTCGAGAATTGCCGAGTCCACACCGGGCTGTGGCCACTCCAGCTCGTTGGTTGCCGAGTGGTTCATGACGACGACTCCACTTCCACCGCTGTCGGCAAGAAGGAATGGAGGCGTACCTGCGGTGGTCCCTCCCAGGCGTTCGGCCAAGTTGGCGGTCGAGTCGGGAGCCATCCACGCAACAGCCATCCCGGCCTCATGCATCGCTAGTAGGTCCTGTCTGGTGCGCGTGGAGATTCGCGAATGGGTGCTCCAGAGGATGACCGCCTCGAACCGCCGGTCGAGTCCAGCCGGCAGCGTACCGAGGCTGGTTCGAGCTGGGCGGCCTGAACTGGTGTCAAGTCCCCGAGAACTGCTGCGACTGCTCATCTCGACCTCTGAGCTTCGACACTCGCTGCGAGAGCAGGACAACACTGGGTCACGCCTCCACAGTGGCACCCACCGGAATCATCGAGCCAGGGTCTGAATCCCTTTTGACCGGTGAACCGCAGTCAGATTCGTCCACCCAGTACAGCCTGACGTGCCGGATGTGCCGCGCTGCGTCTTCTCCTTCGTTTGGAGGGGCACGTTCGTGGGGGTGACCAGGTCGGACCGGGTGTTTCCGGTCTCGCACCTGGCAATCGCCGTCCGTTCAGCGGAATTGCTTCTGCTGCGGGGCAGGCTGGCACCGGTTCGGTCGCCTCGGATCAGCGTCAGCGGGCAATGGGGCTGATGGACTCCGACGGAGGCGGGAGAAGCCCAGAGGGGGTCGGAGGACCTTCGACCCTGGCCCGAAGGCGTCGGAGGCTTGAAGATTCGGACATGTGGATTGATGAGCGCGGTTCGGAGGTCCTAGATTTCCCGGAGTGTTGGCGGCTGCTCGCGCTCGGGGCCAAGCGACATCACCACGGACATCTTGGGATTTCCACAGACAGCGCCCCCCTGGTTCTTCCGGTCGACTACGCCGTCCACGATGCGGAAGTGGTGATCCAGATCGGCGAGCGGCTGTTCGACCGGGTGAACGGTCGACTCGTGGCCTTTCAGGTGGACTACTCCTTCGACGGGCTGGCCAAGGATGGCGGCAGCCCGGAGGGAAGGTGGAGCGTCCTGCTCCGAGGACTGGCCAGCGAGATAGACCGGTCGGCTGCTGGGGGTCACTTCCCTGAGCCCCGGGTGGCGGAGCCTGGTCATCGACTCGTTCACGTACGCGGGGACGTCGTCACCGGACGCCGGCTTCGGCCACCCGGACCAGATGAGGGCAACGCCGATTCATGAACGTCCGACCAGAGACCGACCCGCAGGATCGGCGGATGCCCGCCGGCTGGCCACCGAAGGGACCATCCTGGTCGATCTCGCCTTGCAGGGGGACCGCTGTGGCCGCGGTGACAACGAGTGCGCTCCCCGCCTGAGCACCCCCGACCCATGAACCCGACCGACTGCCGAGCCTGGCTCTTCGACCTGGACGGAGTGCTCACTCGGACGGCAGACGTCCATGCGGCGGCCTGGAAGTCGGTCTTCGACGACTTCCTGTCCACCAGGACTCCATCGGCACGGGGCCCAAACGCTCCAACAGCTGGGTTCGACGAGGTCGACGACTACCTCCTCTACGTGGACGGAAGGCCCCGGGCCGACGGGGTCCGCACCTTCCTGGCATCGAGAGGGATCGCACTGCCGGAAGGTGGTGCGGACGATCCCGCCGCGGCGCACACGGTGATGGGTATTGCCAATGCCAAGAACAAACTGTTCCAAGAAATCCTGGAGTCCCGAGGAGTGACGGTCTACGACGGTGCGGTCGAACTGGTCGGCTGCCTGAGGTCCCAAGGAGTACCAACGGCGGTCGTCTCGGCCAGCGAGAACACCCCTGCCGTGCTGCGTGCAGCAGGAATCGTCGACCTCTTCGACGCATGCGTGGACGGCACAGTCGTCAAGCAGCGCCACTTGGCGGGCAAGCCAGCACCGGACAGCTATCTCGAGGCCGCCACGATGCTGGGCGTCGACCCGTCACTATCCGCAATCGTGGAGGACGCCCTGGCCGGCGTCGAGGCGGGCCGGGCGGGGTGCTTCGGGCTGGTGGTCGGCGTCGCCCACACCGGCCAAGCCGACGAGCTCCGGTCACATGGCGCCGACCTCGTCGTCAGCGACCTGGCCGAATTACTTCCCGGGTTACAGGGGCGCGGAACCGGGACAGTCCCGCGGACCGACGATCCTGGGCTGGAGCCGCACTGACCGGGGTGGGCTCGCTGCAGTGTGCGCGGGCTGGCCCGGGCGCACCCAGGAGTCGCGATGTTCGCATCCTCGATCACGCCCATGACACCTGGCCATGGGGTTCCAGGCGGCCTCACCGTCCTCAGCCCCACCAGCTGAGCACGCTGTTGCTCACGCATGTTCGGCCCGTCCGCCGTCGGACTGCCGTTTCCATCGGAGGACGAGCGGAGGTGCCGAGCCGTGGTCCGGCCTCGAAGGACGGCACCCTGCGGAACCGTCAGCAGTCGAGTTCGGGTGCGAGCCGCTCATGGGCGCCTCGGCGTTGCGACGCCCGTTCTCGATGCGCAGGGAGGCGAGGAGCCCCTGCGCATCGGGCCGTCGCCCAACCGTTCCCGCAGGGATCGCTGCCAGTGGTGACCGTCGCCGGAGACGGACCGTCGTGCCCCCAGGAGCGAGGCACGACGGTCGACGGGACGGAACGGGGCTCGCGCTCCCTACGCCGAGGCCACGACCGGGGTCGGCAGCGCCGCACACGTCGCGAGGACCGACTCGGACCACACGACGGAACCGGCGGTGAGCCGCATGTCGAATTCGAGATAGGCACCGCCCAGGAACGTGTCCACCGCGAGCCGGTGGACCGGATCCACGCCCGAAGCCGCCGGATAGGTGATCGACGCCGGGCCGGTGAACCGCAGCTGGTCCCCGAAGGCATCGGTACGGATGGCGAGATCGCAGTTCCATCGAATCAATTCGTGGACCTGCGTCCCGCCCGGGGGTCCCGGCAGGTGCCGAAGGGAGTACATCGGGGTACCGCTCGGCAGCAGGGCGTCGAACACGTCGGCCTGGAGCCGTTCGGCGGGGGCAACCACCACCCTCGTCAGGACGCAGTCGTCAGGCCGGGCCAGCGTGCCGACCACCGCTGCCGAGTCGACGTCAACGGAGATGCGCGCGAGCTTCTTCGGAGCTCCGAGCAGTTCTCGACCGGCAGCCAGTGCGGCCTCATTGGTCACATAGATGTATGGGATGTAGAAGCCCGGATTGCCGTCATCGTCGACCACGTGCAGGATCGAGACGTACTCGCCGTACGGTCCGAGCGTGCTGGCCCCGTAGTCCGCCACGAGCACCGCACCGAATGCCGGGTCGTCGAGGTGCAGACCCCGTGGCACCAGATCAGCGATGTCGCCGGCCACGGTGAAGGTCACCATCACGGCCCTGCACCCCCAATATTCGATGCCGCGTTCGGAGTCCATCTGGAACAGGGGCGAGTCCAGCGGCGTGCTCTTCCAGGTCACCATGTGGCCATCATCTCCTCGAGGTCGTAGTCGGTCCGTTCGTAGTTGTCGATCAGGTCCCGGGCGGCATCGAGTGCGAGCACTTCGAGGGTGCCGTCTTCGATGAGCAGGCTCCGCGCATCGCGGAACAGCTTCTCGATCAGGGCATCACGACTGAGGCCCTGCGCGCCGACGACCTGGAGCGCGTCGTGGGCGACCTCGTAGGCCGTGCGCTTGGCGAAGACCTGTGCCGCCCGGGAGTGGCGGGGCGAGGCCCCCACGGCCTGTTCGGTCGCCCCGGGCAGGTTCGCCTGGGTATGCGCCAGGGTCGCACGCGAGTAGGCCCTTGCCGTCTCCACCCGCTCGAACATCCGGTAGAGGGTGAGCTGGATGTTCTTGTGGCGCGAAAGCGGCCCGCCGCCCTGGACCCTGGTGCGGGCGTGGTGGAGCGCCTCCTCAAAGGCGGCGCGGGCGACACCGACGGCGACGTTGGAGATCACGGAACTCGTGAGGCAGAGCAGCTGGTCCTGGAACGCCGGGTAGAGCGGGCCTGGTGGGACGAGGACGTTGCGTTCGGGCACCAGCACCCCATCGAAGAAGATCTCCCCTTGCGGATCGTCCCGGACGCCCATCATGTCCGCCGGCGGTCCACGTCGGACCCCCGGCTGGTCGAGATCGACCACGGCGAAGAGGCTGTGGACCAGGTCGCCGCTCCCACCCGCCTGGGCGTGCACCGCAGCGTGCGTGGCGATCGGACCCGAGCTGACCCATGCTGACTTCTGGCCGCTCAGCACCCATCCGCCGTCGGTCGGTTCCGCGACGAGCTGGCTGCGCCCGTAGGCGGCGGAGTCCGAGTCGCGCACGCTGATGAAGTCGCTCCCGTGGTCGGGTTCGGTGATCGCCCAGCAGCCGTGGTAGGCGCCGGACTCGTCGTCGACCCACGGCACCATGAGTTCGTCCTTCAGCTCCTGGCTCCCGAAGTTGGAGATGCACATCACCGGGAGCATGTCGACCAGGAACGCGGTGGCGAGGCCGAGGCTGCCCCACCCCAGCTCCTCGAGGACGACCGACTGGGTGAGTGCGGACAGCCGCTCCTCGGGGCCGCCGGCCTCAGGTGGGAGGAACAGCCGGTGGTACCCGACGGCCTTCAACGTCGCCATCGCGGTGAAGAAGGGGGACCCGCTACTGATCCGCTCCGTCGGCGTCATCCTGTCCAGCGACCACGCTGCCGGCCGGAGGACCTCGACGGCGATGCGATGTGCCTCCCGGCGCAGCACGACGTCGTCGTCGGACAGTTCTGCCAGGTCAAGGAATTGGCCACCCCCAGGGCTGCTCACGAGGCCAGCGTAGGGGTCACCCCCGGGCACAAACAGGGCCGGAAGGCTCTACCGGACGTCCCCAGCAGCGTGCATTTCCAATTGCTCAGGACGCTCTTCCCCGTGGACCATCCGACGCCAACGACCCCAGCTTCATAAGCTGAGATCCGGAACCGGTGCCGCGTGGTCGTCTTTGCACGGGTGCTCAGGGTTCGATGTCGAAGGCGGCGTAGTACGGGGCGAACCGCTCCCTGATCCGATGAGGGTCGAGGCCGAAATCAGACAGTTGATAGGAGTGCGCACCGTGGGAGCCGGGCTCGTGGGTGGCGGCCCACTCGGCCACCGAGGTCCGGGACCGATCGTCGAAGGGGAGGCCGATCCGGTTCAGGCCCTGCGCAAGGGCGCCAACTGGATCCGCCTGGAGATCCGAGAAGGTGATGTCGGCGAAGCGGTCGTCACCCATTCGCTCCCGGAACTCCATGGCCCGCTGTACGGCGATCCACCACCGATCGAGCTGCTCAGAACCCAGTTCGATGGAGTCGTCACGGTCACTGCTCCAGCTGCGGGTGTAGTGGATCAGACTGCAGACCGAGCCCAGGACCTGGGTGGGGTCCCGGTGACTCCAGAGGAAGCGGGCATTCGGGTAGGCCCCGACCAGGTCGTCGAGCGCGAACATGTGCACCGGCGTCTTCAGATGCCAGAGCGTCGGAGGGCAGTGCCATTGGAGCAGGCGGAGTACCCGCCGGTGGTAGCGGTAAGTCTCCCTCATGTCGGTGTCGATGACCCACTGCAGATAGGACGGCACCCGGGCGAAGCCGTCGAAGTGGACCGTCCGGAAGCTCATTCCCATGAGGTCTTGGCACTCCGTGGCTGTGGTGGCCTCGGTGTGGTA
>Ga0209483_1002894_pt1 | contig 11619 bp, 9 predicted proteins | sample NGEPerA_FD_184508 | JGI IMG/M metagenome (GOLD analysis project Ga0209483, IMG submission 184508) | Arctic peat soil microbial communities from the Barrow Environmental Observatory site, Barrow, Alaska, USA - NGEE PermafrostL2-A... | ecosystem: Environmental > Terrestrial > Soil > Wetlands > Peat... | reverse complement strand
ACGTCGACGGTGGACGCCAGCAGAGCCTGGTTCAGCTCCAGCGCGATGCCCCTCTGGATGTCGAGCAGGTGGTTCAGGCGGCGCTTCTTCTCGACCAGCGGGACGTCGTCGGCGCGCCGCGCCGCCGCGGTGCCGGGGCGCACCGAGTAGGCCTGGATGTGGACCACGTCGTAGCGGATGTCGCTGATCAGGCGCACGGTGCCTTCGAACTCGGCCTCGGTCTCGCCGCTGAATCCGACGATGATGTCGGTCGTCAGCGCCAGGCCGGGCACTGTCGCCTTGGCCTCGGCGATCTTCTCGCGGTACTCGGCGACGGTGTAGACGCGGCGCATGCGGCGCAGCAACTCGTCATCACCGGCCTGGACGGGAAGGTGAAGCTGCTCGCACACCGATGAGAGGTCGCGCATCGCGGCAAACAGCTGCGGCACCGCGTTGCGCGGGTGCGAGGTGAGGAAGCGCAGGCGCCACAGCCCGGGGATGGCGTCGACGGCGGCGAGAAGCTCGGGCAGCCCTGTTCCTGCGCCCGGGTCGCGGTAGCTGTTGACGTTCTGGCCGAGCAGGGTGACCTCGCGCACGCCGCGGTCGACGAGGCGACGGACGTCGGCGACGATCTCCGCTGTGGGGCGGCTGCTCTCGCGCCCGCGGACGAACGGCACGATGCAGTACGTGCACATCTCGTTGCACCCACCCATCACCGGCACGTAGGCGAGCAGCCGGTCCGACGCCGGCATGGTCACGGGCCCGTCGACGTCGCCACCGTAGAGCGACTGCAGGCGCGCGAAGAAACCCTCGGGCTCGCGCACGTCGAACATGTAGTCGAGGTCGGCCATACGGTCGAGCAACGCAGAGCCGTGCTCGACAGCCATGCAGCCGGTCAGCGCGATCGCCCTCCCGGGGCGCTCCCGCTTCCACGGGATCAGCTCCTTGAACTTTCCGTACACCTTCTGCTCGGCGTTGGAGCGCACCGCACAGCTGATCAGCACCGCGATGTCGGCGTCCTCGAGGGCCACGTCGGGGATGAACCCGATCTCGGCGAACGACTCGGCGAGGCGCTCGTGGTCCGCATCGTTCATCTGGCAGCCGATGTGCCAGAGGTGCACGCGAGGCGGCCGGCCCAGGCGAGGCACGATGGGCTCGCGGCCCCGGACAGGCTCATCGGCGTCACCGCGGCGGGCGAGTGGAAGTGCCTTGAAGTGGGACGCGGACGGGCTCAGGACAGGCAGGTACACGCTGCCACCTAGCCTAGCGAGTACTGGCGGCGACCGTACTCGCGCCTACCGGGGCTCCACGAGCAGCCTCATCCCGGTCCTCTCCTCACCATCGATGGAGATGTCGATGAACGACGGGATGCACACGAGGTCGAGGCCTCCCGCGGCCACGTAGCCGCGGGAGATGGCGATCGCCTTGACGGCCTGGTTGATCGCACCCGCACCGATGGCCTGCACCTCCACCCGGTGCTGGGTGCGGACCACCCCGGCGATGGCTCCCGCAACAGCGACTGGCTTGCTTGTGGCTGAGACCTTGAGAATTTCCATGGGGTTGGCTTCCCCTTGTGACGACGCGTGCGTGGGCGGTTGCTTCGACGTGATCATGAGATTGGTGGTGATTGTGAACCGGGATCAGGAATCGAGGGTTTGGCCGCGATGCAATCGTTACTTCGCGTACTCCACGCTGCGCGTCTCGCGGAGCACGACCACCTTGAGACGGCCCACGTAGCTGCCCTCGGCATGGAGCCGCTTGGCGATCTGGCGCGCCAGCACCTGGGCGCGATCGTCGCTGACCTCGCTGGGGCGGACCATGACCCGCAGCTCCTTGCCGGCCTGCACCGCGAAGCTGCGCTCCACGCCGTCGAACTCGCTGGCGATGGCCTCGATGCGCTCCAGTCGCTTCAGTGACGCCGCCATCGCCTCGCGCCGGGCGCCGCGGCGGGTGGCGGCGATGGCGTCGGCGGTCATCACGATGAAGGCGCCGATCGAGCGCGGCTCCTCGTCGTAGTGATGGGCGCGCACCGCCTGGACGACCGTGGCGGGGCGGCCGAGGCGAGCGAGGATCTCGCCTCCGATGATGGCATGTGAGCCCTCGACGCCCTCCTCGACGGCGTGCCCGATATCGTGGAAGAGGCCGATCTCCTTGGCCTCCTGCTCGTCGTAGCCGATCTCGGCGGCGATCATCCCGGCGATGGCCGCGGTGTCCTTGCTGTGGCTGAGCACGTTGTGGCCGTATGAATTGCGGAAGCGCAGCGTGCCGAGCAGCTTGGCCAGCTCGGGGTGGACGGAGGGGATGCCCAGCTCCTGGCAGGCCGTCTCGCCCTCCTCCTTGATGCGCTGCATGATCTCGCTCCGACTCTTGCCGACCATCTCCTCGATGCGAGCAGGGTGGATGCGCCCGTCCGCGAAGAGCCGCTCCAGCGTGACCCGGGCGACCTCGCGCCGGACCGGGTCGAAGCCGCTGAGCACGACCGCCTCGGGGGTCTCGTCGACGATGACGTCAACACCCGTGGCCGCCTCGAGGGCGCGGATGTTGCGGCCCTCTCGACCGATGATCCTGCCCTTGAGGTCGTCGCTGGGAAGGTGCATGACCGTCACCGACGACTCGCCGGTCTGGTCGGAGGCGTGGCGCTGCATGGCCGCGATGAGGATCTCCCGGCTCCGCTCCGACGCCTCTTCACGCACACGCTCGTCGGCGGCCCTGATGCGCTCGGCGATCTCGCCGTCGAGCTCGGCCTCCACCTCGGCGAGCAGCTCAGCCCGCGCCTCCTGCTGGGAAAGGCCGGCGACGCGCTCGATCTCGCGGCCGACGAGGTCACGCTCGCTCTCGGTCGTCTGGCGCAGTTCCTCCAGCTCCTCCTCGCGTCGGGTGAGGCGCTGCTCGCTCTGCTCCAGCTCGCGCATGCGCCGTTCCAGGCCCTCTTCGCGCTGGCTGTTGCGCTGCTCGAGGCGAGCCACCTCGGCGCGGCGTTCGCGGACGTCGGTCTCGGCCTCGCCGCGGATGCGGAAGGCCTCCTCACGAGCGCCCACGAGCACCTGCTGAGCCTCCTGCTCCAGCGACTGCTGACGCGCACGAAGTTCGGTGTCGGCGGCGCCGCGACCCGCACCGGCAGCGGCCACGGCGGTGCGCGCGCGGAGGATGGCGCCGATGGCAAAGGCAATGGCGATGCCCAAGCCCACGATGAGGGCGACGATCTCGATTGTGATGGGGGTTTTCCCTCGGGTCGCGATCCTGGGGCGACAGGCGCCCCGCGTTGCGGCGTCTCGTCGGCGACGTCGCCTCCCCGAACCGGGTGCGGCTGCGTCGGCCGGCGGCCAAGCGCGGCCGGGGTCGAGACGTGGTCATATTGTAGTGGCGGGAGGGCGCGGACGAAAGCTTCGCGTCCACCCTCGATTACCCTAAGGGTGAGTGGACTCCCACACACACCTGAACGCTGCCGACGCCGGTGGACCCGACTTGGTCGAGGTCCCGACGGCGCCCCCCGACGAACAGGCCGCCGCCAGCTCCCTCGAGAGCCCCCTGGTTCACAGCCGGCCGAGCGCCGTCGGGGCGCTTCTTGCCGGGACGACCCTTCTGCGCATCGGCACCTCCGGCGCCGCCGTGGCGGTGGGCTTCGACCTCGTCGACATGTTCGGCGGCCGCCCCAGCGGTCTCATCCTGGGTTTCGTCGGGGCCAGCCAGGCCGTGCCCGAGATGGTTTTCGCTCCCATCCTCGCCCGGTTCGCCGATCGGTTCGGGCGCCGCCTGTTCCTCATCGGCGGCCCGCTCTTCAGCGTCATCGGCGCACTGATGCTGACCACAGCCAACGCACCCGGTCACATCGTCGTCGCCCGGCTGGTGGAGGGAGTGGGTGCGGCGTGCTTCATCCCCACCGCGCTGGGGACGATCGCTGCCGCCACGACCCACAACCGCCGGGTCCGGGCGAACGCCAGCGGGGCCTTCGAGGCCGCCAACCTGGCCGGCTATGCCGGCGGGTTCGTCGTGGGACCGTTTGCGTACCACTGGCTGCACCACGGCGCCTTCCTTGTGCTGGCCGCGCTGTACATGGCTGCCGCGGTGGTCTGCGCCGCGCTGGTGCCTTATGTGCCGCCGCTGCCGGTGAGCCCGCTGAGTCGAGTGATGAAAGCCATCACGGGGCCAGGCCCGATCCGCAGCTTCCTGCCCGCGTGGGTGGCCTGCTTCGCGCTCCTCGGCGCCTACGCGGCGCACCTGCCCGCGCTGCTCCGCCGCGCCCAGGTGCCCGGCCAGACGCTCCTCCACCATTTCGACGAGCGGGTGGTCTCGGCGATCCTGGTCACCTGGATCGCGCTGCTTCTGGTGGGGATCGCGCTCTGGACGCCCTGGATCCCGCGCATCGGAGCGGTGCGGATCATGCGCCGCGCTGCGCCGGGCGCCTGGCTGATCGCGGCAGCGCTACTGGCGCTCAACCACACCCCGCCTGCCTGGGCTCCCCTCTTCCTCCCGGTGCTCATCATCGGCGTGCTGGTGCTCGCCGGCTTCGGCCCGGCCGCGGTGACCTACCTCGCCGAGTGCTCGGAGACCTTCGCCGCCGACCGCGCGGCGCTGATGGCCTTCTACACGGTCGCGCTCGCCGGCGGGGGCGCCATCGGTTCACTGCTCGGGGGCGTGGCGGTGCGTTTCGGGTACCTCGACGGCCTCGTCCTGTTCGGCCTGGGGCTCTCCGTGTTCGCCTATGTGGCCCTGACGCCGGTCTTGCGCTACGAGCGCGCCATGCTCAGCAGGGTGGACTCCCCGCCGGCCCCGGCCCCCGTCGGCTGAACGGAGCCGGTCAGGGCGCTTCCCGCTTGGTCGGGCGGTTTACCACGCGTATGCCTCCGGCGCGGGGCCGACCGGCGGGAAGATCGTGTCGAGTCGACCCAGGGTGGCCTCGTCCAGGCTGACCTCGACGGCGCCGACGCTGCTGTCCAGTTGCTCCACGGTACGCGGGCCGATGATCGGCGCGGTCACGCCCGGCTGAGCGAGCAGCCAGGCAATGCCGACGTCGGCAGGATGGTGACCAAGCTCGTCGCACAGCGACTCGTAGCGCTCGATCTGCTCGCGGTGGTCGTTGAGGACGTTCTGGGTGGTCTCAGACGCGGACCGGCCCTCCTTCTGCTTGCGAAGAATGCCGCCGAGCGCGCCGCGCATCAGGGGGCTCCACGGGATCACGCCGAGCCCGTATTCACGGGCTGCAGGCAGCACCTCCATCTCGACGCGGCGCTCCAGCAGGTTGTACAGGGACTGCTCACTGACCAGGCCCTGGAAGTTCCTGTTGCGGGCCGTCTCCTGCGCCTGCGCGATGTTCCAGCCGGCGTGGTTCGACGAGCCCACGTAGATCACCTTGCCCTGGCGCACCAGCGTCTCCATTGCCTGCCAGATCTCGTCCCAGGGCGTGTCGCGGTCGACGTGGTGCATCTGGTAGAGGTCGATGTGATCTGTCTGGAGCCGGCGCAGTGATGCCTCGCATGCGCTGATGATGTTGCGCGCCGACAGGAAGGTGTCGTTCGGCCAGTCGCTCATCGAGCCGTACAGCTTGGTGGCGATCACGACCTTCTCGCGTCTCTCGCCGCCCTGCGCGAACCAGTTGCCCACGATCCGCTCGGTCCACCCCTCCCCCTTCCGCCAGCCGTACACGTTGGCGGTGTCGAAGAAGTTGATCCCGTGCTCGAGGGCCCGGTCCATGATCGTGCGCGAGACCTCCTCGGTGGCCTCGGGGCCGAAGTTCATGGTGCCGAGGCAGAGACGGCTGACAGAGAGGCCGGAGCGCCCCAGGTGGGTGTATTCCATCACCTGAGTCTGCGCTGAGGGTCAGCTGTCGCGCTCCAGCTGGCGGCAGACCCAGTGCACGGTCTCAGCATCGAACCCACGGCGCTGCAGGGTGCCCGCCACCCGATCGCGGCGGCGTGCCCACGGGACACGCTCGCTCCGCTCCCATACGCGACGCCCAACCTCCAGTGCCGTCGCGCGCTCCGCCTCGGCATCGACCGACCCGAGGGTGCCGGCGATGGCCTCGTGCGCGACGCCCCGCGCGCGCAACTGCGAGGCCACCTGGATACGTCCGTGACCGGTGCGCCGGGAGCGCGCGGCGATGGCCTGGGCCAGCGCGTCGTCGTTGACGTAGCCGTGCCCGACCATGGCGGCGGTGGCGGCGACGGCGGCATCCTCGGTGAAGCCCCGACGCTGCAGCCGTCGTTGCAGCGCCGCAGCTGACTGACCCGCGCCGGCGAGGATGCGCAGCGCCACGCGCTCGGCCTCCGCGACGGAGTCCGGATCCTCGGGCGGTGCAGGGCCCGGGCGCGGCTCCGAGGTGCCCGGGTCGCTCATCGAGTCAGCCCACGGGCACCGGTGGCATCACTCCGTCGATCTCGGGTTCGAGGACGGGGGGGACGTCCGGCAGTGACTGCAGCTTGACCTTGGTCGCGATTTCGTCGAGCAGGTCGGGATTCTGACGCAGGAAGTCACGCACGTTCTCGCGTCCCTGGCCGAGACGCATCTCGCCGTATGAGAACCAGGCACCGCTCTTGTCGACAACCTTCGTGTCGATGGCGATGTCGAGCACGCTGCCCGCGTACGAGATGCCCTCGTTGTACATGATGTCGAACTCTGCAACGCGAAATGGCGCAGCCACCTTGTTCTTGACAACCTTGACCTTGACCCGGTTGCCGACGACGTCGAGGCCCTGCTTGATGGAGTCGATCTTGCGAATGTCCATGCGCACCGATGCGTAGAACTTCAGCGCTCGCCCACCGGTGGTGGTCTCGGGGTTACCGAACATCACGCCGATCTTCTCGCGGAGCTGGTTGATGAAGATGACACACGTGTTGGAACGCGAGATCGCCGCCGTCAGCTTGCGCATCGCCTGTGACATGAGTCGCGCCTGGAGCCCGACGTGGCTGTCGCCCATCTCGCCGTCGATCTCGGCCTTGGGCACCAGCGCCGCCACGGAGTCGATGACAACGACGTCGACGGCGCCGCTGCGCACCAGCACCTCGACGATCTCGAGCGCCTGCTCGCCGGTGTCCGGCTGCGAGATGAGCAGCTCATCGGTCTTGACGCCGATGCGGGCAGCGTATTGCGGGTCGAGCGCGTGCTCCGCGTCGATGAACGCGGCCACCCCACCGAGCTTCTGGGCCTCGGCGATGACGTGGAGCGTCAATGTGGTCTTGCCCGAGGACTCCGGTCCGTAGATCTCGATCACGCGGCCGCGAGGCACACCCCCGACGCCGAGCGCGATGTCCAGGGTCAGTGCGCCGGTGGGAATGGCCTCGACCCGGTGGGTGGTCACCTCACCAAGGCGCATGATCGCCCCCTTGCCGTGGGCGCGCTCGATCTGTCCGAGCGCCGTGCTGAGTGCCCGATCCCGCTCTGTGGTCACCGCCTCACTCCCGCTGACGGCGGCTGCTCGCCGCCCGTTGACCTCGATGCTGGGGCCGATATTACGACTTTCTGGTGTTGTTGTCAAAGCAGAAACTCCGTGAGCGTGGAATGGGTGGGATCGGTGTTGCGGCCGGCGGTACGGCCTGATGGCGGTGGGACATCGAACAGATGTACGCCCCCACTGTAGGGGGTGCGGCCCGGGATGGCAACGGCATCGTGCCCCAGGTTCGCGACAGCTGCCTGTCGCTCTCCTGGCGCGCTCACACGAGGTCGAGCACGAGGCGCAGCGCGGCGGTCACGGCAGCGGCGCGATTGGCCTCGCGACCCCGATCCTCGTCGAGGCGCACCACCCTGTCGGCGGCGGGCGTGGCCACCGCGACGTACACCAGGCCCGCCGGCTTTCCGTCCTCCTCCGACCCGGGGCCGGCGACACCGGTGATGCCGACGCCGACGTCGGTCTCGAGCCTGCGCCGGGCGCCTCTCGCCATGGCCAGGGCCACCTCCTGGCTCACCGCGCCGTGGCGCTCCAGCACGTCGCCGTCAACCTCGAGAAGGGCTCGCTTGACGTCGTTGTCGTAGGCGATCACACCGCCACGGACGTAACGCGACGACCCCGGCACCGCGGTGAGGGCGGCACCGAGCAGACCGCCGGTGCAGGACTCGGCCACCGCCACCGTCCATCCCCTGCCGACGAGCGCCGCGCCGGCGGCGGCGCTGTCAGGGAAGACCTCAGCGAGTTGCGGTGGTTCCTCCCCGGCCATCGGTTCAGGATCGTCCGTGGTCGCCGGTCAACGGTAGTTGGTGAATTGGAGGGGCACGTCGACGTCCTCACCGCGCAGCGCGGCGATGACTCCCTGCAGTGCGTCCTTGTCCTTGGCTGTGACGCGCAGCTGGTCACCCTGGATGCGCACCTGCACCTTGGGATGGTCGGCACGGATCTGCTTGTGGAGCTTGCGCGCCAATTCGTCGTTGATGCCGCGGCGCAGCTTGATGACCTGGCGCAGGCGGCCCTTGGCGGCGGCCTCGGGCTTCTGCGGGTCGAGGATCTTGAGGTCGAGATGACGTTTGTGGAACTTGCTCTTGATGACGTCGGTCATGGCGCGCAGCTGCATGTCACCCTCGGTCGTGAGGATCAGCTGCTCCTTCTCCAGCTCGATCTCGGCGGTGAGGTTCTTGAAGTCGTACCTGGTACCGATCTCGCGGCGCGCCTGGTCAATGGCGTTGACCAGTTCCTGGTGGTCGAAATCACTGACGACGTCGAACGAGAACTCCTGGGCCATGTGCACGCAGGATACCGATCATGGCCGCGTCGGTTCACCCGCGGCAGCCTCAGCGGGCGCGGGCGCAGCCAGGATCACCGCCGCCGCCGCTCTGTCCAGCGGCGACGTCACCACGGGACGACCGGCCGCGGAGAGGAATTCCAGCAGCGGCAGGACGAGGTCGGGCCGGATCTGGGAGCGTGGCTCAGCGGCGTCCGGTTCCTGGACGGTGAGCACCCCTGCGCTGAGCAGACGATCGAGCTGGTGGCGCACGTCGAGGCTCTCGGACCCGGTGAGCGCGGCAAGGTCCTCGACGGTTCGGGGCTGGTCGAGCAGGTGGCGCACCAGTCGGAGGCGACCGGGATCCGCAAGGGAGCGGAGCAGGTCGGCGGTCGGGCGCAGCTCGTCGGGTGAGCCGGCAAGGAGGGCGCGCGCCGCCTTCCAAGCCTCCTGCGGGTGGCGAGGAAGCTGGCGGCCGCTCACGTAGCTCGTCTGGAGGAGCGCCTCTCCCACGGTGGCGCCGGCGCCGCGGCGGGCCACCACGATGTAGAGGATGCCGGCGATCAGCATGGCGATCACGGCGTCGAGCCACCCGGCGCCGATGCCGACGCCGAAGAGCCGCCGCCCCAAAGCCAGGAGACCGGTGACGATGCTGGCCACGACACCGATGTCGACGGCGGCAGCGATGAACGCGCGCAGTACGTGGGGCAGGCGCACGAGCCCGGCTCCCGTCGATGGTGGTGTCCTGCGGATGGCCAGGTAGCCACCCACCCCCATGACGATGAGGATCGCTCCCTGGACGGCGAGCTGCTCGACGCGGTTGAAGATGTGCTCGACGGGGATGCCGACGACGGTCCCGAGAGCGACGAAGGCCGCCACCCAGACGATCGTGGAGGGGACCATCGCGATGATGAAGGTGCGTCGCGGCACCCGGAGAGCGCCGGCCACCAGGGTCGTGTAGATGCGCAGCCCGGGGATCAACCTGCTGACGGCGACTCCCAGCCAGCCGGCCGAGCGCATTCGCCGTGACACGCGCTGGAGGTTGCGCTGCTGGTGCAGCCGCTGGGCCACGGTGTTCAGGCCGCGCTCCCCGACAAGTCGCGCCCAGCTGTAGCCGACGATCGAACCCGCGAAGCAGGCAAGCATGGCGAGCGGGACGAAGGCCCAGGGGTTGAGGCCGCCGGCAGAGATCAGCAGCCCGGCGGCGAGGAGCACGATCTCGCCCGGTGCGAACGGCAGCGGCACACCCGATTCCTCAGCAAAGAGCAGGCCGCAGAGCAGCACGACCGCGACCGCTCCATGGAGGCCTTGGAGAAAGTTCAGGGGGTGATCCTCGTGGTCCCAGTTGAAGGTTCGCGCTCAGCCTACCCCGGCGCACCCCGCCGCGACGGTGCGCTGCCGATCACTCCTCGCCGAGTTCCGCCAGGTATTCGTCGACCTGGATGACGTCCATGAGCACCTCGCGCGACTTGCTGCCCTCGTACGGACCGATGATGCGGTGCTCGGCCAGCTGGTCGACGAGCCGGGCGGCGCGCGTGTAGCCGACATTCATCTTGCGTTGCAGCAGCGAGGCCGCCGCGCGTCCCTCGGCAGCGACGATATGCGCCGCCTTGGCGAAGAGCGCGTCGCGCTTGGTGGCCTCACGCGCCCAGGACACCGAGGCCTGCACCTGGAAGATCTCGTCCTGGTAGTCCGGCTTGCCCTGCGCCTTCCAGTGGTCGACGAGCGCGTCGAGCTCGCGGTCGCTGACGAATGCGCCCTGGAGACGCTGCGCCTTGCCCTGGTCGATGGGGAGATAGAGCATGTCGCCCCGCCCGAGGAGCTTCTCGGCGCCCATCTCGTCGAGGATGACCCGCGAGTCGGTGCCACTCGAGACGGCGAAGGCCACCCGCGAGGGGATGTTGGCCTTGATCAACCCGGTGATGATGTCGGCCGAGGGACGCTGGGTGGCCACGACGAGGTGGATGCCCACGGCACGGGCGAGCTGGGCGATGCGGCAGATCAGGTCCTCTATCTCGCCGGCGGCGACCATCATGAGGTCGGCCAGCTCGTCGATCACGATGACCGTGTAGGGGAGCGGCGCCAGCCCCAGCCCGGGGGCACGCTCGTTGAACGCCGCGATGTTGCGCGCCCCGTGGGAGGCGAAGAGCTTGTAGCGCTCCTCCATCTCCTTGACCGCCCAGCGCAGCGACGCCACCGCCGCCTCCGGTTCCACTACGACGGGCACGAGGAGATGGGGCAGGTCGGCGAAGTTGCTCAGCTCCACACGCTTGGGATCGATGAGGATCAGCTTCAGCTCCGCCGGGGTCGCCTGGAGCAGGAAGCCGCCAAGAACTGCGTTGATGCACACCGACTTGCCGCTGCCGGTGGCGCCTGCGATGAGCAGGTGGGGCATGCGGGTCAGGTCACCAGCGACGGGGTGACCGCTGACGTCCGCGCCGAGCGCCACCGACAAGCGGGTGCGGCCGTCCGTGAAGGCCGCCGACTGGACGATCTCCTTGAGCGCCACCAGCTGGGCCGCCTTGTTGGGCACCTCGATGCCGATCGCCGACTTGCCGGGGATGAAGGGCTGGATGCGGATGGGAGCGGCAAGGGCGAGCGAGAGGTCGGTCTGGTAGCCCACGATCCGGCGCACCGGGACCCCCGCGGCAGGTTGCAGCTCGTACTGCGTCACCGTCGGCCCGACCGACTCGCCGATGATCCGCGTCTCGATCCCGAAGCTGCGCAGCGTCGACACGATGGTGTGCCGATTGCGCTCCACCTCCGCGTTGAGGCGCTCGCGCTTGCCGGCGACGCTGTCGAGGATGTCGGGCGTGGGCAGGACCCACACCTTCTCGCCCTCGTCGATATCGGCGGCGTGCGCCAGCACCACCTCGGGGATCGGCCCAAGGGCGGGCTCGGGGGCACCCTCGAACTCGCGCACGAAGCCCTCGTCGCGGAGGGGTTCGACATTGGCGAATTCGGGCTCGGCGATGGAGGTGAACGCTTCGGGGAC
>Ga0209483_1002893_pt1 | contig 11619 bp, 7 predicted proteins | sample NGEPerA_FD_184508 | JGI IMG/M metagenome (GOLD analysis project Ga0209483, IMG submission 184508) | Arctic peat soil microbial communities from the Barrow Environmental Observatory site, Barrow, Alaska, USA - NGEE PermafrostL2-A... | ecosystem: Environmental > Terrestrial > Soil > Wetlands > Peat... | reverse complement strand
TTGCGCGCGCCCGAGTAGCCGCTCAGGATGAAGATGTTCATCCGTTGCAAAAAACCGTTCATGAGCCCGGAGGCGCCCAGCGGCAACGCGAACCGGATGAATCCGGAAGACGTGCGCGCGCGCAACGCCCGCCCGATCTCGCCGGGGCCGTAGACGACGTTGGCGCCGACCCAGGCCAGCCCCAACAGCGCCACGTACGAGCAGAGGTGCGCGACCGCCAGCCCCCCGACGGTGGGACGAACCAGATAGGCGATCAACGTGGCCGCCAACAACAGGAACGGATCGCCGATGCCGCGCACGAGGAGGTTGATGCGCGTCACCTTCACCGCCAGCGTAGCGGCCATCAGCACCAAGACCCCTCCGCCGGCAAAGACGGTCGGCGCCAGGACCGGAAGCACGAAGCGAAACTCGCTCTTCCCCCAGATCCGAGCGAAGAACGGCGCCGCCACCGCCAGCGCGATGGCGAGCAGGAACAAGAACCCGCCGGCCAGGCGCAGCCCGGTGCCGAGCGCCCGGCTCTCCTCTTCCTTCTCGCCGGCCGCCCGATGTCCGGCCACGTAGCGGAGCAGGCCCTTGTCGGCGCCGGCCAGGCCGGCGTTGATCGCCACATCGCACAGATCGGCCCCTGCGCGGTAGATGCCGTAGGCGGTCTGGCCGAAGAGCCGCGAGACCAAAATGCGGTGGATGGGCAGCAGGCCCTGCCCGAACATCGCCAGGACCTGCGAGAGCCCACTGCGCGCCGCGTGCGCCGCGTCCTCGCGCCGGGTCGGCGCCTGGGCGATCATGACGCCCGGGCCGCGGCCGCCGGCGCGTGCACCGGGCTGGCCGAGGCGGCGATGGCGTCGGCGCGGGCAGCCACCTCGCGCGCGTAGGCCGCCCGGCCGTCGACCAGCTCGCGGAACCAGGTCTCGAGCACCATCAAGTTCCAGATCCGCTCTCCGTGATCGGCGCCGGCGCGGTGGCGCTCGAGCAGCGATTCCACGGCGGCGGGCTCGAAGAGGCCGCGCCGCCGCGCCTGGGGCGAGAGCAGCAGCTCGCGCGCGCCGCCGTGCAGGGGCCCCGCCAGCCAACGCCCGATCGGCAGCGCGAAGCCTTTCTTGCGGCGGTTGACGATCTCGGGCGGCACCAGATCGGCGAAGGCCTGCTTGAGGATGTATTTCCCCTTGCCGCGGCGGAGCTTCATCCGGCCCGGCAGCGCGGCGCCCAGCTCCACCACGTCGTGATCGCAGAAGGGGGCGCGCGCCTCCAGGCCGTGGCTCATGCTGGCGACGTCGACCTTGGCCAGGATGTCGTCGGGCAGATAGGTGTCGCAGTCCAGATCTTGCAGGCGACCCACCACGTCGGTGGCGGCGCTGGCGTGCAGGCGGGCTGCGAACGTCTCGGCGGTCGCGTCGTGCGCGAAGCGCGCGCGCAGCTCGGGCGTGTAGATCTCGGCCTTTTCCCCAGCCGAGAAATGGCAGATGAAGCGCAGGTAGCGGGCGCCTTCGTCGCTGGAGAGCCGCGCGCCGTACTCGCGCAGCCAGCGGGCGCGACCGCCCGGCACCGCGCCCAGCGCGCCGGCCGCCAGACCGCGCAGCGGCGCGGGCAAGCGCAACAAAAGATCGGCCACGTGCGCCCAGACGTAGCGCCGGTAGCCACCGAAGGCCTCGTCACCCGCATCGCCAGACAGCGCCACGGTCACGTGCCGGCGGGTCAGCTCGCACAGATACCGGGTCGGCACCGCCGAGGTGTCGCCGAACGGCTCGCCGTGGTGGCGGACGATGTCGGGCAGCAGACCGATCATGTCGGGCTCGATCACCAGCTCGTGGTGCTCGGTCCGGTAGCGCTCCGCGACCAGCCGCGCGTACGGCAGCTCGCTCCCGGCCCATCCCCCTTCGGAAAAGCCCACCGAAAAGGTCTTCACGGGCGTGCCGAGCGCGCGCGCCATGCAAGCCACCACGATCGACGAGTCGATCCCGCCCGACAGGAACGCCCCCAGCGGAACATCCGACATGAGGCGGTCGGCGACGGCCTTCTCGACCGTGTGGCGCACGCGCGCCGCCGCCTCACGCTCGTCGAGGTGGGCCAGCGACGGCGCGAAGGTGGGGCGGTAGTAGCGGCGCACGACCGGCCGCCCGCCGCAGCGAAGCTCCAGCGTGTGCCCGGCCGGCAACTTCTTGAGCCCCTGGTAGATCGTGTCCGGGCTGGGAACGTATTGCAGCGCCAGGTAGCTGTCGAGCGCCGGCAAGGATAGCTCGGCCGGCGTCCGCTCGTCCGCCAGCAGCGCGCCCAGCTCGGAGGCGAACACGAAGCCGTCCGGACGCTCGCCGTAGAAGAGCGGTTTCTCCCCGAAGCGATCGCGCGCCAGCAGCAGCGTCGCCCGGCGCGCGTCCCACAGCGCGAAGGCGAACATCCCGCGCAAGAGCTCCGGCACGCGCGCGCCGACCTCCTCGTAGAGGTGCGCCACCACCTCCGAGTCGCTGCCGCTGCGAAATCGGTGCCCCTTGCCGATCAGATCGGCGCGCAGCTCGGCGTGGTTGTAGATCTCGCCGTTGACGACGATCGCGATCTGACCGTCCTCGTTGGTCATCGGCTGCCGGCCAGCCTCCGACAGATCGATGATGGCCAGCCGCCGGTGCGCCAGGGCCACCGGCCCGCGCTGGAAGAATCCGTACCCATCGGGGCCGCGGTGGACCATGGCCGCGGCGAAGCGCTCGGCGGCCCCCGGCGGCGGCGGGGCGTCTTCCCGCGGCGCCAGCGCGCCGGCGATCCCGCACACTACCAGCCGCCTTGGCGGAGCGATTCTTCGGCGCGGTCGCGCTCCTCGGGGACGTCGACCTCCAGCCAGCCGTGGCCGCTGATGTCGCGGCAGACCGGCGGCCGCTCGGACTTCGCGAGCCGCGCCAGCACCTGCTCGACGTGCACCGCCCGCCCCTGCTCGGTGAGCACGGCGTCGGCGGCCTCCCAGTAGCGCGCGGCCGCGTGCAGCGGAACCCGCGTCATACCGACGTAACCGGCATCGAACTCGGTCAGCGTCTTGGCGATGCGTGCCACCCGGCCGCGCCCGTCGCGCGCGACCTTCATGTCGTCGTCGTGCAGCACCCGATCGGTGTCGATGAAGGCGGTCACCTCCTCGACGTCGGCGGCCACCAGCGCCGCGATGGCTGGGCGGTAGATGTGGTCGATGTTCATGATCAGGAAGTCGTCGGTGATGCGCGAGCGGGCGCTCAGCAGCGAGACCAGGTTGCCGTCGCGGAAGGCTTCATTCTGCAGGAGCACGACCGGGAGATCGCGGGCCGCCACCTCGGCCGCCACGCGATCGAACTCGTAGCCGCCCACCACGATGATGCCGCTGGCCCGCGCGGCTTGCGCGAAGCGCACCGCGTGCGCCAGCAACGGCTCGCCGCCCACCGAGATCAGCGCCTTCGGCAGGTTGGCGGTCAAACCGCCCAGGCGGCTGCCGAGCCCCGCCGCCAGCAGCACCGCCTGCACGAATTCCCCCTACTGAAACAGCTCCGGAAGCGCCGCGAGGCGACGGATCACGGGAGCGTGCGGGAAGCGGAGCTTGAAACGCTCCGGCGAGAACGTGGTGGCCACCGCCACGAACGGGACCCCTTCGCGCTCGGCGATCTCACCGTCGTGCAGCGAGTCACCGATGAACAGCATCTCCTGGCGATCGACCCCGAACATGCGCGAGGTCGCGTCGAAGTGCGGCTTACCCTTGGCCATCTCCCCGCCGAAGCCGAGGATCATGTCGAAGCCGAAGACCGAGCCGCGCGCGAAGGCCTCGACGTTCTCGCGCCCATTGTTCGACGAGATCACCACCCGCACCCCGAGGCGCCGGAGGCTCTCGAGCGCCCGGCGCGTCTCGACCGCCATCTGAATGGCGCCGCAGCGGGCCGGCTTGCGCCCCTCGAACAGATCGGACGCCCGCCGGTTGCGCGGATCGCCCGGATAGATCTCTTCGAGCTGTCGGGCGAACGGCAGCCCGCAAGTCGCGAGATAGAGCTCGCGCGCCAGCACCCCCGGCGTCTCGTAGATCTCCTCCATGACCTCGGCGGCGACCTCGGCCAGGGTCGGCATGCTGTCGATCAGCGTCCCGTCCAGGTCGCAGAGCAGCACCCGTGGCAGCGGCAGCCGCGCCAGGCCGGGACGGCGGGCGACCACCCCGGGGGCGCGCACGGGCGCACCCAGGACGGCGTTATTGTTGACGGACAACGGAAGGACAGCCGCGGAAACTAGGCCTGACATCGTGGCTGGAGGAACAGCAAGCGCGACGCCAGCCTCTCCTACCTTCTTAAGCTACCGAAACTTAAGGAACTTGTGTCGAGCGGCGGCAGGGTCTGTTTGATTTCTGACACTTCCGCTGGTGGCTCTTCAACACCCGGAGCTCTCGAAACCACTCGGCTTTGGGCGTCTCGCCGCTCGCTCAGGGTAGGCTGGACTACGCCGCCGTGGAGCCCGCCACCTTCGGACCAGTGGTTTCCGAGTTGGCCGCTTTGGACGTCCCCGTTTTCGGGTCGCCTGCGTTGGAGCTGGACACCAGCTCGTCGTAGATGGCCACCATCTGGTCGAGGACGTGGTTCTCGCGGGGAGCGAAGATCCGCGCCACCCGCTCGCGGCTCTGACGTCCCATCTCCACCAGCGCTTCGCCCGAGGTGGTCAGCGCCTGGTCGAGCGCGCGCGAAAGCGGACGCACGCTCAGCGTGGGGACCTGCCAGCCGGTTCGTCCCGGCTCGACGATGCCGTCGATGTTGGCGGCGTGCGACAGGATCGCCGGTAGACCGGCGGCGCACCCCTCCAGCGCCGCGTTGGCCAGGCCCTCGTAGAGCGACGGGATCAGCAGCAGATCCGAGGCCCAATAGAGCGAGCGGACGTCCTTGACGGCGCCCAGGAACCGAACCAGACCGTGCAGGAGTGGATCGCGGGCCACGCGGTGGACCAGCGCGCTGGTCAGCCGATCGCGCTCCCGGCCCGCGAAGAGCACGACGGCGTCGGCCGGCCACCTGCCGGCGCGCGCCAGGCGCCGCATCGCCCACAGGATCCCGAGCTGATGTTTTTGCAGGCCGATCCGCCCCGGGACGATGAACGCCCGCTGTCCGGGCGGCAGCTCCCAGCGCGCCCGCGCCTCGACCCGTTCCGCGTCGCTGGGGGGGCGAAAATGTTCCACGTCGAGCAGGTTGTAGATGACGCGGATCTTGTCGGGCCGCACGCGGCCGTAGCGCGTGAGCTCCTGCTGGACGCCAATCGAGTTGACCAGGATCAGGCGGCTGAAGCGTGACATGACCTTTTCCGTCAGCAGATAGCGCAGCTCCATCATCCGGTTTCGACAGGCCGTGATGGTGATGGGGACCTGCGCGCGCGCACCGGCCAGCCGGGCCCAGAAGTTGGCCTTGTCCCGGTAGGAGTGCAGGATGTCGGGCTTCTCGCGGCGCAAGATCTCGGTCAAGCGCGCCAGCGCGGCTGGGCCCATCCGGCGGACCCCCAGCGTGTAGGCGGGCTGGCCGGGGGGACAGCGCGCGTCGAAGAAGATCTCGTCGGCGTTGTAGACGCACAGCACGGGCTCGAACCGCGGCGGAAGATCCTTGATGAGCTGCAGGATCTGCCCTTCCGTCCCGCCCTGTTGAAGGTTGGGGATGAAATAAAAAATCTTCGTGCGGCGCATGCGCCCTAGGCGCCGATCACCAAGATGAATTGCCAGCTGCGCGCCTCGAGCCCATAGCCGGCGTCGAAGCCGATCAGCGGCACGGCCACCGAACGCAGGAAGAAGCGCAACCCGGCGCCCACGTCGTTGTGGACGCTCTGACTCCAGCTGAACCCCGAATTGATGCCAGGGGTCATGGGGAACGTCCGGCCATCCGACGTGCCACGCTGGGTGTACGTGAGGTTGGGGTTGGTCGGATCGGTGATCACCGGCTCGGTCGGCACGTCGCGGAACCAGATAGCCGCCACGTCGTAAAATCCGAGCGCCCGGAAATCGAGCGAGCCGATCGAGAAGAGCGGGAAGTGATACTCCGCCTTGCCCCACAGCTGCGTGTCGCCGCGGAACTGCTGGTTCAGATAGCCGCGCAAGTTGGGGCCGCCCGCGGTGTTCTCCGACCAGAACGGCAGGTTGTGACCCGCGGTCGCGCCCGCGCTGTAGATGAAGTTGTGCGCGCGGAAGAACTTGATGCCCTGCTCCCAACTGGCGCCCGCCCGCCAGTAGGTGAAGTCGCTGCCGAAGGCCGGGCCCGCGTAGTCGAGGGCCCCCGAGAGCGCCTCCCCGGTCATCACGGCGAATTCGCGGGCGCGAAAATCGAAAGACAGGCCGGCACGCCCCACCCCGATGGTGCCGGGCTGGGTGGCCTGCACCATCTGCGCGCCCGTCACCGGATCGTCCGAGCCGGGGCCGAAGTAGCTGAACTTTTCCAGGTGCCAGGCCACCTGCGTCTTCACGCGGCGGAAGAAGGCGATGCCGAAGGCCGGTTCGAACCCATATGAAAACAGTTTGGTCTCGCGGAACTCGATCGGGTTGGCCAGTGTGGCGCCGGATCCGTAACTGTCGTACTCGGGGATGACCTGCCGCTGCAGGATCCCCTGCAGCTGCCAGTACATCCACGTTCCGAACAGCGACGGATCGCGGTACGCGGCCGTGAGACCCGAGTCGATGGTGGCCAGACGCCCGCCGAGGACCAGCTGCTTGCCGCGCCCGAACAGGTTGCCATCGACGAAGATGAGGCCGATCGACTTGTTGTTCGAGGAGTACGAGGCGGTCGGAAGCGGCGCCCAGGGGAACTTGTCCTTGACCGAGATGTTGATCCGGACGCCGGAGCCGTTGGGCTCCCACCAGACGTTGACGTCGGCGAACAGGCCGGTGGTGTTGAGGCGCTCGCGCACGACGTCCAGCGTGTCGGACTCCAGCGTGTCCCCGATGCTGATGCCAGCGATCGACCGGACGGTGGACTCCTCGGTCCGCTGGTTGTCGAGCACGCGGACGTCGGTGATCGCCTCGCCCTCGGCGAAGGCCGAGCGGGGCGCGGCCCAGGCCAGACCCAGGACCATCAAGGCCGCCACGGAGGCCACCCGGGCAGCGAAGCAAGGCGAAGCCATGCCGCAAGGATACGGGCGCGGACGAGATTCGTAAACCCGCAAGAGCGGCTGAGGTGATCCGACCACCCGACCCCGACCTACACCGGCCGGCCTACACCGGCCGACCTACACGGGCGTAGGGTTTCGGCGGAGTCGGCAGCGGGCGCGAGGGGCCCGCAAATGCGTTCCCGCCGAGGGGGAAACCTTGCTAACGTTCCGCGCCCATGGCGCCCCCAGCGCACGCGCGTATCAGTCGCTACCAGCAGTGGTTGACCCGACACCCCGTCGCGATCCTGCTGGGCGCCGCGCTGGTCTTCGCTGGGGGCTTCGGCCTGGCCTCGCGGCTCAAGCTCAAGACCTCGTTCGTAGAGCTGTTGCCCAGCAATGATCCGGGCGTGGTGGCGCTGATTAACACGCAGAAGCGGATGGGCGACCTGTCGTTGCTGCTGATCGGCATCCGGTCGCCCGACCACGCCGCCAACCTGCGGTACGCCGAGGCGCTCACGCAGAAGCTGCGGGCGCTGCCGCCGTCGGTCGTGAGCCTGGCCAGCTACAACGTCCGCGACCTCCGCGACTTCTATCAGCGGAACAAGTGGCTCTTCGTCTCCGAGGACGATCTCGAATCGATCCGCGACCGGCTGCGCAACGAGATCAGCAAGCGCAAGAACCCGCTCTTCGTTTCGCTCGAAGAGGAAGAGCCGATCGACCAGATGCAGAAGCGCCTCGAGCGGCACGACGGGCTCGACGAGCACTTCCCCGGCGGCGTCTTCACCAGCAACAACGGCGAGTATGTCTGGATCGCGGCGCTCCCCCCCGGCGGCCTCTTCGTCGAGCACGCCGGCGAGGCGCTCTACGACGCGGCCCGCCGCCTGATCGCCGAGGATCCTCCTGAGCGGTACCAGCCCCAGATGCGCGCCGACTTGGCGGGCCCCATTGCCACCGCCATCGCCACCCGCGCCGCCATCGAGCGCGACATCCTGTGGGTCACCGTCATCTGCGTGACCATCGTGGCGCTGTCGATCGGCCTCTATTTTGGCCGACTGCGCGCCATTCCGCTAACCGGAATCCCGGCCGCCGTGGGTACGGCCATGGCTTTCGCGGTGGCGGAGCTGGCCTTCGGATACCTGACCTCGTCGACGGCCTTCCTCGGCTCGATCATCATCGGCAACGGCATCAACTACGCGATCGTCCTGATGTCGCGCTACGAGGAACATCGGGCCCGCGGGTCCGGGCCGACCGAGGCGCTTCATTTTGCGCTGACCGGTGTCTGGCGCGGCACCGCGGTGGCATCGATCTGCGCCTCGGCCGCCTACGCCTCGCTGATGGTGACCAGCTTCCGGGGCTTCTATCAATTCGGGGTGATGGGGGCGGTGGGATCGATCTTCTGCTGGCTCTCCACCTTCACGGTGCTGCCGGCGTTGCTGGTGTTGCTGGACTGCCGGCGCAAGCAGGGCCCGGTGCGGGTCCACCGGCCACCCATCGAGCTCGGCCCGCTGGCGCGCGCGATCGGACGCCACAGCGGCCTCATCACCGCCGCTTTTACGGTCTTCGCCATCGCCGGCGCGTTCGGCCTGCGGCACTTCCTGAAGGACCCGTTCGAGTACGACTTCCGCAAGCTCAACGCCAAGCTGGAGACCACCGACGAGGCCAAGCAGTTCAACAAAAGCGTCGACCATCTGTTCGGCCGCTGGCCGTCGCCGACCATCGTGCTGGCCGACAGCGTCGACGAGGTGGAGCCGATCAAGCAGACCATCCGCCGACAAGATCGCGACTTCCCCGGCCCCGACGTGATCGGCCAGATCGTCACCGTCTACGATCTACTTCCGGGCCTGCCCGCGGTGCAGGCCCGCAAGCTGGATCTCATCGCGCAGATCCGGAAGCTCACCCATGATCCGGCGCTGACGGTCCTCAGCGACAAGGAGCGCGCGGATATCAACAAGGTGAATCCGCCGGCCGGCCTGCGACAGCTCGGCCCAATGGACCTTCCGCCCTTCGCGCGGCGGCCGTTCACCGAGGGGGACGGAACGGTGGGGCGGGTGGTGCTGGTCTACCCGCCCGAGACCGGCATCTCGGTCTGGAACGGCCGCGATCTCCTGAAGATCGCCTCGGTGCTCCAGTACCTCCACCTGCCGAACGGCAAGGTCATCGCGACCTCGGGATCGGCGGTGGTCTTCGGCGCCATGATCCGCTCGGTCCTCCACGACGGTCCGATCGCCACCGCCACTTCGTTGATCGCCGTCCTGTGCCTGATCGGGCTGTCGATCCGGCCACTATCCGCCGCTCTCTTGGCCGGGGGGACGCTGCTCCTGGGGGTGTTGTTGATGGTGGGCGGCGCGGGCTGGGCGCAGGTGCACGTGACCTTCCTGAACTTCATCGCGCTCCCCATCACTTTCGGGATCGGGGCCGAGTACGCCCTCAACGTGATCACCCGTTACCGCGAGGAGCGGGACGTGGCGCGGGCGGTCGTCTCGACGGGCGCGGCCGTGGCGCTCTGTTCCTGGACCACCATCGTCGGTTACGGATCGCTGCTGGCGGCGCGCAATCACGCCCTGCAGGGATTCGGGCTGATGGCGATCTTCGGTGAGGTCTCTTGTCTCTCGGCGGCGATCGTGGCACTGCCGGCTTTTCTTTTTTGGTGGCAGCGCCGTTCGGGCTCACCAAACGTCGGCCTCGAGACCTCGCCCAGCATCGAGCGCCCCGTCTCGCGCGAGCCCGAACCGCCCAGCACAGCGCTCTAAACGCGCTTTTACGTCGACCTGATCGAGGCCCCGATCGCCAGTTCTTCGGCGCGGCAGCCGTATCCGCGCGTCCGGCGAGCGCGTCGTGCGAACCGCCGGCCGGCACCGAAGAACGCCGGCCTCAATCCGGTCAACCTGAAAGCGGCTAGCGCGCGCGCCTCAATGGCGCAGGCGCAGCAGGCCAGCGGTCGAGAGCAGCAGGAAGAGGCCCATCGCGACCCAAACTAGGCCGAAGGTGAGGTGGCGGCGGCGGGCCTTGGCGCGCGCGGGCGTGTCGTCGACCAGCTCCCGTTCGGGGCGCCGCCGGCCGAGGGTCACGGCCCGCACCACGCCGGCCACCAACAGCACCACGCCGATGGCATAGAAAAAGAGGGGGGGAATGACGATGTTCATCTCAGCTGGCTACCTCGATCGCTTTGAGCTCGCGGATGACGGTAACCCGAATCTGGCCCGGGAACCGCATCTCCTGGGAGATCTTGCCGGCGATCTCGCTCGACAGCGTGACGGCGCCCAGATCGTCGACCCGGTCCTCTTGCACGTAAATCCGAACCTCGCGGCCGCCTTGCACCGCGAAGGCCTCGGCCACGCCGCGGAAGCCGCGCGTGATGCGCTCCAGATCTTCGATGCGGGTCAGGTAGTTCTCGTCGGTCTGGCGCCGGGCGCCCGGTCGGCCACCCGACAGGGCGTCGCCCGCCGCGACCAGGTAGGCGTAGGCGCTGTTGAATGGCTCGTCGGTATGGTGGGCGCCGATGGCGTTGGCGACGATCTCCGTTTCGCCCAGGCGGCGGGCGTAGTCGGCGCCGATGACCGCGTGTGAGCCGTCGAGCTCGTGGGTGAGCGCCTTGCCGATGTCGTGCATGAGCGCCGCGCGCCGCGCGATCTGGGGATCGAGGCCCAGCTCGTCGGCCATCATGCCGCACAGGAACGCCGCTTCGATGGCGTGCTTCCATTGATTCTGCGTGAAGCTGGTCCGGTAGTTTAGGCGGCCGACCAACTTCACGATTTCGAGGTGCGCCGGCGGGATCTCCAAGATCGAAAAGGCCCGCCGGCCGAGCTCGAGCAGCTCGCCGTCGAGGGCGGTGGAGATCCCTCGGGTCAGTCGGGTCACCGCGTCCGGATCGCGCGCGGCGCTCGGCTGCCGCAGCATCTTGGCGATCGCGCGCCGCGCGACCTCCCGCCCGACGCCATCGAGCCCTTCCAGCCGCACGCTGTCGCGCTGCTCGGCCAGCGCCAGCGTCACGCCCGCGACGGCTTCGATCGCGCGCAGGTTGGTCTGGTCGGGCCCGATGAGCGCCGCGCCGGCCTCGCCACCGGGAAGCGGCAGCACCGAATGGAGCCGCTCGGTCAGGTAGTGGCCCAAAAAGCGGCCCATCGCGATCCCCATGGTTCGCTTGGCGCCGCGCCCCGCCCCCTCGTTGGCGGCCTCACCGGCGCTGCGCTCGAAGCGCGCGGCCGCCAGGCGAGCTTCTTCGAGCTCGCCGTCACAGATCGCGGCGGTGGCGGCCTGCGCGGTGAGACCCGCCGCCGCTTCGAGCGCGGCCCGGATCTCCTTGCCGGCGGCGACGACCGCCAACTTCAGGCGAGCCGCCTCGGCATCCTGCGTGGCGACGCGGGCCCGCGCGGCCGCGGCGCGCTCCCTAGCCTCGTTGGCGCGGGATTCCCAGGCGACCTGCGTGGCCTGGCGCTCGCCGAGCCGCCGCGCCCGGGCGTCGATCTCGGCGGCGCGCCGGTGATGGGCCGTCTCCGCGACGGCGCCAGCTGCGCGCGCTTCCTCGGCACCGTTGACCTCGCCGGCGCGCAGAATTTCGGCGCACTCGGCCGCGGCGGCTCGGCG
>Ga0209483_1002892_pt1 | contig 11623 bp, 10 predicted proteins | sample NGEPerA_FD_184508 | JGI IMG/M metagenome (GOLD analysis project Ga0209483, IMG submission 184508) | Arctic peat soil microbial communities from the Barrow Environmental Observatory site, Barrow, Alaska, USA - NGEE PermafrostL2-A... | ecosystem: Environmental > Terrestrial > Soil > Wetlands >... | reverse complement strand
ACATGCGGCTTCTCGCCGTCGCCAACTGGGATCCCGCGGTCACGCACATCGTCTGGGCCGACGAGCGGCTGGCGTCGCTGCGCCGTCACGGCGTCGACGTCGACCTCCTCGCCGCGCCCGCCGCCGTGCTCGCCGCGCCGGCCCCGGTCTGGACGGTCGACAAGACCGCTTCGTCGGTGCGGTTCTCGTCGAGCGTCAACGGCGCGGCCTTCTCCGGCGCCTTCCGACGCTGGGATGCGCGGGTCGCCTTCGATCCCGCCAATCTCGCCGGCTCCAGCGTCACCGCCGCCATCGATGTCGCCTCGGCGACCACCGGCGATGCCGACCGCGACCAGGCCCTGCCGACGCCGACCTTTTTCGCGGCCGCCAGGTATCCCAAGGCGATTTTCACGGCGCGCACGTTCAGGCCCCTGGGCGGCGGACGTTTCGAGGCGCTGGGAACCCTGACCCTGCGCGGCGTCAGCAAGCCTTTGACTCTGCCGTTCACCCTCGCCATCACCGGCGCGCGGGCGAGGATGAACGCCAGCTTCGGGCTCAACCGCCTGGCCTTCGGCGTGGGTGAGGATGAATGGAAGGCGACCAAGGCCCTGCCGGCGGCGGTGACGGTGACCCTCCAGCTCGCCGCCACGCGGGCGAAATAGCCGCCGCCGTCTTGCCTTGCGTCACGCCCGTGTCGCGGGGATCACCGCGACCGTCAGGCGGCAGATGCACACCAGGCGGTCCCTCTCGTCGGTGATGCGGATCGACCAGACCTGCGTGGTTCTGCCCCGCGCCTCGGGCGTGGCCGTGGCGATCACGAAACCATCCTTCACCGGTCGGATGTGATTGGCGTTGATTTCCATTCCGACCCCGACGCTCACTGCCGGATCGAGCGTCATGCTGGCGGCCACCGACCCCACCGTCTCGGCGAGCGCCACCGACGCGCCGCCGTGCAGCCGTCCGAACGGCTGGTGCGTGCGATGATCGACCGGCATGCGCGCCTGCAGCCAATCCTCCCCGCTGCCCATGAACTCAATGCCCAGAAAGGCGGCCATGGTGCCGGCCTGCATCGCGTTGAGCGCGGTCACGTCCAACACCGCGTCCCGCCAGATCCCCATCCTCACCCCCTCGTCCTGCACGCCAATTCTAGCACTTCAGCGCGGCGGACCGCGCTTCAAGCGGTGGCGGCCCGCTCCGGTGTGAAGGCGATCGGCAGCCGAGTGACCGCGTTGAACCAGATCGATCGCAGCCATTCCGGCTCGCCGGTGATCCGGAAATCGGGAATGCGCGTCACGATCTGCTTCAACAGCGCGTGGAGCTCCATGCGCGCCAGGCGGGCGCCGATGCAGACGTGCGGTCCGGTGCCGAAGGCCAGATGCTTGCGCGCGTTGGCCCGCGTGATGTCGAAGGCGTGCGGGTGCTCGAAGACGCTCTGGTCGCGGTTGGCGGCCGCATACGACAGATAGATCTTGTCACCCTTCTTGACGGGCTGGCCGCCGATCTCGGTGTCGATCGTCGCGGTGCGGCGGAAATTGGTGGTCGTCGAGGTGAAGCGCAGCACCTCCTCGATGGCGTTTTCGAGATGTCCGTCGATGTCGCTGAGCAGCAGCCGGTATTGTTCCGGGTGAGCGCTCATCAGGTACATGAAGTGCGCGGCCGTGCTCCGGGTCGTCTCGTGTCCGGCGACGGCGAAAACGATGAACAGCATGTTGATGTTCATCTGGCTCAGGCCGAGCGTCTGGTCGTGAACCAGGACGCTCATCAGCGAGCCGTCCGGGCGCCGACGCTTCTCCTCCGACAGGCCTTCGGCGATCGCGAAGAGCCGCGGCATCGGATCAAGGGTGCGATCGCCGCGCGTCTCGACGTCAGCCATGGCGTTACCCAGATCGACGACCGTCGATCGCAGGTGTTCGGGAATGCCCATGAGTTCGCAGAACGTATAGACGGGCAGCTTCGAAGCGACCTCGAACACGAACTCGCACTGGCCGCGGCCGGAAATATCGTCGATGATCTCGCGCGCCAGCCTGTCGATCTCCGGCGTCATCACTCGCATCGCCTTGGGTGAGAAGGCGGGCAGCACGAGTTGCTTCACGGCACTGTGGTCCGCTGGCCGCATGCCCATGAAGTTCGCGCGGTGAAGGGCCAGTTCCTCGTCTTCGAGATCCCAGATGACGAAGCCTTCGTCGAAAGAGCTGAAGCGCTCCTGGTCGCGGGAAACGTCGAACACGTCCTGGTAGCGGGTGAGCACCCAGAAGCCCTTGGTCATCGACGACGCCGGCACGGTCGGGACGTAGTCCGGCGTGGCGGGATTCCAGTGAACCGGGTCCGCCTCGCGCCAAGCGTCGAACAGGGCGTGTGGCGGCCCCTTCTCGCCCGGAAAGATGCCGGGGTCGAGGATATTGGCGTCCGCCGGCCACTGCCTCATGGTCTGATCTCCGTTGCCTTCAGGCGCTCACCCGCGGGGCGGAAACTGACCCAGGGCGACGCGCCGGACCTGTTCGCTGTCGGTGGGCTGGTGACCGAGCGCGTGGGTGGGGGCCGGCGTTTCCTGAACGGTGTTGGTCACGCGGCCGACGCTGGTGACCTCGACCTCGACCACGTCGCCCGGCTGCATCGGCCGCGAGTTGGCCGGCGTGCCGGTAAGGACGACGTCTCCTGGCAGCAACGTGATGTGCCGCGACAGATCGGCCATGATGTAGGGGATGTCGAAGGTCATTTCCGACACCGGACCGTCCTGCACGACCTTGCCGTTGATGTAGGTCCGCACCCGCGACTGGCGGATGTCGACGCCGCGCACGATGCCTGGACCGATCGGACAGAAGCCGTCCTGCCCCTTCACCCGTAGCATCGAGCCCGCGTCCGTATCGCGGAAGTCCTGGGCGCCGACGTCATTGGCCGCCGCGAAGCCTGCCAGGCAGTCCCACACCGCGTCCGGGGAGACATTGCGCATCGGCTTGCCGACGATGGCGGCGATCTCGCCCTCGTAGTTCAGATACTGGCAATCGGCCGGCCGATTGAGCTTGCCGCGGTGCGAATTGAGCGTCGTCAGCGGCTTCTGGAAATAGGTCGGCGTCGTGAGCGGCGGCGCGTGGAACTCCACCCGGCGGGACTCATAGTTCAGGTGGATGCAGATGATCTTGGTCGGATCGCAGGGCGGCAGATAGATGGCGTCCGCCTCCGTGGTCGTCCGGCCGTCTCCGAGGCGCAGCAACTCGCCCTCCGGTTTCACCCAGACCGGCGTTCCTTCGAACAGAATGCGCCGCCATTCCTCACGCGCTCCCTCGAGTACGGACATGGTTTGATCCTCCCTGGTTTTTGATTTTCAGGCGGCGGCGCGCGACGGACCGGGCTCGACCACGTCGAACCAGAAATGCACCTGGCCGGTGCCGACGGCGTTTTCGTAGGCCGACATCTGCCGCCCCTTGACGCGGCACTCCGGCCCGCCGAGGGCCCCCAGCATCATCAGATAGTGCGCGAAGAACCCCTCCGGCTTGTACTTGCGATACTCCGGATACAGCGCGTCGACCGCGGCGTGATCGCCCGCTTTCCAGAGTTCGAGGATGCGCTCGTCCATGGCCCTCGCCTCGGCCGTCCGCACATGATCGGCCTGGTAGGCCGCGTGGCTGCGCAGTTGATCCAGGGGCCAGAAGGTGTGGCTCATGCCGCCGGAGGCCAGCAACACCACCCGTCCCCCGGCCCGCCGCACCGCCTCGCCGACCACCGCGCCGAAGTCGAGGAAGTTGTGACGCTCCGCCGACTGGCAGACGCCCACCGGCATCACCTTCAGGTCGCTGCCGAGCCAGTGGACCAGGTTCAGGGTCGGATAGTGCAGATGCAGGTGCCTGTTGGTCGCGTTGAGCACCGGCACGCCGCGTTCCTTGCCCACCGCCTCGGTCTCGGCGGCCAGGCCCGGCGCGCCGGGAAAGTCGTAGGCGAGGTCCTGGATGAGGTTCGGCAGTTCCTCGGAGGTGTAGATCCCCTCGAAGCGCTCCCGGCCCGCCACCACGTGCTCGACGGTGGTGAACCAATGGGTGTCGAAGATCACCAGCGTGTCGCCGCCCACCGCGTCGATGGCCTGGCGAAGCTGACCGAAGCCCTCGATCATCGTCGTATCGACGCCGCCGCCCATCCGCTCACGCATCGGCTTGGGCGCCATGATGCCCGGCTGATGGCAGACCACCGCCGCGCCGACGATTTCACCCATGGGATCCTCCATTGTGTGGGAACGATCCCTTGCGGATCGCTATATTCTTGATGTCGCTGTAGAAATCGAAGCTCCATGTGCCGCCTTCGCGGCCTATGCCGGAGTGCTTCGACCCGCCGAACGGCGCGCCGAGCTCGCGGATGAAGAAGCAGTTGACCCACACCGTGCCGGCGACGACCGCCGAGGCGATCCGCATGGCGCGGTCCTCGCTGCCGGTGAACAGGGTGGCGGCCAGGCCGTATTCGGTGCCGTTGGCGACCTCGATCACCTCGTCGTCGCCGCGGAAGGTGTTCCAGGTCAGCACCGGGCCGAAGACCTCCTTCCGGAAGATCTCCTGGTCCCGCCGGGCGCCGGCGATCAGGGTCGGCTGGAAATAGAGTTCGCCCTGGTTGTGCCGCTCGCCGCCCCAGAGGATGTCGACGCCCTCCTGGCGGGCCCGGTCCACGAAGCCCTGGACGCGTTCGAAGTGCTCCGGATGGATGAGCGGCCCCACCCGCGTCGCCGCATCACGCGGGTCGCCGACGGTCATGTGGGCGACGGCGTCGCGCACGTGCCCGAGGAACTCGTCGGCGATCGTCTCCTCGACCAGGATGCGCGTCCCCGCGAGGCAGACCTGCCCCGCGTTGATGTACTGGCCCGCGACCGTCTGGGCGGCGGCCTTCAGGTCAGCGTCGGCGCAGACGATGAACGGTGACTTGCCGCCCAGCTCGGAACTCATCGAGGTGATGCTGCGCGCGGCGGCCTGGCCGATGATCCGGGCGGTGTCGGTCGAGCCGGTGAAGCTGATCCGGTCGATATTCGGCTGCTGGGTGAGCGCCGCGCCGGCATCTTCTCCGATGCCCTGCACCACGTTGAGGACACCGGCCGGCACGCCAGCCGCCCCGGCGATGTCGGCCATCAGAGAGCAGGTGAGCGGCGCCCACTCGGGCGGCTTGACGACCACCGTGTCGCCCGCCGCCAGCGCCGGACCGACCTTCCAGGTGGTCAGCATCAGCGGCGCGTTCCAGGGCGTGACCAGCACGGCGACACCCGCCGGATCGTACCGGACGTGGTTCACCACCTCGGGCGAATCGATCGTGTGGCCGCCGAGGGTCAGAGCGTGCTCGGCGAAATAGGCGATGTTCTGCGCCGCGCGCGGGACGACCCGATGGGTGTTGCCGGTGAGCAGCGAGCCATTGTCGAGGGTTTCGACCGCGGCCAGTTCGCCCGCGCGCGCCAGGATGCCTTCGGCGAAACGGCGCAGGATCGGCGCGCGGCCTTCCGGGCCGAGCGCGGCCCAGGCGGGGAAGGCCCGGCGCGCGGCGTCCACCGCCATCCCGGCTTCCGGCCCGCCGCCGGCCGATACCTCGGCCAGGGCCGAGCCGTCCACCGGCGAGCGGTCGAGGAAACGATCCGTCGAGGCGACCCGGCGGCCATCGATGTAGTGGTCGGTGGAAACCCCCACCCCGGCGACGTTCACGCGGCCTTCGGACATGGCTGGCCTTCCTTGCTGGCGCCTTGCGGCTCGATGGTCAGAAACTGGTCCACCAGGCGGTCGGCCCGCGCGGGATCGAAGAAGGCCTCGTGGATCTGACGATTGCGGGCGCCGGAGGCCAGGTAGAAGCGCTCGTACTGCTCGTTTCGGCTGGCGAGCGCACTGCCCACGAAGTCCCAGGCCAGGCGAAACACCCGCACGCGCTCCTCGGCGCCGACATCGCCGGCCCCGCGGAGATAGCGGTCGATCAGGGGCTTCAGTTCGGGATCGCGCATCTGGGCCTGTGTCGGCGCGGCGAACACATTGTGCGAGCCCAGCAACCGGATGATCTCATTGACCCGCGGGAACCAGAACGGAAGAGTCGCGCGGAGTGCGTGCAGCGGGCGCACGTCCGGGAACCAGGCGCCGCCGGGATATTCCCTGGCCTGCATCTCGGCGGCGTAGATCGCCGAGCGGGCGAATTCGGAAAAGGTCCAGATCTCACCCAGCATCTCCTGGGCGGCCGGCTGCTTGCCGTTGATGGTCTTCAGCATCCGGTTGGCGATGCCCCAGGCGAACTCCAGCTTGGTCTGCGCCCGGATCATGGTCTGCTGCATGATGTTGGGCGACCATGAGCTCCGCATCACCGCGTTGTAGGCGGCGAGGTTGGCATTGATGAACACGCGGTCCCTGGGCACCTCGACGTCGTCAAAGATGACGAAGGCGTCCTGCTCGTCGAAACGTCCGGAGAGCGGGTGGTCGTACGGATGCTTCGGTTGCGAGAAGCTGTCGCGGCAGAGGATCTTCATCCCCGGGGTGGTCATCGGGATGCTGAAGGCCAGGGCGTAGGCGTCGGAGCCCTCAAGCAGGGGATAGGAAGGGTAGACCGCCATCTCGTCGGCGAAGGGCGCGAGGGTCGCCAGGATGCGCGAGCCGCGGACGATGATCCCGTGCTCGGTCTCGCCGACCTTGTGCAGCGCCACGTCGTTGCCCGGCTTCGGCACATCGCCCAGCGCCTTGTCGATCGTGGGATGGATGATGGTGTGGGTGAGCGACAGATCCTCGCGGCGCATCGCTTTCTGGAAGGCGATGAGGTTGTCCGCTCCGGCCTCGTTGCCTCCCAGCGACCACTCGTCGGGCCGCGCCGCGAAGCCGGCGAAGGTGACGTTCATATAGTCCGGCGTGCGCCCCATCAGGCCGACGCTGTGCTCGGCGCAGACTTCCAGCGCCGCGTGCCGCTTGATGAGGTCCTCGCGGGAGCGAGGGATCATGTGGCTGGCGTTGATCGGCTCGCCCGTCTCGGGATCGGCCACGAGGCAGCGGTCAGCCTCGGCGTACTGCAGGTCGAAGACGGCGGCGAGTTCCTTGGCGGCGCCCTTGAAGGCGGGATGCGAGGCGACGTCGGTGACCTTTTCCGTGCCCACGTAGATGTCGCGGGGCTCTTTGAGGCCATCAAGGAACTGTCGCCCTGTGCGTGCGGGCATGGGTCTCCTCCCGGCGGCTCGGGGCCGCCTCTGCGTTGATCGACAAATGCGATCGGGTCGCGCCCGCGGTGGCTGGTCAGCCCAGTCCGCGCAGCAGCAATCCGAGGTCTGTTCGAAGGGCGCGGTCGAACTGCGTCCGGTCGAGATATCCGCTGAGCAGACCGCCCAGGTGAAAGTAGTAGATCGCGAAAAGGCTGCGAGCCGACGGGATGAGCGCGCTCGTCGCGTCTATTTTCCCATCGTTCTTCGCGGCCTGGACGAGCAGCGCCAGGCGGCCCAGCAGGCTGGTCATGAGTTCCGAAACCAGGGAACGCTGCCCTGGGCTGCCGACATAGCCGAGTTGCCGCATGAGCGCGTGCGCCAGGGGCAGATCACGCTCGTGGTAGGCTACGAACGTCTCGAAGAAGGTGATCGCCTGATCAAGCAGGCCTTCCGAGCCACGCGCGGCGCCATAGGCGCGTTCGACGACCTCCATCATCTCGTCGTGGAACACCAGGATCAGAAGGTCGTCCTTGGTCCTGGCGTAGGTGAAAACTGTTCCCGAGGCGACGCCGGCGGCGTCCGCGATCTCCTGTGAGGTCGTGGCCTCAAATCCCTTGTGAGTGAACAGGGCCCGCGCCGCGGCGATGATGCGACCGCGCTTCTCGAGCTTGTTCTGCTCCCGGCGTCCTAGCGCTGCGGCGACCAAAGGCTTCCTCCCACGCTTGGTGGTCTGTTCTGATGGCTATCATCCGCCCATCGCGATCCATCGTCAAGAAAGAATTTGAGCGCACTCAATTTTTGTGGTCTAGCGTCGTCGTGGCGAGCGCCACGCGTGAATTTATGACTGCGCTCAATAAGCGGGGAGAGGCGTCGATGCGGACGATACAGGCGCGAGAGATGCTGGCGCGAGGGCAGGTCGTTCTCAACGGCTGGTCTGTGATCCCTGGCGGTTTCCTCGCCGAGGTGATGGCGTCACTGGGTTGGGACGCTCTGACCATCGACATGCAGCACGGGATCATCGGCCAACCCGACATGGTCGCCATGCTGCAGGCCATCTCGACCACCCCGCTCACCCCGATGGTCCGGCTGGCGGCGAACGATCCGACGCTGATCGGCCAGGCGCTCGACGCCGGCGCGATGGGGGTGATCTGCCCCCTCGTCAACTCGCCCGAGGACGCCGCGCGTTTCGTCGCCGCCTGCCGCTACCCCCCTTCCGGCGTCCGCAGTTCGGGCGCGACGCGGGCGATGATCTATGCGGGGTTCGACTATGGCCGGCACGCCGACGACCAGGTGCTGAAGTTCGCCATGATCGAGACCGCCGACGGCCTTGCGCGCCTGGATGAGATCGCCGCCACTCCAGGGCTCGACGGGCTCTATGTGGGTCCTTCGGATCTCTCCCTGGCCCTGGGGGGAACGCAGGGATTCGACAAGGACGAGCCCGTGATGCTGGACGCCTACGCCCGGATCGTCGCCGCCTGTCGCGGCCACGGTCTTGTCGCCGGCATCCACACCGCCAGTCCGGCCTTCGCCGGACGCATGGCGGAACTGGGTTTCCGGCTGGTCACGCTGGTCGGCGACTTCAACTTCATCCTCGCGGGCCGCGCCGCCGTGAACCAGGCGCGCGCCCTGATCGGCTCGACAACCTCCCCCTCCACCAAGGCCTAGCCATCCCCCATGCCCATACCCAACGACGCCGTTCTCGACACCGCCCGCCGGCTGCACGAGGCTGAGCGGAGCCGCACGCGCATCGGCCAGATCTCCAAGACGTTCCCGGAGATGACCATGGCTGATGGCTACGCCATCCAGAAAGCGTGGCTGGACATCAAGAAGGACGAAGGCCGGCGCGTGGTGGGGCAGAAGATCGGCCTCACCTCCCGCGCCATGCAGGCCAACTCACAGATCGACGAGCCGGACTATGGCTTCCTGCTGGACGACATGGTGTACGCCGAGGGCGCCGCGATCCCGACGAAGCGGTTCATCAACCCCCTGGTGGAGGTCGAATTGGCCTTCATCCTCAAGTCCCCCCTCCGGGGGCCGGATGTCACGATCTTCGATGTGCTCTCGGCGACCGAATATGTGTGCCCGGCGCTCGAGATCATCGATCTGCGCGTGGAACCTGTCGATCCCGAGACACGCTCGCCGATGAAGGCGCTCGACACCATTTCGGACAACGCGGCGTGCGCCGGGGTCGTGGTCGGCGGCCGTCCGGTCAGGCCGGACGACGTGGACCTCCGGTGGGTGGGCGCGATCCTGAGCCGGAACGGCGTCGTCGAAGAAACCGGGCTCGCCGCCGGGGTCCTGAACCATCCCGCGACCGGGATAGCCTGGCTGGCCAACAAACTGGCGCCGCATGCGGCGGGGGTCGAGGCCGGCAAGGTGATCCTCGCCGGCTCGTTCACGCGGCCCGTCTCCGCCCGCGCCGGGGATGTCTTCCATGCCGACTACGGTCCCCTGGGAACCGTCGCCGTGAGCTTCGCCTGACGACACGCGCGAGGCGTCGCCAAGCCCTTTGACTCTGCCCTTCGCGCTCGCCATCACCGGCTCCCAGGCCAGTATGAGCGCCAGCTTCGGGCGTTCGACGAAGGTGAGGATGAATGGAAGGCGACCACGGCCCTGCCGGCGGCGGTGACGGTGACCCTGGCGCCCGCCGCCACGCGGGCGAAATAGACGCCGCCATCCAGGCCCTGCGCGATGGCCGCCTGGCCATCCTGCCGACCGAGACGGTCTATGGCCTGGCCGCCGACGCGGGGAACGGGGGCGCCGTGGCGGCGCTGTTCGCGGCCAAGGGGCGGCCGAGGTTCAACCCCCTGATCGCCCATGTCGCGGACGCCGGCGCGGCGCGGCGCATCGCCGATCTCGATCCCCGCGCCCTGCGCCTGGCCGAGGCGTTCTGGCCGGGACCGCTGACCCTGGTCGCCCAGGTGCGGGACGAGGCCGCCGTCTGCGCCCTGGCCCGGGCCGGGCTCGACACCCTCGCCGTGCGGGTTCCGGCCCACCCCTTGGCCCTGGCGGTGCTGCGGGCCTTCGGCGGGCCGCTCGTCGCGCCGTCGGCCAACCGCTCCGGCCGGCCGAGCCCCACCACCCTGGCCGACGCCGCCGCCGAGGTCGGCGAGTTCGCGGCGGCGGCCATCGACGGCGGGGCCTGCGCCGTCGGCCTGGAATCCACCGTCGTCTCCCTGTTGGACGGTCCCGCGCGTCTGTTGCGTCCGGGCGCCGTCACCCGCGCGTCGATCGAGGCCCTGATCGGGCCGCTGGCGGAGGCGCAGGACGACGCGCGCCGCTCGCCCGGCCGGATGACGCGCCACTACGCCCCCGATGCGCCGGTCCGACTGGACGCCGCCGCGCCGCTCGCCGGCGAAGCCTTCCTCGCCTTCGGCGACGCGCCGGCGGGCCCTGGCGTGTTCAACCTCAGCCCGGGGCGCGATCTTTCCGAGGCGGCGGCCAATCTCTTCGCCTTCCTGCGCGCCGCCGACGCCCTGGCCCCCGCCGCCATCGCCGTCGCCGCCATTCCGGCCCATGGCCTCGGAGAAGCGATCAACGACCGCCTGCGCCGCGCCGCCGGCAAAGTGGGGTAGGCAAGAGGCCATGATCCCGACCGTCCCGGCCGATCTGATCGAGCGCCTGAAGTCGGCTCTGGGCGAAGCCGGCTGGAGCCAGGACGCCGACCGCCTCGCCCCCAAGCTCGTCGAATGGCGCGGCCGGTGGAGCGGCCACACCCCCTTCCTCGCCCTGCCGAAGAACGCCGAGGAGGTCGCCGCCGTCGTCCGCCTTTGCGCCCGGGCGGGGGCGGCGATCACGCCCCAGGGGGGCAATACCGGCCTGGTCGGCGGCCAGATCCCGCAGGGGGAGATTCTGCTTTCCACCGAGCGGATGAACGCCATCCGCGATATCGATCGCCTCGACGACGTGCTGGTGGCCGAGGCCGGCGTGACCCTGGCGGCGGTGCACGCGGCGGCCCTGGTGGCGGGGCGGCGGTTTCCGCTGAGCCTCGCCTCGGAGGGTACGGCCACGGTCGGCGGCCTGATCTCCACCAACGCCGGCGGGACGGCCGTGCTGCGCTACGGTGTCATGCGTAACCTCGTCCTCGGCATCGAGGCGGTGCTGCCTTCCGGCGAGATCTGGAATGGCTTGAAGCGCCTGCGCAAGGACAACACCGGCTATGATCTCAAGCAGCTGCTGATCGGCGCCGAGGGGACGCTGGGCGTGGTCATCGCCGCGGCCCTGAAGCTGTTCCCCATTCTCGCCTCCCGGGCGGTCGCCTTGGTCGGGGTCGAAAGTCCGCGGGCGGCCATGGATCTGCTCGTCCGCGCCAAGAGCGAGACCGGCGGGGCGGTGGAGGCCTTCGAGCTGATCGGCCGGCTGGGCGTCGAACTGGCCATCGCCCACCTGCGGGGACTCCGCGAACCGCTGGAGAGCCTGCCGGCCTGGTATGTGCTGATCGAGACCGCCAGCGGCGAGGCGGGCGCGGCCGAAGCGGCGCTGGAGCGCCTGCTGGCCGGCGCGCTCCAGCGCCGCTTCGGC
>Ga0209483_1002890_pt1 | contig 11628 bp, 22 predicted proteins | sample NGEPerA_FD_184508 | JGI IMG/M metagenome (GOLD analysis project Ga0209483, IMG submission 184508) | Arctic peat soil microbial communities from the Barrow Environmental Observatory site, Barrow, Alaska, USA - NGEE PermafrostL2-A... | ecosystem: Environmental > Terrestrial > Soil > Wetlands >... | reverse complement strand
GTTCTGTACAGAGATCATTGACGTTCACGATGCTGGCAAGTTACAGCCCTCTGCTGCATTGCGCGCAAACCCGAGGGAATGAGCGGGATGCGGCTGCACTATGCAGCAGAAGATCGAGAATCATGCAGATTGTACTTCTCTGAACACCCTCTCGGGTTCATGATTCTCTAAGTCGATGCTATGGTCAGGGAGGATTTATTCATGATAACCGTGTAGTCCGTCCACTGCTTTTCGAGGGCAGTCACAATAGACCAGAGCGGCGGCAGAGGATACCTAATGGTGCATAGCAAATCGGCCTGTAGTGGAAGACCCTGATTGCTTATGACATATCTACTTGTGACATGCACGGCGACCTTAGCACGACGTTGCAACGTCGTGGGCACTTTGTGCTGGGTCTTATGTAGCTGGGTCTTATGGTTTAGGTCATTCCACTAGAGGCCGGGTGACCGCCAACATTGAACGCTAGTCGGCAGTCACCAAGTTCTGGTCACGGCGTTTTAACTCTCAGGAGGGACCACTTCTGAGAAGCTGGCGCAATCACTATGTGAAGGCCAGCCGCCGTTTGCATCCTATCGACTATCCTGTGGTCCAGGCTTCGAGGGGCGATGCGGTTCCCCTGTACTTTTTCGCCTTTCCCTTAGAACCACGGTCCAGGTGGGGTGGGTCTTTCGTTCCACCGTTCCTATCCGGCTACCGATCTTCCTGTGACGGTTGATTCGGCTCTGAGAGCCTCTGTCGCTCTCTCGATGACGGTAGTATCGCACCTGGCGGTCGGCTCAGGTCTGACAGACTTCGAGCACTTCCGTTACAGGGCCGTTACTAACTCTGAGGGGTTTTGATCTCAGTGTCTACATTATAGCCAGAACCGGCCTAACTGCGGGCAAGCTGGTGGCTGGAGGCCACATCGGGAATTAGGCCGGTTTCGAGTACAATTCAGGTATGAGTGAGAAGACCAAAGGCCAGGCAAGCTGGCAGACGAACAAAGATCCTGAGATCGAACGGCTCGCCCTCCGGTGGGACGAGATCACCGACTGGATGCTCCAGCGGTGGCGTGCCGCTGACATCGCCAGAGCGGACGCCGCGTGGGACCACATCTACGGTCAGACTGGCTCTGACGTGGACCACTGGCTCGATAATCTCTCCCTGTGCATCAAGCAGGGCACTACCTGGTCAGCAACGTATCCAGTGCCCAGTGTCGCGACTGCACCGTACGTCCCGATGGACACTGGCCACATCACGCGCACGCTATCGAAATTGACAGTGGCAATCCACCGGCAGTCTGGTGGCAGTATTAAGGTAACGCCTGCGCGCGCGCGTCGCGAGGCGCTGTACGAGCAAGTCTGCAAGCTGTCCGCTGCAGGAGCTAAGCAGACTGAGATCGCACGTCAACTCAACATCGCTCAACCAACAGTGAGCCTATGGCTCAGAAGGGGTATCTAACTATGACCGCTAGGAAATTGCTAACAATGGAAGAGGCAACTAGGCTGTCCGACACAATGCGTGGCAATCTTCTCTATCGCCTTGATCATGATACCGAGAAGCTTGAAAATCTCAACATAGATTTCAATGGTACCGCTTGGGAGGAGAGTGACCACGGTTTGAACTACCTTGGCTACAATTTCGAGAGGGATCTCAAGGCGCTCAACATCGCTAAGACTATTCTCCGTAGTTCTACATAAGGGGTATCTAGTATGGCCACAATTCGCAAGATCGTTCCGGCAGTCGCTAACTATGAGTTGACACTCACACTTGATGAGGCGCAGTTTCTGCGCCGACTACTGGGCAGTCATGTCATTGGCGGCGGCGCACTGCGATCCGTTGCTGACAGTATCTGGGGTGCGCTCACCGTGGTTCCAGATTATCTAAGTGGTGAGGAGGAGTGGACAGGCACAGTGGATCTCGGCAGGAAGAACGACGTATGGTAAGAAAGATCAAGCGTGCCATCAGAGTAGCTAAGGCACTGTGCACCGACACACGTGTGCCACGTCCTCTGCGATGGATGCTGCGCGTCGCACTGGCTATCAAGGTGGTGCCATTCCCTGACTTTGGCATTGACGAAGTGCTGCTGGTGATCGTCGGTGCTGTGCTGATGATCTGGTATCGTCCGCTGGTGCAGTCGATCCTTGTGGATACACAGTGACCGACATCGTAGTACTCGACAAGCTATCACGAGAGATGTTCAAACTCGTTAACGAATATGAGGTTCCATTTGGCAAGCTACTGAGCGCCGCTGACACGGTGCAACTACGTGAACTTAAGAAGCTGGACCAGCTTGCATGGTTGGCCAGTCCTGAACCCGACGAGGAGATTGACAACGATGACTAACAATTTCGGCACCCCGCGTCGGTCGCGAGGCATGCGCGTGGACCACTCTGAGCGGAACGTCTTCGCGGCGTTCGGCTGTGTGTGGTTCCTGTTCTTGGCTCTGGGTATCGCCTTCTGGGGCGCGATCATCTACCTGGCATTCCGCTTGGTTAACCACTTCGCAGGATGAGTGACACAGTCTGCACATGCGGCAGAGACAAGCCCGATGACCAGGCAGAGTGTGACTACTGCTTGATGGACCGCGACTACAAGAATGGAGAGGTACGATGAGCATCAACGCTAAGAATCTAGAGAGTGCACACGACTACATCGGGGAGGCACTCAACGACATGTTCGAGGGTAGACCTAATGCTGGTCCTCGACGTGCCACTGCTAATGCAGCGATCTCTATCGCGATGTCACTAGAGACTATCGCTGATCATCTCGCGTACCTTGCAGTCAAGCTGGCCGAGACACCAGAGCCATTTGCAGATCGGCAGAAGTACACCGAATCTGACGAAGAGTTGGTGCTGCCACCCGATTGCCACTGCGGTCAGTGTGGACCAGCGGGAGATATTTATTGGCGTGAGAAGTGGCAGCGTGACATCGACGCCAACCCTATGCAGCATCCCGCTACTACATATCCGCTACCACCGCGTGATACTGACGCGATCCACCCGTACCGAAACCGATGAGCAACAAACTAGCTCGCAAGGGATTCAAAGGTGCGAGGATGCACACACCGCTGCCGCTGCAGATGGCGATCCTCATGATGGATCGACCACGCTACTGCTGCCAAGGTAGGTTGATGTGCATCAAGAAAGCCAAGCCATGAGTACTGAGCGTAAGATACTAGAGAAGGTGCAAGCTATACACGATGAGGCGCTCGACATCTATGCTGCTGATGAATTCTCCATCACGGATGATCCCGCGTTCCCCTATGGCAAGCACCCTGAGCATGTCATGAGTGCAATCAGAATCATGCACATCTGCGATTCCATCTTGGGGATAAGTCATGAGTAAGGCAAAGTACGCGACCATCAATAAGCGGAAGCAACAGGCCGCACTACCGAAGCACCGCTCACACGTTCTTAATGCTGCACCACGCCAGGATCAGCCGCCAATCTGGTCTGTGGTTTGTACCGACTGTGCGCACGAGTGGCGCAAGACGAATGCATTTGATCATGGTAGCTTCACTCTATTCAGTGAAGCGATGACATTCGCAGAGCAGCACAATAAGATCAACAGATTCATTCAACCAGAGCGTCGTGACGAAGTCACAACGCGTGTGAGGAAGTCAGCATGAGAGTAGATTCGATTAAGGGTACGTCGGTGTACGTCACTCTGTCACGTCGCAACCTGATGGCACTACTGGCTAAACTCGATGGCTATCCTGTATCTTCGGAGTGCGAGATCGCTCGTCATCAGGATAACTTTGGTTGGTTCTCTGTGAAGGCCGAGGAGGATGACGTGCACTACAATGGCCGCGTGGCTGGACCGATGCACCCTGACACTGAGAGCAGAATGGACTGGCTGCAGAACGCATGAAAGTCATGAACTTCCCGGCACGTAAACTGCGCCGCCAACTGCGCGTCGTGATCGCCCCGGTGGCATGGAACGGAGCAGAGGAAGAACTAGCTGCCGCACGCAAAGTGCGCACCAAGATTCGACGTACCAGCAAAAAGACTAAGAATGGCTAACATGGTGATAGATGCACCACTCGGTATCGTGCCACGCTGGGCGCGCAACCTGGTGAGGCGTGTACTGAAAGACTATGGTTCAGAGATTCCACTTATGGAGATCCGCTGGCGTACTAACAAGCGGCGGTTCCACACGACTGGGACTTCCTGTACTCTAGTGCACTCAGGTGTATGGGTAGTCACTATCACTCAGGGTACTGACTTGCAAGACTGCCGGTGGGCGCTGCTGCACGAACTAGCGCACGTTCTGGTCGGCTTGAATGATACACACTCACGCGCATTCCACAGGTTTGCATTTGCAATGTATCCTCAGTATGATCTTTCACCAGGATTCAGTATCTGGCGTGAGGCCAACTCTAGGTTTGCCATGCCTGCTGCCGAGGATCTTGGATACTACCGCATCGCCGCACGCCTGCGGTGGTTATTTGACAATGATGGATACAACGGCTGGGACTACAAGGCTCAACTCTGGGGACTGAAGCATGTCTACTAATTTTCGAGGCGAGGGTGCCGTAGAATACATCCCCACCTGGTGGAGCGCCTCCTACCCCGGTTTCCTGGTCATGACGTGGCGATGAGAATCTATCGCTCATTCCCACTGGCAGGATTGAAGGTGGATCGGCTCCCACTGGGGCCACGAACCCTGGCCATCGCTGACCACCTACGCTCAGGAGGATCGGTCCCACCGATCCATGTAGAGCGTAAACAGGATGGCTGGCACATCAAGGACGGACGGCACAGGTACGTGGCACACAAGCTAGTAGGCGCAACTGATATCAACGTGAAGCATGGAGTACTACAATGACAATCATGGGTGGATACTACTACCGCAGCCAGACTTTCTCGGTCGGAGACTTCTCACGTCCTCATATTGCGCTAGAGACAGCCACCAGGGCGGCGCACATTCTCGATGGTGGAGACAAGAATCCTGAGCAGAGATTGTCTCAGCGTGCCAGCATTCGACCAGCTTACAATGATGCCGGTGACATCATCGCCTACACTGTGCACTCACGACACTGGGTCGGTACGGTGGATGACGCCAAGCCTGACAAGGTGCGCGATGGTGAGCATCGTGTAGAAGAGTTGCGCTCATGAGGATCATCGTCTGTGGTGGCCGCACCTACAACGATAGTCAGCTAGTAGAAGCAGTGATCTACAGTCTCCCACGCGATGCAGTCATCGTAGATGGTGGTGCAAGGGGTGCCGACACTCTGGCGAATGAGAGCGCGCGAAGACTGGGTAGAGCATTCCATAGATTCCACGCTCAGTGGACTAGATATGGAAAGGCTGCTGGGAAGATACGCAACCAGGACATGCTCGATGCTGGTGCTGACTATGTCGTCGCATTCGAGGGCGGCAGTGGTACTGCACATATGATGGGCATCGCTAGGGCTGCTGGTATCACAGTGTGGCAGCCTGACATCGAAGATGCACCCGCAGGATTTATTTGTGGTCACTAACATTCCCCTGAGCGCCTGGGGCTTTACTGACAGTGTAGAGCGGTCGCCCAATGTGCGCGTACAGTGTGAGGGCTGCGGTGGATTCTCCGACTGGCTAGAGCAGCCAAAGGATGGCCGGTTCAGAATGAAGTGCCAGCGGTGCAATCGAATAGTCCTGGTATCGCTGACTGCAGCCGACATAGCCTCAGCGAAGGTACTCGCTCTCACCGTACTTGCTACTCAGTGGATCGACTAGATACCCATAAGTGGTGTTGTGCTGAATCGTGGCCCAATGCCGTTCTTCCTACTCTCAACAAAAGTAGAAACGGCCCAGTCACGATCTGTGGAACAGTAGTCACACTCTTGTCTGCCGTCTGCCCGACAGTGAGTTGTAATTTGCTGTCCACACTCGCACTTATGAAAGATCATACCTAGCCCCCCTGTAGTGCCCTCATAGATGATCATGCTAGTAGACGCCGTTCGTTCTAACGTACTCGATGGTCAACTTGCGAACTAGGTCAGGACCAAGTTGGCGTGCCGCCAATGCTTCTGCATAGTCAGCTACCTTATTGGCCTGTGATACAGCCATGCTGTTTGGTGAGCGCGCTTTAGTTTCAGCCATTGATAACTCCCTCCCTGAAGTACGGTGTGAGATATTGCCTGCAGTCCTCGACATCAAATGCCTTTAGCACGAACTCGAATACTTCCGCCTTGTCGATGACCCGAATGCCCATCACTGTATTCTCTGCAGTGTGTGCAGCATCATCGTACATCTTGAACCTATCTGGTGCAGCATCGTCCCAGTATAGATTCTCTGCCATGTTCTCGTCCATGAACGGACCGCCCCACATATCCATAGTCTCTTCAATGATTCCACCATCGTTGTACATCTTCTGCATGGGAACTCCTTTCTCTAGATACCATTCATTCCAACTACCATCTGGTTGCTGCACCGCGTTTACCACGGCTGTCCATTGTTGGTGCCGAAATCATCATCACCATCTTCAAATGGTTCAGTAGGATACATGATGCTAGCGGATTTCATCTACCAGTCCTAGTTCGAGGCACTCCTTACTGTCGATCCACCAGTCCTTGCGCTTCCAGTTAGCCTTGAACTTAGAACGCTGCTGACGGAAGAGTGCAGGATACTTCTTAGTCTCACCTTCACGCTCGACCAGTACTCTCGCACTACGATCAGCGAAGATGTCTAGTACGCGATTCTGGATCTTGTTGATGAAGAGTACGGTGTCTTCGATCTCTCCGATCTTACCTGAAGTACCGAAGCTTACCTCATGGATGAGTAGGTAGCTCTCCTTACCAAGCACACGATTGTCACCGGCCTGCAGAAGAATACCCGCCATGCTAGCGGCCATACCAAATGCCACAGTCTCGATAGTGTGTCCCTGGCTCTTGACCCACTGTAGGAAGTCCCACAAGTGCATGCCGTCGATGACCGAACCACCAGGACTATTGAAAATGATGGTGATGGTCACAGGTTCCTTGCCAGCAATGCGGGTCCACTCGGTCAACTGCGAGATGCAGTCATTAACACTACCAGCAGTCACCGACTGATTGAAGCTGTACGTGTGGTAGTAGAGATTGTCTGCCAGGAGCCGCTTCTCTACTCTCAACTCACGAGCAGCTACCATGCCAGTAACAGTGCGCTGGTCCTTAGCCATTGCTACAGTGGCGCGCAGACCTTCCATCTCTAGCTTATGCTTCTCTGCCGTACGTGCTTCGTCATGCTCTAGCTTCACAGTCTCGGCTGCGGTCTTAGCAGATTCTAGATCAACCTTCTCTGTCTCAGCGACTAGCTTCAGACGACCTTCTTCAGTAGTGTAGTCTGGCTTAGGTTGCGCATTCTCTGTCGGTGGTGTTGGTGTCGCAGTGGACATAGTGCGCCTCCCTAATGGTCAATCTTTACATAATACAAGTATACATATAACCGGCCTAATTCCCTTTGAGTTAATGTCAGGAGTGGTAGCAACGCTACTGCGTTGCGCTTCGCGTCCCCTTGCGGGGATGCTATAATCTAACTATGGCAAGTCTTCCAATCCCTACCGCCGCCTATTCTGAAGCTGCATCTAGTGATCATGCACAGTGTGGTCCAATGGTGGCGCAGGCTATTGTGCATGCTCTGGGTTTCAACATCTTCGTTCCACACATGGACAATGCCTGGGCAGAGGAATGTCGTGACTGGATCAACGGTCTGGGCAATGGCCTGCATGCCCTCGTAGTAGACAAGAGCGTACGCCCCAGTGCTATTGCGAACCAGTACATCCCTGAGTTTCGTTACCTAATGGTGGGCACAAACTGCACCAGTAATGCTGAGCCGACCTCAACAGTGACTGGAATCAGGCACTGGGTAGCTGTATATGATACTTCTGGCGGGATTCTTAATGTATGGAAGCCTAGTGTCGAGCATATTCAACTAGATGCAGACCACAGTAATCTAATGAACACAGTGGTAGTATGGAGAGATGGGTGGCCTGCACCAGCACCACCATCACCGCCAACACCAACACCGAAGCCTACACCAATTCCTGAAGGAGATGAACCAGTGCTAGTCTATCTACCAGTCCATAAGCAACTACGCAGCTTTGCAGTAGTTGGTGGTCAAGTCCACCAAAACTGGCCAGACGCTACTGGTGGTCTAGTGGGCCATGAGGCAGTACCTGGTGCAGCAATTGCTGGTCTTCCCGCACAGGCACCTAGTGTTGTTGAAGAGCCGAATGGTACTATCAGCATTGAAGTACATGACGCTGCAGGCAATCGCTTTCACGTATATCAATTGCTAGGCAATAGCACCTGGTCAGTATCACAGCTTGGCTAATCTCCTTGATGTTGCCACTCCTGCGCACGACCAGGTAATCACACACAGGTACATTGCACACTATCCGAATCATGAACCTCGTGACAGTGACCCACACTACGTAGACTTCCAGGCATTCAGGCGCAGGACTAAGGGATCACCATGTAACTATGGTGCGATGCTCGATGACTTCAGTGACTGCCACGGGCAGATGGAGTTGCACCACAGCCACATCGAATTTGCTATTCAGAACGGCGTGAACTTGATCCATCTAGAGAAGTTCTATCCTGGTGTTAGCAACGTAAACCAGGTAGGTGCCTGGACAGAATCTGCCGAAAATCTAGTGTGGCTATGTGAGCGCCACCACCGCGATGCTGGTGCTGGTATCCACGATCTAAGTGCATCAGACTATGAGGGAACCAAGTTTGTAGATGGACTGTTCTCTGCTGTGGTAGTCACTACTTCCGCTGCGCTACTCGTTCCAGAGGATGACGTTCCAGAGTAGTTTGATATAATGTTCACTGTAACAGTGAACTTTATGAAAAGGGTGAACATTATGGCTTTTACATTTGCAGACGTATTCGGTGGTCTACGAGATAACCTGACCAAGCTAGAGGGCGCACTTACTGCACTCATTGGTTTGCAAGCTGTGGTTGGATCACTAGTTAATGGTGTGCCGCAAGTTGCCAAGTATGTTGATGGTGCATTTGCTGCTCTAGTAGTGGTATCACTATTCATTAAGAACTTGCTAGTCAATGTCTCTCCCGGTGGTTCAACTCCAATCCCTGGTGCTTAGTAGATAGAACACCAGGTAAGCTAGGCAAGTTGGCGGCTGTGAGGCCACATGGCATAGACGATCTCGCGTACTACACTGTTGGTCATCTAGCACCGCCTCCTCCTGCAGTGGCATCTCCAGTCATTGCAGCGTGGGGCATGATGGACAATGACCGCTTCGGATGTTGCACAATTTCAGGAGCAGGACATCTTATCCAGGCTGCCAATGTGGAAGTGCATGGCCTTGATGTCGTGCCCGACGACGACCAGATTCAGAAGCAGTACTTCGCTATCACTGGTGGCGCAGACAGTGGTGCTGTCGAGGTTGACGTGCTACGCACATGGTTCAACCAGGGGCTATTCGGCAGCAACAAGATCGCAGCATTTGCTCCAGTGCGCGTCGGCAATCCGTTGAACATCCACTCTGCAGTTGCGCTATTCGGCTCGTGCTACATCGGTGTATCACTGCCAGGCTCAGCTATGCAGCAGTTTGCGCAGGGAAAGCCTTGGACCATAACGCCTAACGACCGCATCGAGGGTGGCCACTGTGTCACCATCGTAGGGTACGATGCTACATACTTGTACTGTGTGACGTGGGGTCAGCTACAGCCCATCACATATCCCTGGTTCGCTAAGTACTGTGACGAGGCGTGGGCAGTGATCCCGCAGTCATTCGCAGAGGCCGGTCACAATGCTGGCATCATCGACATTCCGCACCTGAGGTCGGACCTTCTCCTACTATCATCAACATAAGCTACACTTAGTAGTATGGGTAGAGTAGGTGGCAATCCTGGCAACCGTGGCAACACGAGGCTGCGCAAGAATACTATAGACGTGCACAAGGGTGGTGGCATAAGTAAGCAGACACCCTGGCGCAAAGATCCTATCATTCGTGAGCGCATGCAGCTAGTGCACAAACTGTGGGCTGAAGGCTACGGCAACGAAGCTATCCTCGTCAAAGTAAATACGTGGGCAGCACTTAATGTGCCTACCCACCCGCGCTTCGGCATCAGTGTGATCCAGAACGACAAGAAGAACATTATCTCTCTGGTAGAAGAGGGCGATGATGATCTACGTATAGAGCATCTAGAATCTCTGAAGCACCTGAAGCAAGTAGCCTACGAGGAGTTTGAGCGCACTACTGTTGATATGGCTAAGCCATCACTCCTTAATGTTATTCGTGCAGCCGAGGAGACTGGCGCAAAGATTGACGGTAGCCTGATCAAGCGAGTAGAGCAGAACATCAATGTCACTAGTGCTACCGAGGCACGTATCCTAGTGCAAGTACTGGTGCGCCACCTTGGCAGCGAAGAGTTGGCCATGCGTGTACTGCAAGAAGTAGAGACTAAGGTGATCGAAGCTGGAACAGTAGATGGACAGCAAAGCACTTAGACTAGCTCGGCAGCAACTAGAGGTACGTCGAGGCCCAGCATACTTCGCGGCCAGCATCGACAAGGCGTACACTGTGCCCTGGCACGTCAAGGCGCTCAATGATGTACTGATGAAGGTACACACTGGCGAGATCAAGCGCCTGATCATTACCATGCCTCCACGACACTCCAAGTCGGAGACAGCCTCGAAGTACATGTCAGCATGGTGGCTAGGTATGCGCCCCGATGACCGTGTCATGCTCGCAAGCTACGAAGCAGAACTAGCAGCTAGCTGGGGCAAGAAGGCTAGAGATATCCTCACTGAGTATGGGCCTGACCTATTTGGTGTGCACGTCAGTGAGAGTAGCGCAGCCAGCAACCGCTGGGATACTGCCGGTGGACCTACTGAGGCTGCCAGCAAGTACGTAGGAGGTATGGTCACTGTAGGCGTCGGTGGTGCACTGACAGGACGTGGAGCTAACTTGCTGATCATTGACGACTACCTGAGAAACTCAGAGGATGCTCGCTCCAAGTTGATTCGAGACAAGCAGTGGGACTGGTGGACTGGCACGGCGCGTACGAGACTAGAGCCTGATGGTTGCGTCATTATCATTGCTACACGGTGGCATGAGGACGACTTGATTGGCCACCTACTCGATGAGGATGCAGAGCTAGAGACACCACAGTGGACCGTGTTCCGACTGCCAGCACTTGCAGAAGAAGACGAAGAGTTCCGCAAGGAAGGCGAGGCACTATGGCCAGCACGGTACGACGTTGAGGCACTAGAGGCTATTCGCAGAGATATCAAAGAGTACTGGTTCTCGGCAGAGTATCAGTGCCGCCCGTCACCAGAGGACGGCCTCATCTTCAAGCGTAGTGGTGTGCGCTACTGGAAGCCGTACAGTGAAGGATACCTACTGGGTCAGGCTAACGGTACTGACCTAGTGATGAAGGCTAGTCGGTGCTGGAACTTTGTTACGATGGACCTTGCAGCTAGCGAGAAGGAGACTGCTGACTTTACAGTCATAGCAGCATGGGCAGTGACACCCAACTCTGACATGATCCTGATGGACCTGGATCGTGGGCGCATCATGGGACCAGAAAAGTTGCCACGTCTTCGAGAGATGATTGACGGCAGACAGAATCCTATGTACGCAGCACAGTACGCAGCCATCGAGAGGACTGGCTTTCAGTTGGACTTCGTTAAGAATGCGCGCGCAGCGGGCATG
>Ga0209483_1002889_pt1 | contig 11630 bp, 7 predicted proteins | sample NGEPerA_FD_184508 | JGI IMG/M metagenome (GOLD analysis project Ga0209483, IMG submission 184508) | Arctic peat soil microbial communities from the Barrow Environmental Observatory site, Barrow, Alaska, USA - NGEE PermafrostL2-A... | ecosystem: Environmental > Terrestrial > Soil > Wetlands > Peat... | reverse complement strand
GTCCTGGAGAAGGACCTGGGCGCGGTGTTGGAGGAGATTACCAGAGAAGTTGAAAAGGCCAACCCCGCCGTCGTGGTTGTGGACTCATTCCGCACCATGGTGCGCAGGCCGCAAAGTGACATGGACCTGCAATCCTTCATTCAGCGGTTAGCCCTGTTTCTTGCCAGTTGGCAAGCAACAACGTTTCTCATCGGTGAATACGCCGAGGACGAGCTGCGCGACAATCCCATATTTACCGTCGCCGATGGACTATTCTGGCTGCGCCAGACGACAGAGCGAAACTCAGTTGTACGGAAGTTGCAGATCATGAAACTGCGCGGTCAGGATTCCGTGCCGGGGCTGCACACATTCCGCATAACCGATGCCGGAGTGCAAGCCTTCTCGCGCACTTTTGGGCTGACTGCACGCAAGAGGCATCCGCCCAGCGGTCGGCGCCTTTCCTCCGGTGTTCCGGAGTTGGATAAGATGCTGGATGGGGGCGTGCGCGAAGGCGACAGTGTCCTCGTTGCAGGGTCTTCGGGAACGGGGAAATCCGTCCTGGCAACCCAGTTCATTGCCGAAGGCATACGCCATGGGGAACCGGGAATCGTCGCTGTCTTTGAAGAGCGCCCGGAAGCGTATGCGGAGCGGGCCGCCAAGTTAGGTATGGATCTGGAGACGCCGCAGAAAGACGGGAAACTCACAATTCTCTATCTCCGCCCTCTCGACCTCTCGGTGGATGAAACCATGCAGTCCATTCTCGATGCCGTGCAGAAGATCGGCGCCAAGCGCCTGGTGATCGATTCCCTGGCGGGCTTTGAGATGGCTCTGTCGCCCGGCTTCCGCGCCGATTTTCGCGAGTCGCTCTACCGCATGATCTTTGCGCTCACAGGAATCGGAGTGACGATTCTAAGCACGGTTGAGGTGGATGAGTCCTTTACCGAATTTCCGTTCAGTACCTACTCCATTTCTTTCCTTTGCGATGACATCATCCGGCTGAGATACGTATCCCTCGATGGCCAGCTTCGCAAGATCATGGTGGTTATCAAGATGCGTGGCGGAAATCATGCCAAGGATATTCGCGAATATGAAATCACGAGCAAGGGCGTAGTGATCCTCGGCAAACGGCTCACAAACTATCAAAGTCTTATCAGCGGAATTCCAGTGTACATGAAACGACCAGTCGAGCAGGAAGAGCCCTCACAGGATGCGGGAATCGAGCATCAAACCTGATTCCGCAGCTCCTCTGTTACCCTACCGCGAGGAGCCCCGCCGTGCCCCCGTCCCTTCCAGAGCCCGCCGTGCCCGTTCGCCTGAATCGCGCTCTCGGACTCTGGAACCTCATCTTCATCGGCCTGGTCATCGTCCAGCCCACCGCTCCCATGGGAATCTACGGCGTCATCAGCAACAAGGCCCACGGCCACGTCGTCACCACCATCCTCATCATGATTCGGGCTTTGAAGAGCGCGGCCGGGACCCTCTGGGCGCCGCACCACAAAAGCCGCGCAAAACCCGGGGTTTTAGCCCTTGAGGAAGCATCCCCGGACTCGCCGGGCAAGATTAATGTAAACAGCCTTAGAAAGTAAAACGAATCTGAAGTTCAAACCGGCGATTCGTCGCCGACTCTGACATTTGCGTTCCCATCGTTGTTGACGAACCCGCAGACTGATTCGCTTTGCCGAAAAGCGGCGAAGCAATGTTGCCGATAATCGGTCCGGGGTTGTTGTGGTTCAGCAGGTTCCGCATCTGCAAAGTACAAATCAGCCCGTACCGCGGCCTTTCCGTTGAATCTGCCGAATCCTTCACCTTTCCAATGCCGATCGTCTTGCTGGCCCGCATGTTGAACTGAATTGATCCCGGCCCGCGCCCGAAATTCCGTGGCAGCAGGCTTTCGCCCATGATGGGTGAGGGGTCCAGCAATCCGTACCGCGTCTGGATCACGCCCGTCCGTGTCGGGTCGGTCGCAATTCCCGGCCGCCCATTGAAAAGCGTCGTGCCGTACAAATCGCGCCCAACCGTAATGTTGAACGGCGGCCCCGATCTCACCGTCAGCAGCGGGCTGAACGTCGTCTTCCAGATCGACTGGATTGTTCCGCCAAAAGTCTCAAAGTTGCGAACATCGGTCGAAGCGGGACCATACTCGCCGGCCATGCTGTATGGATTTGCAGGGAACGTCGACGCCCCATCGGTGTTGCTCATCGCCTTGCCGTACGTGTACGAACCAAACAGCGAGATGTTCTTGCTCGCCTGCGATGTGGCATTCAGAATCAACTGATTCTGATTGAACAACCCCGACGACTGCACCTGAAACACCGGATTCTTGTTGCCCAGTGGATAAGGGCCGCCTGGCGTAGCGGGTGCGTTTATATCGAGCGACCTGAGTTGATGGAGCCCATGCGAGTTCGAGTAACTGAGAGCAACCACCGTGTGCAGCGGCAGTTGCTGCTCCACGCTGAACAGGCTCTGCATCAGATACGGTGCCCGAACTGTCGGCGCATTCTGTTCAATCACCTGCCCCTGCAGCGATGCAGCCAGGCTCGCCGCAGTTGGAACGTTCGGATAGAAACTCGGATTGTTGATCACATACTGTTGCTGGTTGACGCCGTTGTAGCGCTGCGCATTGAGTGTGTTTGTCAGTGCGAAGCGGTCGTAGAAAATGCCAAATCCCCCGCGCAGCACAAGCTTCTGATGCGACCATCCCGGTGACCACGATGCTGCAACACGAGGTGCGAAGTTGCCGCGGTTGTGGATATTGTTCTGCGTCTCATAGCGCAACCCAAGATCGAATGTTAAGTTCGATCGCACCTTCCATGTGTTCCCCACAAACAATCCGGCATCGACCTGCGAGAGCGACACAAGCGGGTTTCCCGCGTTCAAACTGAACTGGCTCGCGCCTCCGCCCAGGGCCTGTATCTGCGCCGTTGTTAAGCCAGCCTTCTGCAGCATCAGCGTTCTCTGGTACTGCTGAATCGAAGAGAGGGACATCAACACCGGGTTGCCGCCCGCGTCCTTCACCACCAGGTTGTTGGCGTCCAGTTCCGGAGCTGTCTCGCCGCCGAACGTGAACGCGCCGTTGAAGTTCTGCTGCGAGATGTTCTGCTCCACCGTTGCGCGCAGCCTGGCGCCGAAATGCCACACCACCGGGCCATGCGTGAGAGTGGTCACGTTCTGCAGTTCGAAGTTTCTCTGCGCGTCAGAAGATTTGCCAACCGTCGAACCGCCGCCCGTAAAAGCGTTCAACACCTGAATCGAAGCGCCGGGATTCACGGCCGCCATCGAACTGCTCACATTGAAAAACTGAAACCGCGTCTCGTTTACGGCTTTCTCACTCAGCACGTCCGTATCAACGAACTGCGCCGTTTGCACCAGCGCGTGCGCGTGATCGGCGCTCTCAACCAGGTTGAATCCGCCCAGCCCGGAGTCCGGTATATCTATTTGCGAGACGCGGTAACGCATCGAAAGCGTGTGCTTGTCGTTCAATGTATAGTCCACATCGGGAGTCGCAAAAAAACGATGCTGGGCTACGTCATTCACGCCCGTGTATGGCGAGATGATGGCCAATGAGGTTGGATCGAGCGTCGCGCCGTTGATGATGGCGCCGTTGTCCGTCACTTCGCCGCGGGCATCGAATGTGAACGAAGCGCGTTGACCCAGGGGACCGGCGAGGCTTGTCCCGAACTCCCTGAGCAGAAACGGAGCCTTTACCGCTGCGTAGGGATTGCGGGAGTTGAATATGGAACTTCCGAGATTGAAAGCGGCGCTTCCATGAAACTGGCCGGAGCCCGGCTTGGTGAATATTTCGATGCGTCCCAGCCCCAGCGAATCGTACTCTGGCGAAAACGGATTCTGGTTGATGCGGATCTCGCGAATGGATTCCTTGGGCGGCATCTCACCTGTACTGAATCCGTTGATATAAACCGAGCCACCGTTTGGCCCGGCGGACGGTCCCGCAAGAGCCTGCAAGTCCGACGCCAGGTCGTCCGGATTGTCTGCCAGCGAATCGAGCTTCGACCCGCTCAGCACCACTGCGCTCGCATTATTCTCGGAGTCGACCGACACGGTCGCCGAATCCTGCGCCTGCACCGTCACATTCTGGACAACCGCACTTACGTTCAAAACAAGATTCAGGTTTGCATCCTGGCCGCGTTCAACGAAAGCAACAGGAGCCTTCATCGCAAACCCCGTAAACGTGGCTTCAATCCGATAACTGCCGTTGGGGACGCGCTTGAGCGAGTAGGAACCATCTGCTGCTGAAACTGCCGTGAGAACGTTGCCCGAAGCGCCGGTCGCAGTGACTGTGGCACCCGGGATCATCGCCCCGCTCTCGTCTTTCACCTGCCCTCTGATGGATGCTGTCTGCGCGCACACCTGTAGCCCTGAAAATAGAAGAATTAAGAAAATAAAATTATGGAACCTAATGAGCCCAGACCGATACATCCCGAAATCCTCTTTTCGCAGTTAGAACTTGACTTCCAGATTGAGTTGCATACGCCGCGCCGGAAGTGTTGTAACGGCATGGCCGAAGAAAGGCGAGCCCACCACGCCGATATAGGTCACATCGTTCGGATGATTCAGGATATTGAAGGAATTGACCGATATCGTTGCAATGGGTCCACCCTCTTTCCAGGTCATGAGGCGGATATCATGTGCCAGGTTGAGATCCATGTTGATATAGGTTGGCCCGTGAAGAGTGTTCCGTGGAACACCAACGGGACGGTCGTTCGCCATGCCGTCATGATTATTATCGTTGCCAGTCGTAACATTCACAGGCTTGCCTGAATAAGTAGAAAGAGCCGCGCCGAAGTTGAACCATTTGCCAGCGTCCAAGGTGGCAAGCACATCGAACTTGTTACGCAGGTCATTGTCGGAGCGTCCCCAGTCAGACTGTGGGAAGTAGCTATTCGCGGGAAAATAGGCGATCCCACTGGTGTTGTTGTATGACTTCCCAAGAACATATTGAGCCTGCCCCGAGAGGTGATTTACAGGCCTGCCGCGAAAGCTGATCTCCAGCGCATTGCTCTTCTGGTAGCCGTCCGATTGAAGCTCGCGTTGCTGCCCGAGGCTTGGATTTGGCCGCGCAATATAATTCGGCGGGACCGGGGCATTCACATCCACCGAGCGGAATAGATCGATTCCTCGAGAGCCGACATAGTTCACCGACACAGAGCTTTTTGCGTTTACCTGCTGCTCGATACTCACCGAGTATTGAATTGTGTACGGGATGCGCTGCCGTGGATCGAGCACCACAACGCTGGTCGGCAGTCCCGCCAACGAGGGTTTTGTAACTGGATAAGCCGGATTCTCCAGAATGAAACGCTTCAGAAGCACGCCATTGAAATGCAGCAGATCCGCGATCGGAGCCGGCCCTGTCCTGTCGAAAAAGAATCCTGCGCCCCCGCGAACCACCGTCCCGCCCTTCTTGGTTGGGGAATAGGCAAAGCTGACTCGTGGCGCGAAATTGTGCTTAATATCGTGAAAGTAGTTCTGCCAGTAGTACCGGACGCCCGCTGTGATTGAGAAGTTGGGCTTCAGACGCAGGGTGTCTTCGAAGACACCCGCGACAGTCTTCTCCCAGAAGTCGACGTGTGCCTGCCCAGCTTGTGCCAGGTACGAAAATGGATGAGACGCCTGATAGTCAGCCAGGCTCGCGAAAGAATATATGCCTGCCTGTTTTGTTAAATCGTCATACCCCCGGCGGCTGATGTCCGGAACATTAATTCCAAACTTGATTTCGTGCTTCTTTGCCGAGTAGGTGACGATATCGGCTCCGCCGAAATGATACTCAGTTCTCCTGAAGTCAGCCTGTGCGCCGCCTCCAGTGAAGTAACCGGATACGCTGAGCTGCGGATTTTCATTCAAACTGTGAATCTCATTGTCGGCGGCACCGGCAAAGAACTGGGCCTGGTTGAGCAGCTTTGGCGAGAAGATGTAGGTGTGGGCCATGTGGATTTCGTGCTCGTAGGACAAAGTGTTGCTCCCAGCCTCGGCAAGCACCGTTCCGCCAACTCCCTGGTTCTCAACCGTTCGATGCTCATAGTTGTAGCCAATCCAGAACTGGTTCGCTTGTCCGTAGTCGTGGAATACGCGGCCCGATAGAAAGTAGTGATGAGTCGGGTTGGGAACATTGGCGTTGATACTGCCGCTCGGACCTACTGCAACCACGATCGCTTCCTGGTTGTCGTTGTCTTTGTTCAGCGACGCCAGAAAACTTGTCTTCTTATCGTGACTGAATGGGCCGGTGAGCGATCCTTCAAAATAGCTGCGCTGTTCCGATGGCTTGGTGACCGCGAAACTATTCTGAGCATCGAAGAGCGAGTCGCGGTAGAGAAAGGTGCCTGACCCGTGAATTCGCGGCGTGCCTCCCTTGGTAGTTATCTCCACGCGCCCACGGCCGGGCCTTGAGTAGAGTGCCGAATAAGGATCCTGGTTGATCTTCACGCTTTGAATCGCGGATGCGGAAACGCCCGGCCCGTTCGCTTCGACGCCGTTCACCACAAGCGAGACACCATTTGTGCCCGTCGCATCGGAGCTGAGAAATCGCGACATGGTCAATATGTAATCCTGGTCGAAAACGGGGAGGCGATCCAGAGCCTCGCGATCGACGACCGTGGCATTCTGGTTTTGTGCAGTATCAGCGGTTACGTCTGTTGACGTATCGGCGCCGGTCACCGTCACCTCTTCGTTTACTCCAGCGACCGGCAGGATGATGCGCAATTGCGGGCGCATGGATGGGCTCACCTTGACCTGCTGCCTGTTGGCGCGAAAGCCAGGATGCTCGGCAAAGATTGAATAGTTGCCCGGAGGAACGCTGGAAAAATGGAAGCTGCCGGATTTGTCCGTGACTCCCTGCGCAACGACGTTGCCTTCCGGTGTGGACAGAACGACCTGTGCGTCTACGATCAGTGCCCCACTGGAATCCTGGACCACTCCTGCCAGCGACATTGGATTCGCCGGCGGCTCTGCGCCCGCCAAACCAGCCAGCAGAATAACCATAAGAAGACTTGGAAAATGGCGGTACTGCATCTTTCACCTCGTAACAAATCAAGAACTGGATATCCGGGAACCCGGCGCGGAAACTGTTGGTATAGATTTCGGCAATCGAATCCGAAAGATCGACCCGCCGCCCTGCGCGCTCTCAACCTCAATCGTTCCCCCGTGTATGTTCACCGCCCATTGCGCGATCGACAGCCCGAGCCCCGCTCCGCCTGCCGAGCGAGCACGCGCCTTGTCCACCCTGTAAAACCTCTCGAAGATATGCGCGCGATGTTCCTCCGAAATGCCGGGGCCGCTGTCGTGAACTTCAATCACCGCGGCCTTGCCCGAATCGGCAACCACTACCCGCACTGAGCCATTCACTGGCGAAAACTTCACTGCGTTGTGAACGAGATTCACAAGCGCCTGCCGCAGAATCGTCTGATCTGCCAGGACAGCAACGTGGACATCGCCTGCCACCTGAATCGTCTGCTGCTTCTCCTCGGCCAGCACTTCCAGCAGCCCGCACGACTCCTTCGCCAGCTCAAACAGATTCACTCCTGTGCGGTGCAACTGAATCCGCCCGGCATCGGCTCGCGCCATTGTCAACAAACTATCCACCAGGTGCGTGAGGCGATTCGCTTCTTCAAGCATGCTGCCGATTACGTCCCGGTAATAGTTCACATCGCCCGGCATTGCCAGCGAAACTTCGCCAACGCTTTTGATCGCGGTCAGCGGGGTCCGCAATTCATGCGAGGCATCGGCCGTGAATCTCCGCAACTGCTCGAACGAGCGCTCCAGCCGCGCCAGCGCCGTGTTGAATGCTGTGCCCAGGTGTCCCAACTCGTCCTCGGGATTCTCGATCTCGAGACGTTCATTGAGTTGCGCGGCCGTAATGCGCGATGCGTGCTGCGCCATTGCATCCACCGGCTTGAGCGCGCGCGCAGCCACCAGGTAGCCGGTGAGCGCCACAAGAATCACAGCCACCGGGAGCCCGATGGCCAACATCGAAACCATCTCCCAGAACTCTTCCCACAGAGGCTCTTCGCTCACCGCAAGCCGCACCACGACGGAGATATTCTTGCCGATATGATGAACGCGGCTGATGGTTCGCACCCGCATTCCTGATGGCAGTTGCAGCGAGTGCGCGGATTGCCGTCCCGTAACCGTACTCGCGGGAACTGTACCGAGCGCCTGGTCGTGCAGCAGTTGGCTGCGATAGAGCAGCTTGCCATCCTGGGACCAGACCTCCAGAAAGTATCCCCGGTCCCGCTCGCGATTCTCGGCTTCGCCTTCGTGCGAATTGAATACGAGCGCTCCATTCGCATCGATCGAGAGCACTCCTTCCACTGCTTCCACGTCCCGGCCAAGACTTGAATCCAGCTGCTCGTGCAGGTTGCGGAGAAAAAAAGCGGAAACGCCGCACGCATAGAGAAGAAGAGCCGCCGTCAGCAGCGACGCATAAAGAACTGTCAGCCGGCTGCGCAGCGTGGAGCGCTTGAACCCGTTCATAGTGCATCCTCACTCAGCGTGAAGCCGACGCCTCTTACTGTGTGCAGCAGCTTGATGGCGAATGGGTCGTCCACCTTTTTACGGAGCCTGGCGATATGAACGTCGATCACGTTGTCCAGCGGCGTCGCTCTTCCGGTTTCTCTCCACACGTCGCGCGCCAGCATGTCCCTGGAGACAATTCGCCCATGATGGCGCGCCAGATATTCAAGCAGTTCAAATTCCCGCACAGTGAGGTCGATGCGCTGCCCCTCGCGGATAACGGTCCTTCGCATCGCATCGATCTCAAGCTGGCCAATGGTCACTGTGGCGGACGGTTCTTGTTGATTGCGCCGTAGCAGGGCCCGGATGCGCGCGCTCAGCTCGGCAAAGGCGAACGGCTTTACCAGGTAATCGTCAGCGCCGGTATCCAATCCCAGCACCCGGTCCTCGATCGCATCTTTTGCCGTGAGCAGCAGAACAGGTGTCTTGTTGCCATGCTTCCGCAGCGTGTCCAGAACTTCGATGCCGTCGCGGCCCGGCAGCATCACGTCCAGCAGGATCAGATCGAAGCTGCGCGAGCTGGCATGAAAGAACCCTTCTTCGCCCGTCTGCGCCCAGACGATTTCGTATCCCTCAGCCTGCAACCCGGCACATAGCGCATTGCCGACCTTGGTCTCGTCTTCAACAAGCAGAATGTGCACAGTCGGGCCTCTCTCCTGTATATCCCAACCCGGCGCGTCTGCGGCTGAAGTGTTCCTGAAGACTTTCTGACCTTAAATTCAGGCATGCATCAGGCCGAGGTCTGCCCATCCGGGGCAGGCTTGAGAAGTGGGGCCGAATCCGTCGCCTTTTCGAGGCGAAGAGTCTGACATCAAGGACCTTAGCGTTACGTTTTTCCGCCGCGCTGGCCAGCGCCGAGCGGGCCAGCGCGGCGGTTCCTACAACCAGGGAGGTACCTCCAAAGGCACAATCTTCCGCTAAAGTAATCTATCCGCACATTGACGAGTCGGCCCGGTCGCGCTACTCTCAATCCCAGATAAAGGATTTGGTCGCCTATGCCAACCCGCGGTCCTTTGAGGCAGCCCAGAGCTTAGGCTCTCTCCTGCGCCGCGATTCTGGAAGCCTGCTTAACCCAGTTGCCTTGGTTCTCTCGCTACGCCCTCCTGCGTCCCCCGCGTTTACTGCCAACAATCTCCTTAAAATTTCACCGGGCGGGTCCGCTTGCGGTTCCGTCCGGCATATTTCACGCATCCAACGCCGTACTGGAGGACATCGACCCCTTTGAAGATCGCTCTGGAGATCACGCCCAACCTTGAGCCCTTGTTTGGGACTCGCGATGAAAACCTCAGACTCATGGAAGATTCACTCGGTGTTCGTATCGATTTGCGGTCCGACGCCATGCATGTAGAGGGACCCGACGAGGGAGTGACTAAAGTCCAGCGCATCTTTCAGGACTTCGAGGCCCTCCGCCGCCAGGGCGTCAATCCACACAACGGCGAACTCAATGGGATGCTGCGCCTAGTCGTTGCCGATCCCGCCACTACGCTGCGCTCACTGGCCGACTCAGGCAAGCAGCGCTCCGCAGGGGTCAAGCGCACCGTCCAACCCCGCTCCATCAACCAGCGCAAATACGTCGAGGCCATCGAGCAGAACGACATGGTCTTCGGCGTCGGCCCGGCCGGCACCGGCAAAACTTATCTCGCCGTAGCCATGGCTGTTGCCGCCATCAATGCCAAGAAGGTCAGCCGCATCGTTCTCGTCCGCCCCGCGGTTGAGGCTGGCGAGCGCCTCGGCTTCCTGCCCGGCTCTCTTCAGGAGAAGGTCGATCCCTACCTCCGCCCCCTCTACGACGCGCTCTACGACTTGCTCGACGCTGAAAAAGTCGACAAGATGCTGGAGAAGAACGTCATCGAGGTTGCGCCACTCGCCTTCATGCGCGGCCGCACCCTCAACGACGCCTTCATCATCATGGACGAAGCCCAGAACACCACCATCGAACAAATGAAGATGTTCCTCACCCGCATGGGGGCTAACTCCAAGGCCGTCATCACCGGCGACATCACACAGATCGATCTGCCCAATCCGCGCAAGTCTGGCCTGCTTGATGCGATCAACATTCTGGATGGAGTGGAGGGCATAACCTTCTGCCACTTTGAAGACGGCGATGTAGTGCGCCACGCACTCGTACAGCGGATTGTCCGCGCCTACGAGTCAGCTAAGCCGCAGCAGCAGGAACTGCCTCTGCCGCTCGGCGAGAGCATCCAGGTCGGCACGCAGCCTCGCGAAAATCAGCCGGCGACGCAGGCCACTCACCCCGCCAAACCACAGTAGGCACCAATCGGATTTGAGATCCCAGGTCTCAGAATCGAGACCTGGGCCACCCGGCCCATTGGGGACGACTAGATTCTAATGATCACAAGCGCGCAAGAATTTCTGGGGCTACGAAACAGCTCGAATAGAGAGAACTATTTGCGAGCATCGACTGACACTGCTCCGCATGAGGTCTGGATTGAAATAATCGAAACATTTCCGGATATGAAGGTATGGGTGGTGCGGAACAAGACAGTGCCACTCGCAGTTCTCACTCTTCTCGCAACTGACCCAGATGCCAACGTTCGCTCCGCCGTCGCTACGAAAAACAAGTTACCGCTTGATTTGATGGCCCTCCTTGCAAATGACCCAGATGAATCGGTCAGACAAAGAATCGCCTGTAACAAGAATGCTGATTTCAGCGTACTTGACAAGTTAGCAAGAGACCAGTCCGAACTGGTCTCGACTCCAGCGCGCAATCGAATCAAGTTATTGGGTGATCGCTGAGCTGGTTGCCCCATGTCTGGATTTTCAGACATGGGAAACCACGAACCTTTGCCGTCCGTCTCTTGTTTTCCTGTCTATCTATTTGGGCAGCAACCCGTGCGCAATCGAATCCAGCATTCCGTTCAGAAAATTAATCGACTCCGGCGCCGAATACCGCCGCCCAATCTCCAGCGCCTCATTAATCACAATCGGAAACGGCGTCCCTTTGAAGCCCAGCATCTCGCCCACAGCCATGCGAAGCAGGTTGCGATCGACGGCCGGCATGCGCTCCAACCGCCAGTGCTTCGAGTTGGCCACCAGAAGCGCGTCGATCTCTTCCTGGTGAGCTACGGCAACGCGGAAGAGGTCTTCGGCAAAGCCGCGGACTTCAG
>Ga0209483_1002886_pt1 | contig 11640 bp, 9 predicted proteins | sample NGEPerA_FD_184508 | JGI IMG/M metagenome (GOLD analysis project Ga0209483, IMG submission 184508) | Arctic peat soil microbial communities from the Barrow Environmental Observatory site, Barrow, Alaska, USA - NGEE PermafrostL2-A... | ecosystem: Environmental > Terrestrial > Soil > Wetlands > Peat... | reverse complement strand
CGGCTGGCGGCCTTGACCTCGACATCGGCGCGACCGAATTCTCTGGCGTGGCCGCCTTCGACGCTGCCGCCGAGCTGCTCCGCCATCACCATCTGGCCGTAGCAGATGCCGAGCACGGGCACGCCGGAATCGAAGATCGCCTGCGGGGCGCGCGGCGAGCCGGCCTCATGCACCGATTCCGGGCCGCCGGAGAGGATCACGGCCTTCGGCTTCATCGCAAGGAAGGCTGCTTCGGCCTTCTGGAACGGCACGATTTCGGAATAGACGCCCTCTTCCCGCACCCGGCGCGCGATCAGCTGCGTCACCTGGCTGCCGAAATCGACGATCAGAATCTTGTCATGCGCCGAGGCCACGGGGGCTGCCGGCTCGCGGGCGGGTTTTGCTGCTGTCATGGCCAGCAGATACGCGACGGGGGGCGGGGCCGCAACCCCGGGAAGGCCGTCCAATACCCGTCATTGCGAGCGAAGCGAGGCAATCCACGCCTTTTTAGGCGGCTGGCATGGATTGCTTCGTCGCAAGGGCTCCTCGGCTTGGGGCGATGCACACTCTCGTCATTCCGGGATGCCCGAAGGGCAAACCCGGAATCTCGATGTAATCGAGCACGCAAGACAACCTCGGGATTCCGGGTTCGCGCTGCGCGCGCCCCGGAATGACGGCATGGCGCGGGCCACGCCCACCACTCAATGAAAGCCGGCCGCGAGCTCTACGACCTGGCCGTCGAGGCCATTGAAGCCGTGATGGGCCCGGTAACCGCAGGGATCGCCTTCGTTGCCGCCGCCGCTAACCCAGACCGCGCGGGCGCGGCCGGCCGACCATTTCACGAACGGTTCGACGCCGGCCGGCAGAGTGGCCCTGCAACTATCCTGGCTGTGATGGATCACCAGCGTGCGCGGCAACGATTCCGGCGAGCCCAGGATCGACATCACATTCTGGCCGCTGCCGGACTCCGGGCTGAGCAGTCCCGAGGTCAGCACCAGCGCGTCCGGCCTTGCTCCGTTGGCAATCGCCTGCGCGGCGCGGATGGTGCCGAGACTGGTGGCGATCACCGTGACCGGCCGCTTGATCGCGGCCATATATTCGATCGCGCCGGCCAGCGACGTGCCGGCGTCGATGACAAGCACCGCCAGTCCCCGCGCCGCATAGTCATGGCGGGTGCGAACCAGCTGGTTGAGGTTGAGCCCGTGGATATCGCCGTGATCGCCCACAGCGATCGCCCCGTTACCGCCCGGCATCAGGATCACGCTGCCCTGCGGTTCGGCTGGCTTGACCAGCACGGCGCGGGAAAAGCCGATGCTGACGGTCTCGTCGGCAAGCGCCGATGTTGCGCCGAGACCGAGCACTATTGCCACCGCGCCCAACATGCCGATCCAACGATGTCGTTTCATCCTCCCTCGCCATGCTTTCTTGGTCACTCCGGCGCGCCGTCACTCTGAGGTGCTCGCCTCTTCGGCGAGCCTCGAAGGGCGACGGCGACACTCGAGCCGTTCATCCTTCGAGGCTCGCCCAAGCGGGCGAGCGCCTCAGGATGACGGGGCCTGCTTTTTCAGGATGGACACAAAAAACCCGTCCGTGCCAGTCCGGCGCGGGGTCATCAATAGTCCCTCCGGGGATTGCAGCGTGACGACGGCGAATGCTTCGGCCTTGTCCCGGAGCACGGACATGACCTGCTGCGGCGGCGCCACCGCGAATTCCGGATGGCGGGCGATGAAGCCGCGGACCTGTTCGCCGTTTTCCGGCGGCAGTACCGAGCAGGTGATGTAGGCGATGCGGCCGCCCGGTTTCACCAGGGGGGCCGCGCGATCAAGCACTTCGGCCTGGTCCTTCAGACGCACCTCGAGCGCGCCGGGGCGTATGCGCCATTTGGCGTCGGGATTGCGGCGCCAGGTCCCGGTCCCCGTGCAGGGCGCGTCGATCACGACGAGATCGGCTGACCCGTGGATATCGGGCAGCGTATCGCCCTCGCCTTTCGGCGTGCGGACATCGGCATTGTGGACGCCGGCGCGCGACAACCGCTCATGGATCGGGGCGAGCTGGCGCTTGTCGTGGTCGGTCGCGATCAGCCGGCCCTTGCCTTGCATCATCGCCGCCAGCGCCAGCGTCTTGCCGCCGGCGCCGGCACAGAGGTCGATCACCTGCTCGCCGGGTTTTGCCGCCGACAACAAGGCCGCGAGCTGCGAGCCTTCATCCTGCACTTCAACCGCGCCCTTGATGAAGGCTTCCTCGGCGTGGATGCCGGGATTGCGGGCGTCGGCACCGAGCTCGATGCGTAAGCCCGCGGTCGACCACGGCGCAGGCTTTGCCCCGAGGTAGGAAAGAGATGCGAGAATCTTCTCACGTTTTGCCTTCAGCGTATTGACGCGCAGGTCGAGCGGCGCGCGGCTCGCCATCGCGGTCGCCTCCGCTACGCGGTCGTCGCCGAACATTTGCGTTAGGTAGCCATCGAGCCATTCCGGGTAATCGCCGGCGATCGGCGCCGGCGCATCGTCAAGCGTCCGCGAGGTGAGCGCGGCGCGCTCCGCGTCGGTCAATGGCTGAGGCGCAAAGCGGCCGCCGTCGCAGAGCGCGGCGATGGCGTCGATATCCATGCCGCGCTCGAGCTTCAGCATGCCCAACAGCCGCGCCCGCGGCGTATCGGCGTCCATGATGAAGGCGCTGGAGGCCCGCCGCCGCAGCACGTCCCAGACGAGGCCCGAGATCGCGGCGCGGTCGCCGGAGCCGGCGAAACGATGCGCGGTGCCCCACTCCTTCAGCGCCTTCGCCGCCGGGATGCGCTCCCTGTCGATGGTCTCGATCAACTCGATGGCGGCGGAGAGCCGCGCGGCGGGGGTCATTGAAAACTTTCAGGAATGGGAACGGGTTAGATCAACAAGAGAATCTTCAGCGCGAAGTAGAGCCACATCGCAAACAGCACCAGCGCGCCCGCGAACCAGGCCGGCCCACGCTGCGCCACATTGTTCGAGGTCACGAAAATCCCGGCATGCGCAAAGCGGGTGACCACGAACACCCAGGACATCAGGACGATGAAGAGATCGGCGTGCCGCAGCGGCAGCGCCAATGCGATCAGGACGTAGAACAACAGCGGCAGTTCGAACTGGTTGCTGAAACAATTGCCGATCTGGGTCGCCCGGGCGGGCCAGTTCGCCTCGCCGAGCGCAATATCCTTGTAGCTGGTTTCCCGGCTCTTCAGCGCCCGTCCCCGCGAGGAGGCCATGCCCAGGAGCAGCGCGAAGGTTAGTCCGACCAGGACGAAGACCGGCAGCAAAACCATTTGAACCGACATGGGAATTCTCCGCGCAGGCCGGGGGTGGAGCGGCAGCGCCCCGCTATAGCGGCCATGCCCGCTTCTGACAACAAATCAGCCCTGCCCCGGTTGAACCACAATCGCCGTCGCCGTGACCAATTCGCGATAGTTCCAATGGTTTCAGTCCCGGACCCGCCTTGGCGCGATCCCGCGAGAACTTGCGATGAACATCACCACCCCGATCCTGAAGGGTGCCCTGCATGCCGCCGAACTGCCCGGCGATGCCGTGACCTCCATTCTCCGGGCGGTCGGCGACTTTACCGGCCTGTTCACCGACGACAGTCCGGACGGCGGGCTCGGCATGGTGATGTCGGGTTTGTCGGGCGTAGCCGCGGCGCTCGCGGTCGCGATCATGCTGACCGTCTATTTCCGCAGCCGCTATCGCTCGGCGCGCGACATGCTCCGGCACGGGCTTGCTGCCGCTGCCGTGCTCGGGCTGGTCGCGTTTGTGGCTTATGACATGCGCCATGCGGCACTTGCCTATCTCGGCATCAACCCGGGCAAGCCGGCGGTCGAATTCGAGATCCGGCTGCCGAAGGTGGCATTCACCGCGATCGCCGACACCCAGATCGAATTGCACACCGACCGCAACCAGATGCTGGCCAAGGTGCAGGCGATTTCGCCGGCGGAAAATGGCCTCGATGTGATCAGCGGTTCGGTGCCGCTCGATTATCGCACCACCGACCGCGTCGTGATCCTGAATTTGCCGGGCCAGGGCAGTTGCGAATTCCGCCTGCGGCTCGCGGCCAATCCGAGCCCCTCCGGGACGTTCGGACCCTGGCATCTCGCCGACCGCGTCGCTTCGCCCGGAAAGGGCGAGGAAAGCCGCGCCGAGCAGAACGACGCCTTTGCCATCCGCTACCGCGTGCTCTAGGCACGCGGCGATCTTTCCGGCGCGACGGGAGCTTACTCCGCCGGCTGCAGCGCGAGACCCGGCTTCCAGGAAAACGCAAAGGCCAGCGCATAGAAGCCGAGCGCGAGCAGGTAGAGGAAGGCAAATCCGAAATACATCGAATTGTATTCCATCACGCCGCCGAACAGCGCGCCCATCAGGTTGTAGGCAAACGCCGTCGAGATATTGATCCTGGCTTCCCCGATCAGGCTGGAGAAGATGATGCCGGCAAAGAACAGCGGGATCGTCAGCACCAGGCAGCTCATCGCAAGCTGCATCATGGGCGAGCCGAACGTCCATTCGCCACGGTGGGTCGCCAGCAGATAGCCGATCAGGAGGCTGACGAACAATCCGAGATAGGCCGGCCCCGCCAGATGGCGCGCGGTCCTCGTCACCATCAGGTTGGCGAGGAACGCCATGACCAGCACCAGCAGGATGGCGGCCGCGATCACGAACCAGGTGCCGCCGAGATGCAGCCCGAGTTCGGTGATGGCCTTGGTCTCCACCAGCATGAAGCCTGAGCCCAGGAAGAAGAATGGCAGGTAGCTGCGGTCGATCGGTTCGGTGAAGCCGATGGTTTTGCGCACGAAGTAATAGCTCAAGAGCAGCACCATCCCGAGCGCGATCATGTAGGTGACGGGGAAAGAGCGCTCGACCATGTAGAAGAACGGCCAGTCGTCGGTCGGAACGGAGGATTCCGGATAGGCTTGCGAGAAATAGTTGGAGACGTCGGTAAAGCCGATCGAGGCGAACGCATTGGCATCCGGCATCGTCACCGCGCCACCCTTCTTGGCGATGAAGGCGGTGGTGCGGACATAGTCATAGCGCACCCGCACGGCGAGCGGCTTGGCCGCGCCCGGCAATTCGCTGAGGATCTTCGACAGCTTGAAGCCGAGCGCGTCGTTCACCAGCGTGAACGAGATCGACATCACCCCGCCCGGCTTCAACAGCCGGTAGGCCTCCGCAATGCCCTCGCGGGTATAGACGTAGGAATCCACCCGCAGATTGGAGGCGTGGCTGAGCGCGGTATGCGAATCCAAGACGCCATAGACGATCAGATCGTATTGCTGGTGGGCGTTGCGGAAGAAGTTGCGGGCGTCGTTGATCTCGAGATTGACGCGGGGGTCGTCATACGGATGTTCCGGATGATATTTCCTGCCAAGGAAGGCAATCGCGGGATCGATCTCGATGGCGTCGACATGGGCTGCCCCCATCCGCAGCGCGGTCGCGACGTCATTGCCGCTGCCGGCGCCGACGATCGCCACCCGCTCCGGCGCTTTCTTGAAGTTGTACGGGAATTCGTAATAGGCGCGGACGAAGCGGTCGGCGTCATCTTCCACGCCGCGCCTGTTGTCGGCGAAATTATAGACCTTCTGGTAGTAGCTGCCGCCGGAGAGGATCTGCATCAGGCCGTCGGCCTTGGCGGTGCGCTCCAGCAGTTGATACGGCGAATAGATCCGCTGCGTCTCCGGCTGCACCGGCCAGGCCAGGATGCCCAGCAGCACGCAAAAGCTCGCGATCCCGACGCCGAGGAATTCGTCGCGCGACAGTACGAACAGCAAGAGGATGCCGCCGGTCACCGCGAACCAGATCAGCGGTGGCGTCCAGTACAGGCTCATCACGAACAGCGCGATGACGCCGAGGATGCTGCCGCCGAGGTTGAGGCTATAGGCGTTCAGCGAATTCGAGGAATGCAGCAGCTTGCCGCAGAGCTGGCCCACGGGATAACAGATGCAGGCGCAGATGATGAAGCTCGCGCCGAGCAGGAAATAGACCGGCATGTCGAAGGTCGAGAGCCAGCCGATCGAGAAGATCAGATAGGTCGAGCCGGTATCGTAGCGCAGCAGGGTGATGACGCCGACGAACAGCGCCAGCATCGGCAACACCAGCGCCGGCGCGCAGGGCTGCTTTTCAGCGACCGCGTAGCCCGCGCCGAGGCCGAGGAAGCAGGCCAGCATCGTGAAATTCTTGTAGAAGGAATAGACCGGGAAGACCGAGGCGAGCCAGCGGATCATCACCAGCTCCAGCAGCAGGCTGAGCATCGTCACCAGCACGATCAGCCTGATCTTGGTTTTGGTGCTGAGGTTTGCGTAGTCAATCTCGAAGCTTGCGCCCATCAGCCGGACCTGGCTCTCCAGCGGCTCGTCGAACCAGCCCCAGCGAAGCAGCACGCCGACCGCGGCCAGCCCGAGCACGATCCGAACGATGCCGGTCGCAATTTCTCCGGCGTTGACGCTTTCGAGATGGAACAGCCCGTAGATCGCAATGGCGGTGTAGACCGACAGCAGGCCGCTCAGCGAAAGGCAGAAGATGCGAACCAGGCTGCGATTGGGATTATGCGCGGAAGTCATCATGAAGGGGACCGGGAGCGTTGGTGGACGTTGCGCTCCCGCGTCGGCGAAGCATGAAATCACGAGATTGCGCGTGACCGAGATTTCACGGAAGCGCCGGGCGTGCGTCAGTTCGGCAGACTAGGCAGCTTTGCTTAAGAGGCTGTTACCGGTCGGGCGACGCCAGGCGACCGCCTGCCATTCGATGTTTATAACGACTTAACATCCGCGCGCGGAACCGGTGACCACTTCGCTCAAAAGCGCTCTAATTCGTGCCGGCCGTATTGAAGCGCGAAAGGTCGCAATCCGGCTCGGCATATCGCACCCGGCGCAGTCCTTCGCGATCTTCGACAACGGTCGGACGACAACGTGTCTGCCAGGCGGCACGCGCCTGCGCCTCGGCCTTCTGCTCCTCCGCCGTCAGCGGCATGGCGGCGCGGATGACGCTATCGCCATTGACGCTGAAATTGGCGGGTTGACTGGGCGCAGCGGGAGCTGCGGCTGCGGCGGCCGCATCCGCTTTGGCCTTCGCGTCGGCAGCCGCCGCTGCCGCGGCATCGGCGGCGCGTCCATGATCCATCGCAAATGAATTGTCCTGTGCGGGCGCCGGCGCTTGCGGCGCAGCCGGAACCTGTTGCGCGGCGGGCGATTGCGCAGGCGCAGTTTGCGCGCCCGCGGTCGTGATACCGGCCGCGGTCAGGAGCAGGAGTGCTGGAATGATACGCATCTTACAAGCCCGCAGAAAAGCGTGAGCCGCGTCCGTCGTTGTTAATCGGCAAATCTTGACGACGCGTAAACCAGGCTGATTACCACGCTTGCAACAAGATGCGTCGAATTCTAACAATAACGGGAATCTCCGGCGTCGGCTCTGGCCCGGAGCAGCGCAGGCGGGTCAAAAGAGGAATGCGATGACAGGTCCAGAGGACGATGCCGGCCTGGCCGGCAAGGTCGTCATCATCAGCGGCGGGGGTGCGGCCGGCGACGGTATCGGCAATGGCCGGGCGGCGGCGATCCTGCTGGCGCGTGCGGGGACCAAAGTGATGGTCGCCGATCTCGATCTGGCGCTGGCGCAACGCACCGTCGACATGATCGAGGCCGAGGGCGGCAGCGCGGCGGCGCTTGGCTGCGACATTACCCGCGAGACCGAATGCAAGCGGCTGGTCGATGAGACCGTCGGCCGCTTCGGCCGGCTCGATTTCCTCGACAACAATGTCGGCATCGGCAGCCGCGGCAGCGTGGTCGAGGAAAAACCCGACGAATATCGGCGGGTGATGCAGGTCAATGTCGAGACCATGTTCCTGCTGTCGAAATACGCCATTCCCGCCATGATCCAAACCGCCAAGGGCGGCGCCATCGTCAACATCTCCTCGATCTCGGCGTTGCGGCCGCGCGGGCTCACGACCTACACCACCTCGAAGGCCGCGGTGATCGGACTGACGCAGGCGATGGCGGTCGATCACGGCCGCGACCATATAAGGGTCAACTGTATCTGCCCGGGACCGATGTACACGCCGATGGTCTACGCCCGCGGCAACGGCATGAGCGAGGCCGCGCGCGCCCAGCGCGCCAAAGCCTCGGTACTGAAGACCGAAGGCACCGGCTGGGACGTCGGCCAGGCCGTGAAATTCCTGCTCAGCGATCACGCCCGTTACATCACCGGACAGGTGCTTGTCGTCGACGGCGGCGTCACGCTGCAGGGCCCGGAACGGGATTCGCAGGATCGTTAGGGTACAGACTCAATCACAATGCACGGCTTCAATTAGTTGTGTAAGGACGATACGACATTTGCCGCCCGTCCGATTTATACAAAACATAGTCAGGCTTCTCGGGGTCGCCCTTTCCGTCGAAGCGCAGCGGCCCAAGCGCCGTCTCGAACGATCGAAAGCGAGTGAAGAGCTTGGCCTACCGCACGCGGCTCGATCGAATGCTCGATTTCCGCCGCCTGCTGGATCACTTGGACAGCGGCGTAAGCGTTAAGTGTATAGCCCGTGGGCGCAAAGCCATTGGCGGTGAATGGCGCCGCGCGCGGATGCGGCTAATGCCTCACGCCTTGTCCGGCCCGACCCGCACCAGCTGCTTGCCGAAATTGGCGCCCTTCAAAAGTCCCATGAAGGCTGCCGGCGCGCTGTCGAGGCCCTCGGTAACGAACTCCTTGTGCTTGACCTTGCCCTCGCGCACCCAGCCCGACATGTCGCGCAGGAAATCGCCGTGGCGCGCGGCGAAATCGCTGACGATGAAGCCGCGGATGGTGAGGCGCTTGGTCAGCACGTTGCGCATCATCGAGGAGGCCCATTTCGGCGCGACGGCCTCGGTGTCGTTGTAATGGGCGATCAGGCCGCAGACCGGAATGCGCGCGAAGGCATTCAATAGTGGAAACACCGCCTCGAACACCGCGCCGCCGACATTCTCGAAATAGACGTCGATGCCCTTCGGGCAGGCGTCCTTCAGTTTTGCCGCGAGGTTGGGGTCGCGGTGATCGAGGCAATCGTCGAAGCCGAGTTCCTTCTTGACGTAGGCGCATTTGTCCTTGCCGCCGGCGATGCCGACCGCGCGCGCCCCCTTGATCCTCGCGATCTGGCCGACCGCGGAGCCGACCGCACCGGAGGCCGCCGCCACTACCACGGTTTCGCCCGCTTGCGGCTTGCCGATATCGAGCAGGCCGGTATAGGCGGTCATGCCGGGCATGCCGAGCACGCCGACCGCGGCTGAGACCGGCCCGAGCTTCGGATCGATCTTGGCGAGAACCTTGCCGTCGGAGATCGCATGGGTCTGCCAGCCGGCGCGCGACAGCACGATGTCGCCTTTGGCGAAGCTGGGATTGTTCGAGGCGATCACCTCGCTCACGGTGCCGCCCTCCATGACGCCACCGATCGGCACCGGCGCCGCATAGGACGGCCCGTCGCTCATGCGCCCGCGCATATAGGGATCGAGCGACAGCCAGATCGTGCGCAGCAGCACCTGCCCCTCGCCCGGCGCCGGCGGTGCATATTCCTCGATGCGAAAATCCGATGCCTTGGGCTCGCCGACCGGACGGGAGACGAGAACGACGCGCTTTGCCTGAGACATGATTGTTTCCTCCGCTTTATCGTTTTCGTCATTGCGAGGAGCGCTTGCGACGAAGCAATCCATCGAAACTGTCATTCCGGGGCGCGTCGAAGACGCGAACCCGGAATCTCGAGATTCCGGGTTCGATGCTTCGCATCGCCCCGGAATGACGATTTATAGTCAAGCCGTGATCTTCGCCAGCGCGGCGTCGAAGGCGGCGGTCGCGCCCGGCAGATCCTTGAAGGCGCGCATGTGCTTGATCTCTCCGAGGTCCGTGTCCGAGAGACCCGGCCGGACCTCCGAGGGAGGCTTGCCGGCCTCGATCATCCCGGCCGGCGCGCTGACATGAAACTCGTGATCCTCGATTGGGGCGTCCTTGGCCAGCCAGACGCCGAGCGTCACGATGCCGTTGCCGCGCCGGTAGGAGATATAGCGATCCACCGCGACGGTGCCGTCGCGCTGATGGCCCCCGAGTTTGGCAAAGCCCTTGGCGTCGAGCAGCTTGTGGGAACGAAATCCCTTCACCCCGGCCGACTGCGCCTTCGCGGTATCTTCCGACAAATCGTATTTTTCCGCCATCTCCTTGCCGATAGCGGCGAGTTGCTCCGACATCTGGTGTTCGAACTCCTTGATCTCGGTGCGCGCCTTCGGCGGCTTGCGCGGCTTTGCGGCGTCGCGCTTTTCCATCTCGGCCTTGCATTGCGCGACCACGGCGCCCGCGGATTTGCGCTCCGCATTGGCAAGCAGATTCTTCAGATCCTGATCCGTCAACGCGGCAATGCGTTCGTCCGACCAATCAACCATAGTGACCAACTTTTGTTCTGATGCTGTTGAGAGAATTCTCGAGAAAATCGCGGGGCGATCGCGCGAACGCCTCGGCAATGATCGCTCGGGGACAGTACCGCGTTTCGCCGCCGCCGTGGCGGTCAATTTGGACCCGAAAAATTACACCCCGCCCGGGTAGTTCGGGGCTTCCCGGGTGATGGTGACGTCGTGGACATGGCTTTCGTGCAAGCCCGCGCCGGTGATGCGCACGAACTGCGCCTTCTCCCGGAACTCGCCGAGGTTTTTGGCGCCGACATAACCCATCGCTGCGCGCAAGCCGCCGGCAAGTTGATGCATGACGTTGCCGACCGGGCCCTTGTAGGGCACCTGGCCCTCGATGCCCTCCGGCACCAGCTTCAGCGTGTCCTTGATGTCCTGCTGGAAATAGCGGTCGGCGGAGCCGCGCGCCATCGCGCCCACCGAACCCATGCCGCGATAGGCCTTGTAGGAACGGCCCTGCCACAAAAACACTTCGCCTGGGGTCTCGTCGGTGCCGGCCAGGAGCGAGCCGACCATGGCGATGTCGGCGCCGGCGGCTAGCGCCTTGGCGAGATCGCCGGAATATTTGATGCCGCCATCGGCGATCACGGGGATATCGGCCTTCTTGGCGGCTTCGACCGCATCCATGATCGCGGTCAGTTGCGGCACGCCGACGCCGGCGACGATGCGCGTGGTGCAGATCGAACCCGGGCCGATGCCGACCTTGATGGCGTCGGCGCCGCAATCGATCAGCGCCTTGGCGCCTTCGGTTGTGGCGACGTTGCCGGCCACCACTTGCACCAGGTTGGACATGCGCTTGATGCGCAGCACCGCGTCGAGCACGTATTGCGAATGGCCGTGGGCGGTATCGACCACCACCAGATCGACGCCGGCCGCGATCAAGGCCTCGGTGCGCGCAAAGCCTTTGTCGCCGACCGTGGTGGCGGCGGCGACGCGCAAGCGGCCCTGCTCGTCCTTGCAGGCATTCGGATTGGCCACCGCCTTTTCGATATCCTTGACGGTGATCAGGCCGACGCAGCGGTATTGGTCGTCCACCACCAGCAGCTTCTCGATGCGGTGCTGATGCAGCAAGCGCTTGGCCTCATCCTGGCTGACGCCCTCGCGCACCGTGATGAGCTTGTCCTTGGTCATCAACTCGGACACGCGCTGGCGCGGGTCGGTGGCGAAACGCACGTCGCGGTTGGTGAGAATACCGACCAGCTTGCCGGCTTTGCCGTTGCCGCCGCCTTCCACCACCGGCACGCCGG
>Ga0209483_1002885_pt1 | contig 11640 bp, 11 predicted proteins | sample NGEPerA_FD_184508 | JGI IMG/M metagenome (GOLD analysis project Ga0209483, IMG submission 184508) | Arctic peat soil microbial communities from the Barrow Environmental Observatory site, Barrow, Alaska, USA - NGEE PermafrostL2-A... | ecosystem: Environmental > Terrestrial > Soil > Wetlands >... | reverse complement strand
GGACGGGACGGGACGCAATCCGTTCGCTCGTACCGATTGATCAAGCGGCATTATAAACGGCACAGTTTGCCTTTTGCAATAGCAAAATGCGCATTTTCCAAAAAATTTATACGCTGTCAGCTGGGTGGCATCGTCGGCCATCACGGGATGTTCGCCTGGTTGCGATCCTGATGTTCCACCAATCCAGGCACGCTCGTACTCGATCCGCCGGCCGTCGCGGAGTGCACTGCCCCCGTTTACCCCCGCCCCGGCCGGAGCGTGATCTTGCGAAGACCGGCGGATTTGCAGGCGATCAGCATGGGCGATCGACCGAAAAGGGGCGACCGAAAAGGGGTCAAAACCCATTCTTAACCGGCCGCGTCACGGATGCCGCCTTCCAAGGTTCAAAAGTAGAAAGCCAAGCAATTTCGATTCGAAATAGCTTCTGACCCCTTTCCACTAACCGCGCACGCATGAGGCAGGCGGCCGAGGTCGCAAGCATGCGGTTGCTGGCGTCCAATAAGCGCGTTCCTGCGCTGGCTAAAGGAATGCGGCACGCCCCGACACGACGGTGCGCCGTGCCTCGGCCCGTTTTGGCGCTGGCGTTTGACTCAGTGCCCTTGGTTCCTATAATTGGAACACATGCGCGTGATCACCTGGCGGGCGCTGCGGGAATTTGGAGAGATGTGGCCTGCCGCCGACCAACCAATCCGCGCGTGGTATAAACTTACTTTGTCCGCTTCCTGGCACAGCTTTGCGGATGTGAAAGCGACGTTCGGCCAGACCGATCAAGTGAAAGTGCACAGCGGCCAGAATGTGTGCGTCTTCGATATCGGCGGCAACAAATTCCGGATCGTGGCTTTTGTGAGTTACGCGAAGGGAAAAGTGTACGTTTTGCGAATCATGACCCACAAGAAATACGATCGCGGAAATCAACGTTGGAGAGAAGGGCTATGAAACCCGCTATTCCCATTTCCACCGCCGTGCGCGCGGCGGTTGCCAATTTGCCCACATCATACCTCGCATTAATTTGCGCGTTTCCTCTCAAGCCGGTGAAGACCCTGGCGGAATATGCGGCGGCGGTAAAGATCGTTCATCGGCTGGCGCTGCGCGAGGGCAAGTTGGATCGCGGCGAGGAAGCGTATCTGGAGGTTTTGGAGTCGCTCGTCGAAAGGCATGACATCGAACATTCGCGGATCGATGTGCATAAGGTCTCTCCAACCGATGCTTTGCGCATGCTGGTGGAGCAAGCGGGAATGACGGTATCGCAACTGGGCCGCCTGCTGGGAAGCAAGGGCGCGGCCTCCGAACTGCTCAGCGGCAAACGAAAAGAGCCCAGCAAGGCGCAAATCGCCCGGCTGTGCGGTCGATTCAAGGTGGACGCGGGCGTCTTCCTCCGGCCCGTCCGCGTTCCCGCCGATGCGGCATAGCCATCCTCGGGCGCGCGCGAATTTCCGGGGTAGTGTAACAGTTGACATTCACAGGGTTTCGTGGGGCCGCTATAATCGTTCATGGCATCGCTACTCGTTATTGGCCCGCATCCGGATGATCAGGAATTGGGAATGGGCGGCTCGATCGCCCGGCTCGCGGGGCAGGGGCATCGCATTCACCTCGTGGACATGACCAACGGCGAGCCCACGCCGCTGGGCACGCCCCAGCGGCGGGCGCGCGAGTCGGCGGCCGCCGCCACAATCCTGGGCGTCGAGCGCACCAACCTGGGGCTGGCCAATCGAGAAGTGGTTCACACAGTCGAGGCGCGGCACAAGCTGGCGGCGGTGATCCGCGCGCATCGGCCCGAGTGGATTTTTCTGCCGTACCCGGTGGACGCCCACCCCGATCACGTCGCCACCACCCGCATCGGCGAAGACGCCCGCTTCGACGCCAAGCTCACCAAGACCAGCATCCCCGGCGAGCCGTGGTATCCCAAGCGCATCATCTACTACTACTGCACGCACCTGCGCATGAACTTCCAGCCGGTGTTTTACCTGGACATCAGCGAGCAAATCGACACGAAAATCGCGGCGGTGCGGGCGTATGAATCGCAGTTCGTCGAGAACAACAGCCCCGTCGTCGAGATGGTGAAAACCATGAACGGCTTTTATGGCGGGCGGATCGGAACTGAATATGCCGAGCCGTTTTTCACGTTTGAGGCGCTGGGGTTTGGGGGATTGGATCAGCTCGTGTAAGCCGACTCTTCCCGTGGGGAGTCCGCGGCTCCGTGGAAGGTCCCAGACAAGAAAAAATCCGGTGTCCACGCCGGGGCAACGCGGCGCGCGAAAATGTGGAGCAAGCCATACTCCGCGAGCCGCGCCGCCCCGGATTGGGAGCGCGTCCTGGGTTGTCGAAAAACAAGCAGCGTTCCCGATCCGGGGCGGCGCGAGTACGCTCTGCCCCGGCGTGGACACCGGAGGACAGCCCACATCCGGGTGACTAAACCTTCATCGTGCCATAAAGCGCCTGATTCGTCTTCTGCTTCCCCAGCACCTCGATCAGCGTTTTCATTCCCTGCGCCGGCGGCATGGTCATGAGATGCCGGCGGATCCGTGCGGCGGCAGCCAAAGACTGTTCGTCGAGCAGTTTTTCCTCTTTGCGCGTGCCGCTCTCGGCGATGTTGAGGGCGGGGTAGATGCGGCTGTTGGCCAGGTTCTTGTCGAGCGTCAGCTCCATGTTGCCGGTGCCTTTGAACTCCTCGAAGATGACCTGATCCATGCGGCTGCCGGTGTCGATGAGGCAGGTGGCGAGGATGGTGAGGCTGCCGCCGTGCTCGAGCTTTCGGGCGGCGCCGAAGAGGCGTTTGGGGATTTCCAGGGCGCGGTTGTCGAGCCCGCCGGACATGGTGCGCCCGCCGGACGGGCCGCCGGTGTTGAAGGCCCTGCCCACGCGCGTTAGCGAATCCATTAGCACGACGATATCCGCGCCAAATTCCACCTTCCGCTTGCAGCGCTCGATGATGAGTTGGGCCAGATCGAGATGCTTCTCGACGGTGTTGTCGTTGCTTGAAGCGTAGACCGTGCCCGGCACGTTGCGCTTCATGTCGGTGACTTCCTCGGGCCGCTCATCCACCAGCAGCAGCACGAGCTCGACGTGCGGGTAGTTCGCGTGGATGCCGCGCGCGATGTTCTGCATGAGGATGGTCTTGCCGGTGCGCGGCGGAGCGACGATCAGGCCGCGCTGGCCGAAGCCGACGGGCGCGAGGATGTCGATGATGCGCGTGGTGAGCTCTGCCGGGTTGTGCTCGAGCTTGAGCATCGGCTGCGGATCGAGGGCGGTGGCATCGTAGAGAGCGGTTCTTTCACCGTATTCTTCGGGCGGACGGCCCTCGATGCTCTCGATTTGCAGCGTGCGGCCCTTGGGCGTGCCGCGCAGCAGCAGGCCGGGGCGCAGGCGCAGCTCGCGGATGAGTTGGCGCGGCACCAGCAAATTGCCCTTGGCCAGGCGCAGCGGGTGGGCCGGGTCGCGCAACTCGCCATCATGGCGCTCGTCGGCCACCTGTAATAGTCCTTCGACGGTTCCGTTGGTCATATAGGGCTGTCTTGTGCATGCCGGCCAGCGCGCCGGCGTCATTTCATCCCGTGCATCATTGGCGGCATGGCTCCGCACAGCGCGAGCGCGCAAGTTATGCAGGGATCAGGAAAATCGGCGTCAACCGCTCACGAAATTATCCGCGCCCGAGTGCGCCGCGGAGCCTGGCGGATGATCGAATGGCCCGGAAAGGCATCTCTGGTGCAATAGGTTGCCGCCCCGGTAGAATGTCCAGCATACACCAACCCCCACCGGAGTGTCAAAACATGGATTTACTGCAAAAACTTCAGGAAGACATGAAGGCCGCCATGAAGTCGGGCGACAAGAGCCGCCTGGGCGTCATCCGCATGCTCATCAGCGACGTGAAGATCATCGACATGGCTCCCAAACCCACCACCGCCGAGGACGCCGTTGCCGCGTACGCCAAGAAGTTGCGCAAGAGCGCCGAGGAATACCAGAAGCTGGGCAAGCCCGACGAAGTCGAGAAGCTGAAATACGAGCTCGGCATCGTGGACAGCTATCTGCCCAGGAAGGCTTCCGCGGAAGAAACCGAGCGATTAGTGGACGAGTTCCTCAAGACCCAGAGCTTCACCGCCAAGCAAGCCGGGCAGGCGATGGGCGCGTTCATGAAAGCCCACGGCAGCGCCATCGACCCGGCACTGGCGAATGCCGCAGTGCGCAAGAAGCTGGGGGGTGGGGGAGAAATGAGTGCTGAGAGGTGAGTGCTGAGATTCAGATGTGGGCGTCCCGCCCGTGCCGATGGCTGACAAGTAATGGAAATCGATTCCTCCCGAGTTCCATGCAACACACACGGGCGAGACGCCCGTGTCACGATTGAGGTCGCATATCCCCCGCCTGCGTCCCTCCTGTTTTTGTTATCCAATACCAGCGCGTAGTCGCGCACAGCAATTTAAGAAAGAGCATGCCCCCGCGCCTTCCGCCATTCCTGCTCGGCCTGCTCGTGGCGGCGTATTGGGCGCGCGTCGGGCGGATGGTCTATAAAGTGCATCGGCGCGGCGGGCGCGCCGCCAATCTCGTGCCGCCTACCGTGCTGGGCCGGGCTCTGCGGATGGTGTGGACTCCCATCGTCCTGATCTGGATCGGACTCCCGTTCTTCACGGCCTTCGCGCATGACATCCCGCGCGTCCTGAAGCCGATGTATTACTCGCCATGGCTGGCCTGGCCGGCGCTGGCGATGGCGGCGGCGTGTTTCGCGCTTACGCTGTTCTGCTGGAAAACAATGGGCCGCCATTGGCGCATGGGCGTCGACCCGGCGGAGAAGAATCCGCTCATCATTACCGGCCCATTCGCCTACGTCCGCCATCCGATCTACGCGCTTTCGCAAGCGATGATGCTCGCCACCATGCTGATGATCCCCAGCCCGCTGATGCTTCTGGACGGCGGATTGCATTTGGCGCTGATGCAATTGGAAGCCCGCCTCGAGGAACGGCACATGGCCGCGATCCATGGCCCGCAATACGCCGATTACCGCGCCGCCGTGGGCCGTTTCATTCCGCGCAAATTGGGCGGTTGAACAGCATGCCGGGCGTATCCGATGCCCCGCCCGTCATTGCCGCTGAGGTAGGACGTATACGCCTGTCCCAGTTGGCGCAGATTCGCCATGCAGGCGGCGCGCTGCCCCTCCTTGCGAACGTGCGCCAGAACCGGCAGCAGGATGCTCAGCAACACGATGAGGATGCCGATCACGACGAGCAACTCGACGAGCGTGAACGCCGCGCGACGGGGCATCCGAAGTATCTGCTGGCGCATATCGGCCTCGCTTTCGCTCAATCAGACTGGCCCGGATTATTCACCACGAAGTCACCAAGGCACGAAGAAATACATTCAAGGTCAGCGCTTACGTCCCAAAACGCTTCCAATCAAAAGTCGCGGCCTGCACAAAGGCATGAGTTGGCAATGGCTTGATTTTCTTTGTGTCTTCGTGGCTTCGTGGTTAATCGTGCATTTTCCGGGCTGTCACGGGGCGCTCGTGGGTATTCACCGCCGCCGAAGTTGCAGAATACCCAGGAAGAAACTCGACAAAAGAATCTGAAACCCCAGCGTCAACGTAGTGACTGCCGGAACGACCATCCGCACCACCGTGCCCGGATCGAGATTGCCGAATGACCTTCGGCCCCAAAATCGCACCGCCGCCAATGAAATCACCAAACCCACGACAATCAGCGCCATCCCAACGCAAACGCCGGCTTCAAGCGTGAGCGGCCCAAGCCACCGGCTGACTCGCGGGTTATCCGGCAGCAGCCCCTCCGCCGTCGCGAATACAACCGTGAACAACGAAAACGTGACGGCCTGGAAACCGATCAGCACCGCCGCCCCGGCATACATCAAGGTATCAATGTCCAGCGTCGCCCGTCCAATTCGCACGGGCCCCGTAAGCAGCCAGTCTCCCATCCCCAGCCCCAAAACCATCAGCGCGATGCCCGGATACAGGAAAAGCCATCGCGGGCTGTACAGCAGCAGGAAACGCAGATGCCGCCATCCATCCCGCCACGTCCGCAGGTGCGGCGGCCGATCCCGTCCATCCGGCGACAGGGTCGTGGGAACCTCGCCGATCCGCAGTCCGTGAAGCGTCGCCTTCACGACCATCTCGCTGGCGTACTCCATCCCCATCGTCCGCAAGTCCAGCCTGGCGATCGCCCGCCGGTCGAATCCCCGCAACCCACAATGAAAATCCCCGCACGGGCTATGGAAAAAGAGCTTGCCCAACGCGGTGAGAACCGGATTGCCCAGATACCGGTGCAACGCCGGCATCGCGCCCGGCCTGATCCCTCCGCTGAACCGGTTCCCCATCACCAACTCGCATCCACTCCGCAACTTGTCAACAAACGGCTTCAGGTTCGAGAAATCATAGCTATCATCCGCGTCTCCCATGATGACATACGTTCCGCGCGCCGCCGCGATGCCGCCCCGCAACGCGCTGCCATACCCCTTGCGCGCCACCGCCACCAGCCGCGCCCCGGCAAGTATCGCGATCCCCTGCGAACCATCCGAGCTGCCGTTGTCGGCGACCACCACTTCCCCCTCGATCCCCATCGCCTCCAGTGACCGCCGGGCCTTGCCGATACACGCCGCCAGCGTCGCCGCCTCGTTGAGGCAGGGCATTACAATCGACACTTCGGGATCGTTGGCAGCGGCGTGCGGTGCAGGCGTGTCCGGGCAGTCTTGTTCGCTCACAATCATCACGGCCTCCCGTATTCGCCTAATTTGCGCGGTGCGCTTGAGTGGATGGCGCCGGCCCTGCGGAAAGTTTCGGCATTCCATACTTCGTGCGCGCCGCATCGGCCTGCTCAGGCGTAATGTGATAAATGTACATGGAGTATCCCGCGTATCCGACAGGCCGAAAGTCCAGGAAATAATCGTAATCCCGCTCCCTGTTGTGCAGCTTGTTCACGCTTACCGCATACCAGCCAGGTAATGGACCGAGATCGTTCGGTCCGAATTCAGCCGCTCGGGTGGATTGCGGACCAACTGGCAAAGGCAGCGATTGGATTCCGGCGTATTTGGGGTCGATCAACGGCAGGTCATATCCGAGGTGGAGCGGCGCCGCCTCGGGGTGCTTGTCGAGCCAGCGCCGAAGGTAGAGCAAATCCTGTCCCCAATCGCTGTTGCTGTTGGTTAGGTGGTAATGGCCGCCCTTTGGACCGCCTACCGATTCATTGAAGTAAGAGAGGCTGTGGGGGTAGATCCAAAGGCTGCTACCGATGGACCATGCCAGCGCGCCCCCGCCAACCGCCGCCAATCGCATATGGCCCAATTCTATCGAGCGCGCGAGCTTGCTGATCCATATAAATACGAAAGGAAAGATGGGCAGCACGTATCGCACATGGTGATTGAACCCTGTTTGGGAGCTCACCAGCGCCAATACCACCGCCGCCGGAGCCAGGAGCACCAACTCATCTCGGAGCGGAGCACGGTACCCGCCAGAACACACGGTCGCTCCCGCCGCCAGAATAAGCATGGCCCACGTCCCAAGCGGCACCTTGATGAGCAGCGCGTAAAGGTAGTAGTACCACCAGCCTCCATGCCGCCATTCACCGTTCAGGTAAGACCACATCCCCGTCTCGAACTCCGCCCGCTGCGCGTCGAGGCCTTGGAAATAGTCCCTTGGAAGCGGAACGGGGATCTGCGCAAGCCAGGTGCCGGAGAATCGGTTGTCGCCTCGTGCGCTCGCGGCAGTCGCCGCCGGCGGCCCGGCAAGTTCCGTGGAGCTGAATGAGAAATCGCCAAGCTTCTGAAAACTCCCCTCGAAACCGTAGGCGAGGTTTATTATCCAAATGCTAATGAGCACCATTACCGCGCCTTGCAGCGCGCCTCGGCCCCACTGCCGCGCTTCGCCGCGCCGGGCGCTGCCTAAATTCCAGATAATCCATATCCCCGGCCAGAGCGCATAGAGAACAAGCCATGTCGTTTTCGTGGCTTGCGCAAGTCCCAGCACAAGAGCGGCGACCAGCGTGCGCATCCACGTCGGGGATTTAAGCCATCGCCAGAACGTGTATCCGGCGGCCACGCCTATCGCCGTCGCCCCCATATCCGGCGTGATGAGATGCCCGTACGCGATCAGGTTCGGACTGAGGCTCCAGAGCCCCACCGCAAGCACTCCCGATGCCGGCCCATAAAGGTCGCGCGCCCATAGATAGCAAATCCATCCTCCCAGAAGCGAAAATGGAAGCGTTGACCACCGGGCCAGCGTCATCAGCCAAAAATAGCGCGAGCCGTTCGCGTCGGCGATTGCCGCCCCGAACGCGAATTCCATACGCGTGTGAAGGCTCCGAAAACCGTCGAACCACGGTCGAGGCACGTTCGGATTCGCCAGAAGAACCGGGGCGCACGCTACGAGTCTCACCAGCGGCGGATTCACGCGGTACAGCGAAAACGTGCCTGAGCAGCAACTCACCAAGCCCGCCGCGAAGTGCCCAACCTCGTCCCAGCAGGGGCTATCACGATAGCCCGCCCATGCAATGAGGATCGCCTGGAACATTAGCAGGAAAACTGCCGCGATCCGATACTTCATAGGCGTACCCTTCGCCACTCGCGATGCCGTATATGTAGATCAGTAGAATTGCGTTCACCGTGCGGCGGCGCTTATGGCTTCACATGCGCCCTTCGCCTGCCATAACGCCACACGAACACAGCGAGTAGCGCGAACACCGCAATCGCGCTCAAAATCGCTCCGATTTTCCGGCCGATTGATATTTTGGGCGGCCGTGAGGTGTCGACCTTGGCCAAAACCAGATCCTCGGTCTTGTATTTGGCGACGGCGCTTGCGCCAACGCTTTCGACCACCGGGTTCTTGGGGGCCACATGAACGACATGGGCCGGAGGATCCGCGAGGCTCTTCAATTTGAACTTGCCGTTTGGCAACACAAAATAGCTTATGTTCTGCACTGTATCGACCACTTGGGAGCCGACGGGGAAAGTGATATCCACATCAGAGGCGCTAACCGAGCCAATGGTGAAGGTCTGCACGTCGTAGGCTATCTCGGTTTCGACGGGGATTCCGGAAACCCCTCGCCGCTCGATGGCCTTGAGTGGCACCCAAACGCCGCCAATCTGGCGCGACTCAAGAATCTCGTCCCATTTCTTGTTGTACACGCCGGGCTTTATATCGCAATAATACTCGAAGCGCGCAATAATGTAGCCGCGATTAGGGTCGAGCCAGAAGGTCCAACGCTCGCATCCTTCATGTACCTCAAGCCGGAGCGTATCGATCCCCTTCCACCTCTCGGCGACCGCCTCGGCGCGGCCCGTGCGTGCCATTGCATTGCGTACCATCGTCGCGATAGGATATCCACGACGTGCGACAACGACCTGAAGCCCCAGGATTCCATTGAAACTTCGGTACGCGAAGTTGTCGTTTTCCGTTGGATCAATTCGGCACTGGTGGTAGGATGTGTGAAGATAAGGCGGGTACCCGATGCCTCGAGCCACCTTTCCGTCCCAATTCATCACCGATTCGGCAAGAATGTCGTCCTCCTCGTTATAGTATTCGTAGTCGATCAGGCGCATCCAGAGCGTCCCTGCAAGCCGACGCACTTCATAATCGTCATGGACCATGAAGCGGCGATCCCCGCCGGCGATGGTGACATTGGTTGTTGTCTCTCTCAGCTTATAGTCGAAGTTGCTAAGCTGCTGATCGCGCGAATCGAGAATCCCTAAGGCGAAATGTATTCGGTCGGCCGGCGGCAATGCGCTGAACGCCGCGGCATCCCAGCCTGGCGGCTCTGCAAGGGCCGCGCGGGCGATTGCGAAAAATCCCATTACAGCCATGCCCAAGAGCAGTATTGGCAACCGGTTCATCTCGCACCTTCGCAGTTGAAAAGAACTTCGGGACGTTGAGCAGGGGCGGTTTTCCGCCTTAGTCGTCTTTTAGAACACGTCGCCTTCGCATTGCTGAAACGTACACGAACCGCCAGATATTCCATCTAGCGGGCACAGGCAGCCCCCCGACGAGACGCTCCAGTAACAATTGGCGGTGTTCTGGTTTCCGCAGGGGACCGGTGGATCAATCAGGGCGCAATGCTTGAACTTATAGCCGTTCGTAGTGACGTAGGCGACGCATAGTCGCGCGGCTACAATCATGCTTCCATCACAGCTGACGCATGGGTTTCCTGGGCAGGTGGTTGGATTAGTCAGGCCGAGGCACGTTGCTTGTCCCGCCGGGGCTCTAGTGCTAAGCGAGCATACCGTGCTGGATGCGAGACAGAGCGTAGTGTACCAGGTCCCTGGAATCGGGCCCGGGGTTTGGCCGAGGCCATGGTCGGCAAACCCGCCCATAACAATCGTTGCAATTATGCACGATAGCGTCATCTTCATACGCATTGTGTTTCCCTTCGCGTTATTCACGCGGTAAGAGGTCCGGCGGTTGGCGTGGATCGCACGCGCGATCATTCGCCGCTTGCCGCTAATATCAGAGGTATATCCAGAGAGTCCGGGCCGCAGGTCAGGCGCAAGGTCGCCACGCCCATTTTCACTCCTCGACGGGTGCAACCGATACTGATCTTCGCCGTCATATCCGCACCCGTCGATTTCGCGGCAATTTCGTCGACGCCGAAGCTTGCGGCAATCGACGACGGCACGATGGCGGCGTTCAGTGTCGCGGATGGCTCGGGCGCGTATACATGAACCGTCAACGTCTTGTGTTGCCCCGCACTTGGGTCGGCGCCCGTAAATACGATCGAATCCGCCGACGTTGTGATCGAGCCTGGCGAGTCGATAAAAACCGAAACTCGAATCGGCCGATTGAACAGCGACGTCGAAATCAAAATCTCGCCGCGCGTTTTCGATCGTTTGCGGGGTACCACGACCCGAACCGCGAAAGTACCGGGGCCGCCCGCTAACGAATTCGTCTCCCCGGCGGAGGCAACCCTGCGGACTTTTATCGATGGATCGGAGGAACGGACATCGGAAATGGTGAACGGCTTGGCCGGCATTCCCAAGCCGACGCGAAACGTCTGCTCCTCGGACAACCCCGGGCGACGGCCGCTGAAATCCAGTATTTGCGGCCAAAGCACGATCGGCTGCGTCACCAGCGCCGACACGGTTAGCGCAAGGATCGGCGACGTTTCCCGATCCGTCACCAGCGTGACGCTCGCGGCCTGCTGCCCGTCGCGTCCTGCCCAAGAGGGCTTGACTATTACATTGATCTGCCCGCGTGCCGGCACGACGTTGGTGGGGAGATCCGCGCTGGTACAGCCGCAGCTGGTCATTTTCTTGAGAATGTGGATTGGCGTCGACGATTCGTTCTCGACAAGGAATTCGCAGGAGAGCGAGGAGGTGTTTTCGCTTGGAACCATGCCAAAGTCATGGCCCGGCTGCTCACAGACCAAGCCGCGCGTGTCGGGCCGGCGGGAGGCCGCGACCGCCGCCGCGATGACGATGGCCACGAGCAGCGCGGACGCCACGAGCAGGCGGCGGTGGCGCCCTTTTTGGGCTGCGTCGGCAGGCGGCGCGGCGGGTTCCTCGGTGATTTGTGTCATGGTCATTGCCTCTTACTTACTGACCGTTGCGCAATGAAGTTTAAACTTTTGGTATGTTCAATCCGGCCTGTTTAAAGAATGCGTGGACTAGCCAGCACTTGTTTCTGAGGCGGTTTACCGCCATATGGAGCTGCTCGTGAAG
>Ga0209483_1002884_pt1 | contig 11646 bp, 12 predicted proteins | sample NGEPerA_FD_184508 | JGI IMG/M metagenome (GOLD analysis project Ga0209483, IMG submission 184508) | Arctic peat soil microbial communities from the Barrow Environmental Observatory site, Barrow, Alaska, USA - NGEE PermafrostL2-A... | ecosystem: Environmental > Terrestrial > Soil > Wetlands >... | reverse complement strand
AGCATCGCCGGGGTATTCTGGCCTACTATGACTGTCCGATCACCACCGGGCCATTGGAAGGCACAAATAACAAGATCAAAACCATGCAACGACAAGCATACGGCTTCCGAGACCCCGACTTCTTCAAACTTAAAATCTTCGCTTTACACGAAACTACCTACGCATTAGTCGGATGAACCGTATTTATATCTGGAAATCGCGGCACCGAAAGGCAATGTGGGATAAAGACCGGAAAGTCCTGAGCAGCATTGGCATCTTTGACTACGAGGCCGCAAAAGCAAAAGCAATTATACCGAAAACACCCGATGAAGAACTGTTCGTACGCACGTTGCAGGCGCAAGCCAAACTTGAATTGGCAAAGGAGCGCGATGAAACTCGCGCCGCATTGGACAAAGAGACGAAGGCCATGGCAGCGAGAGACGCGCGCAGCGCCGCTGCCACCCCACTAAGCGAAAACGAGCGGGAAGAGTTGGAGACGCTTCGAGCCGAGAATCGCGTTCTCCGACTTGAACTGGAGGCCGCAGATGAAGCGGCACGGCAGCAAAAATCTTCGCCTGCACCTGTAATTTCAGCGCACGAGACGCCCGAAGTCGCTCGCGAGATGTCTAGTGAAGAAAAGGCAGCTTTGCACTCTCGGATCGAAATTTCCGATGGCCTTCGCCAGAACCGAATTGTTGTGGGGATGACCACGGCGCAAGTGGAAGGGATACTCAGGAATCGGCCGGGCCTCCCTTTGGAAAGGAAGGACAGGAGCGAGTCTCGCGGTACGGACGGCAAGATAGTCGTGTCGGAAAGTTGGTGGATCAAGACCAACGGCCATGTCGGACTACTTTCATTCACGGACGGCAAACTCGACTACATGGGCAACTGATGAGTGCGCACGAAGGTTCTCGTCGTTTGCGGTCTTTCCTCGTCTTGAGCAGAAGACGTGCCTCAAGAGAAGGCCACAAACACATGTGCGATCCAAGCACTTCTTCGCGTTTAGCGGCATTTGAGCAAGCGCTGCTGCGCGCCATTCGCTTAATGGACCAGGAGGCGTGCAAACTTTGGAACAATCGCCCGACCGGCTTGAGTTTCTACGGTGCCCACTTCCGGCCGAATCTCACAAGACCGCCCACGGAGACATCGTGGACACGACGGCTTGAACAGCTATTGCCGCTGTTTGGTTTCCCCACGCGGCGGGAGTTTCGGTACCCGGATTCGGGAGAAAGTTGTGACTCGCTAGTGATGTTGGAGGACGGATCAACCCTCTGGCTTGAGACCAAGGGCGCTTGGAAGAAGTATTGGCAGGACGAAGGCAAAGAGGGCACTTATTGGTCGTATTTACTCCATCCCCTCGCTCCGAACCTCGGGAAAAAGGATCACACAGCGGCACTGGACTTACGAAAACTCAGTTCCCTTCGCCGCCCGCAAGCGGATTTCGTGGGGCTGCTGCTCCTCGGATTCGATGGCGATAATTCGCCGATGGACCCAGATGTATCGCACTTCATGGAACTCGCTAGTCTGGGACGCGCGCCTTGGTCCACTTGCTCGGCCGGGTGGGCGGACCAATATCGGGTTGGGTGTGGAGTTAAGACTTGGCTTTGGCACCGTCCAGTGGAATCCATCAACACCGCGGACGAGCCCACGCACCCAATCATCGTTCCATCGGCCACAGAGGATACGACTTGGGCCGACTTTCCTCGCGCGGATCGGATCCTGCGTTGGTTTCTTGAGGCGGAACTCCTTCAGGGCGAGCGTTTTCGCTGGGAGATGCCTATCGGGCATTTGTTGCGCCTACCAGCAGCGACGGAATTTGTGGTGAAAGCAGGCAATTTGCTCAGGAAATCGGAGCGACGATTCGGCAAATACGACGCGCGGAATTATCTAAGTCATCAGCGATTTGATGCGCTCCTCGCATCGCTTCGAGATATCATTGCTCGCGGCGTTCACGAACAATGGTCTGTCACTGCAACTGGTTGAACCTCCGGGCTCACTTTTCGGCCGCCGCAATACCGATTACGCAGACTTCGAACTTCAATATCCTCGTCAGCCGCTCAAGGAACTGCCAGGACCATCGTCACAAAAATAGTCCGCCTGAAGGCTGGTGAAACGTACATAGGCGAGTAGCCGCAGACCCTCCTTCATTGGAGTGCCTGAGCAATTTGGATGGAAAACAGTGTGGATCATTGGTTAAACTATCCTCATGATCACGAAAGAAGACATCCGCAATCGGCGTGAGGCAATTACATCCCTGGCGGCGTGCCATGGGGCGTATGACGTGCGAATCTTCGGCTCAGTGGCGCGCGGTGATGCGACGGAAACATCGGACCTGGATCTGCTCGTGCGATTTGAGCCTGACCGAAGCCTTATGGACCACGGAATGCTCATTGAGGAGTTACAAAACCTGCTCGGTGTCAGAGTTGACGTTGTGAGCGAGGGCGCTTTGTCGCCACAAGACCCATTTGGCAATCGCCTCGCGCGGGAAGCCGTGCCGCTATGAGAGACGACGCAACCCTCCTACTGGACATCCATAATGCTATCGAGATCGTCGGCAGGTATACTCCGGCCGATCGAACCACGCTGGACACGGACTTGCCCATCCAATCCCTCTTGATCCGCTATTTGCAAATCATCGGCGAAGCCTCCTGGCGCTTGTCCGATGCTTTCAAATTGGCGCACCCGCAACTTCCGTGGGCCAGGATCGCGGCGATGCGACATGTGCTGGTACACGATTATTTCCGGGTGGATTTGAATCAGGTATGGAACGTCGCGACGGTTCACGTCCCCGTATTGAAACCACAAATTGATGCTATTCTAGCGTTGCTGCCTCCAACGCCCTTCATCGCCGACGAGTAACACCACAGCCGCGTCTTGGCCACACGGTCCAAACTATCGTCGCTAACCCATTGCAGTTGCAGGCTCATGGGAGGAGTTTATCGTGAAACGCCCACCAACACCTGATCGCCGGGCTGCATGGGGAAATCGCGTTCCTTGCCATGGCGAAACTGGCCCAGGGTGAATCGCTTGATCTCGTCGGGCTCGCCGCTTTTGTGACGAATGATTTGAACGATCGCATTATCGGCCAATTTGGGATCAGCGCCGCCGGCTCGTTCGAGGAATTGCGACAAAGTTGTGGCGCCGTGGCGATTATCGTAAACGCCGGGCCTTGGAACGCTGCCGCCGATGTAAAAGTCGCCGGGCGCGGCGGCTTTTGCCTTTGGATCAGCCGCGCGCTTCGGGCTGGGCCCCGCAATGTTCAGCCGCTTGAATCCATATTTGCGAACCAATTCCGCCGCCTTGCCACGGGCGTCGAAAAACCGGCCGACCGTGACATCGGTTGTTGCCGGAAGGATATTCAATACCGTGCCGGGATGATCCGGCAATGCTTCGAGCCCTTTGGCCAAGACTTCCCATGTTACCGTTTTGCCGGCGAAGGTCAGGTCGTCCATGCCGACGATCAGTTCGACGGAATGAGCCGCAGGCTCGGACGGTGCGGCCGCCAGAATGATGACGTCGTGGGGCCGCACAAAGATATTCAGGTCTACATCGCCCGCCAGCAACTTCGCCGCGGGTACTTTGATCGTGCGCACCGCCGGTGACTTAGCGGCCTTGCCCTTGGCCGGTGCGGGTGCCTCCGAGGGACGCATGATCGTCACCCATTTGGGATCTCCATACACGCCATGTGCGATCGCGATTGCGTCTAACAGACGGGTATTGGCGTCGAGAATAGCATATTGGCCGGGGTGGTTGACCGCGCCCAGGATTTCCATCACCCGTCCGCGCGGTTCGGCCACGCTCACCGAGACCGGCATGTGATCGGTAACATTGGCCTTCTTATACATCGCTGAAATGTCTTGTTCCAGCTCCGCCTCCGTGCGTCCTGCCGCCTTGACGGAGCTCAAAAACGGCAGCGTGATCGTGCCGCCGTTCGTGGCGCGGGTAGTCCTCACCGTATCCTTCCCCGGCCCACTGAGGTCGCTCAAAGTGATGGATAACAAATCGCCGGGAGATATTTTGTAATCGCCCGTTTGCGCCTTGAGGTCTTCGGGCTGGATGCCAGAGGCATCGGCGCTCGCGGCGTTGCTGCTCGCCGCATGGGTATGATTTACGGCAACCGCTGACTTGGTCGATGACTTATCGTGGTTGTCCTTGGCCAAAAGTCCGGGCGCCGTTCCAAACAGGAGAAAACCAGTAGCAACAATCAGCAATGCCGGAAGCAGCAGCGTCCAGCGGTCATTGCGCGAGACCGGCAGGCCCACAATTCGCCGCACGCGCTTGAGCAACACGCCGTCCCGCGCGCCCAGGGCCATTTGGCCCGGCATGCCGCGCAGCTCTTCCATCGCCGCCAGCGCACGGGCGTAAAGCACGCGGCTGCCGCACCGGTCGGCGGCCAGGTCGTCGCAGCAATTCTCCCGCTCTTGGCGCACCTGCCGCGAAACCCACCACACCGCCGGGTGAAAGAAGAGCAGCGTTTCCACGGCTGTCTGAAGCAGGTTCACGATAAAGTCATTTCGGCGCACATGCGCCAATTCATGGAGAAGCAGTGCCTCAAGCTGCTGCACGGACAAATCGCTCAGCGCGGCAGCGGGCACGAGAATTATCGGCCGAAGCCAACCCATCACCGCCGGCACCTGCACGCGCGCACAGACGCGAAGCCGAACCGCCGCCCGCACTTGAAGCTGCGCTGACAATTCGGCAATCCGCCGGCGCCAGGCTTCTGAAGGATCGGCTCCGCGTCACGCCATGCGGTCGATGGCGGCCCAGCCCAGGAGATGCAGGAGCGACAACCCCGCCACGCCCGCCAGCCACGCCGTCACCGCCCACGCCAGCCAGGGCCGCGCCGCCGGGATCGGCGTCGCAATCGTCGCGGGTTCAAGGGTTGTTTGTTATAGCGCCGGCTCGAGGCGCGCCGAGGCGAGATGAAGCGGCGTTTCTTGCCGGGCCTGCGCCGCGGCAGGTTCCGCCGGAGGCGGCGTAAGGATTGGCAGCAACACCATCAGCCCCATCGCCGCGCAGGCGAGGGCGTATCGGGCACGCGAACCTGCCCCGCGCATCAGCAGCAGCGCAATGGCCAACAAAGCCGCGATTGCCGTATCCTGCCACACGCTGTGGATGAGCATCCACCCCAGCCGCTGCGTCAGCGGCGAAGCATGCAGGCCGTTCAACCAAATATTCAGAGCGTTCATCGTGCTTCTCCTTCGAGTTGATCCAGAAGTGTACGGATTTCCGCCAGTTCGTCGGCGGAGACTTTTTTCGCGTCCAGCGCCCGCAGGATAAGTGTGCGGGCGCTGCCGCCGAACGCGCGTTCGAGCAGATCGCGCACCAAAACGCGCTGGGTCTGTTCCTGCGATTTGGCGGCGGAGTAGACGTGGCTTTGCCGCCGGTCATCCCGCGCCACCAGTCCCTTGTTGGCCATAATCTGCAGTAATTTCAAGACGGTGGTATACCCGACCGGGCGCGGGCCTTTGAGTTGCTCCCACACCTCCCGCACGGTACCGGGCCCGCGCTCCCAAAGCACCCGAAGGATCGCCAGTTCACCGGCGGTCGGCCGGGGGGGTTGTCTCTTGGTCATTTGCCTCCTTTCATTGGTCAGGCACAAGCATATACGAAGGATGTCGTAGAGTCAACGAATACTTTCGTAGAAGTTTCTGAGCGCGTCCCGCCCGTGCCGACGGCGTGAAGGTTGCAAATTGCGATTCTCAGCGATTCAAATACAACACGCATGGGCGGGACGCCCGTGATACGTTGTGCATTCATGGCCGCGCGTGACGATTGGCTTTTCCGCATCCTTGCCTCCCGTCGGTGATTCCTATGCCAGAACTCATCCTTATCGACGGCTCCCAAGGCGAAGGCGGCGGCCAAATCCTGCGGTCCGCGCTCGCGCTTTCCATGCTGACCGGCAAGCCGTTCCGCATTGAGAATATCCGCGCCAACCGCAATAAGCCGGGCCTGATGCGCCAGCATCTGACGGCGGTGAACGCGGCAGCCGCCGTCTGCTCGGCGAATGTCAGCGGGGCGGCAATCGGGTCGCGCGAACTGGCGTTTGAGCCGGGCGCGGTGCGGGCGGGGGAATACACGTTCTCGGTCGGGTCGGCGGGTAGCACCACGCTGGTGTTGCAGACGGTGCTGCCGCCGTTGCTGGTGGCGGCGGGGCGTTCGACGCTGGCGCTGGAAGGGGGGACGCACAATATTCACGCGCCGCCGGTCGATTTTTTGGAATACGCGTTTTTGCCGCTGGTGAATCGAATGGGGCCGCGGGTTTCCGTGACGCTGGAACGCGCGGGGTTTTACCCGGCGGGGGGCGGACGGATCCTGGCAGCCATCGAGCCGGCAGAAAAGCTTTCGCCGATCTCCATCCTCGAGCGCGGCGAAATTCATCATCGCATGGCCAAAGCCATCTGCGCGGGCTTGCCCGGATCGCCCTGCGCGAACTGGAAGTGGTTCGCCAGCAGTTGGGCTGGCCGGACGAATCGCTGCAAATCCGCCAACTGCACGAAGGGCAGGGGCCGGGGAATGTCGTCACCATCGAGATCGGAAGCGAGCATGTGACCGAAGTATTCACCGGCTTTGGCCAGCGCGGCGTGCGCGCCGAAGCGGTTGCCGCCGATGCGGTGGGGCAGGCCAAAAAGTATCTGGCGGACCAAGTTCCCATCGGCGAGCACCTGGCCGACCAACTCCTGCTCCCCTTCGCCATGGCCGGCGGCGGGGCGTTTGTCACGTGCGCCCTGACCCGGCACTCGACCACCAACATTGATGTCATCGGCAGGTTTCTGGAAGTGGCCGTTGATGTCCGTGAAGTGGAGAAGGGGAAGTGGAAGGTGGAGTTTGGGCGCGGTTGAAGTCATGATTTTATGTGGCATGGGAGACTCAACCGTGGTTTTTTAATTTCCAGTGCACCGGCGAGCCGCCCAACGTGATTCGTGCTTTGAGGTTTGCGATATTGCAATCTCTTGCCTTCCTTGCCATCCGCACGGGCGAGACGCCCGTGATACGATAACGGGCATCTTCCCACCGCTGTGCGCTTGGCGGCGTGTCGCGTCGAATGCGCCTCCGTGTTTCGGTGTCTCCGTGGTGGTTTTCTCGTTTCCCGCTAACGCGGCTGCTATGATTGCGCAGGCACGCCTGACTGGCGGCCGATGGAGGCTTCGTGGCACTTGTCATCAATGGGCAGCGGATCGAGGACTCGATTCTTTATTCGGAATTCTCCGAGATCAAGACGTATTTCGAGCGGCTGGGCAATGTCTCATGCTGCGAGCGCGACGGCGAGTTCCGCGGTTACGCAAGGGAGAATGTTATCTCGCGCGTGCTGCTGGCGCAGGAGGCCAAACGCCGCTTGCCGCCGATGCCGCAGGCGGACGTGGATGGGGCGGTCGCGAAGCTGATCGAACAATACGGCGGCGAATCGGGCTTTTTTACCATGACCGGCGCTTCGACCGAGCAAATGCACCTGGTTCGCCATGATGTGGAAGCCGACCTGCGCGTGCGGAAAATGATGGATGATCTGTCAGCCGACCTGCATCCCGCCGACGCCGATCTCCGGCAATTTTACGAGCAGAATCTGGATCGTTTCATGACCGAGGAGCAGGTCCGCGCCTCGCACATCCTCAAAGCCCCCACGCGCGGCGAACAGCGCAATGCCGTCTACGAAGAGCTTCGGCAGGTGCGCAAGCAGCTACAAGCGGGTGCGGACTTCGACGAACTCGCCCGCAAGCATTCGGATAAAGCCGACGAACACATCGACCTCAATTTCTTCAAGCGCGGCGAACTGGCCGAGGAATTTGAGATGGTCGCGTTCTCAATGGAGGCGGGGGAACTGAGCCCGGTATTCGTCTCGCCATTTGGCTTTCACCTGATCAAGCTGACGGATCGCAAGCCGGCGACGCCAAAGCCCTTTGAGGAAATCGGCCCGGAGGTGCGCCAGCAATATGTCGAGACCAAGCGCCAGGAGCGCGCCAGAAAACTGGTGGAGGAACTCAAGGCCCATGCGACGATCGAGGAAGTGGCCGATGCCGTGAATGCGCCGGAATTATCGCCGGCTTGGACGCCCAACTCGTGACCAAACGAAGAAGGGAAGCCACGAATGCACACGAATGGACACGAATAATTTATCTTCATTCGTGTGCATTCGTGTCCATTCGTGATTTCCCTCTTTCTTCGGGTTGCGGCTCGCCCGCTCTGAGTTTCCTTGTGCCTTTCGCGGTTAATCATGGATTTTCCGGCTTAACCCAAGTGGGCCATCCACTCGCGCCGCGAATTTCTTTCATAATTTTCGAAACTTCTGAATGCCATTCGCGTTGTCTGCGCACATTTCTATAATCCCGCGAACTTTGCCCGAATGGACCGCGAGGTTTTTTCAGGCAGGTGAAAACGGGAGTTGGCATGAGCACCGCACTGGCGTCGTTGACTGATTGCATCCGCCCGCAGCTTGCGGCGGTGGATCGGCTATTTCACGATGAACTGGCGAGCCGGATTTCCTGCGTCAACGCGCTGGTGAAGCACGTCAGCCGATTCCGCGGCAAAATGTTGCGGCCTTGCCTGGTGCTGCTGGCGGGCAAGGCGTGCGGCGACCTTAACGAGTCTCATAACGCAATCGCCACCGTCGTCGAGATGGTCCACATGGCCACGCTCGTGCACGATGACGTTCTCGACGAAGCCGAGCTTCGGCGAAAGGGCGCGACCATCAATCATCTTCGCGGCAATGAGGCGGCGGTGCTGCTGGGCGATTATTTGATCAGCCATTCCTATCACTTGTGCTCGAGCCTCGATTCCCAGTTCGCCAGCCGGGCCATCGGCCGCACCACCAACGAGGTCTGCGAAGGCGAATTATTGCAGATCGATAATCGCAATAATCTGGAATTGAGCGAAGAGACGTACCTGCAGATCATCACACTCAAGACGGCGGCGCTGACGGCCACCTGCTGCGGCCTGGGCGCGCGGTTCGCCGGCGCCGGGGAAGAGCGAATCGAACGCATGGAAACGTACGGCCTATCGCTCGGCCAGGCGTTCCAAATCCAGGATGACATTCTCGACCTGGTCGGCGAAGTTTCGACCGTCGGCAAGACGCTGGGCAGCGACATCGAGAAGGGGAAGATGACTTTGCCGATGATTCATTTCCTGCGCACCGCGCCGCCCGAACACCGCGCCCTGCTCCGATCCCTGCTGAAAAGCCCCGATGGCGACAAGGTGGAAAAAATCCGCAACCTGATTCTTCCCAGCAAATCGATCACCTACGCCCGCGACCGTGCCCGGCAATTGGTGGACCGCGCCCGAAGTGCGATCGCCGATCTGCCCGACAGCGACGCCCGTGCCGCCCTGGACACCATGGCTGAGTTTGTGGTGACACGGCCGATGTGACTTGCGCAAGCCCCCGCCCAATGCGTGATATCCGAAGTATCTTGACCTCCCTAAAATAGCCGTGCTCGAACAAGCGCCGTTGAGATCCGGCAGCCGTGATGTGCGTCGGGACATTGCAATTCAGCGAACTCACGCCATTCGTGGATTCAAATCGTTTAATGTGACACGGGCGTCCCGCCCGTGCGGATGGGTGGGGAGTAGGGAAAATCGACCTGTTCTGACTTTCATGCAACAAGCACGGGCGGGACGCCCGTGTCACGATTGAGGCTGCATTTCCCAGGCTGACACGCGTCTGGTTATGCCACGGACGAACAGCGCGTACTCGCGCACGGCTATTTAGGCAAACAAACGCGCGCGGCGGTGGTATTTCCCTCTCCGGTCCGATAACCTGTTCACGTCTTTCCGCCGGCAGTCCTGCCCGATTTAACCGGGTATTGTTGGGGTTGACCCGGCAAAATCTCGCTCTTATTCAAAGCCGGGGCCGTCTTGGCCCGACAATCTGAGGAAAGACTCGCTTTTGTTTTGATTGATCCGGGAGATGTGACTCATGGATGTGACGGTAATCGGTTGTGGCTATGTCGGACTCGTAACGGCCACCTGCCTGGCCAGCATCGGCCACACGGTGCGCGGCGTCGAAAAAGACCTCAAGAAGCTCAAGACCCTGCAGGATGGGCAGTGCCCGATATTTGAGCCGGGCCTGCTCGAATTGATGCAGGAGCATTACGCCGCAGGCCAGCTTCAATTCACGGAGAACGTGAAAAACGCGGTGCAGGATGCGGAGGTCGTGTTCCTTGCCGTCGGCACGCCGCCCAAGCCCGATGGCACCGTGGACATGACCTATCTGGAAACGGCCGGCAAGGAAGTGTGCGACGCCCTGGCCGCCAACGATGCCGGGTATATGGTGACGATCATCGTCAAATCCACCGTTCCCGCCGGCACCAACCGCAGGCTCTATAAATTCCTCAAGGAGCAGACCAAAGCCCATGTGCAGGTCGTCTCCAACCCCGAATTCCTGCGCGAAGGCTCGGCGGTTCAGGATTTCCTCGAACCCGACCGCATCGTCATCGGCGGTGAATCCCCCGAAGCTTTCCGCATGATGCGCCGGCTTTATGACCCGATCGTCAAGCGCGAGGAAGCGTTCATGACGATGAACTGGGAATCGGCGGAGCTGACCAAGTACGCCGCCAACAGCATGCTGGCCGCCCGCATTTCGTTCATGAACGAAATGACGATTCTTTGCGAATACTACGGCGCGGACGTCGAAGACATCCGCAAGGGCATCGGCTCGGATTTCCGCATCGGCCCCGCGTTCCTCAAGGCCGGCTGCGGATACGGCGGCTCGTGTTTCCCCAAGGACGTGGCCGCGATGGAGCACATCTCCCGGATGGCAGGCCACGAAAGCCTCTTCGTGCATGCCATTCAGGAAACCAATAAGAACCAGAAGCGCCGCTTCGCCGAGAAAATCGTGGCCAAGCTGGGCCGGCCGATCGAAGGCGCGACGATTGCCGTCTGGGGCCTGGCCTTCAAGGCGGACACCGACGACGTGCGCGAATCCTCCGCGATCGACGTGATTCGGCATTTGCTCGACCAAGGCGCCCATGTGCGCGCCCACGATTTCAAAGCGACCGAGAACATGAAAACCATGTTCAAGGACAGCGAAGTGGAATGGTGCCACGACCCTGTGACGGCTGCCGCCGGCGCCGATGCGGTGGCGCTGCTGACGGATTGGCCGCAATACACGACGCTGCCATTCCGCAAGATCGCCGCGACGATGAATACGCCATTGATCTTTGATGGCCGCAATTGCCTGCACCGCGATGTCATGCGCGAGAGCGGGTTCCAGTACTACCCCATCGGCCGCCCGTGCGTCGAGAATGCCCTGCGGCTCAAGTCTCGCGTATAAGGAAGGGTCGTCGAACCCGATTCGTGGCATGGGCGGCCCGCCCATGAGTGCGGTACGCCGCACGATCGGCAGTGCTCCGTCGATGCATACATCCGGCGGTCAAGGTACTTCAAATGTAATACTTCAGCCGAATGCAAGGTGTGATACGTGGAACCAATGGGCTCAACGTATCACGGGCGTCTCGCCCGTGCGGATGGCGTGGTAGTAGAGGAACGCTGTCCTTTTCAATCTTGGAGCACCAGGCACGGGCGAGACGCCTCATCTTTCGTCACATTTTTTCCAGTCCAGCCGCCCGCGCGCCCATGACCATCAGGTGAAGGTCATTCCATCCGCGCCAGAGGGTGAGCCAGCCGGGTGGGCCGTCGGACTTGCGGTTTTGGTGGCCGCCCAGTCGGCCCAAGGCCATA
>Ga0209483_1002883_pt1 | contig 11647 bp, 8 predicted proteins | sample NGEPerA_FD_184508 | JGI IMG/M metagenome (GOLD analysis project Ga0209483, IMG submission 184508) | Arctic peat soil microbial communities from the Barrow Environmental Observatory site, Barrow, Alaska, USA - NGEE PermafrostL2-A... | ecosystem: Environmental > Terrestrial > Soil > Wetlands > Peat... | reverse complement strand
CACCCGAGCCCGCCCGGCCGCCAGTGCGCTTCCGCGAAAATTCAAACGCGCACGTTCTCCTTTCCCGCCGCCGCCTGGGTTTCCAGGACCATCAGCGGCCTGGCAAACTGTTCGATTTGCTCCTGCGCTTCGTGGAGTGTGGAAGTGACCTGCACGTCGCCGGAGCAGGCGATGCGCTCCCTGGCGCGGTTGATGTCGGTCTTCAGCGTCCAAAGTCCAACCACCAATTTGATATCAGGATGAACCGCATGCAGTCGTTTGCACAGATAGCGGGCATGGGCCAGGGCGGCGGGGGGCATCGCGGAGACGCAGACCAGATCCGCCTTTTTGCCCTCCACCATGTCCACCATTTCGCCGGCCAGCACATCGGACGTGGCGGCGACGGTGCAGTAGCCGCGCACCTCCAGCAACTGCGCGAGCATGGCGGCGACGATTTCGTCGGCCTGGGCGCGGGCGGGGAGGATCAGGACGGTGATTTTGCATTCGCCGGGCAAGTGCGGCCGGCGTACCACGGCTTTGCCGCCCGAGTCCACGATTTTGTCGGCGTCAACGGGCGCGCCCGTATTGGGGGCGGTGGTGCCGGTGATCGCGTGCGCCACGCTGGTGGCCGCGGCGGCCACTGACGACGCCGCCGACGACAACGCGCTGGCGGCTTTGCCAGGGTCGGGCGTTCCGGTCGCTTCATGCCCCAAGGTCAGGCGGTACTGATCGGCCAGCTCCTCGACAATTTCGCGGATGCTCTGGCGGATCGTCACATATAACGCATCATCGAGCCGGCCGCGATGATTATCCTGGTCCGCCATTGATAACGCCGGGATCAGAACGTCATCGTATGTCGCCTCCAGCGAATTCTTTTCCTTGAGATACTCATGCGCCAACTCCGTGGCTTCATCCGGGTCGGCGGCGATCAGCCGCTGGTAAAACCGCGTGGCGGGCGGAAGCACCGGCTTGTCGCGCAGCAGGATGTCCAGAAACTTGAGCTGCGGAACATATTTTCCAACCACCACCAGGCAGACGGTGAGCGGAGTTGAAAGCAGCAGCCCGATGGGTCCCCAAAGCCACGTCCAGAACACCGCCGCCACCAGCACCGCCAGCGCGGACATTCCCGTGGTCGAGCCATACCAGAACGGCTCGATGAATTGCCCCACGACAATTTCAAGCACGGTGAACAATCCGATCGTCCCAAAAAAGGCGGCGTTTCCCTTGAAGATCGCGAACGACAAAAGCAGCGGCGCCGCCGCTCCGATCCAGATTCCCACATACGGCACGAAGCGGAGCAAGCCCACGAGCACGCCCCACACCAGCACGTTGGGAAACGCGGTGCCGTGTCCCAGGAAATGCCCGATCGCCCACAACCCCCCGGCGACGCACAGCGCATAGGCGCCGTTCACGATCGACAGCGCGCCCAGATAGCTGCTGATGCGCTTGGCGGCTTCGTCCATCGCCTGTGTGGTGAGGTTGAGCCGGCCATGGCCTACCAGGCGGATGAACCGATCGCGCAAATCCTCGTGAGAGAGCAGCATGAAAATGGCAAATACGACCACGAGGCCCGCGGTTGCCAGCGGGTAGAGAAAGCGGGACGCATATTCCCGAACGACCTCCATCACCCCCGTGTCCGGATACTCGCGGACGGGCAGCGGATGTTCGGGAGTCGGGCGCGTGGTCGGGGCATTGGCCGGTACGCTTCCGGGTGTAGCGGGCAGAGGTTCCAGCCCCCCGCCTGCCGGAGGATTGGCCGGCGGCGCCAGCGCGACGGCCGGGGCGGGGCGCGTGCTCGGCTGGCCGGGGCTGACCGATGAACTGATGGTCTTGACCTCTTGGCGGAATTTATTAATGACCTCGCCGTGTCCGCCAAAATGTTGAAGTTTCGACTTGAGGAGGGTTTCGTAGGTTGGAACCTGGTTGACGATCGCGGTGAATTGATACCAGACCGCGTACCCGATCCCGCCGATAACTGAGACCGCAAAGATCACCGCCACCAGCGTCGCCACCGCCCGCGGAAATTTGATGCGCTCCATCCACCTCACCGGCGGCGAAAGCAAAAAACTCAGCAATATCGCCAGGGCAATTGGAATCAGCACCTCGCGGCTGAAATATAGGCCGGCGATGATGATGCACACCGATGCCAGCAGGATAAAGCGGGAGTATTTCGTCGGATCAACCGGTCGAGCCACGGGGTATTCCTCGGCAAATTGTAACGCACGTCCGCGACGGCATGTACTACTGCAACGTCATCGCCGCGCCGACGGCACAGGGCCAACGGGAACGATTCGAGCATGCGAATTTTCCGGAAGGCTAAATGTTGACGCGACAGTTTTAGGTGGGGCAGACATTCTTGTCTGCCCGAATCCGCGAGTGCGGGGCATTCCCGCCCCGCCGAGCGGATTCGAATCGGCCTGACGTGAACCCGTCGAATCGATTCGCGGGGACAAGAATGTCCTCCACTCTTCGATTCGTGGCAGACAAGAATGTCTGCCCCACCGTATGCCCTTTGGCCTCCCGGAGATTCCGTGTACGCCCGATCATTCAGCGGTCGCAAGAGCAAAGGATATACCGCCGATCATCGGGTGTCATTCGCCAGCGCCAAAGCCTCCACGATCACCATCGTGAGGTCGTCCTTGGGTTCCAGGCTTCCGCTGGCTTTGTCGGCGGCTTCGGCGAACTCACGGATCAGCCGGTCGCAGGGCAGATGCCGGCGGGCGAGCAACTCGCCGCGCCAATGATCGGGATTGCCGGTGGCCGGATCGTCGCAAAAGGCCACTTCGATGCCATCGGTGTAAAGCACCAGCCGATCGCCGGGAAGCAGCCGGGTGGTGTAGTCGCTGTAGGTTTCGCCGGGGAAGATTCCAAGCAAGCCGCCCTCGGTGGCCAGGGCGGATAGCTCGGCCCCATCGCGCAGCAGCACCGGCGCGGGATGACCGGCACACGCCATCGTCACTTCCAATGTTTGCACATCGATCAGCCCGTAGATCGCCGTGGCGAACGTGGCCTGCGAAAGATGCTGCTCCAGAATCGCTTCGTTCAGCCGGCCCAGCGCTTCTGACGGCTTAAGAAGCCGATACGTCCCCTCGTTTACTTCCTTTGTCACCAGGGCATGCTTGATGAACATGGTGAGCAGCGCCGCGGGCATGCCATGCCCGACGGCATCCGCGATGTAAAACCCGACGCGCTTCTCATCCACGCGCATCACATCGTACAAATCCCCGCTCACATAACCGGCAGGCCGGAAGAGCGTGTGAAACCGCACATTTCCCAGCGTCGGCAAAGCCTTGGGCAGAAAATCCTGTTGCAGCCGGGCGGCCAGGCGCAGCTCCTCGTCCAGGCGGTGCATGTAGAAATTGAGCGTCTCATCGCGCCGGCGCAGCAGGTTGAGCTCGGACTTCAGCCCGTCCATTTCGCATTGCACGTCGTCGAATTGGCGGACGATATTTTCGGGCGTCGCCAGCAGGTCCATCGAGGCCTGCTCGAGCATCGCCGGCGTGAGAACTGCCGACAGCGCGCCCTCCGGCGCCAATGGCGCCATCCGCGTTGCATGAAATTCCCGCTTGGCCATCTCCCGCTCCCGTCGAACTGATGCGGTGCGGCGCGTTTGAAGTGCCCAGGCACATGACACGCGCGCCCCGTCCGTCTATAGCCAGAAGTCGGCGCAAACCACGCCCGCCTTTACCGGCCAAGCCGATCAAATCGTTTACGGCAGTATTGAGGAAAGGGAGGTTAGCGGACGTTACTACAGCGGGCCGGCAAAGGCGCAAGCGACAGACGTGAACAGCGCCAGCAGCAGCCCGCAGTAAAGCCAGAACATCGCCCGGTCAAAACGCCCGGTGAGGCGCGGGTCGGCGCTGAGGTCCTGGAGGTATTGCATTCTGCTGGCGATGGAGCCGTGCAGCCAGTTATTGGCCGTTTCCACCATGCCGTCCAGCCAATGCGCCGCCCGGTTCCACGCCCCCGGCTCGGACTCGCCGCGGGGCAGGATCGAGATGTTATTGATCGCGGCGACCCGGCGCAACGCCGACGCGAACAGCCAGGCCCCATATCGGCCCACATAAGATTCCTCGCTGCCGCGCGGCGGCGCCAGCGGGCCGGCGCCCACCGTCACCAGTTGCCGGGCGCTCATCAGCGCTTCGGAAACAACCGGCTCCTCGCGCTTCAGCGACTCCATCGTACGGGCCGCAAAAACATCAGCCTGCCTCTCACAACGTCGGCTCAGCGCGCCGAACAGCAGGAGAAACACCGCCATCATCCCCAGCAGCATCAGCAAGCCGGCGGTGCCGCTTTGGTCATTGAGGGCGGGGATGATGTTTCCGCCGAATTTCACCGCCACCCCCGCCAGCAACAGCAGCATCACAAAAAACACCGCGTACCAGGTCATGTGGCGATGAACGATATGCCCCAGTTCATGCGCGAAAACCGCCTCGATCTCCTCATCCTTCATGCGCTCCAGCAGCACATCGGAGAGCAGCACGTACCGCACCCAGGGAAGCACGCCCATGACGGCGGCGTTGCCGACGTGATTGTGCGTATGCCAGACCAGGATTTGCCGGTAGCGTACGCCAGCTCGTTCGCACAGCGCGTCGAGCCGCTCGCGCAGCGGGCCGCCGGGCAGACGGCTGGTCTTGAGCACCCGCCGTAGCAATGCCGGAGAAAACAGAAACACGCAAACGGCGGCCGTCATCAACGCCGCCGTCTCCATCGTCTGCGACGCCTGCCGATCGGCCGATGGCGTCATCCAGTGCCCGGCAATCCACAGCAACAGATCGCGCCCCATCACGATCATCAGCACCGGCACCATTGTGAACAACACCTGAAGCCGAAGGTTCGTCAAAAAATAACTGCGAAAGGGCGGCGGCTGATAAAGCGGCAAACCGCTCTCCAGGTCCGTGAGAATATTCTGCTCGCGCAGCGCGCGGTCCGCCGGGTATTGCGACCACCATAACCCCATCCAGGCGGCAAAGGCGGGCGCGGTTCCCAGCAGCAGTCCCAGCGAGTTGTGGTAAAGCCCCGGCCGCAGGCCTGCAATCAGCGCCCCCCATCCCAGATACCAGACGCCCACCGCGAACCATCCCGGCACCACAACCCGCGCGGCAAACATAACCTGATTAAAACGCCGAAGGCTGCGATGAAACGAATGCACCGCCACCCGCCGCGCCAGGAGTCGGCTCCAAAGGCCCAACAGCAGCACCAAAAGCGCATAAAGGCTGAAGAAAAGCGTCAGGTCCGGCCAAACATCCCCCCCCGATCGCGGCCCCGGCGGACCCGCCATCCAAACCATGAACAGCACTATCAAAAGAAGCCGCGACACCTGTTACAGTATACGGCGTTTTCGCCGGAGGTCGAATCGCCGGGAAAAACCTCTGCAAGCCTCGATTTAGGGTGCTTTAGCACCCCGACCAATGTTATATTTTGACCGGGTTGACGCGATTTCCAAGCGCGGTGTTCCCCTGCGAAATAGACCGCTATCGTATCACGGGCGTCTCGCCCGTGCGAACGGCGCGGGAGTCGAGATGGGTGCATTTTTGCCCATCTTAAATACCTCCGCCGGGGTCTCTGGGTTCGCCCGCTTTCCCTGCTCCGTCCCCCGAATACAATTACACCCCATGACCATCGTCTCCGAAATCTTCGAGCACAATCGCACCTTCATCGCCAGCCGGGAATACGAGGCGCTTCGCACCGATCAGTTTCCCAACAAGAAGCTTGTCGTCCTGACATGCATGGACACCCGGCTGGTGGAACTGCTCCCCCGCGCCATGGGCTTCCGCAACGGCGACGTGAAGCTGGTGAAAAACGCCGGGGCAATCGTCTCGCATCCGTTCGGCAGCGTCATGCGCAGCATCATCCTGGCAATCTACGAACTACATGCCGACGAGGTGGTCGTCGTCGGCCACACCGGCTGCGGGATGACGGGCCTGAGTTGCGAGCGCGTCCTTGAAAAAGTCCGCGCCCGCGGAATTTCCCAGGAAGTGCTCGCCACCCTCGGGCATTCGGGCATCGACCTGGCGCAATGGCTCAAGGGATTCGAGCACGTCGAAGACGGCGTATTCCAAAGCGTCGGTGTCATCCGAAACCATCCCCTGCTCCCGCGCGACGTGCCGGTGCATGGAATGCTGATGGACTCCGACAGCGGAGCGCTGAAGCTGATCGTGGATGGGTATGGGAATGATAAACGCTGAGATCCAATGCTTTAACGCCAACGGGCCGAAAAATGCCGACCAAGAAGCAGACTGGAAATCGGTGCGAACATCTCGTCGTCAGCCGACTGCTGAAACCTGGCCCTGGGCCCGACGAGCAACCTTTGTTCAACACGGCACTTCTCGGGAGCGATTGGCCGACGCTGGATATATACGTGGAGCTTGAGGGCGCTTTCCCTCGCTTGAAACCATTTTTCTTCGTTCAGGTCAAAGGAACCGTGCGCGGCCGCGACCCAGCGACCCATGATCTGCGTGTTCAACTATCCAAAAAGCACACGAAGCGCCTGCTGAATATCCCCGCCCCAACTTATCTCGTCGGAGTGGATACCCTGACAGAAGAAATGTTCATTCGTTCGATTCACGATCGGGCCCTGAAATCAATTTCGTCTTTGCGGACGACGTATCCGCTTGATTACGCTACAATGAAACTGATTCATTACGAGGTGCTTGAATTCTGGCAGGCGTCCCAACATAAGCCTGCCGCTTCGAACGTTCAGGTGTGAATATGCAAAACAGTCGTTGGATTGCACGGCGAGCCGAAAGCCTGGCATATGTATTCATGACTCGCGACCCTCGGGTTGCGGTGGTCTCTGAAGATGACACGGATTTCGGACTGAATTTTATGATTCGCGTCGGGACGACGCCGCGGCAGTTTAACTGGATCACGGGAGTCGAGGTGAGGGGCATCGACCACCCCCCCCGACGAGAATTTCTCCTCGAATTAACCGAGGATCAGGCTGTAGTGTTGAACCATTCACAACAACCTTCATTTCTGCTCGCGGTGGATGTGCGCGGCGAAATACTGTACTTTGCGTGGATCCGGTCGCCCGTCGCGGAAACTAAACATTTCAGAGCAACGACATCGTTGCACCTCGAACCGCTGGACGATGCCCTATTCAAAGCCCATATTGACGAGATTCGCGCATTTTATCGGAAGCGATTGCCGAGCGATCGCAATATGATTGTCTCAAAAGCTTCATGATGCGATTGCGTTCGCCGAAGCTGCTAAAACGTTCAACTTCTGGAGCTTGCGAATCAGCAATCCCCCGAGAATCGCGGCCAATCCCGCCGGCGCCCACGCCGGGACAATCGTAATTCCCGAAATCCACGAATACTCCATCCCGGCCAGCCCGCAGGTCACGACATCCCCGGATTCGGCCAACGATCGCGGGAAGTCGGCGGGGCGGCCATGCTCGTAGGTTAGGCCTTGTTCGCCATCAATGGTGTTCACGGCGAGGACGAATACGCCTCGCGATGCATAAATCGAATCGGCGCGCTCCATGGTCGTGCGCACCACGCAGTCGGCTGCCCAATAGCTTCGCACCCATAACACCGTCGTCGCGATGAAGACAAATGCCAGCCCGGCCAAGGCAATCTTCATCGCGCACCGTGCGACAAGCCCCGCGTGAAAATTCGCCGCCGTCGGCGTTCCACATTCCGGGCACCGCTCGCCCGTCGCGCGAAGGTCGTAGGCGCATTGGGGGCATAGGCCGCGACGCATTCGTCCATACTCACGCCGTGAACGGACGATTGCGCGCAGAAGCAGCAACAGCGGGATCCCGATAACAATACTCCAAATCGTTTCCCATACCGAATCCGGCCACGGCTGGTGAATTGCATACATCACCAAGGCTAACCGGGACACGGGTGGAATCGTGGCATATCGCTGCGGCAGCATCGTCTCAAAGCCATGCCCTTCGCAGACAATTCTCTGATGATCCACGAATCGGTAATGCAGCCGATATCGCCCCGGCTGAAACCCCGGCGGCAGGGGGATGCAATCGTTGCCGGAATCATACGGGTTCAAAACCCCATATTGTCCGGCAGTCATCGCGCTGGGAAGCACATAGGTTTTCCCAGACTTTACGGGTTCAAGAACAAGCTGCGTTCCCGTGATCCCAACCGCCCCTCCCAGGTCATGAAATTTGTACTGGAGAACGATGTTGCCAGGATCGGGATAATAGTGATCAAAACTAGGCGCCTGAGCGACCGTAAGCAGGCGGCCGCACCTGGAGTGCAGGCTCTCATACCGGTTTTCCCCCAGCGCCACCATGAGTTGTTCGATTTTGTACTGCACATCGCCGGAGGCGGCATGCTTCGCATAGAGCCGGCAGAGGATATCTGCTGCCTCGTTGAGGTCCCGCTTGATGTCCAGCGGCGTGCGATCGCTCACGCCACGCCACTCAGCGTCGTGTTCCAGCGCGGTAAGCAGGATTACCGTTATTTCATCATCCCCGCGGGCACTCAACTCCGCGGCAACGCGCGCAATCGCGGAACAATAGGGGCCGGTTCTGAAATCGGCGCTATCGCCGGCACCCGGCGCCGCGGGAAACCCCCTCCACAACCAATACAATCCGAGATCGATCTCATCGGCCAATTGCTTCCGATGCTCGGCGGGCAGCGCACGGTCGAGAAGACGGCCCAGCACATACTTAAATCCTTCTGGCTTGACGAATGCGCGGGCAAGATGGTCGGCCTCATTGGGATTCGCCTCGATAGTGCGATCAATCAAGTCCAAATCCCCAATCGCCAGCACCCTATCCGCGGCGGCATTCGCCACGCAGTCCGCTCCCGACTGATAGTACCAGCCCGCCGTTCCGGCGGATGGCAAATAGCGCTCGCGCAAAAGCGACAGCAGCCAAGGCGCATCTTTCAACGACGGCGCTGTATTGAAATGCGCGTGCCAATCCGCGGATCGTCGCACACTGGCCCGCAGCTCTCTCCGGAACTCCGCGATCGAAGTCGCCCAACGGTTGGAGCAGGACGTTCCGACGAAATATGGCCCGGACTCTTGACCCCAAGAAATGCCAAACCGCATATTGGGTTTTGATGCCTGCAAGAATTGATAAGCCTTGCCGCGAATCAAAAGCCGAAGGCCATAATCCGGCTGCGGCCCATCAGGGGTCGGCATGAACGCCACCCCGGCGGAGGCGGGATAAATCGGGTAGGCTCCTCCGACGCCCCTTAGAAAGAAGCACAGTGAATCGCCAGGCCCCAGCGCCGCATGTCCCGAAGGCCATCTCAGCCCGTAATCCCGCATCCCCATAACGATGATCGTCTGCGCCGGCTTGACCGGGCCAAGGTACACCGCCGACACCCTTACCTTTGCGGGATCGATTGTGCGATCCACGCCTGCCTCAACCAGCCGCCCCTCGACGATCGCATCCGATGCATAGACCAGGGAGTCCAGCTCAAGTGAAGCCTCGCTCCGATCCGTGGCCCGCGCCATTCGCGGCAACATTATCACCGGCAGAACCGCCAGCACGATTAGCAGTCCGATGAGTGGCAAGCGGCGCATATTGAATAACCACTGGGGCGACTACCAACGGGGCAACCCTCTTGTGTTGGTTTTTCTCCCTCTCGTTCCAATGATACATGGTCTGCGCAGCCGCCGGATCAGCAATCCTGCAAATATCACCGACATTGCCAGGACCCACTCCGCCGGAACGATCAACATCCTCGAGACCCTGGAAAACTCCATCCCCAACAGGCCGCATTGGATGATATCGCCTGATTCCGCCATCGAGCGGGGGAAGTCGCGCGGTCTTCCGTGCTCGTAGCTGCACCCCGGCGCGCCGTCGGTGGTGTGCAAATTGAGTACGAAGACGCCGCGGGATGCATAAAGTGAGTCGGCGCGATCCGTTGTCGTCCGCACGACGCAATCGACAACATGGTAGCTGCGCACCCAGATCACCAGCGTCGCCGCGAACGCGATTGTCAATGGCACCAATGCAATCTTTGCGGCGCATCGCCTGACCAGTCCTTCATGCAGATTGGCGGAAGTCAGGGTGCCGCATTCGGGGCAACGATCGGCGGTGGCGCGGAGGTCGTAGCCGCATTGGGGGCAGAGGCCGCGGCCGACTCTGCGCGATTGACGGCAGGAGTGGGCGAATGCCCGAAGTAGCAGGAGCAGGGGAAGTGCCAGAAGGATGCCACCCAAACCGTAGGATCCAGGGCGCATCCAGCGATGCCAGGGGGGCGGTGCGTGCGGCGGGGGCGGAAAAGGCAATCTGACGCCGGACCGGGCGGCGTATGTTTGCGGCAGGCTCATCTCGAAAGGACGGCTTTGACCGACAATGCTTTTCCCGGCAAAAAACTCATAATGAATGCGATAGCGCCCCGGCGGCCAATTTGCCGGGAGGTTCACGCCATCGTTCCCGCTTTCTTCCAAACCGTTTTCATGTCGCCAAATGAGGATGCGGCTCGGATCTGTATGGGACCTGCCATCCCGAACAGATTGGATAAAGATGTTCACCGCGGTCAGCTTTCTGAAGTCGATGATGCAATGGATTTGATAGTCCAACGATACGGTTGGCGCAACCTGAAAAACCGGTGCGGCAGACGGGCGCGCAACAAAAATGATCGGACCACAGGGCGAGTGCAGACTCTTATATTCCTCGGGTCCAAAGGCATTCATGGCGCTTTCAATGGCAAACCGGAGCGCGTTGGAAGTGCCTGGCGCCGTATAAATCCGTTTCAGGACAACGGCCGCCCCCTCGAAATCGTTTTCGATTTCATTGTCGCGCGATACGCGGCTCCCTGAGCGGGCGAGCGATTCCAACGCCTGTATCAAGCTGCCCGCGAGGTCTTCCTCGCCGGCGGCACTCATTTCGGCCGAAGTGCGGGCGATTCGAGTGAGATAAGAAGAGTTGCGCGGCTCGACGTTCGCGTCGCCGCCCCAGGGTCGAGTGGCGGCGTGGTTGTCGTGCGAGCGGTAAATGCCACCACTTTCTTGCACGAAACCCGCCATCACATCCCGAAGCTCGCGCGGCAGTGAGCGGTCGCTCACCTGGCGCAGGAGAAAATCACGGCCGTCGGGGTTATTGAACTCAAATCGGAAGGTTGATGCCTGTTCGGGATCCGCCTGGATCGCGCGAGACATCAGCGAGAAATCATGCAATGAGAGGACCCGATTCGCCGCGGCCTGGGCAACAGGATCAAAGTCCTCCATGAAGGGAATTCCATGCGCCGGGTGGGGCGGCGAGCGGGCCTTCAGCAGCGACAGCAGCCATGGCGCCTCAGGAATGCGGGTGGGCCGGTCCAGTCGGGCGTGCCATTCGCGTGTTCTCTCGACGCTTTCACGCAATTCCCTGCGAAATTCAATGAGCAGACCCGGCGACGCAGGCCCTCCCCAGCCCGATTGGGAACTCGCGTCCACAAAATAGGGCGGCGGTTCTCCGCCCAAATAGGAGATGTAGCTTAGCCCAGGTCCGAATGTATATACCGCTCCCCGCACAACAAGTCGAATCCCATAATCGAATAACGGACCCTGATGCGTGGGGACGTATACTTGCTCGGGTACGCTCTCATACCGCGAGGGCCGGGGATTCATCCTCTTACTGACCGTTGCGCAATGAAGTTTAAACTTTTGGTATGTTCAATCCGGCCTGTTTAAAGAATGCGTGGACTAGCCAGCACTTGTTTCTGAGGCGGTTTACCGCCATATGGAGCTGCTCGTGAAG
>Ga0209483_1002882_pt1 | contig 11651 bp, 8 predicted proteins | sample NGEPerA_FD_184508 | JGI IMG/M metagenome (GOLD analysis project Ga0209483, IMG submission 184508) | Arctic peat soil microbial communities from the Barrow Environmental Observatory site, Barrow, Alaska, USA - NGEE PermafrostL2-A... | ecosystem: Environmental > Terrestrial > Soil > Wetlands > Peat... | reverse complement strand
ACCACCGGCAGCCCGGTATTCGTAGAGAAGCTCTCCCATCCGCTCGTCCCAGGAAAATAATAAATGGTTGCGTTTGTGTCATCGGACAAGAGGGTCGAATCGGCGGTGGGAGCGTTGCCGAGAAAAAAGACGCTGGTGAGCGCGGCGCAATCGGCAAATGCCGAGGAGCCGACATTGGTGATGCTGGCGGGCAAGGTGATGTTGCTCAACCCGCCGCAGCCGGCGAAAGCAGCGGAGCCGATGCTGCCCACGCCGTTGCCGAGGGTGATGCTGGCCAGGTTCGAACATCCGTCGAAGGCTGAACCTCCAATGGTCACAACGCCGCCAGGGATCGTGACGCTGGTCAGACCAACGCATTGATAAAAAGCGTTTGCGGCGATATTCGTGACCGTGCCAGGGACAGTGTAACTCCCCGGCAAGGCTGCCGGGTATTCGATGAGAGTGGCCTGCGCCTTGTCAAACACGACACCGTTGCTGCTGCTGCTGTAAAACGGGTTCTGCGGATCGACGGCGATGGCCGCCAAATTGGGACAGCCGAAAAAGGCTTGGTTGGAAAAGTTGGTCACGCTGCTGGAAACCGACACCGTCATCAGGTTGGTGCAACCGTAAAACGAGCCGGAACTGATTACGGCCACGCCTGGGGCGAAGTTGACATTGGTCAGGCCGCTGCCGTAGAAGGCGTCCGCTTCAATTGTATTGACTGTTGCGGGAATCGTAATGCTAGTCAGGGCGGCGCAATAACCGAAGGCTTCATAACTGATGTTGGTGATCGAACCGGGGATGGTGACGCTGTTCAGGCTGGCGCAATTGAGGAATTCCTGGAAATCGATGCTTGCCGACGCCCGGACTGAGGACTACATTGGTCAGGTTCGGGCAGGCGTAGAATGCGACGGCCGCATTGGTGACGCTGGCCGGGATGATCAAACTGGTCAGACCGCACGCCCGAAACGCATCCTGGCCGATATTGGCAATGCCGTTGCCGAGAACGGCGTTGGTGAGGGCCTGGCAATCATTGAACGCATTGGGTCCTATGTTCGCGACGCTGCCGGGGATGCTCACCGACGCCAGACTCAGGCAATAGACAAAGGCTTGGGCGCCAATGTTGGTCACGGTGCCGCCGATCGTGACCGCAGTCAGGCTGGAGCATGAACCGAAAGCGTTGGTCCCAATGTTGCCGACTCCGCTGGCGATGGCGGCGTTGGACAGGCCAACACAATCGTTGAACGCGAAATTGCCGATGGCGCCGACGCTGCCGGGAATGGCGATGCTGGATAAGTTGGAGCAGGCGTTAAAAGCCGCCATCCCAATCTTTGTCACGCCGGTTGCGATGGTGGCATTGGTCAACCCTTCACAATAGGCAAACGCGGCGTAGCCGATATTGGTGACAGTGCCGGGAATCGAGACAGCCGTCAAACCCGCGCAGGCATAAAAGGCGCTATCACCGATGTTCACCAACCCGTTGGCCATGGGCGCGTTGGTCAAAGCGAAACAGGCGGCAAAAGCATTTGCCCCGATATTGGCAATGCCGCCCGCGCTCACTACGCCGGTCAAATTCGAGCATTCAAAAAACGCATTCGTGCCGATGTTCGCGAGGCTGGCCGGTAACGTGACGCTGGCCAAGGACGGACAATTCGCAAAGGCAGAGTCTCCCAGCGCGGCAACGCCATTGCTGACGATGACGTTGGTCAGGTTTAAGCAGTTGGCGAAGGCGGAGGCTCCTAAACTGATGACGCTGCCGGGAATGGCAATCGCCGCCAGATTCGAGCACCCAAAGAACGCATTCTGCCCGATGGCCGATACGCCGTTGGAAATGGATAGGCTGGTCAGCGCAGTGCAGTCGGCGAAGGCGTAGTTGCCCACATTGGTGACGCTGCGCGGAATCGCCACACTCAACAGGCTGGAGCAGCCGGCGAACGCGTCGTTGCCGATGGCCGCAAGATTGGTTGTCAAGCTGACATTGGTCAATCCTATGCAATTGCCGAACGCGTAGGGCGCGATGTTCGTGACGGTCGAAGGGAGGGCGATGCGCACCAGATTCGAACAGGCATAAAAAGCGTTGGCGCTGATATTCGTCAAGCCGGCGGGAAAGGTTAGGTTCGTCAGGGTCAGGCAACTCTGAAAGGCGTAGGCGCTGATGTTGCTCGCGCCCGCGGGAATGATGTAGGCCCCGGTCTTTCCGCTCGGATAGTAAAGCAGTGTGGATTTATTGGCGTTGAACAAAACCCCGCTGACACTGGTGAAAAACGAGTTGGGCAAAGCGACCGTCATCCCGGTGAGGTCGGGACAATAACCGAAGGCGCCGACCGCGATATGCGTGACGTTGGTGGGAATCGTCAGGCTGCCAGTATCGCTGACTTCAAACGCATTGGCCGCAATGTTCGTCACACTGGCGGGAATCGTCAAACTGCGCAGACTGCAAGGACATTCCAAAAGGTTATTTGTGTTCTTATCATACAAAACCCCCGAAACACTGCAGTAGGCGGGATTTAGCGTATTGACCGTGATCGTCCCTAACCCGAAACAATCCAAAAACACGTTTGCGCCGATGTTGGTGGTGCTGGCTGGAATCGAAAGACTAATTCCGGTTGCCGTTTGAAAGCAACCGGCAAACGCATTGTCGCCGATCGTGGTGACACTGCTGGGAATCGTAATGCCGTCCAGGGCGGCGCAATTCAGAAACGCTCCCGCCGCAATATTCGTGACCGTGCTGGGGACAGTGTAGAAGGCTTCCCCTTGGCCAGCCGCCAGTCCGTTCGGATACTCGAGCAGGACAGTCTTGTTGGCGTTAAACAAAACACCTCCAGAACTGCTAAAGTACGATCCGGACGCCGATATCGATTGCAAATTGCTGCAATTGGCAAATGACCCGGGCGCGATATTGGTGACAGGGGAAGCAATGGAGACGGTTTTCAAAGCGGGACAGTTCGAGAACAATCCAGCGACGATGGTGATATAGAGGTTATAGAGGCCTCCTCCAATATCGATGCTGGTCAGATTGGAACAATCGGCAAAGGCCCCGGCTCCCATGGTCACGGCAAGATACGGTGTGGTGAGCGCCGTGCCAAAGAACGCATCCGCGCCAATATTGGTCGGGCCGCCTGGATAGGCGGAGATGGCCGCCAGACTCGTGCAGTTGGAAAATCCTCCTTGTCCGATGCTGAAGATTTCTTCTGGAAGCGTGATATTGGTCAAGCTGCTGTTATTGGCGAAGGCCCCTGCCCCAACGTCATAAATGGGCAAGCCATTGACCACATAGGGAATGCGCACCGACCCGCCTGGCCGGTGTAACCAATGATCGTGAGGGACACGCCGTCGGGGTTCAGCGCGGTAATGTAGGACGACTGGCCTTGGGCAGCCGAGGCGAGGGCCGCTAACAACAGAATTCCGATTGATCTTTTTCCGTGATTCATGCGGAAACGATTTGGTTGACATTTCCTGTTCGGTTTCTTACCTGCGACCAGTGTTGGCCTTTTCCGCGATTCTCCCTCTTCTCCACATGATTGCAAGCCATATTCATTGCGTTGCCAGGCAATGAGGGCAACGGCAACAAAATAGGGGCAAAAATATAAGGACCAGATTTTTTTGCCTTTTTGCCCTGACTCTTGTTTTCGAAAAACACCGAAGCATCAAAAGAGGCGAGGAATTTAACCGCAAAGAATGCAAAGAGCGCAGAGAAGAACCCTTTGGACTCGATCTCTATTTGACTTTTTTGACTATGCGCTCTTTGTGCTCTTTGCGGTTAAATTCCGCTCTGGAGTGGTTTGACACGGTTGGAGACCGGATTACTTTCGGGAACGGGCTTCACTTAGATAACAACTCGCACCTCTTCCCTGTCGAGTTCTACAAGAGAGTTTCGTACCAATGCTGCAACAATAGCAGAAAGATGGGTGCGAAACAACTGTTTGAGATCACGGGTTCGAATGTTGCCCGTGCAAACGAACAGCAATTTCCATGGTTTTCCGCGCAACAAATGCGAGTAGTAAAAATCCGAGTCTTTGGTGACCACAATCCGTCTCTCTGTAAAGGAAAGCTCGTTGAGGACTTCGTCTGGAGTGCGATTTTGCGCGGTCAAACTACGGGTATGAATGGCGTCGTGCCCCGCCGCCACGAGCAACCCGCACAATCCGAGAGGCAAGTGCGCGTCCACCACGAATCTCATGCGAGCGTTAGCCGCTGGCCCTTGAGTTTAAGCGACTGCGCGGCGAATTCCAGGCAGGCCCGCAAGTCGTCCCGTTCCAGATCGGGAAACTCGGCGATCAAATCTTCAAACGTGTCGCCCGCGACGAGATATTCCAGCATGGACTCGACTGGATAGCGGAGATGGCGGATGGCCGGTTTTCCATGGCAAATCTCAGGATCAATGGTAATGCGGGCTAAAAGCTCGTTCATGGGTCAGACTCTAATTGCATGGCCGAAGAATGACAAGCGGCGGAGGAAGGCGAAAAGATGGGGGCAATAATATAAAAACAAGAGATTTTTTGCCCCTCTCTTTTTGCAATTTTGCCCGTCCTCTTGTTTTCGAAAAGCGTCAAAGCGTCAAAAGACGAGGAATTTAACCGCAAAGAACGCAAAGAACGCTAAGAAGAACCCTTTGGACTCAATCTCTATTGGACTCTTTTTGTCTATGCGGTCTTTGTGCTCTTTGCGGTTAAATTCCGCTCTGGAGTGGTTTGACACGGTTGGAGACCGGATTACTTTCGGGCATGTTTTTGAAGAAGCCGGCCTGCATTCGCCTGCGCGGGGTGCGGCAGAATAATCTGAAAAATTTTGATCTCGATCTTCCTTTGCATCGGCTGGTGGTCATCGCCGGCTTGAGCGGGTCGGGCAAAAGCTCGCTGGCTTTTGAAACCCTTTTTGCGGAAGGCCAGCGCCGCTATATCGAAACGTTTTCGCCTTATGCCCGCCAGTTTTTGGATCGCATGGACAAACCCCAGGCGGACAGCATCGAGGGCATTCCCCCGGCCATTGCCATCGAACAACGCAATACCGTCAAGTCCACCCGCTCGACCGTCGGGACGATGACGGAGATTACCGATTACGCCAAACTTTTCTGGCCTCATCTGGCGCAGCTTCACTGCCGGAAGTGCGGCCAGCCGGTGCAAAAGGATTCGCCGGGAAAGATCTGGCTCGGCCTGCGCGCCAGGATGGCGGAGGCGGAGGCGTTGCTCACTTTCGAATTGCCATTAAGTGAGAAGTTTTCGGTGGACGATTCGCTGGCGCTGATTGCCAACCAGGGCTATCAGCGGCTTTGGGCGCAGGGCAGCGTCGTTTCGCTCGAAGACGCAGCGGCGCGGTTCAAGGAGCTTCGCCCATTGCAGGTCACGGTGGTGCAGGATCGGGTCCAGTTAAACGCCGAAAACCGCGCCCGCTTTGTGGAAGCGTGCGAACAGGCTTATCACTTTGGCAAAGGCAAGCTGACCATTCGACGGATGGGAGCGGAGCCTGAGGTGGCGCTATTCTCCAATCGGGTTCATTGCGCCCAGTGCGATTTGGAATATCCCGAGCCGACCCCCGCTTTGTTCAGCTTCAACCATCCGATCGGCGCCTGTCCGGCCTGCAAAGGTTTTGGACGGGTCATCGCCATTGATTATGGCGCCGCCATTCCCGATCACTCGAAAACTTTGGCCGGAGGCGCGGTCAAGCCGTTCCAAACGCCTTCCAACGCGGAGTGTCAAGACGAATTAATAAAATTCGGCCGGCGTTTTAGCGTGCCGTTGGACGTGCCCTTTCGCGACTTGCCGCAAAAGTGGCGCGACTGGGTGATCGAGGGCGATCCCCTGTATGGCAAGGACAAGGCGCACGAATGGCCCCAGGCGTGGTACGGAGTCAAAGGCTACTTTCGCTGGCTGGAATCCAAAGCTTACAAAATGCATGTGCGCGTGCTGCTTTCGCGCTATCGAATTTATAAACCGTGCCCGGATTGCCAGGGGACGCGCTTCCGGCCCGATGCGTTGCTCTATCGGCTGGCCGGCCTTACCTTGCCTGAGTTCTACCGCTTGCCGGTGCGTCAGGCCTTGCAATTTGTGGATGCGCTTCTGAGCAAGGGGCGTTCGGCGAAAGTCTCCGATCCCTTGAGCCTCGCCCTCACGGAAGTTCGCGCGCGCCTGGCCTACCTGGATGATGCCGGCCTGAATTATCTCAGCCTCGACCGGCTGACTCGGTCGCTCTCGGGCGGCGAAACCGAACGGGTCAATCTCACAACGTGTTTGGGATCGCGGCTGGTCAATACGCTGTTCGTTTTAGACGAACCGAGTGTGGGGTTGCATCCGCGCGACACGGGACGGCTGGTGCGAATTGTCCAGCAGTTGCGCGATGCGGGCAACACCGTCGTCGTGGTCGAGCATGAAGCCAGCGTAATGCGGGCGGCGGACCAGATTATCGAGCTAGGCCCCGGTCACGGCGAAGCCGGGGGCCATTTGGTTTTTCAAGGGCCGTACCAAAAAATCTTGCGCGACAGCAAGTCGTTGACTGGCGCTTACCTGAGTGGGCGCAAGAAGATCGAAATCCCTGTTCGCCGGCCTGTGGTCTTAAAGCCGCAAGACACCCTGATGCTGCACGGCGCAAATCTGCACAACCTGAAAAACATCACGCTGGAAATTCCCTTGGGGAGATTTGTTTGTATGACTGGCGTAAGCGGCTCGGGCAAAACGACTTTAGTGAGGGATGTCCTCATGCCGGCTTTGTTGGAAAGATTGCAAAATACCGGGAGCGCTCCAGTCGCCGAAAGCGACGACAACGACAGCGACAACATTGCGGAATCGGCCGTGCCGCCGCTGGTCTTGGAGGGATGGGAGCGTCTTGGGGGTGTCGTGGTGGTGGACCAAGCCCCGATTGGCCGGACGCCTCGCTCCAATCCGGCGGTTTACACGGGCGCCTTTGATGACGTGCGCGAATTCTTTGCCCAAACGGACGCCGCCAAACAACGCGGATTGGGCAGCAGCGCATTCAGTTTTAATTCAACCCAGGGCCAATGCCAGCGTTGTCGCGGCGCGGGATTTGAAAAAATCGAGATGCAATTTTTGAGCGATATTTTTATTCGGTGCCCCGAGTGCAATGGCCGCCGCTACCGTCCGCACATTCTTGAGGTGACGGTCCCCTGCCCCGCTGGCGCATGGAGTATTGCCGATCTGCTGGAAGCTACTGTGGATGAAGCCATTCAGTTCCTGAACGGCTTCCTGGAAATCAGGGCCGCGCGAAAGGCGGCGGAAAGCCTGGCGCTTCTGCAAGAGCTGGGCCTCGGTTACTTGCGGCTTGGCCAGCCCATCAATACTTTGTCCGGCGGCGAAAGCCAGCGGCTTAAATTGGTTAAGCATCTCGCCCAAGCTCATCAGGCGGCTAAAACCGCGTGCGAAAAGCCGGTCATTTTTTTATTCGACGAACCGACCACCGGTTTGCATTTCGACGATGTCCGGGTTCTGCTCAAAGTATTCCAACGGTTGGTCAATGTGGGACATTCTGTCTTAGTCATTGAGCACAACATCGATGTCATCAAGTCCGCCGATTGGGTGATTGACCTCGGCCCCGAAGGAGGGGAAGAAGGGGGCCAAATTGTGGCCCAAGGCACACCCGAGTTCCTGGCGAAGTCCGGCAGTCATACCGGACAAGCCCTTGCCAGTTTGAAGTAACGTAAAACCGCAAACAACCGCGCGACGTTTTGACCCTCCTTGTTTTTTAGACTCAAGTATTTTCGACTTGGATTTAGTGATGCAACCTTTTTTTAATAAGCATGTTACGAGTTAGTCTTCCAACCCTGTCGGAAATTATTTTTGCTGTTCTCTTTGACAGGGCGAAATGGATATGTATTCTATGTCGGCGCGGTCTTCCGATTTTTTGGGGTTTTGGCTCAAAATTGAGTGCTTCAAAACACAAAAAGTGTCCGCGTCTTTTTTATCAATGTCCGAGGCGGAAGTTCGCCGGGCTTTTAATGAACCTTAATACCGAATAGGTGTCCGATTAAATATGCTGCAAAAGAGAGTCGATAGGGTCAGTAACCGAAAAAGCGCTCCTAAACCCTCCCCGACCAAAAAGCGGGGTCCAGAAGCGCGCTTTACCCTTCAAACGCCTGCTAATGGCAAAGCCAAGCCAAAGAACGGCACTTCCGTTGCTTCGCACCGAGCTTTGCAGCCGCCACAACCGGCCGGTCCGGCCGTCGTCGCCTCCCCCGAGGCGCTGACGACTGATACGCCGATCATCGCCGAAAAAGTCAAGGAACTCCTTCGTCTTGCCCAAGATCAGGGATATGTCACCTACGACGACATCAATGACGCCCTGCCCGATGACATCGTTACTCCCGAGATTCTCGACGCCATTTACTCCAAACTTCGCGGTTTCGAGGTTGAAATAGTCGAAGCCCCCGACCTTGAGCGGGCCAAGCCCCCCGCCGCCGAGCCGGAAGAAGAACAACCCGAGGAACCACGCCTCGACATTTTGGACGACCCCGTCCAAATGTATCTTCGTCAAATGGGCAAAGTCCCGTTGTTGACTCGCGAGCAGGAAGTGGAAATCTGCAAACGCATCGAAGAAGGCGAAACGGAGGCGCGCCGGATTTTGTTCGGATTTGGTTTTACCGGCAAAGAACACATCGCCTTGGCCGAGAAGCTTCTTTCCGACCCGCCGCGGGAACGTTTTGATCGCGTCATTGTCGATAAAAAAGTGGAAAGCCGCGCCAGCCACCTGACCGTCCTGCGCCGCCTCATCAAGCGAGCCCGCGACCTCGACCACCAACTGGATAAGGCCTACGATCATTGCCGCCCGACGCCGGCCGGCAAGCCCGCCGCTCCCCGGTTTTTGGCCAATTACGACCGCCTGAACAAAGCGATCCAAGGCACGTTCGGCAAATTTTACTACAAGCCCAAAGTGGCTGAGGAAATCATGCTGGTTTCGGACAACCTGGCCGACCAGCTCCAGACGACTTTGCGCTCGCTCGAAGCATTGCAGAAACAGCGCAAAAGCGCCGCCAAGACGACTCAACTAGCCGCCGAGCAAGCCAAACTGGCCGCGCTGGAAAAGTTCGTCCGCATGCCGCACGGCGAATTTCTCGGGGCCCATGGCGCCATGAAGAAAGCCGCCGGCCGGGCGGACGACGCCAAGTGCGAAATGGCCGCCGCCAATTTGCGCCTGGTGATTTCCATCGCCAAAAAACACACCAACCGCGGCCTCTCCTTCCTCGACCTCATCCAGGAAGGCAACATGGGCTTGATGAAGGGCGTCGAGAAATTCGAGTATCAGCGCGGCTACAAATTTTCCACCTACGCCATCTGGTGGATTCGCCAGGCGATCACCCGCGCGGTGGCCGACCAGGCCCGCACCGTCCGCATTCCGGTCCACATGATCGAGGTCATCAACCGCCTCATGCGCGTGCAAAAACGCCTCATGCAGGAATTGGGCCGCGAGGCCGAGCCGGAAGAAATCGCCGACGAACTGAATCTTCCCGTCGAGCGGGTCCGCGCCATCCTCAAAATGGCCCAGCAATCCGTCTCGCTCCAGGCGCCCGTCGGCGATGGCGACGACGCCAGCGTGGGCGATTTCATCGAAGACAAAAAAGCGGCCAACCCGTCCGACGTAACCAGCTACAGCCTGCTCAAGGACACCTTGAGCGACGTCCTGGCGACCTTGACCGAGCGCGAGCGCAAGATCGTCGAGATGCGTTTCGGACTGGTGGACGGCTACGAACGGACCCTGGAAGAAATCGGCCGGCAGTACAACGTGACCCGCGAGCGCATCCGGCAAATCGAAGCCAAAGCCCTTCGCAAAATGCGCCATCCCACGCGCCTGCGCCACCTGCAAGGTTTCCTCGAAAACGAAGAAACATTGTTTCAATAATTGACACGAGCAGCCAGGCAACAAGCAGAAATTGTTTTGGTCGCAGTGAACGTCACAAGAGACTGCCTGTTGAGCTGATTCGATATGCTGCGGGCAGTATTGGATACAAACGTCCTGGTGGCGGGATTTCGCTCCCGCAGGGGTGCGTCGCATGAATTGCTCGCGAGACTCCGCGCGGGTGGCTGGACATTGGTTCTAAGCAACACCGTTCTCGGAGAATACCATGAGATTTTACACCGAAACGCGGAAGTTCTGGGACTGACATTCCACGAGATCGATGCTTACATTGATGCTTTGTGTGAATTGGCGGAAAAATTTTCTCCGACAAGGGCGTGGCGACCGATCGCCAACGACCCTGATGATGAAGCAATCATTCAACTGGCGCGAGAGGCGGGAGTTTTGTATCTTGTTACGCATAACGTTAGGGACGTGGCGGGTGCCGGCCCATTCGGAATTCGAGTGGCGCGGCCGGCGGAATTTCTGAAAATCCTAAGGCAAACAAAATGACAAAGATCGAAGCAAACGTGCCCGACTATCTAGCGCGACAGGCGCTCGCGGCGGCGGAACGCGAACAGGTGCCCATTGACCAGATCGTTGCCCTGGCACTTTCGGCTCAACTCGCCGCTTGGAAGGGCAGTGACGACATGGAAACACGAGCCAAACGAGCCACTTTGGCGGAGTTCGACCGTATCATGGCTAAGGTGCCTGACGTGCCGCCATTGCCAGGGGATGAACTGCCGGCGGAATATCGGGATCACTAACCATTCTTCGCACTGGAGTAGATCAGGAATTTTAAGTCAAAACAGCCGATGGTCATTATGGCCGTATCCCCGTCAAACCGTCCATCCACTTCAATTGGTGCTTGAGGCGACGACATTTTGCATTAAGATGGCCCCCTCCAAAACGTTGCAAATCAATTGATTCGAGTTTGGCCCTTACGGCTCATTTCTAGCTCATTTAGTTGACGAAAAATCGAAATTTTGGGATTATGCCGGGTATGAAATGGATATTAGCCATTTTCTCCAGCGGCAACGAGGTAGCTCTTTTGCATCGTATCCACGGGGTGCGCCGGTTCACGGCTGTGTTTTGTGCGGCTGTTTTAGTAGCGCTGGTTTTCCCGCTGGCGCTCGCGGCCCAGACCGGGGTTTTGTCAAGTCTTGATCCCAATCAATTAAACACGGCGTTGAAGTCTGGTGGAACGGTGACGTTCGCAATTGACGGCACGATTGTGCTCACCAATACGATTACGATTTCAAATACTGTCATTCTTGACGGCACTAACCATTTGATCACTGTTTCCGGCGGCAGCGCAGTGCAGCTTTTCAAGATACTTCCGAGTGGTCAACTGACGCTGCGACATCTCACGCTCGCCAACGGTTTGGATAACGGCAATGCTCTTTTGTTCCTTGGCACAGCTTCGGCTTATGGAGGCGCGATTTATACGCAAGGGAATCTAGACGTCGAGAATTGCGTATTCACGAACAATAGTGTGATAAGCCCAGGATATGATTTTTACGATGGAAAGTCAACGTACGGCGGAGCAATTTATAACGCAGGCTCGTTGACGATTTCCAACTCTTTGTTCGCGAATAATTCGGCGGTTGGCGGTTCTGGTGACGCGGAGCATGTATCGTCCGCCGGAAGCGGTTTTGGAGGGGCAATTTATAACGCCGGGGGATCACTCAGCCTCGGCAATGACATTTTTTCCAATAACTTGGCGACCGGTGGCACGGGCATTCCGGTTTTCGGAGGCGGGCACGCTGGAAACGGGTATGGCGGCGCAATTGTAAGCGCAGGCGGTGTGACTGCTGCGACAAGCATTCAGGTTT
>Ga0209483_1002880_pt1 | contig 11657 bp, 10 predicted proteins | sample NGEPerA_FD_184508 | JGI IMG/M metagenome (GOLD analysis project Ga0209483, IMG submission 184508) | Arctic peat soil microbial communities from the Barrow Environmental Observatory site, Barrow, Alaska, USA - NGEE PermafrostL2-A... | ecosystem: Environmental > Terrestrial > Soil > Wetlands >... | reverse complement strand
GCGCCAGGTAGTCGTTGACCGTGACGATGTGAACGCCCTTTGCTTCGAGCGCGTTCAGATAGGCGGCAAGCGTCGAGACGAGCGTCTTTCCCTCACCGGTCTTCATCTCGGCGATCCAGCCGAAGTGCAGCGCCATCCCGCCCATCAACTGGACGTCGAAGTGGCGCTGGCCGATCGTTCGCCACGCCGCCTCGCGAACAACTGCGAAGGCTTCGACGAGTAGATCGTTCAACTCCTCGCCTGCAGCGAGTCGTTCGCGAAACGCGACGGTCATGTGGGCAAGCTCATCGTCGGAGAGCTGGCGTACCTCGTCTTCTAGCGCGTTGATCAAGGGCACCACGGTGGCGAGGTTCCGGACCTTTTTGCCCTCGCCGGCGCGCAAAACTTTGGCGAACGGGTTCACGAAAGACAGCTTACCGGCCAACACCGCAAAATCCCGGCTCGGTCGACGAGCTGGTCTGGAAACAACCGCCGGCCACGCCGGGTCGCTGGTCCCTAGTCGACCGAGAGCGGGATGGAGCGACGAGAAGGACGAGGAGCAGCGGGACGCGCCACCAGCTCACCTCGAAGGTGGTACGACCCGGCGCCTACGATCGTCGCCTGCACGATGCTGCCGGGTTCGAGCGCAGTCGGGTCCGGCGAGAACAGCACGACCTTTCCCTGGCGGGTCCTTCCCTGGTGAAGCGATGGGTCGCGACGGGCAGGGCCTTCGACAACGATCTCCTCGCGTCGGCCGACGCGGCCGCGGTGGCTCTCGAGCGCGGAACGGTCGACGACCGCTTTCAGCCGCGCGTACCGCTCGGCGATGACCTCTTGTGGCACCTCGTCTTCGACCAGCTTGGCGGCGGCGGTTCCTGGCCGCGGCGAGTAGATGAAGGTGAACGTCGAGTCGAAATGAGCCTCCGCCGCGACTTTGAGCGTCGCTTCGAACTCCGCGTCGGTCTCCCCAGGGAAGCCGACGATGAGATCGGTGGTCACCGCCAGGTCCGGAATGCTCTGACGGGCTATCTCGAGGCGCTCGAGATAGCGGTCGGCGGTATAGCCGCGTTGCATCCGACGAAGCACCGTGTTGCTCCCCGACTGCAGCGGCAGGTGCAGTTGCTCACAAACGGCCTCGGTTTCGGCCATCGCGACGATTGTCTCGTCTCGAAGATCCTTGGGATGCGGACTTATGAAGCGAATCCGACGGATGCCGTCGATCTCACCTACTGCTTCGAGCAGGTCGCCAAAGAGCGGCCGCACGCTCCGCTTAGAGGACGCGAACCGCGAACCGGCGAGCCTCGCCGCGTCAAGTCCAGGATTCGAGCGGAGCGCGAGTGCCAGATCGCGACCGTAGGAGTTGACGTTCTGGCCAAGCAGCGTGACTTCGAAGGTGCCAGCACGCGCCAGTGCCCCGATCTCGGTGAGCAACTCCGCGAACGGCCGCGAGCGCTCGGGGCCGCGAACCTGCGGAACGATGCAGTAGGCACACGAGTTATCACAGCCGACCTGGATCGTCACCCACGCCGAGTAGGGATGGTCCACGTGGACCGGTGTGGCGGGTGCGAACGCGTCCTCGGGCTCGACCGGCGCCTCGAGTATCTCAACGATCGCCTCGTTTTGCGCGCGCGACTGTTCGAGTAATTCGACCGATCGCGAAACGTTGTGTGTACCGAATACGACGTTGACGTAGGGCGCGCGGTCAAGGATCGTCTCGCGGTCTTTTTGCGCGAGGCATCCCGCGACCGCTATCTGCATTCCCGGACGTCGGTCCTGGACCGACTTCAACTGCCCGAGGGTTCCATACAGTCGGTTGTCGGCGTTCTCCCTGATGCAGCAGGTGTTGATGACGACGACGTCAGCCTGCTCGGGGTCGTCGATGCGCTCCATGCCGCTCGCAAGCAGGTCCGAGGCGATTCGCTCCGAGTCATGCTCGTTCATCTGACATCCAAAGGTCCGCACAACGAACTTCCTAGGCACGGCCGCGAGGTTAGGCGGTAGGTGGCGCGCGGCGGACCGCCCACCGATACCCTCACCAGAATGAAGATCGGTGCGCACGTGAGCACAGCCGGCGGCATCGCGACCGGAATCGGGCGCGGCGAAGAGATCGCGTGCGACGCGATCCAGATCTTCACGCAGAGCCCGCGGATGTGGCGGCCGACGAACTACACCGACGAGGCACTCGACGGTTACGCCGCCGTCGAGCAGGCGAGCCGGATCGACGGCACCTACTGCCACGCGACGTACCTCATCAACTTGGCAACCGACAGCGAGGAACTCGCCGCCAAGAGCTTCGAGTGTCTCGTGAACAACCTCATCGTCGGAACCCGAATCGACTCCAAGGGCGTCGTGCTCCACGTGGGAAGCCATCGCGGCGCCGGCTTCGAGACGGTGGTGGCCCAGATCGGCCAGGTGTTCACGACGGCCTTCGCCGAAGTCGAGGAGAGCCTGCAACGGCCGTCGTGCCGACTCTTGCTCGAAAACGCCGCCGGCACCGGAGGAACGGTAGGGCGCAGCTTCGACGAGCTGGCGGCGCTCATCGACGCGACCGACGGCGACGAGCGCCTCGGCGTCTGCGTCGACACCCAGCACCTTTTCGCCTCGGGAATCTCATACGCGACCCGAGCTCAGGCTGACGAAGTGGTGAGCTCATTTGACTCCCTCATCGGCCTCGACCGGCTCGGCTGCCTGCACCTGAACGACTCCAAGGTTCCCCTCGGCTCGAATCGCGACCGCCACGAGAACCTCGGCCACGGCGAGGTGGGAACGACCGCCCTCGGATGGCTGCTGTCGCATCCCGCCCTCGATGCCGTCCCTGCTCTCCTTGAGGTGCCAGGTGACGGCGACGGACCGCGAACAAGTGACGTCGTGGTTGCCCGGGAGATCCTCGCGAAGGGCAAAAGGAGACGGTCAAGGAAGCGTTAGCAGCCTCTGATCGCGACGGCGTGCGCAAGCTGCGCCAGACGGCGGAGTCGGCCTAAGGGGATGGCAGCGTGTCATCCTTCAGACGTGGACGCAGACCAGAGTGTTCAGGCCGAGGAGTTCGACTACGTCATCGTCGGCGCGGGCTCAGCTGGATGCGTGCTGGCGTCTCGCCTGAGCGAGGAGCCGACGACGTCGGTGCTGCTCCTCGAGGCAGGCCCACAAGACCGGAACCCGTTGATCCATATCCCAGCGGCGTTCCCGAAGCTCTTCGATGGCAGCCTCGATTGGGGGTATCGCACAACGGCGCAGCCGAATCTCGCGAACCGTCGCGTCTTCTGGCCCCGAGGAAGGATGCTCGGTGGCTCCTCGTCGATGAACGCGATGATGTGGATCCGAGGTGCCCCAAGCGACTTCGACGCATGGGCTGTTGAAGCTGGGCCAGGGTGGAGCTACGAAACCTTGCTCCCGTACTTCCTCCGTCTCGAGGACACCGCTGGCCTCTCTCGGCCCGACGAAGTCCACGGGGTCGGCGGCCCGATGCCCGTTGCAGCGCAACGCGATCCGAACCAGCTAACCAGGGCGTGGCTGAGCGCAGCAGGTGAACGCGGGATAGGTCCCTTGGCCGACACACGAACAGGGCTCGAGACGGGCGTAGCGCTCGCCTCGGTCAATCAGCGAGACGGCCGTCGCGTGAGCTCGGCCGACGCCTACCTCCGGCCGGCACGGTCGCGCCGAAACCTCGTGATACGAACCGGCGCCGCAGTCGGTCGCATCGTCGTCGAATCCGGACGAGCGACCGGGGTCGACTACCGGATCGGGCGAAGCGGTCGACGGGTACGGGCGCGGCGCGAGGTGATTCTCACAGCCGGTGCGATCAACTCTCCGCAGTTGCTGATGTGCTCGGGCATCGGGCCCGCTCCGCTCCTCGCGCGCCTTGGCATCGATGTTCTGGCCGACCGACGCGAGGTCGGCCAGAACCTACAGGACCACCTCACCGCGGGCGTCGCCTTCGGCGCTCGACGGAAAGTGAGCATCGCGAGTGCACAGTCGCTCGGCGCCTTGCTTCGCTACGTCATCGCCAAGAAGGGGCCACTCACCTCGAACGTCGCTGAGGGCTTCGGTTTTGTCCGAAGCGGCGACTCGCCCGATCTGCCCGATCTCGAACTGCTGTTCGTGCCGAGTCTGTTCATCAACGAGGGCCTCGCGATCCCGAAGGCGCACGGGCTCACGCTCGGCGCGGTGCTCCTCGAGCCACAAAGTCGGGGCAGCATCTCGATCAAGTCCCAAGACCCGGAGTCCGACCCAGAGATCGATCCCGCCTATCTCTCCGACTCAGAAGGTAAAGATGCAGCCAAGCTTCGCGAGGGGATCCAGATCTGCCTCGACATCGCGTCGGCACCAAGCCTGGCAAGCGAGATCACCGAACTCGTCCAGCCCGATGGTCCGATCAACGACCAGACCATCGAACTCTCACTTCGCGAGTTCGCTCAAACCCTCTACCACCCGGTAGGAACCTGTCGCATGGGCACCGACGCCGGCTCCGTCGTGGATTCCCACCTCAGGGTTCGCGGAGTCGAGCGACTTCGAGTCGTCGATGCCTCCGTGATCCCGCTGATCACTCATGGCCACACGCATGCTCCGACCGTGCTCGTCGCCGAACGGGCCGCTGACCTGATCCGTTCCTGACAAGAAAAGAAGTTGATCGGCATCTTGCGAAGGTCCCGATCTTCAGCGAGCATCGCGGGGTGATCCAACCAGGTGGCACCTATCCGACCAAGGTCGGCTCGCAGTCAATCGATCTCCCGATAGCTGCGATCGCCGATGACATCGCCATAGCGCTCTTCATCACGGTCGACCAGGGAGTCGCGTTCTCCTCGACCGCGGGCGCCGAGATCGCCGAGGCAATCCGACCCTTCGATGTGGATGTGGTCGCCTCCGTCGCCACGATGGGAATCCCGATAGCGATCGAGATCACGCGGGCGCTTGGGCTCGACGACTACCTGATCTTCCAGAAGACCCCGAAGATCCACCTCGCTGACGCGATCGTCGAGCCGGTGCGCTCGATCACCACCGACGTCCCCCAGCGACTGCTGTTTGACCGCGCCCGGATCGACGCGGTAGCCGGCAAACGGGTCGCCCTCGTCGACGACGTCATCTCCACTGGCGCCTCGATCCGGGCAGCCCTCGCGCTGCTCCGGCGCGTCGGGGCGATACCAGTTGCGATCGGAGCGGTGCTGAGCGAGACCAACGTCTGGCGTGCCACGCTCGGAGAGGACCAGCATCTTGTGCACTCGCTCGGCGCGATCCCGCTCTTCCGGCTCCGCCTCGACGGCACCTGGATGGAGGATTGGGACGGCGACGGGAGCTCACTGCCAAAAAGCGAGTAGCCCGGCTCGTACGCCCCGCGGGGCGACTCGAGCTAGCTCGACGAGCCGACGGACTCCTTGGTCGAGGCACCTTCGGCTTCGCCCTCTCGCCGCACCTTCGCCCCAGCGAGCACGAGGTAGACGAACCCGCCTACGAACATCCCGGCGAAGACGGAGAAGTCCGCGCCGTACGCGGGTGTCGGGTTGCCGCCGAAGTGGTAGTTCACGATGTGGAGCCACTTCGGCAACGAGAAGGTCGCCGCAAGGCACTCGATCGCCGCGAGCATCCCGATCAACTGGGCGAGGATCGCCGGCCAGTGGATCCCACCAGATCTCCAGTAGATCGAGGTCGAGTCGGTCCGCTGCAGGTTCTCCGGCGAGTAGCGGCGACGAAGGACCCAGTCCACGAGGAAGATCGCACACCATGGGGCGATCCAGATCACGAGCACGTCGACGAAGTCTTTCAAGAGCGTCGAGAACGAGGAGTCAAAGATCGCATAGACCGTGAGGCCGCTACATATCACCGTGTCGACGAAGACCGCCTGCCAGCGCTTGACGCGCACTCCGAGCGCTTGCAGCGTGACGCCTGAGGAGTAGAGGTCGAGGCTGTTGATGGAAAAGAGCTGAAGTATGGCGAGAATAAGGAACGGCACCACGAAGCCGGACGCAAACACCGTGTTGTGCGAGGAAGTGAACGCGGCAAAGGGATCGCCACTCGAGTTCTGACTAAGGGCCGTGGCGTAGGTTCCGACCGCGCAGCCGAGCAGCATCACCAGGATCTCTGGCAACGCCGTGCCGAGGAAGACCCATCCGACGATCGCCTTCTTTGAGGAGTTGGCCGGTAGGTAGCGCGAGTAGTCGTTGCCGCACTCGGTCCAGCCAAGTCCGGAGAGGACGATCACGAATGCGAGGCCCCCCATGAACGTCTCCCAGTTGCCACCCGTGTGGACCAGGTGCACGTTCACCTTGCCGAGCGTGAGCGCGGCGAGGATCGTATAGAGGACGATAAAGGGCGCTATTAGGGCACGGAGAGACTTCACGATCGTCGCGTGACCAAGGAACGGCAAAATGAACTGCAACAGCGCGGCGATCGCTATGAAGACGACTTTGAGTGTGGTTCCGGGCAAGAACCCTGCCTTTATGGCGAGCGCCTCTCCGGCAAAGACGACGAGGATCAGTCCCTCGGTTTCGAATCCGACCTGGGTCAGCCAGTTAAAGAGCGACAGCATGCGCGAGCCCTGTGGCCCGTAGCTCGCCCGATTGATCGCGAACACCGTCGTTCCAGTCTCTGGACCCTGCAGGCTCGCGATTCCGAGCAGCACGTAAGAGAGGTTGCCGAGAATCGTGATGACCGCCGCCTGGGCGAAGCTGAGCCCGAAGGTCATCAGCACCACGCCGTAGACGAAGTACTCCACCTGGAAGCTGGCACCTGCCCACATGCCGAACAGGTCGCGCGGCTTGGCCCATCGCTCGGAGTCCGGGATGAAATCCGTGCCGTGCGCCTCGACTCGAAACGCTCGGCTTACGTCAATGCGTTGCTGCTCATCGATTGACATCTCATCTCCTGGAACGTGCCGGACGAAGGACCTGCCACATGATTATCTCGGCGACTGCGGACGGGACGGACAAGCGTCGAGCCCGCCGAGAGAGCCTCGTCTGGACGACGACGACTGTCAACGCCTAAGAACCGGAAATCGCCAACCGCAGACACGGCCGGCATGTCGTTGTGAGCTCGCCGGGAACGTCGTTCGCGGGCGTCCGCGCGCGCTGCCCCGTATCGGTCCCTACTCCTTGGTGGCGACCTGATTCGGGGTCACGTTCATCTTCGGCACGTACTCGGTGGCAACAACGGGAGCAGACTCGGCGCGCCGCATCGTCGTGCCGAGCTCGTCTCGACACTTCGAGCACGGTCCATAGAAGCGCTCTTCGACCTCGCTCGCACAACGCGGGCAGGTAAACGTCTCTGCGGTCAGCTCGACAAGGTCCATCCAGCCGATGGTAGCGGGGCTATTCGGCGCGAGCTCGGAACGATCGATCGACATCTCCAGTTGAGGACGAGGAGGTGAATCGGAATATGGTTGCCCGGCTCCGCGACAACGAACACTGCTGTTGGTGTCGAACATCTCGCCGATCACCGTGCACTCGCTGTTACTTAGGGAGGACTGCGATGCAACAAGGCACCGCGGACCAGTCCTACGACGCGCGGCGCGCATGGACGACGCTTGCTATCTGCTGCACGGCTCTGTTCATGACCACCCTCGATGGCACCATCTTGAACACCGCCCTGCCGGCATTGCAACGAGGGTTGCACGCAACAACCGCCGGCTTGCAGTGGGCGGTCGACGGCTACGTGGTGGTGCGAGTGAGCTCGCTCTTCCTTTGTGGCTCCGTAGGCGACCGCTACGGGCGGCGGCGGACCTTCGGCATCGGCCTCGTGCTGTTCGTGATCGGCTCCTTCGCCTGCGGGCTCGCCCCGAACATGGCCGGCCTGATCGCGTTTCGGTGCTTCCAGGGTCTCGGCTCGGCGGTGTTGACGCCGGCGAGTCTCGGGATCATCACGAACACCTTCGTCGACAGGAAACGACGAGCGATGGCGGTCGGCGTGTGGAGTGCGACCACAGGACTCTCGATGGGCGTAGGACCTGTACTCGGCGGCTTCCTCGTCGAGAACTTCGGCTGGCGAAGCGTCTTCCTCGTCAACGTCCCGATCGGACTGGTCGCCCTCGCTGCGACTCGCACCCTGATCGAGTCCAAGTCAGCGACACCGCGGCCGTTGGACTTCCCAGGCCAGCTCTCGATCGGCGGGAGTCTCTTCCTTGCGACCTACGCGCTGATCTCGGCGCCGCTCGTTGGTTGGGGCTCTCCGGTGACGGTGACAATGTTTGCCGCGGCCATCGTCCTGCTCGGCGCGTTCGTGGTGGTCGAAGCACGAACGACCCAGCCGATGCTACCGCTCTCGGTCTTTAAGAATCGTGGGCTCACCGGATCGTTCCTCCTTGCCGTGATCGCGTTCTTGGCCTTCGGTTCGTTCTTGTTCTTCAATACGCTGTACCTCCAGGAGGTGCGCGGTCTCAGCCCGCTAAAGGCCGGTCTGTTGATCTTGCCGACCACTGCAGTGGCGCTCTTCTTTTCCCCGATCTCCGGGCATCTAACCGGGACTCGCGGCGCGCGCTTCCCAACCGGAATGGCAACGCTGTTCACCGCGGCCGGCATGGGCCTGCTTGCAGTGACGCTGCGCGCGACCACACCGATCTATCTGCTCTTGATCGCCTATTTGTTAATCGGCTTCGGGCAGGGCCTGATCAACCCACCGCTCACGAACGCCGCGGTCTCCGGTCTCCCGCGCGATCAAGCAGGCGTAGCGGGAGCGATCATGACGACCGCCCGCCAGATCGGCAGCAACCTTGGGATCGCACTTGTCGGGGCCGTGATCTTCTCGATCGCCACGAGTCTCAACAACGCGCAGCACGTGGCGAACCGGGGACTCCAGACGTTGCACGGCGGAATGAACTACGACATCGGGGTTCGCTACGGCGACCTCGTTGCGGGCGCCTTGTCGCTGCTTAGCTTCGGCATCGCCTGGTACGCCTTCGCGCCGCGATTCGAGGGTACACACGACCCAGAGACTGGTCAGTTCATCGCGGACGCGACAAGACGGCCCGTCTGAGCCCACATCACGGTGGGAGACCGACCGTCTTGAAAGAGATCCCCGAGCGTGCCCAACGCCACGCGATCAGAATGCTCGGTACTGCCTCGTTGCGCCGTTAGGCGCGGGTGAGGTTCAGCGGGCCGTCTGGCGTGCGACCTTGCACAAGGTCGAGGTCGACGATGATGCCCGCGCCTTTCTTTTCAGGGTCCGCGTTGCGCTCCGGCTCCGGGCTCTCGTCGTAAATGCGTTCGATCATCGCTGGGTCGGTGGCGGTATGAGCTCGGCCGTAGAAGAAGATCGTCGTGCGAGTCGAGGGGTCGCGGTACATCAACGTCACCTTCGGGTTGCCAGCTATCCCCTCGACGACACCACCTTCGGCCTTGCGGGCCCAGAATTGAAGCTGGTCGGCACTGTGGACGTGTGCGGAGCCTCGAAACGACAGACGCGCCTGGCTGTCGCCGTTCACGTAGGCGACGAGCATTGGCAGGCCGTCGGCCAAGGAGTTGTTGATTCGCGAAGCGAGCTCGTCGCTCAACGCTATTCCTGCAGGTGCACTATCTGACATCAAGTCCTCCTCAAGAGGGGTTCGCGGAGATCTCTGGTGGCGCGGCAATTCCCGAAGCCAATCTCGCTCATCGCGGTTTTAGCACACCGCCCTTCGGTCGAGGCCCGAGACTTCACGGGCGACTCGACCATGCCTAAGGTTGGGGCGACTCGACTTAGGAGAGGCGCACGATGATCATCGGGGTTGGACTTGACGGACGACTCGGACTGAGCTTTTCCGAGCTCGGCGAGATGGGGCGAGAGGCCGCCCGCATGGGCTTCGAGAGCATCTGGACGCCTGCTACTGGTGTTCCCGACTCATTCCACCTCTGCGGCGCGTGGGCAGAGGGCTCGAAGGAGGTCCTCGGCTCGGCCCTTCGGACCGGCATCAGCGTCGTTCCTGCCCCGAGGCAGTGGAACCCGATCTCGCTGGCGGTGCAAGCGGCGACGGTCTCGGTTCGCTCAGACGGAAACTTCGTCCTCGGAATCGGGACAGGCGGTGCAGGGGCGGCGCACTTCGCCGCTGCGGGTTTTCCCAATCGACCTATCGCGGTGATGCGCGACTACCTGACCGTGCTTCGGGGCCTTCTCGCTGGAGAGAGCATGACCTACAAGGGCGCAGCACTCTCGGTGGAGAACACTTCGATCGGCAGTGGCTTTGCACCAGTCCCTGTCTATCTCGCCGCACTTGGCCCGCAGATGCTCCATCTAGCCGGTGAGTCGGCCGACGGGGCCTGTCTCAACTGGGCGAGCCCCGAACAGATCGCCTGGAGCCGGAGCGAGCTCGGAAACGGCGCCAAGGCAGCCGGCAGGAACGCGGGGAGCCTGTTGCTTTCGATGTACATCCGCGTCTGTGTCGACGACGACGTCGAGGCGGCTAGGCGGGCATTTGCGACCCAGGTGCTCGGGTATGCGATGGTCCGTCCCGGCGCGGATCGCGCGCTCGCCTACCGCGGCCACTTCGGACGGATGGGCTTCGAGGAGGTTCTGCTCGATCTCGAGGCTCGCCGCGATGCCGGGGCCTCGATGGCCCAGCTCGCCGACGCGGCGCCAGAGGAGATGTTGCGTGCAGTCGGCTATTTCGGGCCGGCGAAGGGCGCCGCGAGCGCCTATGCGGCGCTCTCGGCCGGCCTCGATGAGACGATCGTCCGGATAATCACCGCCCGTCCGGGCACCGAAGCGGTGCTGCAGACGATGGAAGCACTTACCCCGGCATTGATCCGGGCGAACTGAGCGAGGAGCGATGAGCGAAACGATCGGAGTGATCAATCCAGGCGAGATGGGAGCAGGCATCGCCGGCTCACTCGTGTTGTCCGGGAACGCGGTTCTGTGGGCAGGCGAGGGACGGAGCGAGGAAACGAAGCGGCGGGCGAAAGAAGTCGGGCTCGTCGACGTCGGCGACCTCGCCACGCTCGTTGAGCGCTGCGAGATCATCTTGTCCATCTGTCCTCCCCATGCGGCGCTCGACGTCGCTCGAGACGTCGCTGGTTTCAGAGGGGTCTATGTCGACGCGAATGCCATCTCGCCCTCACACGCCAGCGAGGTCGCTTCGATCGTAGAGAGCGCAGGCGCGTCCTACGTCGACGGGGGCATCATCGGAGCACCTCCGCCCTCGAAGTCGACGCACGTCTTCTTCTCCGGCGCGGGCGCGGCCGTCCTCACCAACTTGTTTCTCGGCGCCGAGATACCGACGTCCCTCCTCGAGCAGGGTCCCTTTGCGGCCTCGGCGACGAAGATGGCCTACGCAGCCTGGAACAAGGGCACGCTCGCGATGATGCTCGGAATCCGCGCGATGGCGAAGGCAAATGGCGTCGAAGACCCACTCGTCGGAGTATGGGCCGCCACCGCGCCCGATCTGTTAAAGGTCGGTCAGCGCGCGGCTCGCCAGGCCGAGGACCGGGGCTGGCGATGGGACGGTGAGATGGCAGAGATCGCTGCCACCTTCGTCGACGCTGGACTGCCAGGCGGCTTCCACGAGGCAGCCGGCGAGATCTACTCGCGGGTGCCTCGGAAGATGGACGCAGCCGTCGACGAAGCCACCCTCTCTGAGGTGCTCGAGCTGATCCTTCGGCGGGGCTGACTCGAGCGGCTACGCCTCAACAGCGCTGGCGCTTCTGCCGTTGTCGGGGGCAGCGTCGAGGCTCGGGAGGGATGGGTCACCGTAGACGCGATTCAGGCGCCGCCACGTTTCGTCT
>Ga0209483_1002878_pt1 | contig 11660 bp, 9 predicted proteins | sample NGEPerA_FD_184508 | JGI IMG/M metagenome (GOLD analysis project Ga0209483, IMG submission 184508) | Arctic peat soil microbial communities from the Barrow Environmental Observatory site, Barrow, Alaska, USA - NGEE PermafrostL2-A... | ecosystem: Environmental > Terrestrial > Soil > Wetlands > Peat... | reverse complement strand
GAACCCGACGAAGCGCATGAAAGTGTCGGTCGAAGAATTAGTTGCCGAGAATCGAAGGAAGCAATTGCTGTGGAAGGGATTGGCCATTGCGTCCAGCGGCGCGGCTACCTTTGACGCATGGTCGACGCGGCATGCCATTACGACAACTGGAGCCGTGGAATTAAATCCGCTGCTGAAGCCATTCGCTGGAAATTCCTCTTTGTATGCGGCGATCCAGGTGGGCCCCGCTTTACTGGATTTTGCAGGCAAGAAAATGATGTACAGCCGTGTTTCCTGGGTACGGCATATGTGGTGGGTTCCCCAAAGCGCCAGCTTTGTCAGTTCCATGTTTTGCGGCGCGCATAATCTGGCATTTCACTAGAATTCATCTCATCGTTCGTTCTTTTAGTTCCTCACAAGTTGAACGCAAGGCCGAGGTTTCGCGGCAACGGCGCGGAGGTGACCAGCCCGGGGCGACGCCCCGGGTTTAGCGGTGTCGACCAAGATCAATCCGCCCTGAAAGGGCGGAAGAGCCTTGCGCCCCTTCAGGGCGCGTAAGAATTCGGATCATTGACGCACCTAGGGCGTTGCCCTGGGCCACCTGCGGCGCTTTCAGCGCCGCAAGCGTAACCGCTCACGCGTTGCGGCATTTCTTCTGCTGCTATACTATCCCCGCCGATGGAGGACCTCACCACACATCAGGCGGAAAGCATCGCCGTCGCCGCTCCCGGTAGAACGGAACCAGCGCCCGCGACGCGTCCCGCCCGAATGGTCTCTCTCGATGTGTTTCGCGGAGCCACGATTGCCGCGATGATTCTGGTGAATGACCCTGGCTCCTGGAGCCATATTTATCCTCCGCTGGAACATGCCGAGTGGAACGGCTGGACCCCCACCGATCTGATCTTTCCTTTTTTTCTTTTTATTGTTGGCGTTTCCCTGACCCTATCTTTTCCATCGCGCATTGCGCGCGGAATTTCTCGCGGCGCTCTTGCCCTGCATGTAGTGCGGCGCAGCGCTGTGATTTTTTTTATCGGATTATTTTTAAACGGATTTCCGGCCTTCGATTTCGGCAGCATCCGGATTATGGGCGTGCTGCAACGCATTGCTTTGTGTTATCTCGCCGCGGGGCTGCTTTATTTATTTACTTTTCAAACGGAAGTTCGGGCCGGCCGGCCGCCACGGGTGCGCGCAAATCTGCGGGTCACAGCAATCGTTGCGCTAACTCTGCTTGCCGGATACTGGGCGCTCATGACCTTTGTTCCTGTACCGGGTTACGGCGCCGGGCATCTCGGCAAAAACGATAATCTGGGCGCGTACATCGATCGGTCGCTGCTCGGCGGACATTTGTGGGAAGAATCCAAGACGTGGGATCCCGAAGGATTTCTTTCCACGCTTCCCGCGATTGCTTCTCTGCTGGTGGGGATCCTTGCGGGTGAGTGGCTGCGATCCGATCGCGAAGCGTCGCGCAAAACGCTTGGGCTGGCCGGCGCGGGTTTGGCGTTACTAATTGCGGGACGCCTGATTCATCCGTTTTTTCCCATCAATAAAAACTTGTGGACCAGTTCGTTTGTGCTTTTCACCAGCGGTTGCGCCATGCTGGCGCTGGCGGCGTGCTACTGGATTGTGGATGTGCGGGGACTACGCGCGTGGGCAAAGCCGCTTCTTGTATTTGGAATGAATGCGATTCTCGCGTACGCGCTCGCGGCGCTGGTCTCCGAATTGAGCACGGATTTTGAATTCACCGATTCCGCGGGGCGCGATACGACGGCGCATGGTTGGATCTACGAGCGATTTTTCGTGGCCCATTTCAGCCCGCTGAATGCTTCTTTGGGATTTGCAATATTTTTTGTTTTGGTGATTTTCTTTCTGCTGTGGCCGTTTTACCGGTGGAACATTTTTCTGAGAGTTTAGTTTCGTAGGTTGTTCGCATTTGAGTGGCGCGGGCTTCAGCCTGCGGGGTTTAAGCGTGCACGGACCAACCCCCGTAGGCTGAAGCCCGCGCCACTCAAACCCGTTCTTTTAACCTTCCCGTAACATAGCGTTTCCACCGCACCCTGTACTATAGTGCGTCTACCAATAGATATAAGGGATGGGAGTTGGAACGCGTGAAACGAGTTCTGCTGATCGAAGACGACCGCGACATTGTGGAACTTGTTCGCTATAACCTCGAGCGCGAGGGTTTTCAGGTCGCCTCGGCCATGGACGGCGCCAGCGGATTGGCGCAAATTCGAAAAACTCCCCCGGATATTTTGCTGCTCGATCTGATGCTGCCGAAACTTTCAGGTCTCGATATCTGCAAGGAAATCCGCCGCGACACTTCTTTGAATAAGTTGCCGATTTTGATGCTGACGGCGCGTGGCGAAGAGGCGGACCGCGTCGTGGGCCTGGAGATGGGCGCGGACGATTACGTAACGAAGCCCTTCAGTCCACGGGAACTTGGCGCGCGGGTGAAGGCGTTGCTGCGCCGCACCGAGCCGGTCAACGAACCGAGGCGCGTGATTGAAGCGCGCGGACTCAGCATCGATCCATCCTCGTACCGCGTGGCTCGCGACAACAAGCCTGTAACGCTCTCGACTCTTGAGTTTCGTTTGCTTTATTATCTGGCTACGCGCCCGAATCGCGTATTCTCCCGCGATCAACTGCTCGACGCCGTGTGGGGTACCGAGCGATTTGTGACCCCGCGCAGCGTGGATGTTTACATCCGCAGGCTGCGGGAAAAAGTGGAAAACGACGCCGATCATCCTGCCTTCCTGAAGACTGTGCGCGGCGCCGGCTACATGTTTGAAAGCGAGGGGCAATCCGAAAAACAGGAGTGACGAACCCTTGCGATTAAGCCTATTCTGGCGGCCGGTTGTCATCTGCTCGGCGCTGGTCACGGCGATTCTGCTGGCTGTGCAGTGGACATCCCCGACAACATTATTGAGAATCTGGCCCGTGCTGGCGATTTTTCTGATCGCCTCGGGCATCGCGTTTTTTTTCTCATCGCGGTCGGTCGCCTACCGTATCCTGCGCCTGAAAGAATTTGTGGAACGCGCCGCTTCCGGTGATTTTTCACCGCTGCAACGCGACTACCATCACGATGAACTCTCGGATATGTCGGGCGAATTGGGCCACACAGTCGCTGACCTCGGCCAAACCATTCGCACGCTGACCGACGAACGCAACCGCTCCTCCGCCATTCTTAGCAGCATGGTGGAGGGAGTGGCCGTAATCAGGGCGGATGAACGCATTCACTTCTGCAACTCTGCGTTTGAGCAAATTCTGGAATTGCCCGCGGGAAGTTCTCAGGGCAGGACGCTGGTGGAAGCCTTGCGACAGGCGGATCTCATCAGCCTCGTGCGCCAGGCACTTTCCGGCATGGAGGAACTGACGGGCGAAGTGGAAGTGGGCACTGTGCGCCGCAGAAATTTCAGCGTGACGGCCACGCCGGTTCGCGCCGCCGGAACGAATGGCGCCGTCATCGTGCTGCATGACATCACCGAATTGCGCAGGCTGGAGCGGGTACGGCGCGATTTCGTAGCCAATGTTTCCCACGAATTCAAGACGCCCCTCACCGCCATACAAGGCTTTGCCGAAACGCTGCTCAATGGCGCTCTGGACGATTTGTCGCACCGCACCCGTTTTGTGGAGATCATTCGCGAACACGCGTGGAGACTGGCGCGGCTCACCGATGATTTATTGAAACTCTCACGGATTGAGGCTGGACGCCTGGAACTCGAAATGCGCCCGGTTCGCGTGGAAGGCCTTATCAGCAGTTGCGTAGAGACATCGCGGTTTAAAGCGGATGCAAAATCCATTGAGATTCGTGTGGAGCTTTTGCAGGACACGCCGGCCGTTCGCGGAGACGGCACGCAACTCGGCGAAGTGTTACAAAATTTACTCGATAACGCGGTGCAGTATACGCCCGACGGCGGAAGAATTGATGTAAAGGCGCGATTCGATGGAAAAGAAGTGGTATTCACGGTGACGGACACAGGGATCGGCATTCCGGAATCCGATCTGGAAAGAATTTTTGAAAGGTTTTACAGGGTGGATGCCGCGAGGTCGCGCGAAGCGGGCGGCACCGGGCTAGGCCTGGCAATCGCACGACACATTGTGGACGCACATGGTGGACGCATCTGGGTGGAAAGCGCCATTGGTCAAGGATCGCGCTTTCATTTCAGCGTTCCTGTTGCGACGGCAGAGCCCGGAATACGCGTCGCCTAGCGCCCTTATTTTCCATTCTTCTGAATGTCACGGCTGGACCGGCCGCGGAAAAAACCAAAGTTCTGTCATTCCAAGCGAAGCGAGGAATCCCTCATTCTTTTATTTTCTGATACTTAAATCGAGGAGGGATTCCTCGCTGCGCTCGGAATGACAGAAAAACTATAGGTAAGGTGCTAGTTGCAAAACTGGCCAAGGCGGGGGCGATATCCCGCCTGCAAGGCGTCGCCTTGCAGCATAGGGACGCCGGATTGCACGGACCTCGCATAAGGGTCATCGGAACAGTAGTAGTAGCCGCTTCTTTGAGAGGTCCAGACGGCCAGTCCCATTTGATAGTCATTAATTTTGGAAGATCCATCCGACCCGGTTCCGAATATGCTGTCCGCGAGTTTCGAAAATGCAGAGGGTTCCGGCGGCTTCGACTGGTTCGTCGACGGTATGGTTGACGGCGTCGGAGGTGCCTGTTTCGGGAAATCCCGGAGGGTGTCGGACGCATCGGCGGGCGGGGCCGTCGGAGTGGCGACGTACTGCTGAGGTGCAGTTTGCACGGGGTGCTCAGAAGTGCCGGGAATATGGATGTGCGTCAGGGCTAAAATCGCGACCAAACCAATCACTAATCCGAGGCAAACCGATCCAGCATGGGTAAGCAATTGCTTTTGCTTTACGTTCAATCGGTTCCAGGCGACGAGGATTGGTGGTGGAATACACTTCTCGGCGATCTGTGGGGCAGATGGCCGACGAAAGTTTGGTGATGGCGGAGGAGTAACGGGAACGGCTGCGGGTGCCGTCACTTTTTGTAATTCACTGTTTTTTGGAATTTCAGCCTTGAACTGCAACGCAGCGTCACTTCCCGCTTCCAATTCTTTTGACGCAGGAACAATTTCTTGCATTGCCTGAGCGAACTCTTGCTTCAAGACACTCAAGGGGGGCAGGCCCAAGACTTGGTGGACATCCGACGAATGACCGTTTTCCGGGAATCCCACCACATTATCAGGACGGCCATGTCCCACCACCGTCCGATCCAAGACGGTGTCCGTTGAATCGCCGGATGATGGATCAGCGGCAGCGCGGGAATACTCGTTGGTAGTAAAGATTTCAAAGTTTGGCTCGACCGGCAAAATTACAGCTGAGGAATCTGCCGGGCCGGGTCGATCTGAGATGCCAGGATTCTCCGGCGCTGGCGACACGTGGTCCGCGGACGTTGCTCGCGACAGTGCCAAAGCAGCGGACAGCGATCGCGGAATCGTTGTCTTTTCAGGAACAGCCATCTCCGCAATTTCAGAAATCGATTTCTGCGGCGATCCCTCCTTCGGCTGATCACTTTCGGTGGGACCCGATTCGCGGGTAATCCAATCCGCAATACTTTGCTTTACAGTCGTGGGAAGGCTCTTAAATGAAATACCGACTGCTTTTTGGGTGGCGCCAAGCCAGACAACTTGTCCGGCAATTTCCGCGTTCAAGCCTGATCCGCGGAGTTTGAGAGTAATTGTAGAATTCTGACCTGTAATTAATTTGTGCGCGGCTTGGCATGACATTCCCTCCAAACCAAGATTCACGACAACACCGCCGTTGTCCGAACCAAGTTGCGCGTAAATGAGGGAAGTAGCCCGAAGACGAACGCTACGACGCCGTTCATCCGGACGAGACACGCTAGACGAAGTTGAGGTCGCGCACACAAAGTCCCCCGCGCGCCGAGGGGGACGAATACCTGCAAGCGCGTTCTAGGATCCAATTCTAGACCTAAGTTGCGGCCGCCACAAGTGGTGAATTTACGCCCCGCACGGCTATTACCTTTGTTTATATTCCTATTTAAATGCTTTGAAAATACCGCTCGCTTAGCGGTTTCGCCGGATATTCATTCGCGTTTCACTCTGCTGTCACAATCACAAAATAATATGGCCATGCCACGAAACGAATGTGGAGGTGGCAAATGGCAACTTCGCCGGCGAAAATACAAACGGTCTACGAGGATGTGCTTGCCAATTACCTGATCTCCATGGCTCGCACCGTGGAAAACAGCGTGGAGAGCGCGCTGAGCGCGCTGCTGCAGCCCAATCGGGACTCCGCGGCAGGGCTCTCCAGCAAAGTATTTCTGGTTGAGCCGCGCGTTAACGAAATGGAAATCCTGATCGACGATCACGCCGTGCGCATGCTGCGAACGGGTTTGCTGGATGACGAAGATATTCGTCGCGTTGTCGCCACACAAAAAATAGCCAATGATCTCGAGCGTATCGGCGACTTGGCCGTCAACATTTCCGAACGCGTAATTTCCCTGGCCGGAATGAACGTGAGCGAAACCCCGCGCGATCTGGAACCGATGGCGGGAGCTGTGCGGGCCATGCTCGGCCGCAGCCTTGGGGCCTTAATTTTCCGCAATGTGGTCCTCGCGACGGAAGTGCTGGAATCGGATGACGTGGTCGACCGCTACCGCGATCAGATATTCGAACAACTGCTCGCCAGAATGACCGAGGATGCGCGCCAGGCCGCGCCGCAGCTGCAATTTATCTTGGCCACCCGCTACCTCGAACGTATCGCGGATCATTCAACCAATATCGCCGAAGACATTATTTTTTGGGTTCGCGGGCTCGACGTGCGTCATGGACGCGCGCGAATTGTAGTGGAAGAATCGAACTATCCACAAAAGAGAAGCTAGATTGATTTCTCGGCTTCGGACCGATCTTCGTGTTGCAACCCCACCCCGGGCCGCCGCTCCCCTGGCGTCGGCCCTTTCTCCACTCCCGCAATTTACACATACAGAACGGCTTAAGCAATGCTCCGGGTATTTTATGGTGTCATCACCCCTTTTTAACGTGACTGTAACAATTCAAGGCCAAAATTCAATTTGAAACTCCAGGAGAACACATGCGATTCGTAAAGAAGCTTAGCCTGCTGGTGGCGTTCTTGGCTATCGCCACGACGCTCGCAACCGCTGCAGGAGAAGTGCTGCTGAACGCCGCCGGGGCGACGTTCCCGTATCCGATGTATTCCAAATGGTTCGATCTGTACCACCAGGCGCATCCGGGCGTGCAGATTAACTATCAATCGATCGGTTCGGGAGGCGGTATCCGTCAATTGATCGACAAGACTGTTGATTTCGGCGCCTCTGACGGTCCGATGACCGATGAACAGCTCAAGCAAGCCAGTGTGCCAATTTTGCACTTTCCCACCGTAATGGGCGCTGATGTCCCCAGCTATAATTTGCCGGGGGTGTCCGCCGAATTGAACTTTACCCCGGAAGCGCTTGCAGGAATTTTCCTGGGCAAAATTACAAAATGGAACGATCCGGCGATCGCCTCGGCAAACACGGGTGTGAAGCTTCCCGGGGATGATATCGTTGTCGTGCACCGTTCGGATGGCAGCGGGACCACCTATATCTGGACCGATTACCTTTCAAAGGTCAGCCCCGAATGGCAACAGAAGGTGGGCAAGGCGACATCTGTGAATTGGCCGGTAGGACTGGGCGGCAAGGGGAATGAGGGTGTGGCCGCGTTGATTCAGCAGACGCCCGATTCGATCGGATACATTGAGCTGATTTACGCGATTCAAAACAAGATTGCGTACGGACGCGTAAAGAATGCAAGCGGAGTGTTTGTGAAAGCCGATCTGGCCGGCGTTTCGGCGGCGGCCGCGGCAGCAGCCAAGTCCATGCCGGATGATTTCCGTGTATCGATCACGAATCCGGCAGGCAACAAGGCCGCCTACCCAATCTCAAGCTTTACGTGGCTGTTGATTCCGTCTAAGTTCGCCGATGCCGCGAAGCGCGATGCGGTGAAAGATTTCCTGAAGTGGATGCTGACGGACGGTCAGAAATATTGCGAAGGCTTGGCCTACGCGAAGCTTCCCACGGAAGTGGTTACCAAGGAAATGAAGGCAATCGCACAGATTCAGTAATGCCGAACACGTACTCACGCTTGGGAAGGCTAATACACCGAAATGGCTACGACACCTAACGCGACAACGCCTGCGGATGTTCCATCGAATCCGCAGGCGTTGTCGCGTCGCTGGTTTAACGCGGACGATGTAGCGCACCTCGTAACGCTAGTCGCGGCAGCTTCCATCATGCTGATCACCGTGTTACTCGTGTATCAACTCTGGGTTCTGTCAGCGGAAGCACGCACAAAATTTGGATGGCACTTCTTCGTTACGCAAACATGGGATCCGGTTGCAGGCGATTTCGGGGCCCTGCCCTTTATCTACGGCACGTTAGTTACCTCAGCAGTGGCGCTTATGATTGCAGTACCTCTCGGCGTGGGAGCCGCGATTTTTCTGGCTGAGTTGGCTCCCCCGAAACTTTCTTCTTCGCTCTCTTTTGTCAGCGACTTGCTCGCTGCCGTGCCCAGCGTGATTTATGGCTTGCTGGGCGTTTTTCTTTTGGTTCCGGTCATGAGAACCACGGTGCAGCCGGCATTGAAAAAGACACTTGGATTTTTGCCATTTTTTAAGGGAGCTTCGTACGGAATTGGTTTTCTTACCGCGAGTATCGTGCTGGCCATCATGATTGTGCCGTTCGTGCTATCGGTTTCGCGCGAAGTTTTGCTGGCGATTCCGCGGGACCAGCGGGAAGCGGCCCTGGCGCTGGGCGCCACCAAATGGGAATCGACCTGGAAAGTGGTTGTGCCGGCGGCGAGAATCGGCATTTTCGGCTCTGTGTTCCTCGCGCTGGCGCGCGCGCTGGGCGAGACCATGGCCGTCACCATGGTGATCGGAAATGATCCAAAAATTTCGGAATCTCTTTTCTCGCCCGGGTATTCCATCGCCGCAGTGCTCGCAAATGAATTCTCCGAGGCCACCGGCAATCTGTATCTGAGCGCGCTGATCGAGCTTGGGCTGGTGCTGTTTCTCCTGACATTTATTTTGAATGGGCTCGCGCGGATACTGATCCTGGTTACGACGGCGCGCGGTAGCGGAGTGCTCCCCTCATGAGCCTGCGGCTGATTTGGAGAAAATCGCTGAACTTTTTCATGCTCTCGCTGACGGGATTGTGTGCGCTGCTGACGGTAGCCGCGCTGTTTTTTATCCTTGGATATCTTGTGTGGAATGGCGGAAAGGATTTGTCCTGGAACTTCTTTACGCATCTGCCCGCTCCCGTCGGCGAAGAAGGCGGCGGAATGGCCAATGCCATCCTGGGCACGATGAAGCTCCTGCTGCTGGCGGCGCTTTTCGGCGTACCCATTGGTCTTTTGGGCGGCGTGTACCTGGCGGAATTTGGCGGCAGAACGGTTCCCTTTCTTGTGCGGTATACCGCAGACTTGATGAATGGCGTGCCGTCCATCGTGATGGGGATTTTTGCCTACGCGATGGTGGTCATGCCCATGCACCACTTCTCGACGCTGGCCGGGGGAATCGCGCTGGGGATTATGGTGATCCCTACGGTGCTGCGAAACACGGAAAGTTTTTTGAGAGACGTGCCGCGCTCACTGCGCGAAGGATCCTTCGCGCTGGGCGCAAACAAATGGCGCATGATTGCCACCGTGGTTTTGCCCGCGGCTTCGAGAGGCATACTCACCGGAGTTCTGCTGGCGCTCGCGCGCGTTGCCGGGGAAACCGCGCCGTTGCTTTTTACCGCGTTTGGTAATCGATACTGGAGTCCGGGATGGAATCAGCCGACAGCGTCGCTTCCCGTTGTGATATACACCTACGCGACCGGCCCTTATGAAGATTGGCATCGCCAGGCGTGGGCTGCGGGACTCGTCCTTCTCGGGTTAGTGCTGATCACAAATATTCTGGTTCGCGCATTTTTGACCAGCGGGACCCCTTACGAGAGGACATGACAATGAGTTCTGCATTCCCGCTCATGGGCAACTCGGGGGTTGCGGCCGCAACCTCTACGGAGAAGATTTCAACACACAGACCCGCTATGAGCACATCTGGTGCCAACACGCTGCGAATGAAGGTCACGAAGCTGAACTTTTATTACGGCAAGAATCATGCCCTGCATAATGTTTCGATGGATGTGGCCACGAACAAAGTGACCGCCATGATCGGACCTTCGGGATGCGGCAAATCCACTTTGCTGCGAACGCTGAACCGCATGCATGAGACGCTTCGCCATACTCGCCTGGAAGGGGAGATTTCCCTGGACGGAGTAAACATCCTGACGCTGGACGTCACGAAGCTGCGGCGCATGGTGGGCATGGTGTTTCAAAAGCCTAACCCGTTTCCCAAATCGATTTACGAAAACGTGGCGTACGGTCTGCGGATTAACGGGCATGAGGGGCGGCTGAACGACGCCGTGGAAAAGAGCCTGCGCCGCGCCGCGCTGTGGGACGAAGTAAAGGACAAGCTGCACAAGTCGGCCTACGCGCTTTCCGGCGGGCAGCAGCAGCGATTGTGCATTGCACGCGCCCTGGCGGTTGATCCCGAAGTGTTGCTGCTCGACGAGCCGTGTTCCGCGCTCGATCCGGTAAATACCGCGAAGATTGAAGAGCTTTTGTTTGAGTTGAAGCCGACGTGCACTCTGGTGATCGTCACGCACAACATGCAGCAGGCGGCGCGCGTCAGCGATTCCACGGCATTTATGTTGAATGGTGAACTGATTGAATTTTCGCCCACGGCGCACATGTTCACGACGCCCACGGACCCGCGTACAGAAGCGTACATTACAGGCCGCTTCGGATGATGCTTGCGGGGAGGAACAGCGGCAACCGGTCTTTACGCGCTGTGATGAAAGGATTTATTTTGTCATTCTGAGCGAAGCGAAGAATCTCTCTTCGATTGTAAGTGGCCTCAAATAAAAGAAGGAGAGATTCTTCGCTTCGCTCAGAATGACAGCGTGTTGAGTTTTGTGTAGCCTGTTAAGCATGGAGAGGATGTACCGAATGGAACGTCATTTTGAACGGTATTTGGAAGAGTTGAAAGAGCGCATGCTCTGGATGGGTAGCCTCGCGGAGCGCGCGGTGCATCAGGCGGTTCATTCGGTGCTGGATGCGGATGAGAAACTCGCGAACGTTGTCCTCAGGGAAGAAAACGCGATCAATGAACTGCAGATTGAAATCGACGACCGCGTGGTGCAGTTGCTCGCGCTGCAGCAGTTGATGGCGGCCGACCTGCGCTTTGTTCTGGCCATCGCGCGCATCAATAATGACCTCGAGAGAATTGGCGATCAGGCCGTAAATATTGCGCACTCCGCGACGCGAATCGTGCGACACCCGCGCGTGAAACCGTACGTGGACCTGCCGCGCATGGGCGAGCTCGCCGAAAAAATGATGCGCGACAGCCTCGATTCGCTGGTGCGCCGCGACATTGAACTGGCGCGTTCGGTCCTTTCGCGCGATGACATGGTGGACCAGCTGCGCGATCAGATTTTCCGCGAACTGCTCAGCTACATGATGGGCGATTCTTCCGTGGTTTTTCAGGCCTTCGAACTCATTCTCGTTGCTAAAAATCTGGAGCGAGTAGCCGATCACGCTACCAACATCGCGGAAGACGTCATTTACATGGTGGAAGGGCACGACGTGCGTCACGCGACCGTGGACCGG
>Ga0209483_1002877_pt1 | contig 11665 bp, 8 predicted proteins | sample NGEPerA_FD_184508 | JGI IMG/M metagenome (GOLD analysis project Ga0209483, IMG submission 184508) | Arctic peat soil microbial communities from the Barrow Environmental Observatory site, Barrow, Alaska, USA - NGEE PermafrostL2-A... | ecosystem: Environmental > Terrestrial > Soil > Wetlands > Peat... | reverse complement strand
TCGGCCACCCGTCGCCCCCGTCGGGGCACAGCCATCCTCACCGCGGTGGTCGACACGGCCGGATCCGCTGAAATCGTCGACACCGCTGACCGGGTTGTCGTCGGCCGCCTGTCGGGTGACGACGTCATCGCTGTCCGGCGGATCACGACGTCGTCCCTCGCCCTGTCGGCGGCCGAGCTGGCCGAGCGGGTGGGACATCCCGCGTCGCTCCCCCGCCTCACCCCCCTCCAATCGGGTCAGGCCGCGGTGGCCCGACACGATGTCCACATCGAACGCGTCTGGCCCATGCGCAGTCCCTCGACCGGAGAGCTGGGAGATTCCTCCTCCGCCTTCTCCCGGCCGGACCGTGGCGGCACTCCACCCGCACGACACGTGCCGGTCGAGGGGCTGCGGATGAGCCAGGCCTTCCCCCACGAGCCGGTCATGGCCACCGAAGTGACCGACCTCCTCGCCCAGGTGCCCGGTGGGCTGGTCCTCGACGCCACGTTGGGCGGTGCCGGCCACGCCCGCCGCCTGCTCGAGGCCCATCCGGGCATCACCCTCCTCGGCATCGACCGTGACCCGATCGCCGTGGCCGCCGCCACCGGTGAGCTGGCCGTCTTCGGCCGTCGGGCCATCATCCGCCGAGCCCGGTTCGACTCGCTCGGTGATGTGGTCCGCCAGGTGCAGGACGAGCTCGGGACGCCCGACGACCAGCGCGGCCTGACCGGGGTCCTGTTCGACCTCGGCGTCAGCTCGCCGCAGCTCGACGTGGCCGAACGCGGCTTCTCCTACCGTCGGGACGCGCCCCTCGACATGCGGATGGACCCGACCGTCGGCCGCACGGGTGCCGACGTGGTGAACGAGTCCGACGAGGACACGTTGGTCGAGCTCTTCGCCGACAACGGCGAGACCCGCTTCGCCCGTCGCATCGCCCGGGCCATCATCGCGGCGCGGCCGATCACCTCCACCGGCCAACTGGCCGACGTGGTCCGCGAGGCCATCCCGGCCGCCACCCGTCGCACCGGCGGCCATCCGGCCCGCCGGGTCTTCCAGGCCATCCGGATCGCCGTGAACGAAGAGCTCGACCAGCTCCACACCGGGCTCGGCGCCGCCCTCGGGCTCCTGCGACCCGGCGGTCGGTGCGTGGTGATCTCCTACCACTCGGGCGAGGACCGCCTGGTCAAGGCCACCTTTCTCAGCGCCTCCACCGATGATTGCCGGTGCCCGCCCGGTCTGCCCTGCGTATGCGGGGCCGATCCCCAGTTCCGACTGGTCCGCCGGGGCTCGCGCAAGCCGACCGACGAGGAGATCGCCCGCAACCGCCGGTCCGAAGCGGCCCGCATGCGGGCCCTCGAGCGCCTGCCCACCGCCCATGCCACGTCCAACAGCGGCGAGGTGGCCTGATGGCGCCACCGCCCGCAGCCCCGGCGGCCGCACGACGGGCGACGGCGGCACCGCAGCCCCGGCCGTCCACCCGCCGTCCCCCGCTCCGGGTCTTCGAGCCCGAACCCCGTCGGTCCTCGCGGCGGGGCCTCTCCCGTCGCGGTCACGTCTGGGTGGGGGTCGCCCTGGTGGTCGCCAGCCTGCTGGCCGTCGTGGTGGCTGACGCCATGGTGGCCCAGGGCCAGGTTCGCCTGGCCTCCATCCAGTCGAAGATCGATGGGCAGCTCGCCACCCAGAAGGCGGCCCAGTCCGACGTGGCCCAACTGGCCGCCCCGGCCCGCCTGGTGGGTCAGGCGATTGCCCAGGGACTCGCGGCGCCGGCCCAGGTCGTGGATCTGCCCCAGGTACCCCTGAACGTGCCGCTCCCGGTGCCCGACACCTCGCCCTTGCCGGTGGCAGCCAAACCGGCCACCACCCCTGCGGCTGGCACCGCCGCCACCACCACGCATACCGCACCGACCACGTCGAGCCCGGCCAAACCGGCCGTCGCCAGCACACCGACCACCGTCCCCGCCGCCCGGTGAGCCCCGCGGTCCTCCTCAACCGGCGCACCCGCGCCATGCGGTTGGTGCTGGTGGTCGTCTTCGGCGTGATGGCATTCCGCCTGGTGCAGGTCCAGGAATTCGGCCACCAGCACTACGCCGCCCTTTCCCAGGCCCAGCTGACCCAGTCGGTCTCCGTCCCGGCCGTGCGCGGCGGGATCTACGACCGCAACGGCGAGGTGCTGGCTGAGACGGTGACCCGCCAGACGGTGGTGGCTGACCCGCAGATCATCAAGAACCCGGCCGCGGTGGCCGCCGCCCTGTCGCCCCTCCTCGGCATCCCGGCCGACTCCCTGCGGGCCAAGCTGACCCAGCCCACCGGCTTCGTCTACCTGGCCCACCGGGTGCCCGACCAGGTGGCCGCGTCGGTCACCAAGATGGCCATCAACGGGATCAACCTGGTGCCCGAGGCGCAACGGGTGGTCCCCGTCGGGCTGCTGGCCCAGCCCGTGGTGGGCAACGTCGGGTGGGACGGCAACGGCACCTCCGGCATCGAGTACCAGTACCAGACGACGCTGGCCGGCAAGGCCGGCACCACCAGTGTGCTGACGTCCCCCGGCGGGGTGGCCCTGCCCAACGGCAGCCAGTCGATTCAGGCCACACCGGGGACCGGGCTCGAGCTCACGCTCGACGAGTCGGTCCAGTACGTGGCGGAGCAGGCCCTGGCTGCCGAGATCGTGGCCTCCCACGCCACCGGCGGTACCGCGGTGATCATGGACGTGAAGACCGGTGACGTCCTGGCCATGGCCAACCTCACGGCCACCAAGGGGACGGCGCCCGCCGCGCCGGCGGCCACCACCTTGACGGCCAAGGTGGCGGCCGCCCCCATCACCTCGGGCGCCACCCTGGTCGCCCAGTCCGACACCCTGCCCGCAGGAGTGTCCGAGGCGCTCTCCAACTCGGCCGTCACCCAGGTCTACGAGCCGGGTTCGGTGTTCAAGCTGGTGACGTTCTCGGCGGCCCTGGCCGACAGTGTCATCAACCCCGGATCGACCTTGTCGGTGCCGGCCGCCCTGCCCATGGGCAAGTACACGTTCCACGACGCCGAACAGCACGGCACCGTGGCCATGACGGCCACCCAGATCCTGGCCCAGTCCTCCAACATCGGCACCATCGAGATCGCCCAGGGCCTGGGGGAGACCCGGCTCCTCAACCAGATCGCCAACCTGGGGTTCGGCAAGGCCACCGGGCTCGGCATCCCGGGGGAGTCCCAGGGACTCGTCCCGGGTATCTCGCAGTGGACGGGCACCTCGATCGGGTCGACGCCCATCGGCCAGGACGACGCGGTGACCGCCCAGCAGGTGCTCGACGCCTACAACTCCGTGGCCGACGGTGGGGTGTTCGTCTCGCCCCGCCTCGTGCGGGCCACCGTGGACGCCAAGGGCGGGGTGACGGCTGCCGGGGCCACGCTGTCCCACCGGGTCATCGACCCCACCACGAATGCCGAGCTGACCGCCATGCTCGAGCAGGTCGTCACCACCGGCACCGGCACCAGCGCCGCCATCGACGGGTACACGGTGGCCGGCAAGACCGGCACGGCCCAGATCCCGAGCCCGGACCACCTGGGATACATCCCCGGGGCCTACATCGGCTCATTCGCCGGGTTCGCCCCCGCCCAGCACCCGGTGCTCTCCGCCATTGTCGTTCTCGACCGCCCCACGCCGATCTACGGTGGGGCGGTGGCCGCTCCCGTCTTCTCCACCATCATGGCGTACGCCCTCCACCACTTCGGCATCCCCACCACCGCCGCGGCCACCACAGCAGCCTCGACCTCGGCCGTGGGGGGCGCCGGCAGCGTCACCGTGCCCGCCGGAGCGGCCACGGAAGGCCCCTAGGTGGGCCCCGGAAACTCCGCTCACCCCACTACGACGCAACGGGCTGCACGGATGCCGACGTGGTGACGGTGGCCGACCTGCTCAACGGCGTGACCGTCCGTGACGTCCGGGGTGACCCGGCTGCCACCGCGGTGGCCGCGGTGCAGTTCGACAGCCGCCGCGTGGATGCCGGCACCCTGTTCTGCTGCGTACCCGGCGAGCACACCGACGGGCACCTCCACGCCGCCGACGCCGTGTCCCGGGGGGCCACCTCGCTGCTGTGTGAGCACTTCCTCGATCTGGCTGTCACCCAGGTACAGGTCGCTTCCGGTTCCGTCCGTCCGGCCATGGCCCATGTGGCCGCCGCCTTCTGGGGCCACCCGGACCGCGCCCTCGACCTGGTCGGGGTGACGGGGACCAACGGCAAGACCACGGTGACGCAGCTGGTGGGGTCGATCCTGGGGGCCGCCGGCCGGCCGGCCGGGGTGATCGGCACCCTGGGCGGCACGCGCACGACCCCGGAGGCGCCCGACCTCCAGGAGTACCTGGCCGAGTATGTGGCCGCCGGGGTGGACGCCGTCGTCATGGAGGTGTCCTCCCACGCCGTCACCCAGCACCGGGTGGACGCCGTGCAGTACGAGATCGCCGCCTTCACCAACCTGAGCCGGGACCACCTCGATCACCACGGGACCATGGATGCCTACTTCGAAGCCAAGGCCTCGCTGTTCACCCCCGAGCGGTGCCGACACGCCGTCGTGTTTGCCGACGACCCGTGGGGGGCCCGCCTGCTCGAGCGCATCGCCGCCGACCGGAGTATCGCCGTGCGGCGCGACGAGGCGACCGGGGTCGAATTGTCGGTCGGGGCGTCGCGGTTCACCTGGCGCGGGCGCATCGTCGACCTGCCCCTGTCGGGACGGTTCAATGTGGACAATGCCCTGGTGGCGGCCACCGTGGCCACCGTCCTGGGTGTCGACGAGGACCATGTGGTGGCTGGTCTGGATGCCGCCCCCGTGGTGCCCGGGCGGATGGAGGTGGTCGGCGCCGGATCGCCGGTGGTCGTCGTGGTGGACTACGCCCATACCCCGGCCGGTCTGGACGAGGCGCTGCGCGCCGCGCGGGCGCTGGCGGGGTCGGGAAGGATCCTCTGCGTGTTCGGGTGCGGTGGAGACCGCGACGCCGGCAAGCGCCCCGAGATGGGGTCGGTGGCCACCGCGCTGGCCGACGTCGTCGTGCTCACGTCGGACAACCCCCGCTCGGAGGACCCGTCGGCCATCATCGACGCCGTCCGGGTCGGCATGGACGGGCCCGCCGTGATGCACGTGGAGGCCGACCGGGCCGCCGCCATCCGGCTGGCCGTGGCCGAGGCGCGACCGGGCGACGTGGTGCTGGTGGCCGGCAAGGGCCACGAGGCCACCCAGACGACGGGCGCCACCACCGTGCCGTTCGACGACCGGGTGGAAGGGGCGGCGGCCCTGGCCGAGCGATTCGGGGAGGCGGCCCGGTGATCTCGCTGATGACGTCGGGCGGCATCGCCCTGTGGGTGGCCGTGCTCACGACGCCGTTCCTCATCCGATGGCTGCTGAAAAACAACATCGGCCAGCAGATCCGCGAGGACGGACCCCAGGTCCACATCGCCAAGGCCGGGACGCCCACGATGGGCGGCATCTGCATCGTGGGGGCCGTCGTGGTCGGCTTCCTGTCGGCCCACATCATCCCCGGGGTGTCTTTTTCGCGCTCGGGCATGCTGGTGATGTACGCCCTCGTCGGCGCGGCCGGGATCGGGTTCGCCGACGACTGGATCAAGGTGCGCCACCGGCGCAGCCTGGGCCTCAACAAGCGGGCGAAGTTCGGTGCCCAGATGGCGCTCGGGGTGAGCTTCTCGCTCCTGGCCGTCTACTGGGCCCACGCCTCGACCACCTTGTCCTTCACCCGGTACAACTCGATCGGGCTGCACATGGGCACCGGGGTGTGGGTGGTGTGGGGCACCCTGATCATCGCGGCGGCCGCCAACGCGGTGAACCTCACCGACGGGCTGGACGGTCTGGCCGCCGGGTCGTCGACCTTCTGCTTCGCCTGCCTGGCCATCATCGGTTACTGGCAGTACCGCCACTTCATCATCTATCGCGTGCCCGATGCCCTCGACCTGGCCCTGGCCTCGGTGGCTCTGGCCGGCGCCTGCCTCGGCTTCCTGTGGTGGAACGCGGCCCCGGCCAAGATCTTCATGGGGGATACCGGCTCGCTGTCCATGGGGTCGGGCCTGGCCGCCCTGTGCCTGCTCATGAACCTCGACCTCCTCCTGGTCATCATCGGTGGCCTGTTCGTGATCGAAACACTGTCGGTGGTCATCCAGGTCATCAGCTTCCGGGTGTTCCACCGCCGGGTGTTCCTGATGGCCCCTGTCCACCACCATTTTGAACTGCGGGGCTGGCCCGAGACCACCGTCATCGTGCGGTTCTGGATCCTGGCCGGCCTGTTCGCCGCCCTCGGGCTGGGCATCTTCTACGGCGACTTCCTGTCGGTCGGGAAGGTCTGATGCCACCTCGCGCCGCCACCACCCGCCGGGCACGGCGGCCCGGCAACGGGTTCCACCACCTGGGCGCGCGCATGGGCGAGGCTGGGGGGATGGAGCGCACCGCATCGGGGTCCCGCCAGCGCCCCGCCGCCATCCGGTGGGTGTCGGCCCTGCCGACGGCTGCGGCGCTCAGCATCCTGCTCACGCTCTTGTGCATCACCGGACTGGTGATGGTGGGGTCGGCCTCGCCGGTCGTGTCGCTGATGACTTACCACTCGCCGTGGACGATCTTCATCCGCCAGACCCTGTGGATGGTGGTGGGCATCGGGGCGCTGCTCATCTTCGCCCGCATCGACTACCGCACGTGGCGCAAGTTCGGGATCCCGCTGGTGGTCGGCACGCTGGGCCTGCTCGTCGCGGTCCTGGTGCCCGGCCTCGGGGTGACGGCTGGCGGCTCGTCGCGCTGGATCGGCTTCGGCCTGCTCCGGCTCCAGCCGTCGGAGTTGATGAAGCTCGCCCTCGTCGTGTTCGCGGCCGACATCGTGGTCCGGCGCATGGACCGCTCGGCGCCGGCCAAGCAGGTGATCGCCCCGGTCATGGGCGTCCTGGTGGTATCGGCCGCCCTCATCCTCAAGCAGCCGGACATGGGAACGGCGATGGTGCTCAGCTGTATCGCCTTCGGCATCCTGTTCATGAGCGGGATCCCGCTCGCCCCCCTGACCAAGGTGCTGGTCGCCTTCGTCGCCGTCGCCCTGATCTTCTCGGTGAGCGACTCGTACCGTCGAGACCGGATCCTCTCCTTCGTCAACCCCGGGGCCCATCAGTCCGGCTCGGGCTACCAGGTCTGGCAGTCACTCATCGGCATGGGTAGCGGCCACCTGTTCGGCCTCGGCCTGGGCGGCGGACGCGAGAAGTGGGGCACCCTCCCGAACGCCCATACCGACTTCATCTTCTCGGTGGTGGGGGAGGAGCTCGGCCTGGTCGGCGCGGTGCTGATCATGAGCCTCTTTTTCGCGCTGGCCTGGTACGGGTTCCGGGCGGCCAGCCGGGCACCCGACCGCTTCGGGTGCCTGATGGCCGTGGGCGTGACCACGTGGGTCACCAGCCAGGCCGTGATCAACATGGGTGCCGTGATCGGCGTGCTCCCGGTGACCGGGATCCCCCTGCCATTCATCTCCTTCGGCGGGTCCTCTTTGGTGATCACCCTGGCCGCCATGGGCATCCTGATGAACATCGCCCTGCAGGAGCGGTCGGGCCGAGGCGCGCCCGCCCAGCGGCGCCGACTCGTCCGGGCGTGACCGCGGGACGTGACGACGCCCCCGGGCGCGCCGCGGGAGGCCGGCGGTACGCACTGGTGGCCGGCGGCGGCACCGCGGGGCACCTCCAGCCGGCCCTGGCCATCGCCGAAGCCCTGGTCGACCTGGGGCACGACCGCAATACCATCGAGTTCGTGGGCTCCAAGCGAGGCCAGGACGCCACCGCACTCGCCGGCAGAGGCTTCCCCGTGACGCTCCTCCCCGGCCGGGGCATCGTCCGCAGCCTGGCCCCGAGGGACCTCGTCCGCAACCTCCGCTCGGCCGGTGAGTTGGTGGTGGCCGCCCTGCGGGCCGCCACCGTGGTGGGGCGGGCCCAGCCCCGGGTGGTGGTGGCCGTCGGCGGCTACGCCAGCCTGGCCGGCGCGCTCGGCGCCGTGGTCCACCGCGTCCCGCTCGTCCTGGTCAACGTCGATGCCGTGCCGGGCGCCGCCAATCGCCTGCTCGGCCGGTTCGCCAAGGCCTGCGCCGTCGGGTGGGAAGGCACCGCACTTCCCCGTGCCGCGGTGACGGGTACCCCGGTGCGACCGGCCATCGGCGCCGTCGAGCGCACGCCGGACGCCCGGGAAGCCGCCCGGGCCGAGCTCGGGATTCCCGGGGACCGCCAGGTGGTGGCGGTGTTCGGGGGATCGCTGGGTGCCGGGCAGATCAACCGGGCGGTCGACGGTCTGGCCGAACGGTGGGGCGAGCGCGGGGACGTGGTGATCTACCACATCGTCGGGCGTCGGGACTGGAGTGCCTACGCCCCCGGCGACGGGGCCGACCGCCTGACCCGGACGGGGCCCGGTCCCGACGGGCTCGACCTGGTGCGGGTCCCCTACGAGGAGCGCATGCCCCTCGTCTATGCGGCGGCCGACCTGATGGTGTGCCGGGCCGGCGCGATGACGGTGGCCGAACTGGCCGTCGCCGGCGTTCCGGCCGTGCTGGTGCCCCTACCCGGGGCGCCGGGCGACCATCAGACGGCCAACGCCCGGGTGTTGGAGCGGGTGGGGGCCGCCGTCCTGCTGCCCGACGCCGCCTGCACGCCGACCGGCCTGGGCAAGGTGGTCGAGGAGCTGTTGGCCGACCCGGACCACCTGGTGGCCATGGGGCGGGCGGCCAAGGGCGTGGGACGACCGGACGCCGCGCTGGCGGGGGCCCGGTTGGTCGAGGCCAACGCCCGACCACAGGGCGCGTCGTGACGACCGGTGGCGTCGTCGGGCCCGGCCCGCAGGATGGCCTGGGGGATCCGACGGTGATCCAGCGGGTCCACATCGTCGGGATCGGCGGTGCCGGCATGAGCGCCATCGCCACCGTGCTCCACGCCATGGGCCACCAGGTGACGGGCAGTGACCTGCGCGAGTCGGGAGTGACCGAGCGGCTGCGCTCGCTCGGCATCGCCGTGGCCATCGGCCATGACGCGGCCAACGTGGGTAACGCGCAGCTGGTCACCCACTCGACCGCCGTGGTGGCGGCCAATCCCGAGGTGGCCGAGGCCCGCCGCCGGGGTCTTCCCGTGCGCTCGCGGGCCGAGACCCTGGCCGCCATCGCCGCCCTCAAGCGCTGCATCGCGGTAGCCGGCACCCACGGCAAGACCACCACCGCGTCGATGCTGTCGCTGATCCTGGTCGAGGCCGGACTGCACCCCTCGTTCCTGATCGGCGGCGACGTCAACGAGATCGGCACCAATGCGGTGTGGGACTCGGGCGAGTGGATCGTGGTCGAAGCCGACGAGAGCGACGGCACCTTCCTCCACCTGGTGCCCGACATCGCCATCGTCACCAATGTGGAAGCCGATCACCTCGACCACTACGGGTCCTTCGAAGCCGTGCGAGCCGCATTCGCCGAGTTCCTGGCGTCGGCGGGCCACCGGGTGGTGGGCGGTGACGACGCCGAGGCCCGGACCATCGGGCGGACCGCCGGAGCCGACCTGGTGGGACTGGGGGAGTGGGCCGACTTCGTCATGGTGGCGGTGGCGACCGGGCGCAGCTCGGTGGCCTTCGACCTGCTCGACCCCGACCGGGCGCTGATCGCCCACCTGGCGGTGGCCGTGCCCGGCCTGCACAACGCCAAGAATGCCGCGGTGGCGACGGTGGCCGCTCTCGCCGCCGGGGCCACCGGGGAGGCCGCGGCCCGGGCCCTCGCCCGGTTCGGCGGGGTGGCCCGCCGCTTCGAATTCCGGGGCGAGCTCGACGGGGTGACCTACGTGGACGACTACGCCCACCTGCCCACCGAGGTGGCGGCCGCCCTGGCCGCGGCCAGAAACGGGTCCTGGGGCCGGGTGGTGGCGGTGTTCCAGCCGCACCGGTACTCGCGCACCGCCGAGGTCGCCGGGGCGTTCGGCGGGGCGTTCGACGATGCCGACGTGATCGTGGTGACCGACGTCTACGGGGCCGGGGAAGCGCCTGTGCCCGGGGTCTCGGGCCGTCTGGTGGCCGAGGCCGTGGCCCGCGCCCGTCCCGACGTCGAGCTCCACTACGTGGCGAGCAGGCCCGGCCTGGTGGCCGAAGTGGCCGCCCTGCTGCGACCGGGGGACCTGTGCCTGACCCTGGGGGCGGGCGACCTCACCTCGCTTCCCGACGAGCTGATCGCGGCAGCCACGACCGGGTCTGGCCCCGGCGAGCGGTCGTCGTGAGCCGGTCGGCCGATCTCGACGTGCTGGCCACCCGGCTGGGTCCCGCCGCCACCCGTGACGCGCCGTTAGGCAGCCGCACCACCTACCGGGTGGGAGGCACGGCGGCGCTCGGGACCGAGCCGCCCGACGAGGAAGCGCTCCTGGCCGTGGCCCGTGCCCTGGTCGGACTGGACGTCCCGGTCCTGGTGGTGGGCAACGGGTCCAACCTGCTGGTGGCCGATGCCGGGTTCGCCGGTCTGATGCTGGTGTTGGGATCCGGGTTCGAAGGGCTCGACCTGGCCGGGAGCGACGTGCGGGCCGGCGGGGCGCTCGCCCTGCCGACCCTGGCCCGCCGAACGGCCGCCGCCGGCCTCACCGGGCTCGAGTGGGCCGTCGGGGTACCGGGAACGGTCGGGGGTGCCGTGCGGATGAATGCCGGGGGCCACGGGTCCGACACCGTGACCACCCTCGTGGCGTTCCGGGTGGTCGACCTGGTGGCCGCCACGGTGACCGACCGGCCCGTCGAGCGGCTGGCCGCCACCTACCGGCACACCTCGGTGAGGGCCACCGAAGTGGTGGTCGAGGCCACCCACCGCCTGGCTCCGGGCGACCCCGCGGTGGCCAAAGAGACGATCGACGAGATCGTGCGGTGGCGCCGGGCCAATCAGCCGGGTGGGGCCAATGCCGGGTCGGTCTTCACCAACCCTGCGGGGGACTCGGCCGGACGCCTGATCGACGCCTGCGGGCTGAAGGGCCTGCGTATCGGTTCGGCCGAGGTGTCGCCCAAGCACGCCAACTTCATCCAGGCCGACAAGGGTGGCTCGGCCGACGACGTGCGGCGGGTCCTGGACCGGGTGCGGGCCGAGGTGGCCGATGCCACCGGGGTGACCCTGTCCACCGAAGTGCAGATGGTCGGGTTCGACGTCGGCCCGGACACCGGGGCGGAACCGTGAGCCCGGCGAACGGACCCGGGTCCATCGACCCGAGGATCAAGGAGCGGCGGGAGTCGGTCGAGCGCAGCCGGACCCAGAAGCGCCTCCGGTGGGCGGCGGCCGTCCTCGGTCTGGCCGCCCTGGTGGCCCTGGGCGTCGGCCTGCTCCACACTCCGTGGTTTGAGGCCGAGGTCATCACGGTCACCGGTGCCCATCCGAACACGCCGGACCGGGCCATCGTGGACGCGGCCGGTCTGGCCCACCACCCGCCGCTGATCAGCGTGGATCCCGGGCCGGCCGCGGCCCGGGTGGACTCGCTGCCGTTCATCGCGTCAGCCCAGGTCACGCGGCACTGGCCCGACGGCGTGACCATCCACGTGACCGAGCGGAAGCCGGTGGTGGCCATGGCCGGACCGGCCGCCTCGTGGTCGACCCTGGACGGCAACGGGCGCACCCTGGCCGTCACCCCAGGTCGTCCGGTGCTGCCCGTCCTGATCGTGCACGGACCGGCCGGGCCCGTCCCCCCGGCCGGTC
>Ga0209483_1002875_pt1 | contig 11669 bp, 7 predicted proteins | sample NGEPerA_FD_184508 | JGI IMG/M metagenome (GOLD analysis project Ga0209483, IMG submission 184508) | Arctic peat soil microbial communities from the Barrow Environmental Observatory site, Barrow, Alaska, USA - NGEE PermafrostL2-A... | ecosystem: Environmental > Terrestrial > Soil > Wetlands > Peat... | reverse complement strand
GCAGGAAGCGGCAACGGAATTGAAGAAATCGTTTTATCGCTAGGCTATCAACAAGAACCGACTTAATCGCAGGCTATCGATCCGAGCTTTGCGGAGCGGTGGCCGGGCGGTGCATAATGGCGATAGCTGCGTCGTCAAAAAGCGGAAAAGAAAATCGGGGGAGGATGTATGGCCGAGACTTCGGTCTTCGGCGCCGGTAACGTTGGATTGGAACTCGTCCTTGGTACGGCGTCGGGCCCACGCTCAGTCGAGCGTGCAGGCTCCAGAATGAAAAGTCGGCGTCGGTTATTGCGGGCGGGTGCAACGCTGCTGGCTTTCGGGCTGGCCGGCTGTTCGGGCTATCACCCGTTGCCGCTGCCGCAGGGGCCAAACCTGGTCCGCGAATTGGCGCAGCTCGACCTTGTCGTTCCGCCCGTCGAAGGCAAGCCGTCGGTCAAAATCGATCCGACGCGGCCGATCACGCCCGATGAAGTCGGCCTGCTGGCGATTCTCAACGATCCGGAGCTGGTCGGCTCGCGCCTGGACATCGACCTCGCCCAGGCCGATTTGGACGCGGCCTCGACCCTGCCGAACCCGTCGGTAAGCTTGGCCTATCAGTTTCTGCTGGGCGGCCCCGGGGTTGCGGACGCCTTCACGGCGGCGATCTCGCAGGACATTCGATCGATTATCACCTATCACTCGCATGTCGAAGCCGCCACCGCCCGATACCATCAAGTCAGCGCCAACCTGTTATGGGAAGAGTGGCAGGCCGCGCAAAGCGCGCGGCTGCTCGCGGTGGAGATTTACGGCGGCGAAAAGGAAATTCAGTTGCGCGAGCGCGCGGTGGGCACGCTGGCGGACGAAATCAAGCACATTCGCGCCGCGGTCGATGCCGGAAATCTGGATATCACCGTCGCGGGGCCGCTGTTTGCCGCGGAGGCCGGCGCGCAACGCGACCTCGGCACGGCAAAGCTGACCCAGCTGAAGAACTGGCAAGAGCTCAACGGGCTGCTGGGTCTTCAGCCGTCGGCCCGCTTCGCCATCGCGGTGCCGGAGCCGGTGAAATTGCCGCCCGATCTCGAGCCTTTGATCGTGTCGTTGCCGAATCGTCGTCCCGATCTCATCGCGCTCCGGCTCGGCTACGATGCCGCCGATTCCGACGTGCGGGCGGAAATCCTGGGCCAATTCCCGACTTTCAGCCTGGGCGGCAGCTACGGCTCCGACACCTCGAAGGTCCGCTCGGCCGGACCCCAGGCGACGTTCGATCTGCCGATTTTCGATCGCAACCAGGCAAGCGTTAAAACGGCGCAGGTGACGCGCGCTCAATTGCGCGCCGAATATCAGTCGCGGCTCGACGATGCGGATGGAACCGCCCGGAGCCTGATCGTCCAGAATCGCGAGGTCGCCGCCTATCTCGATCGGGCGCGGCGCGCGGCGGCGAGCGCGTCTCAGCAATCGGACGCCGCGCAGAAAGCCTATGCGCGAAACGATTTCAGTCAACGCGATTTGGCGGATTTCCAGGCCACGGCGCTCGAACGCGAGCTCGACCTGCTCGACTACGAGCAAAAGCTCGTAGAGGGCTCGCTCGCGCTGTCGATCGAGCTGGGCCTCGGCCTGCCGCCGGTTACTCTCGCCCCTCAATCCTCCGATCAGGTGAAGCGGCCATGAAACGTTCACGTTTAGCAGCCTTAGCATTGGTTTTGGTGATTGGTGCGGGGGGCGTCTGGCTCGTCATGCGGCACCGCGCCGGTTCGGGCAACGACACCGACGATAACGAGAGCGCGCTCGTCACCTTGACCCCGCTGAAAAAGGGCAGCGCGCCGGTCACCATCGACGCCTACGGCACGGTCGAGCCGTCCTACGCGTCGCGGCAAAGCATTGCGGCGCCGCTCGCCGCGCGGGTGTCGAACGTGACGGTGCGGGAAAGCCAGACGATCGCCCAAGGGACGCCGATGATGACCCTGATTCCGACCCCGGAATCGCGCGCCGCCTACGAGCTGGCGAAGCAGCTGGTGAAAAGCACCGAATCGTTGGCCCAGGCCCACCTGGTGACGTCGGCCGAGCTCGCGAAAGCCAGATCGGAGCTCGCGGTCCTCGAAGAGGAAGGCGCGGCGGGGCCGAACACGATCAAGGCGCCGTTCGACGCGGTCGTCATGTCGATCGATGCCGCGCCGGGCGTGGTGGTGGCGCAGGGCGCGGCGTTGATCGAGCTGGCGCGGCCGAACGACCTCATCCTCGAAGTCGGCCTCGTGCCGGCGCAGGCCGTGGCGATCAAGGCGGGCAACAAAGTGGTCATCACGCCGCTCGGCGTGGAGAATCAGACATTCTCGGGAACGGTGCAGTTGCGCGGCGGGACGATCGGCACCGATACCGGGCTGGTGGCGATCGAAATCAGCGTGCCGCCGGAGAAAGTGCTGCCCGGCGAGATGGCGCGCGCGACCATCACAACGGGCGACGCGACGGGATATATCGTCCCGCACGCGGCGGTATTGATCGACGACGACACCGGCCATGCCTATGTGGTGCAAGCCGTGGATATGGCGGCGAAGAAGGTCGAGGTGAAGGTGCTCAGCACCGACGGCGACACCGATGTCGTGGACGGCGAGTTCGAGGCCGGCGCGCCGGTCGTCGTGGAGGGCGCCCACCAGCTCGACGACGACATGAAAGTGCGACTCTCGAACGACGATGCCGACACGAGTGGCGATGCCGACACGAAGGGAACCGGCAAGTGAACTTCGTCGAGTGGGTCGAGCATCATCGTCGTTCCCTCCTGTTCATCGCCTTCGCGCTGACCGGCGCGGGCTTCTTTGCCGCGCTCTCCCTGCCTGTCGGGCTCTTCCCGGTCATCAGCTTTCCCCGGATCCGGATCGAGGTCAGCGCCGGCAGCATGCCGGCCAGGCAGATGCTGGTCGACGTGACCGAGCCGCTCGAGGAGGAGGGCCGCGCCGTCGCCGGCGCCATCAACGTCGAATCGACGACATCCCGGGGATCGGCGGAAATCTTCGTCGATTTCCCCTGGGGCTCCGACATGAAGCAGGCCCTGTTGAGCGTCTCCGCGGCGTTCGCGCAGAAGCTGCCGGATCTGCCGACGGGAACCACTTACGATATTTTGCAGATGAGCCCGAACGCGATCATGCCGTTCGTCTCCTATGCGTTGATTTCCGATAAAATCCCGCCGGCCCAACTTCGCCGCCTGGCCAAATATCAGATCACTCCCGTGCTTGCGGGCATCGAGGGCATTCGCGAGGTGGGCGTTCTCGGCGGCAAGAAGCCCGAGGTGCAGGTCACCGTCAGCCCGGCGAAGCTCCGCGCCTATGGGCTTTCGATGACCGACGTCACCGATGCCATTTCGCATACGAACAGCATCAGCGCGGTCGGCCGGCTCGAAGACAACGATCTGCTCTATCTGGCGATCAACAACAACCAATTCGACTCCATGGATTCCGTGCGCAAGGTGGCGTTGCGCACCGGGAAGGGCCGCATCGTCCGGCTGGGCGATATCGCCCGCGTCGAGATGGGATCGGAGCCGCAATGGCTTCTGGTGAACGACAACGGCAAGCCCGCGGTCACCTTCGACGTCTTTCAGCAGGACACCGCGGATTCCGTGACCCTGGCAAGGGAAGTCCAGGCCCGGCTCGACGAGTTCATGAAGACCCAGCCCAAGTCGATTCAGATCTACAAATGGTACGACCAGACGCAACTCGTCCACTCGTCGATTTCCGCGGTGCAGGAAGCCATCGTCATCGGCCTCATCTTCGCCGGTTTCGTGATCCTCGGGCTGCTGCGCAGCTGGCGGGCGACGCTGGTCGCCATGATCGTCGTGCCGATGGCGGTGCTGATCACCGTCCTGCTGCTTTCCGTTCTCGGAATGTCGTTTAATATCATGACTTTAGGTGGCATCGCGGCGGCGATCGGATTGATGATCGACGACGTCATCGTCATGATCGAGCAGATCGCCCGGCGCGCCGGCGTTCCCGGATTGAAGGATCCGGAACGAGCCGTGTTGCACGCCGCGCGCGAATTTCTGTCCCCGCTGACGGGTTCGACCCTTGCCACGACGATCATCTTCCTGCCGCTCGCCTTCCTGACCGGCGTGACCGGGGCGTTCTTCAAGTTTCTCTCGATAACCATGGCATCGTCCCTGATCATCTCCTATGCGCTGACCGCCCTTATCGTGCCGCTGCTCGCGCACCGGATCATCGACTTTGCGAAATGGCAAGATCCGGCGCATGGGAAGGAGACTTGGTCCAAGCGCAACCATAGCCGCATCCTGAAGACGCTTTTCGTGCGTCCGTGGCTGATCGGCGTCGCCGTCCTGGTGTTCGCGCTCATCGGTTTCGTCGGCTATCGGCAGGTCGGCACCGGCTTCCTGCCGAAGATGGACGAAGGCGGGTTCGTTCTCGATTATCAGGCGGATCCGGGCACCTCGCTCGCCGAGACCAATCGCGAGCTGGAGCAGGTCGAGGCAATCCTCAAGAAAAATCCCAACGTCTACACCTATTCACGCCGCACCGGCGCGGGCTTGGGCGGCGATCTCATCGAGAGCTATCAGGGAGATTTCTTCGTCCAGCTGGTCGATCCGTCCAAGCGTCCGTCGATCTGGGATGTCATGGATTCGATCACCAATAAAATCACGAACGACGTTCCCGGCATCGACTTCGACACCCATCTCCTTCTGGGCGACATGATCGGCGACATGGTTGGCCGACGCCAGCCGGTCGTCATCACGCTGAGCGCGCGGGATCCTTCCGTTCTTGCCGATGTCGGCACCAAGGTTGCGAACGCGGTCGCGAAAATTCCCGGCGTCGAGCCGGCATCGGTGGAGAACGGCGTGGTGCCGTCCGGCGACGCGCTCGAGATTCACGTCGACCCGGCCGCCGCGGCGATGACCGGCGTCACCCCCGACGACGTCAAGACGCAGCTCAGCCACTATCTGGACGGCACGGTCGTCGCCACCTATCTCGGCACCGTGCAGGATATCGGCGTCAGGGTGCGGACGGACGCGCCGCGCCACAAGATTCTGCGGGCCGACCTCGCCAAGCTCCCGATTCATGCGCCGGACGGGCATATCTTCCCCCTGGGAACGATCGCCCAGATCAAATTCGTCGCCGGCCAGCCCCAGCTCACGCGGGACAATCTTCGTCAGGTTGTCGCGGTGACCGCGGTGATCGGCGGCGGTCACGATTTGGGCTCGACCATCGCCGCCGTGAAGCAAAAGGTTCTGGACAAGCCGGGAATGATACCCACCGGCGTGACGTATGAAATCGGCGGCGAATATAAGCAGCAGCAGCTGGCGGTGCATGGGATGATCAAGGTGTTCGGCGCCGCCGTTATCGCCGAAATCGTTCTCCTGATCTTCCTCTACGAGAGCTTCACGCTCCCGCTCATCATCATCGTCAGCTCGATCATGTCGACCGCCGCGGTCTTCGTCGGCCTTTGGATTACCCACATCGAATTGAACATCACGGCCATGATGGGAATGGTGATGATCGTCGGCATCGCCACCGAGATGGCGATATTCCTGGTCTCCGAATATCAGCTGCTGCTCGAAACGATGCCGCCGCGTCAGGCGATCTTCGAGGCGGCGCTCAACCGATTGCGGCCGATCGTGATGAGCACGCTGGCGATGATACTGGCCTTGATTCCGCTGGGCATCGCGATCAGCGGCTCGGGCGATCAGATGCTGCAGCCGCTGGCGATCGCGATCATCGCCGGAATGTTCGTGCAATTGCCCCTGGTCCTGTTCGCCATGCCGATCGTGATCGGGCTGACCGCGCGCGACCCTCGTAAAACTCAGTTGCCGCCGGCCTAAGCGGCGGTTCGGCTCGAATTGTCCCCTCACCCATCTCTCTCCCCGAAGGCGGGGAGGGGGTTGCTTTGAGTTGGCGAGGCGGAGCCGAGCCTTATTCAAAGCGGGACGAGGGGCATTCTATTTGATCGAATTCCGCTCCAGGTCGAGATTATAATAGACGCAAAAGGGCGAGAGCGTAGAAGCCGCGTAAAACGAGGGATAGCCGCCATGCGCCTTTTCGTCCTTATTGCGCTCGCCGCTTGCGTCTTCGGCGCGCTGGCGATCCCCAGCCTGGCCCAGACCAATCAAATGTGCGTGCTGAGGTGTCTCGATCACGGACACCTTGATTCGTACTGCGACGCGCGCTGCACCAACGGAGGTGTCCCGTTGAGCAAACCTCAAACGCCGGTTCCGGCCGGGCAGCCGGCGCCGCAATCTCCGGCAGGGCAAACGCCGCCGCAAGTGCCGGCAGGGCAAACGCCGCCTCCGGCGGGCCAAACGACATCGCCGAAAGCCCCGGCGCATTCGGTGTTCGATATCTTTAAGGGTACCGCTCCGGCCACCCACTCAACGCCGCCGGACCCCCCCGTCGATAATCTATGCGTACTTCGGTGTCTGGACAGGCACCTAGACCAATATTGCCAACGGGTCTGCGCCAGACCTCCGGTCCAGGCGCCTGCCCCCGCCCCGGCCAAGTGATACGGGAACCCTAGCTTCGCGGCCCGGGAAACCACGTGCGGATCGAAACGGTCCTTCGTCCTTCGACAGGCTCAGGACAAGGGCTCAGGGCTCGCCAACCCAAAGCAACCCTCTCCCCGATCTCGGGGAGAGGGAAGGGTGAGGGGGCGAATTGGATTGAACGCTTGTCATCGCCCCCGCGAAAGCCGGCTTGGCCCGAACATGCCGGGTGGTACGTTCGGCGGGTCAAGGGGCAACGGCACAGAGCCTGACCCTGGGTTCCCGCTTGCGCGGGAACGACGAGAACCATTGATTCAATCCGACCCCGATAACGCTCTGGATAAGCGTTGTGCGCCGCTCGTCCTTCGACAAGCTCAGGACGAGGCGGTTCTCCTCACCCCGCTTTGGGTAAGGCTCACCCTTCGTCCTTCGACAAGCTCAGGACAAGGGCTCAGGGCTCGCCAACCCAAAGCAAACCCTTGACGCCGCCGAACATGCCCCCGGCATGTTCGGGCCAAGCGTCCGGGGAACGCTTGGCAGGCGTCAAGCCCCGAGATCGGGGAGAGGGAAGGGTAAGGGACTACTCCAAGCCTGTCGAAGGATCAGGTCGATGGAAGCGCGGCTGAAAAAAAAGCGGCCCGGCTGTGTGCCGGGCCGCTGATGGTGGTTCCGTCGAGGACGCGGTTTACGCCGCGTCCTCATTCTTCACATCGCGGGGCCTAACCCGATGACGATGACGGCGCGCCGGTTACGCGGCTCACGCACGCCGTCAGGCGTCGGCACGGCGGGGCTGGCTTCGCCGTAAGCATGCTCGACGATGCGGTTCGCCGGGATGCCGTCGGCGACGACGACCGCACGCACCGAATCGGCACGCCGCTTCGACAGGCCGAGGTTGTACTGGGCCGTGCCCGCGAGGTCGGTATACCCGCTGATCTGGATCTTCGCCATGCCGTTCTGCTTGGCGTAGGCAGCGGCCTGGTCGACGATCTTGCGCCCTTCGGCGGTCAGGTCCGACTTGTCGAACTCGAAGTAGACGGTGAAGCCCGGCGATGCGGATGCAGCAGCTGTATAAGCAACAGCACCCGTGCCGCAAGGAGCTCCCGCCGCCGCGCCGACGGGAACCGCCCATTCGCCGTTCGTCCCGGATCCCCGAACCGGGCAATACACGCCAAGCGCTGCCCGAGCGCCTTCATAGGCATAGACGGCATGGTTCGCGCTGCTGACATCGCCGCTATGGGTGACGCCGACGCCGGTGTTCACGTAGGCGAGGTGCTTCATCGACCTTATGTCATAGGCGTCGAAGCCCTTGCCGCCGAAGGTATAGACGATGCCGAGATTCTCATCGACCCCCAGCTGGTCCTTGCCCGACGACGCGGGAAGCCGCTTGACCTCCTGCAATGTGTCGCCGTTCAGAACCAACAGGCCGCCTTTCTTGGTGGTCGTGGCGACCCACAGCAGATTGGTCTTCTCGTCGAGCCACGAACCCTTGGTGCCGCCCTTGCCGGTCAGCGGAACGCCCGTGTCGACCTCAGCCACAATCGCGCCGGTGTCGGTATTGAGCGTTTCCACGGAGGCCGCATCCGTCTGGTAGAGCTTGTGGCGGGCCGTGGAAAGCCAGCTCACGTCCGGTCCGGGGCCGTCGATGGTGTCCATCCACCAGTGGTTGATGTTCTGCGGGTGGAGATCCCACACGGCCAAGAGATTCGGGGTTGCCCCCGTGGAGTACACCATGACCTTGTTGTTATCGTCGCTGACGACAAAGATCTTGCCGCCGCCGGCAATCAGGCCGTCCGGAGACGTATACGGGGTCTCGACCCGGCTGGTGATCTCCCAGGTGCGCTTGTCGATCGTGACGAGCTCGTTCCTGGTGCCGAAGCCGGTGCCGTTGTTGGCGCCGCTCATGCCTTGGGGAAGGCCCTCGGCCGCATCGACATAGACGTAATTGTCGTCGAAGTAATTGGCGTTGGGATTCGGAATGTCCTTGAAGACGTGCACGATCTTTTGGGTCCGCGAGTCGATGACGGCCATGCCGTCGTCCTTCATCGAAACGTAGACCATCTGGTTCGTCGGATCGTAGGTGACGATGTCGCCGTGGCCGTTCGGCGTCGGCAGATGGATCTCCGCCACCTTCACGTAATGATACTCTTGAGCCAAGGCCGGCCCCGCGAGCAACGCGGCAGACGCCACCAGCGCCCCTGTCAGTCCTTTACGCATTATTCCCTCCATAATTCGTCGTGTTGAGTGTTGTCCTGGTTGCATCGATCCGCTCAGTGCTGGCCGGAATCGGTGTCTTCTTGCTGCCCGAGCAGGAAGCCGAAATCCAGCATCAGGACGACTTGGTCGTGATCGGTGCCGCTGTTGCCGTAGCCGAAGCCGTTATCGATGCTCGCCAGGTGCGTCCAGGCGATCGTCGGACGGAGGAACGCGTTGTGGAACTGGAAAGACGGGCCGGTCTGGAACCCGAACATCTTCGAGCCCTGGCCGAAGGTCCCATAGGTTCCTTGGTTCCCGTTGAACGAGGCGTTTGCTGCACCCGCTATCGCATCCAGGCCGAGGTAGTTGCCGAACACATTACCATTCGGATCCGAGGTGTTGCCGTGCTGATAGGTGAACGAAGGCTGAGCCGCCCAGCCGAACCGGATATTCTGGCCGAACATCTCCTTGAGGCCGAAATCGTAAGCGAAGGTCCACTGCGTCGACCAGCGATAGTAGTCCTGGCTCCTGCCACCAAAGGTGCCACGCTGGGTCGCCGGGATGGCGTCCTGCGGCAGCCATTGCGTCTCGATCTCGGCGTTCATCGACAGACGACGGGTCAGATTGAAAACCGTGCCGGCGCCGATGAGGTTGGAGTTCCACAAGCCGAATCCGCCCACGGCGAAGGGGTTCGTATGCTCAAGTCCCACGCCCGGGCCACCGGTGACCACGGTGTCATTGCCAACCGTGCTCAGACGCGTGTGGCCATAGCCAATGATGAAATCGCTGCCGTCAGGCGTGAGGTTCCACAAGCCCACGAAACCGAGCTCGTTCATGTGGCCGGTCTTGTAACCGTCCGCGAGGCGGACGGTCAGGGTCGAGCCGTAACCCGGCAGGAAGCCCCAGTAGAACGAATTGTCGCCGGGGGTCATGAAGTTGACCTGGACGCCGTCCGCGACCGTGGTCTGCATGTTGTTGAGGTCGGAGAGGAACGGCAGGTCATTGAGGAAGCCGACGCCGATCTCGGTGCCGTCGACCGACGGCAAGCGGCCGCCCTCGATGCTGAACCAGTCGAGCGGCTGGAACGTCGCCCATCCCTTGAACAGGAACGAGGCAGCGCCCGTATTATTCAGTCCGTGGTTTCCATTCGTCGAGTAGAGATTCGGACTCACGTTGGGCGAGGTATAGCCCATGACCGGCGTTTGCGGCGGTTCGCCGACCCAGGCGTGGAATTGCAGGGGAAGGCTGTCGCCGAACATGTTGCCATGGGAATTGATGATGAAAATCGCGTTGGTAAGGTCGATGTCGCCCGTGATGCCGCCGCCCGCACCGACAGGCGCACCGGGAGCCGGGACGGCGTTGTTCCAACCCGACAGGGCCGCTTCGACGCCGCCGTTGACCCGCCATTCGCCCAGCGGGCCCATGTCGTATTTGAGGGGCGTCGGAAGATCCAACGCGAAGCTCGGCGTGCCGAGACCGAACAGACCAACGACGCTCAAGCAAAGAACGGTGAGCGCCTGTACGAGTTTCCTGATCATTTCTCTCTCCCCTGAAGATACAGAACGTTATGACGAAAGGCGGAGCCTGGCCTGGGCTTCGCTTGTGCGATTGACACCCCCGGGCCCTATTCGGCCGGAACCCCGCGGGCAAGGTTTGCGATCCGCCGCGCGCGCAACGGCTTGAGCGCGACGAGCGCCAGCGCGACGACGATGAAATTCATGATCGACGCGCCCGTGGCCGTAGAGAGCAGGCTCAAAGTCGCGGTCGAAACGGCCCGGCCATGCGCGGCGCTCATCGGATGGACGAATAGCGCCCAACCCGGTTGCAGGGCGGCGAACGTCGCGATGCCGATGATGCCGATGATAAGTTGCAGCCAGCGGCTGGGCACCGTGCTACGCGGTAATGGCCGGATCGAAATTTTTCCACTCCCCCTTAAAAGCCAACGCTCGACCAGTAATCCTGATTCTGTTTCGCGCTGGCATCCCACCGAGAGTTGTAGGATCGGCTGGCGAAGCCTCGGCTGGCAAGGCTTCTGCCCATCCTTGTCGACGATTGTCGCGGGCCGTGGCGCAAGTGCAACAGTCCGATGACACGTCCGAAATGTGAGGAATCCGCGGATTCCTGCCAGTCGTGGGCAAATGTTCCGCGTATGTTCCTAGGATTGATCTCATTGCGGAAGTCGTTTCCATTTGGTGAAACGACGGCTGCCGGGCGGCGAATCCGCCGGCTAATTTGGTTTCATGGGCGCGCGGCCTTTCGAGATCATTGCAGCGGCTGGCGGCTGCGGTCGGTCATCAGGAAGGCCGCCCCCGCGGCCAGCGCTCCGGCCGCCATGAGATACCAGGCCGGGGCCAGCGGATTGCCGGTGACCAGGATCAGCGCCGTGGCGATCAGCGGCGCCGTGCCGCCGGCGATGCCGATGCCGATGTTGAACGACACCGAATAGCCGCTGAGCCGGTAGTCGCGGCGAAAGAGCTCCGACAGCATTGCCGGCGCCGTACCCATGACCAGCGCGAGCAGCGCGCCGAATAGGATTTGCGCCGGCCACAGCGCCGCCGCCCCGTCATGGCGGATTAAGGCGAAGGCCGCCCAGGCAACCGCCGTTTCGGCGATGAAGGCGATCATCAGCATGGTCCGGCGGCGCAGCCAGCGGTCGGTCGCCCAGCCGGCGAGCGGCACGACGCACAGCGCCACCGCCTGGGCCGCGGTGTTGGCGCGCAGCGCCGTGCTCTCGGCGATGCCGCCGAACTGGCTGGCGAAAGTCGGCAGGAACACCATGGTCAGGTAATTGACGACGCCATAGCCCGAGGTGAACAGCACGGCGTAGACCATCGCGCGGGGCGACTGCCGCAGCGCCTGCCGCAGCGGCGGCGGTTGGTCCTTCGACGCCGGGATTTTGGGCGTCGGGCCGGAATGGATCAGCCGGCGCCGCACCAGATAGGCGAGCAAGGCGAGAACGCCGCCGAACAGGAACGGCAGGCGCCACGCCCATTCGCGCGCCGGCGTGTCGCCTGCCGTTCCTGTTCGG
>Ga0209483_1002872_pt1 | contig 11677 bp, 7 predicted proteins | sample NGEPerA_FD_184508 | JGI IMG/M metagenome (GOLD analysis project Ga0209483, IMG submission 184508) | Arctic peat soil microbial communities from the Barrow Environmental Observatory site, Barrow, Alaska, USA - NGEE PermafrostL2-A... | ecosystem: Environmental > Terrestrial > Soil > Wetlands > Peat... | reverse complement strand
GGCATCGGAAGCAGGCATCAAGGCTCATGGTCTAACCCCGCGCGCACGAGTCATCGCCGTGGCCGCGGCTGGTATCGCGCCCCGCATCATGGGCTTTGCTCCGTCGCCGGCGACGCGCAAGGTGCTCGCGAAGGCGGGCCTGACGATAGACGACATCGACCTGTTCGAAGTCAACGAGGCATTCGCCGCGGTGCCGGTGATCTCGGGGGGGAATGCGCTGGGCGGACTGACGTTCAGCTTTCGCGAGCCGATGGAGTTCGACGAGCGCACCCGCACGTTTCTCTCGACGCTCGGCGAGCAGTGCGGACTTGCGCTTGCGCGCGCGCGGGCATTCGAGGCAGAGCTGCGTGCGCGCGAGTCGAGCGCGTTTCTGGCGGAGGCGAGCAGGCTGCTGGCGGCATCGCTCGAGTACGAAGCGACGTTGAAGACAGTCGCCGAATTCGCGGTGCCGAGGCTTGGCGACTGGTGCGCGGTGGACATCGTGCGCGATCCGACGCGGCCGAAGTGGCCGCCGGAGCTCGACCGGGTGGCAATCGTGCATCCGGACCCGGACAAGCTCGCGCTCGCCGCGTCGGTCACGGAGCGCTACCCCACTGACTGGTCGGCGGATGCCGGAATGGCGTCGGTGTATCGCGAGGGGAAAGCGACGCTCGTTCCGCTGGTCACGGATGCGATGCTCATCGCCACGGCGCGTGACGAGAAGCATCTGGCGCTGCTGCGCGCGCTGCAATTCTCGGCGGTGATCATCGTGCCGCTGGTTGCGCGCGGGCTTCGGCTTGGCGCGCTGACGTTGTGCATGGCGGAATCGGGGCGCAGCTACGAGGCCGCCGACGTGCAGCTCGCTGAGGATCTGGCGCAGCGGGCCGCGATGGCGGTGGACAATGCGCGACTGTTGCGCGACGCCGAGCATGCGCGGCGGGCGGCGGAGGTGGCGAATCAGGCGAAGATGCGCTTTCTGGCGAACATGAGTCACGAGCTGCGGACGCCACTCAACGCGATTGCGGGGCACGTGCAGATACTGGAGATGGGGCTGCGCGGACCCGTGACGGAGGAGCAGCTCGAGACGCTCACGCGGGTGGGGCGTGCGCAGAGGCACCTGCTTGGATTGATCAACGATGTGCTCGACGTCGCGAAGCTCGAGAGCGGACGAGTGGAGTATCGGATCGCGGAGACTGCGCTCGACGAGATCATCGCGGATGCGATAGCGATGATCGAGGAGCCGTTCCGCCTGAAGGGACAGCAGCTTGTCGCGCCGTCGCTTGCGGTGGATGCTGGTGGAAAGCCGATTCGCGTGTGGGCGGACGAGGACAAGCTGCGGCAGGTGCTGCTGAATCTTCTCTCGAACGCGGGCAAGTTCACGGCGGCTGGTGGCCGCGTGTGCATCGAGATCGACGTGCAGCCGGATCTCCCGCAGGTGGTGCATCTCCGGGTGTCGGACGATGGCGTCGGCATTCCGCCGGACATGCTGGAGGCGATCTTCGATCCGTTCGTGCAGGTGGACTCGAGCTCGACGCGATCGGCGGAGGGGACGGGATTGGGGTTGGCGATCAGCCGGAGTCTCGTCGCGGGATTCGGGGGCGCGCTGTCGGCGAGGAGTATGGAGGGGAGCGGATCGGTGTTTACGGTGTCGCTGCGGCGGGTGATGACGGACGTGGCGGAGGGTTGAGGAAGTTCAATCAGAGCAGTACTTTACGCACTCTTCGGCCAGGTAGCTCAGTTGGTAGAGCAGCGGACTGAAAATCCGCGTGTCGGGGGTTCAATTCCCTCCCTGGCCACTGCGAGCAGAACAGCGAGTTGGCTACAAATCGAACGACCGATTGCACGTGCCGCTGGGGGGACATCTGGCGGGACTCGTGCGGAATCGGTCGTTTTTAGTCACCGCACGAGAGATCTCCTGAGCGTTGATGCAGAGGGATCCTGGTGCTGAAATAAAAAGTTCAGGAGATCTGTGGGACGAGGGCGATGCCACAGATCCGAGACCCGAGCGGTGATCCTGGTGCTGATCGAGACCGCGGTCCTTCGCGTGAAGTCGTATCAGGCGACTTAGCTCACGCGTCACGAGGTCATGAGCTCCGTCTTTCTCTTCGGCTCCTCGCCGAGCCATTCCGGATGTGTCGCAGTCGAGTCGAAGATTGACGATGTCTTGAATGGCTCGAACTCTCCGCGCGCGGCGGCCTGCTTCGTCTTTGCAAGGAGCGCAGCGACTTCATCGGTGCTCATCGGACGGAACGTTCGCGCCGCTTCGATCGCCTGATCGAGAATCGCCATGCTGTCGCAGCCGGTGATCACCACCGAGGTCGGCAGGTTCATCGCGTAGTGAAGACATTCCGTCGGCGTCACGGTTTTCGAGCGCAGGATGATTCCGTTCGCCATGCTCTTCATGCCGAGCACGCCGATGCCTTGTTTCACGAGCTCGGGGACGACGAGCTTCTCGAAGCTGCGATAGTGCGCATCCATCACATTGAGCGGCATCTGCGCGGCATCGAAGGTGAAGCCTCGATCGCGTGCGACCTCGAGCATGTAGAGATGCACGTGCGGATCCTTGTGTCCGGTGAAGCCGATGAACCGGAGCTTGCCTGCCTTCTTCGCATCGAGCAGCGCCAAGTGGGCGCCTTCTTCATCGAAGATCCGATCGGGATCCTCGAAGCGGAGTACTTCGTGATGCTGAACGAGATCGATGTGATCGGTCTGCAGTCGCCGAAGTGACTCGTCGAGTTGCTTTGTAGCCTCGCGTCGCGAGCGGCCATCAATCTTCGTCATCAGGAAGACCCTGTCGCGATATCCGTCGCGCAGCGCCTTGCCCATGCGGATCTCGCTCGCGCCCTCGTTGTAGTCCCACGAGTTGTCCATGAACGTGATGCCGCGGTCGATCGCGCTGCGCGCGATGCGAATGCTCAGCGGTTCATCGACGTGCTTGAGTGCGAGGTGCCAACCGCCGAGTCCGATCGCGGAGAGTTTTTCGCCTGTGCGACCCAGCTCGCGGCGGGGGAGTCCTGCGGCGGCCGTATTAGAAGCAGGCGGATTGGGCATTCGGAGCATCTCCCTGAGCGTTGGTGGCTGTGCAGCGCCTTCGCTCGTTCGCTGGACGGCCGAGCGCCGGCGAGCGTCGCAAAAGCTGCACCTCGACGCGCGGTGGGCGAAGCTGCGTGATCGCTCACCGACGAGCGCACCGTTCACGGCGAGGCCGAGGCGGTAGGACAGCGACCGCCGGGACTGCTTGTGCTGGAAGCTCCGAAGCTGATCGCCAGGTGACAGGCCGGCTTCCGACGCGCGCATGATCTGACGCTTGCCAGCGAGCCCAGCGAAGGTCGTTGTGATAAATTCGCGGCGGTGTAGGGTTCAATACGCCACTCAGTGTTGCATCGTAGGGAGCGATACGCGCGTTTCGCCACATTGACAGGAGGCGGCGTGGAGTCAATAGTCGACGAGTCAGCCTTTGTCTTCAGGGGTCGTGGTACGTCATCCACGCTTCGAGTCTCCCGAGGGATTGCACCGAGTCGGCGATCGGCTAGTGCTCACGCTACGCGGAGCATCGAACTGGCACGCACGGTAATCAGAACGCGAGTGCCGCTCTTCGAGAACGGGTGTCAGTCGTCGCGGAGTCCGACGCATCATGTCTGAGAGCAACGACATGTTGGTTGGCCACGGCGCCGCCGACTCGGCGCTCTTCAGCCACGTTTTCGAAACGCACCGAGTCGCACTGCGGCGATACGCCGAGCGATTCGTGAAGTCACGCGACACCGCGGAAGACCTGGTGCAGGACGTGTTCTCGCGTCTCTGGGTGCGCTGGAAGGGAATAGACGTCGGAGCCAATGTGCGCGCCTACTTGTACCAGGCAACGCGCACGCATGCGCTCAACCACCTGGAGCGCCGCCGCATCGAGCAGCGCGGACTGCTTCGCTATGTTGGCCCCGTGTCCACGGATGTCGGGCCAGCCCTTCCGCCCGAAGGTGAAACGCGCGTCCACTCCGACGACATCACGCGCGCGGTCGAGCACGTGCTGCGCCTCATGCCGCCGAGGCAACGCGAGGTCGCGAGCCTTCGCCTGCGGGATCAGCTCACGACGCGAGAAATCGCGGTCAAGCTTGGCATCTCCCCTCGCACGGTCGAGGTGCACATCGCGCGGGCAACACGATTGCTCCGCGACCGCCTGCCCACATTGCTCGGTCAGCGCCGGCCCACAATCAGCTAGCCGCAACGCCGCAGCACGACGCACAGAACGGCGGTGATGCGAGCGAATGCGATGCTGGGAGGAGAATCGATGGTGCGTCACACGCGCCATCACTGACTACTTGCGTTCGTGTACGTAGTCCCAGGTCGTTCTCTTGTTCAACGACGTATGACGAGTCGCCATGATTTGACGACCGTTTCCCATCCAACCCCTGACTGTCATGCTCGACATCGACTGGGAATTGATGTTCCGCTACTGCGGCAATGAGTGTACACCCGAGGAACGAGAGCTATTCGAGCGATGGCTCGCGGCGAACCCGCGGCATCGTGAGTTCTTCGACGCCGTGGTGCTCGGCGCAGGGCGCGCGGTGGATGCGCCACCCCCCATGCCGCCGACGACACCGACGCTTCGAGTACCACTCAACGCAATGTCGCGACGTCGCTCTGCGTCGCGAACGATTCCGTGGCGCGCGTGGCTAGTCGTGGCGGTAATCGCCACCGCCATCGTGTTGGCGAAGCGCACAGGCCTCTTCGATCGAATCCCGATCGGCCGTCACGACGCGGTCGCCGAGCGGACCATCACGACCCATCCGGGCGAGCGCGCGCAGATCAATCTGGTGGACGGTTCGCGGATCATGCTGGCATCGGAGAGCACGGTGCGCTATCCGGTCGACCTGTCGGGTCCGCGCCGCGAGGTAACGCTAAGCGGCGAGGCAATGTTCGCTGTTGCGCATGACGCCGCGCGGCCGTTCGTCGTGCGCGCCAACGGCGCGATGGTGCAAGACGTCGGCACGACGTTCGACGTTCGCTCGTACCCGGGCGACGCGCGAGTCCGCGTCGTCGTCGTAGAGGGAAGCGTCGACCTGGGTGGCGCTGAACCGACGGGTCCGACACAGCGACTGCGGCGTGGTGAGCTCGGACGACGCGACACGCACGGCGCGATCGAGGTCCGCGTCGTCGACCCTTCACGCTATATCGCCTGGACGGATGGGCGACTGCTGTTCGACGAAACCCCGATGCGCGACGTGGCGGCGCAACTCGGCCGGTGGTTTGGCACGCCGGTCGTCATCGCCGACTCGGCGCTGTCCTCACGCGACTTCACCGGTTCGTTCAATGGCGAGGCGCTGCCCAATGTGCTCGCCGTGATCGCTGCCGCCGTACATGCGCGGGTGGAATGGCGCGCCGATACCGCCCGGTTGTCTTCACTTCCCGAATCCAAATGATCTCGCGCCGTGCGCGACCGAGCGCGCGGCTCACCGTGGAGGATGACAGAATGCAGTTCGCTGGAGTGAGAAAGAGAGTGGTGATATTGGTGGCGCTGCTGTTGGTCCTTAGCGTCACGGCGCGCGCGCAGAACGTACGCCGCTCGGAGCTGGGCAGTGGAAGCACGTCCGCTGCGCAGGAGAGCAATCCAGCAACGTCTGCGCTCACACAGGCGCGGACGCCGTCTTCGATGCTCGTCACTCTGGAGGTGAAAGCAACCCACCTTCGCCGCGTGCTGAGCGAGATCGCGCGCCAGAGCGGGGTCCATCTGTACTACAGCAGATATGCCGTACCCCTTGATCGCCTGGTGTCTCTCAGTGTGCAAGGAGCGACCGCCACTGAGGCGCTCGAGAAGGCGTTGGACGGGACAGGCGTCGGCATCCACGTGTGGGCGCCCGGCCAGATAGTTCTCGAGCGCATCGAAACTCTTTCGCACGCGAGCCGCCTGCGCCGGCTCGTGGGTTTGCAGGGGCACGTCGTGGATGCAAAGACGGGGGCTGTCATCGCCGGCGCTCAGGTCACTATCGACGGTACATCTCTCGGTGCCGCCACTGATAATGACGGGGCGTACAAGATCGCGTCGGCGCCGATCGGCGAGCACGTCGTCACTGCGCGCCGCATCGGCTACTCGCCGCAGTCGCTGCACGTGACCATCGCTGCGGACACGACCGCGACGCTGGATTTCGCGCTGCAGCTTTCGGTCAACGTGTTCGACCAGGTGGTCGTCACGGGCACGGTCGCGCCCACCCAGCTACGCGCTGTCCCAACGCCGATCACCGTCGTGACGGCCAACGACATTGCGCGGCTCGGGATCACCGACTTCACGCAAATCTTCCGTGGCTCGGTTCCGGGCGCGGTCGCGGTCGACGCCGGGACGCACGATGGATACCCTGGCCTGTCGTTTCGTGGTGGTCTCGACTTCAGTCAGGGCTATTCGGATGAACCGGCCAAGGTCTACGTGGACGGCGTGGAGATGTCCTACAACAACGCGCTGTCGCAGATCGACCCCAACACGATCGATCACGTCGAGATCACGCGCGGCCCGCAGGCGTCCACGCTCTATGGCGCGGGGGCGATGGCTGGAGTGATACAAGTCTTCACCAAGAAAGGCTCAGCCGGGCTTGCCCATCCGGAGATTACTGCGCAGGCAGCAGGGGGCGGACTCCAGAGCCAGTGGAGTGGAACCACCGCGCATCAAGACCACTCGTTGGGAATTGATGGTGGCGATGGTGCGCTCTCGTACGCGGCGCACGTTTCGTACACTAGCACGGGCGAGTGGGTGCCCGAATACAAGTCCCAGCGTGCGGTGTATTCGGGGAGCGTGAGCTCGACGGTGGGTGTACTGCACGTGGAGCTGAGTGGACAGTACTCGCATCGCGTATACGACCTTGCGCCGCTCGACCCGCCGTTCGTGAACCAGATTCGCGATGGCCACTGGCATACGGGAGCCGACGCCTTCTTCGCGACACCCTTCTACCCTGACGACTCACGTACCGACGGCACGTACGGATTGAATCTCACGTATCAACCGGCCTCGTGGTGGACGAACCGGCTGGTGCTGGGCTACGACGGCTTCGATGAACCGAGCGGGCAGACGCAGCCTCGCCTGACATCGCCGAGCGACACCATGCGGACCTACAGCGACTACCAGAGCTCGCGCGCCTCGGTGGGTTACAACAGCAGCGTAGAGACGAAGCTCGGACCGACGCTCGCCTCGACACTTACGGTCGGTATCGATCACTGGCAGACGCACGAGACCGCGCAGTCTGCGAGCGAGCATGCCGACGGGACGTTTGCACCGGGCGCATCCTTCACCAAGTACCGCTACGCGAACACCGGCCTCTTCGCGCAGGAGCAACTCGGAATTGCGAATGCGCTGTTCGTCACCGTCGGCGTGCGCGGCGATCGCAACGACAACTTCGGCGGAGGTTACGGGACTGCCGTGGCGCCGCGCGTGGGCGTGTCCTACGCCAGCAGCGCGGCGAATCAGGTGAGTTACAAATTGCGAGCGTCGTACGGTACAGCCATTCGGGCGCCGCTGCCGATCCAGAAGAACGCCAGCACCTTGAACCTGCCGTTCAGTGAACAGCTCGCGAATCCGAATCTTGGACCGGAACGACAGAGCGGATACGATGCTGGCGTGGAGCTGTATTTCGGAAAACGAGCGTCGGTTCAGGCCACCTACTACAACCAGCGCGTCGATGATCTCATCTCCACCGTGAATGTGAGTGCGCCCGGCGACACGCTCACGATCTTCCGCAACGCGAACGTCGGCCAAATCAAGAACACCGGCTGGGAGTTTCAGGGGGCGACCTCGTTCGGCCGCCTCTCCGTGACCGGCACGTATTCGATTTTCAACAGCGTCGTGCAGAAGCTCGATCCTGGCCTGCTCGGCGACAACTCGGGTCAATATCATGTTGGCGATCGTCTGCTGCTCATCCCGCGGTCGTCGGGAGGGCTCACGGCGGCGCTCGCCGCTGGCCGCACGCAGATGAGCGCGGGGCTGACATACATTGGATCGTTTCGGAACTATGATGAAATCGCGTACTTCACCTCTGTATTCGGCGGCGGGTCGGGCGGTCCGGCGCGGGCGTTCATCATCGACTATCCGTCGAATGTGAAGCTGAACGCGCAGGTTGCGCGCGACATCACCCGATCCGTGAACGTCTTCCTTCGTGTGGACAATCTCACCAACTCATATCGGTCCGAAGTCAGCAACATCAGCGCTGTCTACGGTCGTCTCACCGTACTCGGCGTGAAAGCGCGATGGTAAGCATGCATCCGCGCGCGTTCTGCCTCTTCGTTGCCTCGCTACTATGGTGTCTCGTCGCTGCTCGTGGATCGGCACAATCGAACGCAGGCGGCCCATTCACGGTCGATGCGCTCCTTCGGCTCGAGGGGATTGGGGCCGTCGCGCCGTCGCCGAACGGAAAGTACGTGGCCATCGTCGTGCATCGCGCGCGAGGGGAGCACGAGCGATACCCGATGCCGTGGCTGCAGGACAATGCCCGCGGAGACATCTGGATCGCGCGCACCAACGGTGGGTCCGCGCTTCGAATCACGGACGGCTCGCGCGATGGAGCCGGGTACTGGGAGCCGGTATGGTCGCCGGATGGTACGAGCCTCGCGATGCTCTCCACGGAGGGCGGTGACTCCGTGCGCGCGTACGTGTGGGCGATCGGAGACAGTGCTCCGCGCGCGGTGAGCGAACGTGCAGTCGACATCTGGGTTCTGCACAACGATGATCCAGCTCCGTTTCACCCGCTCACGTGGAGCGATGATTCGACGCTCATCGTGCCGTTGCTTCCACCTGGCGCCGACCCGCGTTTCGATCCCATCGGTGAGATGGAGCAGCGGGCGGAGCGTGGGTGGGCGATCGTGCGATCGGGAGGTGCAGTCGCCACTGCGAGCGTGCTCGAGAGCTACCCTGACTCCGTGCCCGCGTATCTGTCCACGGAAGACTTCGTCGCGATCAACGTGCGAGCGCGGACGAGCACGACGCTGGCCACCGTGCCTCGTGATCCGACGACATCGGGGCAACGTGGCGTTGCCCTGTCACCCACGGGTCGCAGTCTTGCCGTGATCACCGATCAACTCGAGCCACCCGTCGCGGCGCGAGGCCTTACACGGGCCATGCTTCGATATCGTGTCGGACTCGTCGATGTTGCGCGGGAGGCGGGGGTACGCTGGATCGGCGAGTTCAGCGGCGACGACGATGCGGGATGGTCCCACGCGCCTCTGGTCCGCTGGTCGCCGGATGGACATACGCTGACGATCGTGGGCCGGCGAGCCGGCGCCCCTGCTGACTCACCATGCGCATTCACCATTGATGTGGATGCGCGCGACGCAGGCGCGGAGCGCGCCTTCCCGAGCGCATTGGATCTGAGATCCACATCATCATCCGCGCAACGATCGTGGCAATGTCTCGACGCGACATGGAGCACGGACAGTACGCCGATCATTCGCGCGCGAGACGCCGACGGTCGCGAGGGATGGTGGGTTGCAACTACCGGAAAGCAGTCGCGCAACATCACGGCAAGCCTTGCCGCCGTACCGCAGCTGCTCGTAGCTCCTTCCCGTGGCTCCGTCGCGTACGCCGTTAGCGAGCAGGAAATCTGGTCGGTCGATCTCCGGAGTGGGCGCACGAGGGCGCTCTTGCCACATCGACCGTACAACAACCCAGCGCATAGCGTTTGGGCGCTGCCGTCGGCCGGATCACCGCACGCGCCTGATTTCGTCGTCTCGTATCGGACGGGGACGGGCGACACGTTGTACGTCGCGAGAGTCGCCGGAGATTCGCTGCGAGTCGAGCGCGTTGGCGCGCTTCGCGCGGGGTGGAGCGTTGTCGGGTATCTCCACGGATCGCAGGCCGCGATCGTCGAGCAACGCAATCGCGCAATCGCAATCGTGAGCCCATCTGGCGAGCGCGAGCTGCTGAGCGTGAACGCGTGGGCATCGCAGTTGGCGCAGCCCGAGAAGATGTTGGTTCGCTATCGGAGCGAGCGCGGCGACTCACTCGATGCCGTCGTCGTCCTGCCGACCCCCTATTCACCCGGACGACGATATCCCGTCGTTACATGGGTTTACGCGGGAGAGGTGTATTCGGACACCGCGGGCACGCCTGCCAACCCTCTCTTCGCATTTTCGACCAACCTCGCGCTGCTCGCTGCGCGTGGCTACGTCGTGCTCTTTCCATCGATGCCCCTCACGGAAGGGCGATCGAGCGGAAGTGATTTGTTACCTCAGTTGAAGAACGGAACTCTGAGATCCGGCGGAAGTGACGTGCTCCCGCAGCTCACGAACGGAGTGCTGCCGGCCGTCGACCGCCTCGTGTCGCTCGGGATTGCGGATCCCGACCGCGTGGCCGTCATGGGACAGAGCTTTGGAGGGTATTCGACGCTTGGCCTCGTGACCCAGACCAGGCGCTTCCGAACGGCGATCGCGCTCGCCGTCCAGAGCGACAAACTCAGTCAGTACGGCACGCTGCGTCCCTGGGACAGATACAGCGATGACGCACAGGTTGCGCTCGCCAATCCGAAGATGGCAGAGGCCGGGCAGGATCGGCTCGGCGCCTCGCCGTGGACTAACCTCTGGCGCTACCTCGTGAACAGCCCCGTGCTCTACGCCGATCGCGTGGAGACGCCCGTCATGATCATGCAGGGCGATCTCGATCCGGAGGGCCCCGAACAGGCCGAGGAGTTCTTCGTGGCTCTCTATCGCCTGGGCAAACGCGCTGAGCTCGTGCGCTATGTCGGCGAAGAGCACGTCATCCAGTCTCCCGGCAACGTACGCGACATGTGGGCGCGCATTGATGAATGGTTGTCGCAAACAATGCCACCTGCGACCGCGGAGATGCCTCGTTCGTCACGAGATGCCGATCGCATGCAATGAGCACTTCACATGAACACAACGGAATCGCGCGACTCGCGCGTGAACGCGCCGAGCGCCGGAGCAGGCGCCGGCCACGTACGGACGGCGACTGCCTCGGCACACGGCGACGATGCGCGCCTGGTCGGTGGGGACTAGCGCTTCAATCTGTCACACACCGAAACCTACGCTGCCCATCACATTTTTCGGACTGGTATCGATTTCGACGTCCTTGAACAGATGCGCACGCGTGTTCTCCACCACATCTCCACTGTAGCGAATCGTCGGAGCCTCATAGGGCTGCTTGGTCGTGTTCATACCTGCCTCCATTGGGAATAGCCATCTGTTGATCGAACGTGATCGTACTCTCGCGACCTTTTCGTTCTGAATCGACCCACCGACCAGACCGCACCTGCAACCAGCATTCGAGGGCGAGGGTGCGCACGATGGATGCGCGCTGATCGTCTGCACCGTTCGCCCCGCCTTCAATAGCCCGCACCAGCGCTGCACGATTGATAAGCTCCATATCCACGAGAACGGAACGCTCGAGCAGCGCTTGCATCCAGCCGGTGTTGCGCGCGAGCATGCGCGCGAGCGAGCCATCGATGGAGCCTTTCCCCGGCCGCGTGCGCACCGTCTCGGGAAGCACACCGCGCATTGCTTCGCGGAGAATCCACTTCCGCGCCATCGGCTGCGCGCACAGCTGAGCGGGAAGGCCGACCGCGAACTCGACCAGAGGGCGATGCAGAAAGGGATGCCGCTCCTCGACTACGTCCTGCATCACCGCGTGCAGCGCGAGAACGTCGGGCATCCCGTCGAGAGCGCGCAAGACGTCGGTGACGTATTTGCTGCCAGCCTTGCCGCGGTATGCCTGCTG
>Ga0209483_1002869_pt1 | contig 11686 bp, 7 predicted proteins | sample NGEPerA_FD_184508 | JGI IMG/M metagenome (GOLD analysis project Ga0209483, IMG submission 184508) | Arctic peat soil microbial communities from the Barrow Environmental Observatory site, Barrow, Alaska, USA - NGEE PermafrostL2-A... | ecosystem: Environmental > Terrestrial > Soil > Wetlands > Peat... | reverse complement strand
CATGCCATTGTGCGTGGGCCTGGCCGGCACGGCGATGTTCGACATCTATCTGTTTTCCGACGCGCTGCTCTTCAACCGGCTGGACCTCGATATCTGGAGCGCACGCGGATTCGTGTATGCGATGGCGTTGCCGCTCATCGCCGTTTCGGTGTCGCGTCATCGGGGCAGCGCGATGCGTGTCGTAGTGTCGCGCCAGATGATGTTCCGTTCGATGGCGCTCGTTGCGTCCGGCGTCTACCTGCTGTTCATGGCAGCGGCCGGCTACTACGTCCGTTATTTCGGCGGTGAATGGGGACGCGCGCTGCAGGCGGCGCTGCTGGTGGCCGGTGCGCTGCTGCTGCTGCTGATCCTGTTCTCCGGTACCACGCGCGCGAAGGTGCGGGTGCTGATCAGCAAGCACTTCTTCAAGTACCGCTACGACTACCGCGAGGAGTGGCTCAACTTCACCAAGGCATTGTCGTCCAGCGACGATCAACTGCCGGTGGGACAGCAAGTGATCCGCGGGCTCGCCAACCTGGTCGAGAGCCCTGCCGGCAGCCTGTGGCTGCGCGACCTGACGGGGCGATCGTTCGCGCCGGGCGCGTGCTGGAACATGCCGGCGAGTACCGCGGTGGAGGACGTCGGCGGCGATTTCGCGGGTTTCCTCGCCGACAGCGGCTGGGTAGTGAATCTGGAGGAGTACCGGTTCTCGCCCGACCGGTATGGCGGGTTGCGGTTGCCGGCGTGGCTGTCGCAACTCGCCAATGCATGGCTGATCGTGCCGTTGTCCACGGGGACCGACCTGATCGGCTACGTGGTGCTGGTAACCGCGCGCACGCCGATCGACGTCAACTGGGAAGTCAACGACCTCCTCAAAACCGCAGGCCGGCAGGCGGCGAGCTTCCTCCGGCAGATGCAGGCAACCGAAGCATTGCTCGAAGCGCGCAAGTTCGACGCCTTCAACCGGATGTCCGCGTTCGTCGTGCACGACCTCAAGAACGTCGTCGCGCAGTTGTCGCTGATGGTTCGCAACGCCGAACGCCACCGCGACAATCCGGAGTTCCAGCGCGACATGCTGATGACCGTCGAGCATTCGGTGGACCGCATGAAGCAAATGATGATGCAGTTACGCGAAGGAACCGCTCCCATCGAGGCGGGACACCGCGTGGAGCTTGCCGGCGTGATACGGCGCATCGAGCGCGCCAAGTCGGAGCAGCAGCCGGCGATCGAGGTGGAGATCGTCGAGCCCATCGCCGCGCAAGGACACGAGGATCGCCTGGAACGCGTGATCGCGCACCTGGTGCAGAATGCGCTCGACGCGACCGGCGGCGATGGCCGGGTGTGGGTCAAGCTCGCGCGTGAGGACGACCGCGCAGTGATCGAAATCGGTGACACCGGGCATGGCATGACGCCGGATTTTGTCCGCGACCGGCTGTTCAAGCCGTTCCAGACCACCAAGCCGACAGGGATGGGCATCGGCGCATACGAAAGCTACCAGTACGTGCACGAACTCGGTGGACGCGTGCTGGTGGAGACCTCGCCGGGGACGGGTACCTGCATGCGGGTGTTGCTGCCGCTGTTCGAGACCGGCGCCCGTTCGGCGCCGAGCCCGCAGCGAGACGTCGCATGAACGAAAAAAACCGTCCATTGCTCATCGTCGAGGACGACCCGGCGTTGCAGAAGCAGATGCGCTGGGCGTTCGATCAATTCGAGACGCTGGTCGCCACCGATCGCGCGACGGCCATGGCACACGTGCGGCGACAGGCGCCTCCCGTGGTCACGATGGATCTCGGGCTGCCACCCGACCCCGATGCGGTTTCCGAGGGATTCCTGTTGCTGGACGAGATCATGGCGGCGGCACCCGACACCAAGGTGGTCGTGCTGACCGGGCAGCATGATCGCGGCAACGCGCTGCGCGCGATCGGCGCCGGCGCGTACGACTTCTTCGCCAAGCCGTTCGAGCCCGACCTGCTGCGGCTGACGATCGATCGTGCATTCCGCCTGCATGAACTGCAGCTCGAGAACCGGCGGCTGCAAAGCGTGCGCCGGCCCGATGCATTCGCGGGATTGATCACGGGCGACCCGGAAATGCTGCGGATCTGCCGCACCGTCGAAAAAGTGGCGAGCGCGAATGCGACGGTGCTGTTGCTCGGCGAAAGCGGCACGGGCAAGGAATTGCTCGCGCGCGCGTTGCACGACATGTCGCCGCGCCGCGGCGAACGGTTCGTCGCCATCAATTGCGCGGCGATCCCCGAAAACCTGCTGGAAAGCGAGCTCTTCGGCTACGAAAAAGGCGCGTTCACCGGCGCCGCCAAGCAGACGCTTGGCAGGATCGAGACCGCGAACAACGGCACGCTGATGCTCGACGAAATCGGTGATCTGCCGATGGCGCTGCAAGCCAAGCTGCTGCGATTCCTGCAGGAACGGGTGATCGAGCGGGTGGGCGGGCGCAGCGAGATTGCCGTCGATGTGCGGATCGTCTGCGCCACGCACCAGGACCTGAAGGCGCTGATCGCCGAAGGCCGCTTTCGCGAGGATCTATATTATCGGCTGGCCGAAATCGTGGTCAGCATTCCGCCGATTCGCGCGCGCAATGGCGACGCCGCGCTGCTCGCGCATGCGTTCGTCCAGCAATTCGCCGCGGAGCAGCGGCGCGGCTCGATGACGCTGCGTCCCGAAGGATTGGCGGCCATCGAAGCGCATCAGTGGCCGGGCAACGTACGCGAACTGGAGAATTGCATTCGTCGCGCCGTCATCATGGCCGACACCAACCAGATCAGCGCCGCCGACCTGGGACTGCAGGTCGTCGAGGGCAACGACCTCGCGCCGCTCAACCTCCGACAGGTGCGCGACGACGCCGAGCGCGCGGCCGTGGTCAAGGTTCTCGGTCGCGTCAATGGCAACATCGTCAAGGCCGCGGATATCCTCGGCGTCAGTCGTCCGACGCTCTATGACCTCATGCACCGGTTCGGATTGAAATAGCAATGGTCGCCATCCGACAAGCACGGATTTCGCGAATAGGGGACAAGTCGGTTTCATCGGCACAACCGGCTTCATCGTTTCGAGACAAAGGATGTTCATGAACGCACGCTCAACTCTGGTCTATGTCATCGTCGTCGCAAGTCTGTGCGGCTTGCTCGCCGCCTGCGGCGGCGACAGTCCCGACGCACTGCTCGCCTCGGCCAAGGAATACCTGGCCAAGAACGACCCCAAGGCAGCCGTCATCCAGCTCAAGAACGCGCTTGAAAAGAAGCCCGATGTCGCCGAAGCGCGCTTCCTGCTCGGGCGAACACTGCTTGAAACGGGCGACGTCGCCTCGGCGGAGAAGGAATTGAGGCGCGCACGCGATCTCAAGTATCCGGCGGCACAAGTCGATCCGCAGTTGGCGCTCGCGTGGGTCAGGATGGGCGAGTACCAGAAAGTCGTGGACGAATTCTCGCAAGCGCAGGGCGCGACGCCGACAGGTACCGCCGAACTCAGGACTGCGGTTGGCCAGGCGCAGCTCGCACTGCGTAAACCCGATCTCGCCAAGGTGGCGTTTGCCGAAGCGCAGCGTGCGGATCCAGGTTACACGCCGGCGATGATCGGCGAGGCTCGGCTGAAAGCGCGGGACGGCGATCTTGCCGGCGCGCTGGCGCTGGCGGAGAAAGCCCTCGCCGCGTCACCGGACTCGGTAGAGGCGTGGCAGTTCAAGGGGGATGTGTTGCTGGCACAGAACCAGGTGGCAAACGCGGTCGCTGCCTATCGAAAAGTCATAGCGCTCAAACCCGATCACCTGCCCGCCCATTGGGCGCTGGTCACGGTCTTGGTGCGCGAGGGCGATTCGGCGGGTGCGGACCAGGCGCTCGCCGCGTTGAAGAAGATCGCGCCGAAGCATCCGCAGACCTATTACGTCGAGGCATTGCTGCGCGCCCAGGAAAAGAACTACCCGGCCGCGCGCGATGCGATCCAGCAACAGCTCGCGCTGATCCCGGATAACCCGGCCGGGACGCTCCTCGCCGCGGCCATCGACTACGAACTGGGCGCGTACGATCGCGCGGAGGCTGCGTTGGTTCGCGTGCTGCAACTTGAGCCTGCGAACCAATACGCGCGACGCCTGCTAGTCGGGACGTATACTAGGCTGCGGCAGCCCGCGAAGGCGCTCGACGCGCTGAAGCCGATGCTGGGCCGGATCGACAACGATGCCGTCATGCAGAACGTGGCCGGCGAAGTCTTCCTGTTGAATGGTGACCCCTCCGAAGCCGCCGGTTACTTCGAACAGGCAGCGGCGCTCGACCCGACCGGTGCACGCCCGAAGACCGGTCTGGCGCTGACCCGTCTCGCGCAAGGCGATACGGTGCGCGGCGTCAAGGACTTGGAATCGGCCGCCGCGGTGGATGCCGGAACGCGCTCGGACCTGATGTTGATCTCGGTGGCGATGCGGCGCCAGCATTGGGACGAAGCGCTGACCGCCATCGATGCGCTGGAAAAAAAGGAGCCCGACAAGCCGCTGGCATCGAACCTGCGCGGTCTCGCGCTGCTCGGCAAGCTGGATACGGCAGGCGCGCGCAAGAATTTCGAGCACGCGCTGGCGCTCGATCCGAATTTCTTTCCGGCCACCGCCAACCTTGCACGACTCGACCTGATCGAGAAGAGTCCGGCCGCGGCGCAAAAGCGATTCGAGGATGTGCTCGCCAAGAATCCCAAGAGCAGCCAAGCGCTGCTTGCGCTTGCGGAATTGCGCGAGCGCGCCATGGCCCCTGCGGATGAAGTCGTGGGCCTGCTCAAAAAGGCCGTGGCCGCAAGTCCCACCGACGCCACGCCGCGCCTTGCGCTGATGCAGTACTACGTCCGCGCCAAGGATCCGAAGAAAGCGGTGCTGGCGGGACAGGACGCGCTGAATGTCATTCCCGGACGACCGGAATTGCTGGACGCGTTGGGACAGGCGCAGCAGGCGGCGGGCGATGGCAGCTCGGCGATGACCACGTATGACCGTTTCGCCGAAGTGGCGCCGGATTCGCCGATTCCTTATGTGCGTATGGCCGCACTTCAGGCAGCCGGCAAGAATTACGACACGGCGGCGCAGAGTTTGAAGAGCGCGCTGGCGATCAAGCCCGATCTCCTAGAGGCGCAAAAAGGATTGGTGCTGCTCGACCTTGGCACGGATCGAGTGTCCGAAGCGCTCGCCGTTGCCAAGGACATACAGAAACAGCGGCCGAAGGAAGCGGTAGGCTACATCGTCGAAGGCGATATTTACGCCAGCAAGCGCGACTGGGCAAAGGCGATGGCGGCCTATCGCAGCGGAATGACCACCGCCGGTAATTCCGAGGCGGCGGTCAAGGCGCATGCGGTACTCGTCGCATCCGGTCAAAACGACGAGGCGCAAAAGATGGCGGCATCATGGCTGCGGGACCATCCTGCGGATGACGCTTTCAAATTCTCCCTCGCCGAGCTTGCCGGACAACACAAGGATTACGCGGACGCGATGAAGTACTACGGACAGGTGCTCGCGAAGCAGCCCAACAATGCGGTGTTGCTCAACAATTTCGCCTGGGTTGCCGGTCAGGCGAAGGATCCGCGGGCGCTGGAGTATGCCGAGAAGGCGAACAAGATTGCGCCGAACCAGGCCAACATCATGGATACGCTCGGCACATTGCTTGTGGAAAAAGGCGACGCAGAGCGCGGCCTGGCGATGCTGCGCAAGGCCGTCGAGCTTTCTCCGCAGCCAGCCATTCGCCTCAATCTGGCGCGCGCGCTGGTGAAGATGGGACACAACGACGCAGCGAAAAAAGAACTCGATACGCTGGCGAGCCTCGGCGACAAGTTTCGCGACCAGGATGAAGTGACGAGACTGCGGAAGGGACTCTGAATGGCAGCATCTGGTTCGACCCGGCATCGTCCGGATGAGGCGCAGCGCTTCGCCGGCGACGCGAGCTTGGGCAATCCGCCCGGGCCCGCACTGGCGGCGGCGACCGTCGCGGTCGTCGGCCTGGGCTACGTGGGATTGCCGCTTGCCGTGGAGTTCGGCAAGCGCTACCGCACGATCGGATTCGACTTGTCGAAGGAAAAGGTCGCGAGCTACCGGCAGTTCGTCGACCCGACCGGCGAGGTGAGCCGCGACAGCCTCGTCGCCGCCGCGCAACTGACGTTCGGCAACGACCCGGCGGCATTGAGCGACGCCGATTTCATCGTGGTCGCCGTGCCCACCCCGGTCGACGTTGCGCACCAGCCCGACTTCCGGCCGCTGGTCGGCGCATCCGAATCGGTCGGCAAGCATCTGAAGCGCGGCGCGATCGTGATTTTCGAATCCACCGTCTATCCTGGAGCCACCGAGGAAATCTGTGTTCCCATCATCGAAAAGCATTCGGGAATGCAGTGGAAGCGCGACTTCTTCGTCGGGTATTCGCCCGAGCGCATCAATCCCGGCGACAAGGAACGCACGCTGACCAAGATCACCAAGGTGGTGTCCGGCGATTCCCCGGAAACGCTCGAACGCGTCGCTGCGTTGTATGCGAGCGTGGTGACAGCCGGCGTGCACAAGGCGTCGTCGATCAAGGTCGCCGAGGCAGCGAAAGTCATCGAAAATACCCAGCGCGATCTCAACATCGCGTTGATGAACGAGCTCGCGATCATCTTCGATCGCCTCGGCATCGACACGATGGAAGTGCTCGCCGCCGCCGGTACCAAGTGGAATTTCCTGCCATTTCGCCCGGGGCTGGTCGGCGGCCATTGCATCGGCGTCGATCCGTACTACCTGACGCACAAGGCGGAAATGGTCGGCTACCACCCGGAAGTGATACTGGCCGGTCGCCGCATCAACGACGGCATGGGCAAGTTCATTGCCGAGCAGACGGTCAAGCACATGGTGCGCAACGGCTGGCAGATCTCCGATGCGCCGGTGATCGTGCTCGGGCTCACGTTCAAGGAAGACTGTCCCGACCTGCGCAATTCGCGCGTGATCGACGTCATCCGCGAACTCGAATCCTACGGCGCGACGATCCACGTATACGACCCGGTCGCCAATGCCGATGACGCGTTGCGCGAATACGGGATCCGGCTTACCGCATGGGACGACCTGCCGCGTGCCGGGGCGATCGTCGCCGCGGTCGCGCACCGTGAGCTGAAACAGCGGTCGACCGCGGATTTTCTCGCCAGGCTGCAACCGAATGGCGTGGTCATCGACGTCAAGTGCCAGTTTGCCGTCGGCGCGTTCGACGAGCACGCGGTCAGCGTCTGGCGGCTGTGAGGTCGAGGCAATGAGCGCAATCGACGAAGCCAGGCTGCAGCTTGGCAAGCATCCGCGGCGCTGGCTCGTCACCGGCAGCGCCGGATTCATCGGGTCGCACCTGGTGGAAACGCTGCTCGGGCTGGGACAGACAGTCGTTGGACTCGACAACTTCGCGACCGGGCATCGCCATAACCTCGATGAAGTGCAGGCGCGCGTGACGCCCGCGCAGTGGCAGCGCCATCGTTTCATCGAAGGCGACATTCGCGACCTCGACTCATGCCGCGCGGCGTGCCGCGACGTCGATATCGTGCTGCACGAGGCGGCGCTGGGTTCGGTGCCGCGTTCGCTCGCCGATCCTGTCGCGACCAACGCCACGAACGTCGACGGTTTCGTCAACATGCTGGTGGCCGCGCGCGATGCCGGCGCGGGACGCTTCGTCTACGCGGCATCGAGCTCGACGTATGGCGATCACCCCGGACTGCCGAAAGTCGAGGACCACATCGGCCGTCCGCTGTCACCCTATGCGGTGACCAAGCTGGTCAACGAGTTGTATGCCGAGGTGTTCGCGCGCTGCTACGGGATGAACACGATCGGCCTGCGCTATTTCAATGTTTTCGGTGCGCGCCAGGACCCCGAGGGCGCGTACGCGGCGGTGATTCCCTGCTGGGTGCGCGCTCTGCTGCACGGCGAATCGCCGACGATCAACGGCGACGGCGAGACGAGCCGCGATTTCTGCTACGTCGCCAATGCGGTGCAGGCCAATCTGCTGGCTGCGACGACCACTGATAGCGCCGCGGTCAACCAAATCTACAACGTGGCGCTCGACCAGCGCACGACGCTCAACGAGCTCTTCGCGCTCATGCGCGGCGAGCTGGCTCGGCAGGCTCCGTCGGTCGCGCGGATCGTTCCCGCGCATGGCGAGTTCAGGGCGGGTGACGTGCGCCATTCGCAGGCCGACATCGGCAAGGCCCGCAGCCTCCTCGGCTACGCGCCCAGCCACGGACTGGTGGAGGGCCTGCGCGAAGCCATGCCATGGTATGTCGACCACTTCCGCGCGCACGCTGTCGGCAACGACCGGGTGGCGGCAGCGCGGTGATCCATGCTCCACCGACACCCACCAAAAGAATTGGGATCAGAGACGACTTTCGGGGCGGCGGTTCGCTCTTTGGGCGGCTACCAGGTTAATTCGTCTCTGCCCCCATTTCTGGTTGCGCTGGCGGTCGTTCTCGTTGCGACGCGCACCTGTGCGCAAGTTGCCGCACCGGTGAACTTGCCGCCGGTGCAGGTTGCTGCGCAGGGCACGGCGGCCGCCGAGGATTCTCCCGCGCAACTCGCCGCGTTGCGGGCGCAAGCAACTTCCTATGAAAACGGTGAAGGCGTGGCAAAAGACGTGCTGCGCGCCTACCAGCTCTATTGTCGCGCGGCCAAGAAAGGTGACGCCGAGTCCCAGTACGACATCGGCTGGATGTACTTCAACGGTCGCGGGGTGGCGAGGGACGACGCGATGGCGGCGCTGTTCTTCCAGCTTGCCGCTGAACAAGGTCACGTGCAGGCGCGCACGCTGCTTGCGCATGCCGGCGCGCCGGCGGCCGACCTGCCGGAATGCATGCGCGATCCGCCGCCCCCGCCGCCGGCGGATCCGCCCGTCGAAGCGCTCGACGATGGAAGCTCATTCGTCGCCGCCAATGCCGAACAGGCGCACGTTGCGGACCTGGTGCGCAAAATCGCCCCGGAATTCCAGGTGAGCCCGCTGCTGGCGCTGGCGGTGATTCGCGCCGAGTCCAATTTCGATCCGCGCGCGGTCTCGCCGCGCAACGCGCAGGGCCTGATGCAACTCATCCCGGAAACGTCGCGGCGGTTCAAGGTGAAGAAGCCTTTCGACGTCGTGCAGAACCTGCGCGGCGGCCTCGCGTACCTGCGCTGGCTGCTCGCCTACTTCGAAGGCAACGTGCCGATGGTGGCGGCCGCGTACAACGCCGGCGAGAAGACCGTCGATCGCTATCGCGGCGTGCCGCCGTACGCGGAGACGCGCGACTACGTGAAGCGCGTAATGAAGGTGTTCGGCAAGCCGACGCATCCGTTCGACGCCACGGTGACGGAACCGTCGCCGGAGGCGGAACGGTTGAACGTGGTCAAGTCGCCTTGATGCGCTTGCGGGCGGTTCCGCGAGCGGCGGCATTGCTGCGCGGCTTGGCGCGACGGCGAACCGCATTGGCAATGGTCGCGCTGGCGAGCTTGGTTCTTGCCGCGCCGAACGCAAGCGCGATGGCGCTCGAGGACACCATCGCGCGCGTCAAGCCGTCGATCATGGCGGTGGGCACCTATCAGGCGACCCGCAGCCCGCAGTTCGAATTTCGCGGCACGGGGTTCGTCGTCGGCGACGGCACGCTGGTGGCCACCAATGCGCACGTCGTTTCGGCAACGCTCGATACCGCCCATCTGGAAAGCATCGCCATCGTGATTCCTGCGATCGGCGGCGGCGATACGCGACGCCGCGAAGCACGCGTCATCGCCATCGACAAGGAACACGATATCGCGCTGCTGCGAATCGCGGGGACGCCGCTGCCGGCGCTGGCATTCGTCGCGCCGGGCGCCACGCGTGAAGGCGAAATGACCGCGTTCACCGGCTTCCCGATCGGCTCGGTGCTCGGCCTCGTACCGGTCACGCATCGCGCGATGGTGGCGGCGATAACGCCGATCGCATTGCCCAGCGCCAACGCCAACGGCCTTGATGAGCGCGTCGTTCGCCGCATCCAGACCGGTGCGTTCAAGGTATTGCAGCTCGACGCGACCGCCTATCCCGGCAACAGTGGCAGCCCGCTTTACGACACGGCAACCGGCGACGTGATCGGCATCATCAACATGGTGCTGGTGAAAGCCACCAAGGAAGCGGCGTTGAGCCAGCCCTCAGGCATTAGTTTCGCTATCCCGGCGGAATATCTGCGCGAGCTTTTGGAGCACGTGAAAGATTGAGCGCTTGACGACTCGCATGCGGCATGAGGAAGCGATTGCAGCCGCGTGAAACGCAGCAGTTGAAGCACACAACATCATAACGGACGCGCTGCAATGAACGGCTGGGACCGATTTGCGCGCCAAGCGGCGCGAGCCATCGTTCCATAACCCTGTCCCTCCTGTCAGAAAGGCTTACAGCTGCTCCGAAATGGCGAAGCCGGAGGCTATCCAGAGGCCCGCTGGACCGGGGTCAGCGGCGTCGCAACGCATCGAATGCGAGTTATCCCGCCCACGACCGTGGGTTTCGTAGTGGCACGCGGCGCTTTGGGATGGATGAGCAGGCAATTTAGTCGTTCCACTACCCGATCCAGGAGGAGGGATCAGCCCGGATCCGAAACCCGACCCGCGCGCGCGTCGGGTTTCTTTACATTCGTGAGAGCGCTCCGGAGACTGAGGTCGAAAATCTAATTTAATATGCTGTTTTAAAAGGATATTATTTGGATGGCACAAGAGCTGCTTTGTTAGCCTCGTTACGAAATCTCAGCTTCCCTCAGACGAACGCGGGTGGCGTGCTCGAAATGGAAACGACGAAAGGACGACTCGAATGAACTTGCGCAAACTTGTTTTAGCGGCTGCACTGGCTGCCTTGGCGTGCGGTGTTGCACAGGCGGCCCCCTATAGTGGAGCGTTTAATACCGGCGCGGGCTCGGACGGGGTTTTATCTCCCGTGAGCGGACTGGATCTTTTTTCAAACGGGTCGGTTGCGATATTCAACGGCGCTACGCAGATTAATCCGGCCGGTTCCAGTATCGCCGTGGGTGACACCCTCACGACCTATTACCAAGGTGTAGTGAGTGTTCTCAATCCGGGTACGTATTCCTCGCACCTCGTTTTTCCTGGTTCGGCACCCGTAGGTCCGGGCAGCTATCAGTTGACGGTGGCCGCGATCTTCCAGGAGTTGGTCGTTGCGGTGAATGCGGGGACCGGTGAGGCAACCCTGTCTCCGCTGGATGGTGGTAATGTCTCGCTCTTTTATGACACCGCCGGGCTGTCGGGCACGTTCATTACCAACACAGCGGGTATCCTTGCCGGGACCGGATACACGGATGGGGAGTTGATTGCCCACGGTACGGTGTGCGCATACAACTGTTCCTTGTTCACTTCGGTCAGCACGGACGGCATCAGTACCACGGGGCACGCCAACATCAACGGTCCTCTTGATTTCGTCCAGGTTGGCAGTGTACTGCCCGACGTGGTCGGGTTCATCCCCGCGCCCGGTGGCTTCCTCTCGACGACCACGCTGCAGTACGGCGTTGCTAACAGCGGAGATCAGGACGCGCAGACGACCAAGTTCTTCGATACCGCCAACGGGTTCACGAGTACGGCAGTCAATCCAAACTATGTCATGCGTGGTGACGGTAATGTTGATTTGACCACGGTCCCCGAGCCTGCCAGCCTGGCACTCTTGGGCATCGGCTTGGCTGGCCTGGGTCTCGCTCGGCGCCGCAAATCGTCCTGACAAGCTCGGCGCCGCAAATCGTCCTGACA
>Ga0209483_1002868_pt1 | contig 11686 bp, 12 predicted proteins | sample NGEPerA_FD_184508 | JGI IMG/M metagenome (GOLD analysis project Ga0209483, IMG submission 184508) | Arctic peat soil microbial communities from the Barrow Environmental Observatory site, Barrow, Alaska, USA - NGEE PermafrostL2-A... | ecosystem: Environmental > Terrestrial > Soil > Wetlands >... | reverse complement strand
CGCAGCTCCTCGCGCCGATACTCCGCCCGGGTGATTTCAGTCCACATGTTGTGGCCCCCTGTTTGTCTGACAACAACAAGGAATCACAACTCACTGAAATCACCCAATTCATTTCAAGTCAGGCTCTCAGGATGAGATTTTCTTTAATGCCATCAACAAAGCACCCTCATCCTGAAGAGGCGCGAAGCGCCGTCTCGAAGGACGCGGGGCCTTCATGCAGCCTCGGCTAGGCCGTCTTCTCCACGCTCAGCCCCAGTTCGCGGATCGTTTCCTCGCGCATCAGGAATTTCTGCACCTTCCCGGTCACGGTCATCGGGAAGGCGTCGACGAACTTCACATAGCGCGGGATTTTGTAGTGCGCGATCTGGCCCTGGCAGAAGGCGCGGATATCCTCGGGGTCGGCGCGCTCGCCGGCGCGCAATTTGACCCAGGCGCAGAGCTCCTCGCCGAAGCGCGGGTCGGGGATTCCGATCACCTGCACGTCCTGGATTTTCGGGTGGCGGTAGAGGAATTCCTCGACCTCGCGCGGATAGACGTTCTCGCCGCCGCGGATCACCATGTCCTTGATGCGGCCGACGATGTTGCAATACCCCTCGTCGTCGATCGTCGCGAGGTCGCCGGTTTTCATCCAGCCGGCGGCGTCGATCGCTTCGGCGGTGCGCTCGGGGTCGTTCCAGTAGCCGAGCATCACCGGATAGCCGCGGGTCATCAGCTCGCCGGCGACGCCGCGCGGCACGACGCGGCCCTCGGCGTCGACGATCTTGACCTCGACATGCGGCTGGATGCGGCCGACTGTCGAGACCCGGCGGTCGAGCGGGTCGTCGGTCGAGGATTGGAAGCTCACCGGGCTGGTCTCGGTCATGCCGTAGGCGATGGTGATCTGGTCGAGGTGCATCGTCGAGACCGCGCGCTTCATCACCTCGATCGGGCACGGGCTGCCGGCCATGATGCCGGTGCGCAGCGAGGACAGGTCGAACCTGGCGAAATCGGGGTGGTCCATCTCGGCGATGAACATGGTCGGCACGCCGTGCAGCGCGGTGCAGCGCTCGGCCTCGACCGCTTCGAGCGCGGCGAGCGGCTCGAACGCCTCGCTCGGATAGACCATCGCCGCGCCGTGCGTCAGGCAGGCGAGGTTGCCGAGCACCATCCCGAAGCAATGGTAGAGCGGCACCGGGATGCAGAGGCGGTCGGCTTCGGTGAACTGCATCGCCCGGGCGATGAAGAAACCGTTGTTGAGGATGTTGTGGTGGGTCAGCGTCGCGCCCTTGGGGAAACCGGTGGTGCCGCTGGTGAACTGGATGTTGATCGGATCGTCGAATTGCAGCGTCTCGGCGAGCGCGGCGAGTTGGCGGCGCTCGGCGTCGCCGCCGAGTCCGGCGACATCGGCGAAGGGGATCATGCCGGCGCGGCTCTCGCCAACTCCCTCTGGACCGATAGTGATGACGAGGCGCAGAGCGGGGAGCTTGGCGGCATGCAGGTTGCCGGGCGCGGCGGTCGCCAGCTCGGGCGCGAGGTCGCGCAATATGCCGACATAGTCGCTGGTCTTGAAACGCGACGCGGTGACGAGCGCGACGCAGCCCGATCTGTTGAGCGCGTATTCCAATTCGGCGAGGCGATAGGCCGGGTTGATGTTGACCAGGATGAGGCCGGCCTTGGCGGTGGCGAATTGCGCCAGCACCCATTCGGCATTGTTAGGCGACCAGATGCCGACCCGCTCGCCGGGCTTGAGGCCGAGCGCGACGAGGCCGGCGGCGAAGCGGTCGACCTCGCGCTGCAACCCGCGGTAATTCCAGCGAATATTCTGGTGGCGCACGATCAGCGCGTCGCGCTCGCCGTGGCGCGCGACGATGCGGTCGAAATGCACGCCGATCGTCTCGCCGATCAGCGGGATGTCGCTGGCGCCGTGAACATAGCTGAGGATAGGGCTGGGCTGCGGCATGGCGTTTCCTCCCGCGCGCCGCCGCTTCGGCGGATTGGGCGCCGGTATAGGAAATCAGCGTTTCAGCCATGGCGCAACGGAGCACGGCCCGATCGAGCGCTGCGCCCAAACGCAGAGCGGCCACCCCAAAGGATGGCCGATCCGATCGTCCGTTAAATCCGCCGGAGCAAGCTACCAGCGGCGTCCTTCGCCGCGATAACCTTCGCCGCGATAACCCTCGCCGCGATATCCGTATCCGCGGTAGTCATTGTCGACCGCGCCGCTCAAGACGCCGCCAACGACCGCGGCGCCGATAATCGCCGCCGCGGGATCGACGGCCGGCTGGGCATAGCCGTAAGGAGCCTGGTAATACGCGGGATTTGGCGCGGCGGCGGCGCCGGAGAGACAGCGCGCACTGTAGTCGTTGGCCATCTGATTGTATTGCGGCGAGTTTGGCCCCATCGTCTGATAGGCCCCCATCACCTGATTGTAATACCCGGTGCAACTCTCCTGCGCCGAGGCGGTTGCAGCGACGCCGCCCAGGCACAGGGCGGCCGCGGCGATTGCCATCGCAGGTTTTACTAAAGACATGACGATCTTCCTTTATTAAAAATCCGAACTATAACGAAATCAGATATAGGAAGTTTCATTTTGTGATTACCATTTTTTGTAATTATTTGTGTCCTCGGCAGCCTGATCCATATCTTCGCATTTGACGGCCAAGCGAAGCTGATTTCGTGACCGTCGGGGTCGGTGATTTGGAAGAACCGCTCGCCCCATTCCGCGTCTCGCGGCGCGCTCTGCGGCCGGAAGCCGGCGGCGACCAGTCGCGCGTAGAGGCCGTCGACATCGCTCTCGTAGAAGATCGCCCTACCCCACCAGCCTATCCGCGCCGGCTGGGCGATCAGATTGAGGAACCCATTGCCGGCGCGAAAGCTGGTAAAGCCCGCCGTCTCGCCGCCGTAGAGCATCTCGAACCCGGCGGCGCGATAGAACCGCACCGCGGCTCCCATGTCGCGCGTCGCCAGGGTGATTGCGCTGAGAGCGGTGATCATCGCCGTGGTCGCGTCATTGCGAGGAGCGCGGCAGCGCGACGCGACAATCTCCCGCCGCGAAAGGCCAAGGCGGCGCGAGGTTGCTTCGCTGCGCTCGCAATGACAGCGATTAATCCAGTCTGTAAAGCCGCTTTGCGGTGCCGCTGTAGAGCGCCGCCTTTTCGCTCGCCGAGCAGCCGGCGGTGATGCGTTTGAACGCGTTCCACAGCGTGGCGTAGCCGGTGCCCATCTTGTCGACCGGAAAATTGCTCTCGAAATTGCAGCGCTCGGCGCCGAACAGCTCGATGCAGGGTTCGACATAGGGCCGCCAGGCCGCGGCCCAGGCCGCGGAATTCGGCGGCGCCGCGATCCCGCGGAAATCGAGCGCGGCGCCGCGGTTCAGCATGCCGCCGAGTTTGACCGAGACGTTCGGGCAGTCGGCCAGTTCCGCCATGCCGGCGCGCCACGCAGCATAAACCTCGTCCTTCCTGCCGGCATAGGCGCCGTAGCCGAGTACGCCGCCGACATGGCACATGACAATCGTCGCCTGCGGCACCGCCCGCGCCAGCGCGGTCACATCGGCGAGCTGCGGGTGGTAACACCAGGCGTCGAGCGCCAGCCCGAGCGCGGCGAGACGCGCCACCCCGGCGCGGATCTCGGTCCGGGCGTACATATGCGGCGCCGAATCCGGGCGGCTGTTGCCGATGGTCGAGTCGGCATCGTAGCCGACCGAATAACGCACGCCCGCGAAGCGGCCGCCGCCGGCGCGGATCAGCGCCTCGAGCACCGGCTCGACGCGCTCGCCGAGCGCCAGATCGGCATAGCCGACGATGCCTTGCGCCACCTTGACGGGGCCGTAACCCCCACTGGCGCTCATCGCCGCGATGCCGGCGACGAACTCCACTTCGCCGACCGGGCGCATCTCGGCCGGCCCCTCGGCGCGGTACATCGAGCGGCATTCCTCGAACACGGTGGCGACGATGTTGTGGCCGGTATCGAGGTCGGCGAGCAGCTCGGGCAGCAGATAGGTCCAACCGCCGCGCCGCCACAAATGATGGTGCGTGTCGACGATCGCCAGCTCGGGTTCGAGGATCGGCTCCTTTTCCTGCCTGGCCAGCCATGCAGCGTCGGGCTCGACGATGTGGCCGAACCGGCCCGGTGGAGCTGAGGCCGCCATGACAGTCCCTCCCACATTAGAGGCAAAGCCCCTCACCCTCCCACGCCTTTGGCGCGGCTCCCTCCCTTTCCCCGTAAACGGGGCGAGAGGCTAGGTGGCGCCCTCTCCCCGCTTGCGGGGAGAGGGTTGGCGTGGGGCTATTCGCCCTACTTCGCCGCGTCCTGCAGCTTTGGCAGCGTGCTTGCCTTGAGCAGGGCGGCGGCTTCCTGGGCGACCGGGGTGCCCTCGAAGAAGGCGGGGTTCTGCGTGCCCCAGAGCCTGACCGCGTTGGCGAAAACGAAATCGCGGAAATCGTCTTGCGTGATGTGGCCGTCCTCGACCAGCTCGAACGCTTCGGGCAGCGGGTCGCGCATGTCCATGACGTCGAAATGCCCGATATCCGAGCTGTAGATCGCGTTGATCCGCGCACCCAGCGGCATCGATTTGCCGAACGCCACCGAATTCATCCGGTCGTCGGCCTCGCAGCCGAAATAATACGGCGTCGCGTAGAGGTCGATCCAATCCTGCTTCTGCGTGATCTGGCAGCGATGGTAGTCGTCGGGCGGCTCCCCGCCGGTCAGCGAGTCCTCTTCCTTCATCGGCCAGCCGTCGCGCCGGTCGAGTTCGGCGGCAATATCGCCATAGCCGTATTTGTCGACCATCTCGCGCAGCAATTTGCGGTCGAGCTTGGTCGGGTCCATGTTTTCGAGGCCCTTGGCGCCGCGCCGCTCCCAATGCTCGATCAGGTCGCAGAACAGCTGGCAGCCCCAACCGACGCCGCCTTCGAGGAAGGCAAAACGCATATCCGGGAAGCGCCGGGTGACGCCGCCGAGGAACAGCCCCTTCGCCACGGCGTGGCCGGCGGCGGCGAAATGCCCGATATGGTTGAAGGTGAAGTTCGACGGGCTCATGCGCTCGCCGTAGCCGCGCCCGCCAGTGTGGAAGGTCGGGGCGATCTTCAGCTCCCGGCATTTCTGCCAGACCTTGTCGTAATCGTAGGGACTATCGATGCCGATCTGATCGAAGCCTTGGGCATAGCGGGCGATGTCGGCGGGCGCGTCCTTGGCGTGCGGGATCGATCGGCGTATGCCGCTGCCGAACATGCCGACCTTCGCGCCGAGCTCCTTGGTGACGAACTCCAACTCCTCGATCGCCTCGTCCGGCGTGTGCATCGGAATGACCGCTGCCGGGGTCAGCTTGTCGCTCAAATCCTTGAAATAGTCGTGAGTGACGATATTAAAGCCGCGAATGACCGCGCGGCGGGTGGCGTCGTCGGCGATGCGCGGGATGCCGAGTCCGGCCGTGGGATAGACGATGCCGAAATCGATGCCCAATTCGTCGAGCCGGTCGTAGAGCATGCGCGGCATCATTGCGGTGGCGCGGTCGCGGGTGTTCGTGGATTGGCGGCCCCAGAACCCTTCCATCGCGACGCCGCGCTCGGCGCGCTGCTGGCGGGTGATTTCCAGCGCGTCGGGAATGCGGCGTTGCGACTTGAGAAACCCGTCAGCGCCGAGATCGCCCACCACCTTGCGCATCTTTTCGGCGAAGACCGGCGTGTACTCGATCCAATGGCCGTCGCCGTCGATGACCGGGTGCGTGAGGTTTTTGCGGATTTCTTGCGGGCTGTGGTGCGAGCTCATTTTCGCCTCCCTGGGTCGATAATCGCTGGCCAAAAGCGTATGCCGCGATGTCGCCCAAGTCAAACCGCCGCACCCCGCAATCGGCACATGACCAGGGCGCGGCGGGAGCCTGTTAGGGCCTGTTATTTGCCGCAAATTATCAGGCAATAACAGGCAGCCTGATCCGCTGCCGCCGTACAGCGGATGCGCCGACCGTCACGCAATTGCGGCGATTTTAGCGGCGACGAATGATTTTACGCCGATGCATGCAATGCATACATTGAAAGCATCATGGTGATAAACTTTCGATGAGCACGCTGACAATCCGCAATGTCGAGCCGGGTTTGAAGGAGCGTTTGCGCGTGCGCGCCGCACGGTACGGCAGGTCGATGGAAGCCGAGTTGCGCTCGATCCTCAAGGAGGTGCTGCGGACCGAAAACCCGGACCGCGAGATCAGCCTTGGCGAGGCGATCTCAGCAGCGGTTCCGCCCGCTCGGGCGCGCCAATGAACTGGTGATCCCACCGCGGACCGCTTTCCCCGATCCGCCGAAGTTCGATTAGTGATTATTCTCGACACCGACGTCTTGTCGGATCTCATGCGGTCGCCGACCAACGCCTCGGAGATGGCGTGGGTTGCGGCGCAGATTCGGGCAGAGCTTTACACGACGAGCATCAACAAGGCCGAGATCGTCTCCGGCCTCGCCTTGCTTCCGGAAGGGAGACGGCGGACCCAACTGGCCGCGGCCTCCGAGGCGATGTTTGCCGAGGAGCTCGACGGCAAGGTACTCCCGTTCACCCGTAGCCGTTCTGACCCGTCGAGGTTTTCCTTGCGGCTCTTGACACCATATGGTGCTTAATACCATTCTGTTCCGTGCGCACAAGAGCCGAGCTACTGTTTCATCAGCGCATCGACTATGGCGATGGTGGGATCGTGGAGATGGTGCTTTGGCGCGTACCATCGCCGGTTCCGCCGTCAAGCCACGACCTTAAATATTCGCTGTTTTATGGCGGGCCTGGCCTCAGGGAAGTTGGTTACGACAATGAGCGAGGCAAAGGCGATCATCGGCACTTTCAGGGCACGGAGACGGAGTATGCGTTCACGACGGTCGAGCAGCTAATGGCCGATTTCTGGTCCGACGTGCGGGCCTTGCGAGGCGAATAATGAGCGATGTGAAAATCACCGTCGGCGGCGGGTTTGAGGAAGAGGCGTCGAGCCGGTTCGTCGATGCCTGGCGCCGCGCCGAAAGCGGCGAGGTTTTCCATGAGCGCCATCTGGCGTTCGAAAGCTGGGACACCCTCGCCCACGTGCTGACCGGCAAGCGGATGGAACTGCTGCGCTATGTCCGCCGACACGATGTCGCGAGCATTCGCGCCCTGGCGAAGGCGCTCGGGCGCGACTACAGCAATGTCCATGCGGATGTGCAGGCCCTGACCGCCGCCGGGCTGCTCGACGCTACAGGCGGCGGCCTGCGGGCCGATTACGACGCGATCGAAACCAAGATCGCGATTTAGATCAACACCATTAATTTTGAAGAATTTTTTTCGAACTACCGCAGATTTCGGATTGATTTGCTCGATCACCGACAGCTTTGAGTCGCTGATGTCGGAGATCGGTAGACGGACCATGATGGGTTATGCGGGTGAATCGTTCTTCGGCAGCGCCTTCCTTCAGGGATCGCGCTTGCAGTTCACGACGGCAATGCCGATCCAGAAGATGATCGAGGTCAGCAAGACCGACCGGTCGAGGAAAAAGGACACCGTTCTCGAAGTCACCGAACATTCGAATCGGCCGCAAGAGCCAACCCATGGCAAGCATCTTCGCAACTATCTGCTTAACACCGCGTGCATCGGGGACAAATTCATCCTGCCCTCGTTCACGTTCAACTACGGCGTAGGGCTGGATGCTGACGCGCCCGACGCAACGCTGATCCTGTTTGCCAATACGGACGACGGGACAAACGCCTGGCCGGGCATTCTCCTGTTGCCGCAGGGTGCGAAGCTGGACACGACGGATGGAGCCCATCGTCGCTCCCAGATCGATGACATCCTGACCAGCGGCAGGGCCACCGGCGACCAGAAGGATGCGCTCAAGCGCAACGCGGTCGATGTGAAGATCGTCTTCGAGGCCAGCCGGTCCGACAGCCACCAGGATTTCGCTGACTGCGGCAAGGCGAAAGCCATCCCCAAGTCGATGGTCACGACTTTTGACGTGCGGGACCAGCGCAATCAGCGAAGCCGGGATTTGGTCAAGAACAGCCCGTTCCTCGCAGCGTACGTTGACGCGACTGCGTCGAATGTGAACCTATCGTCGAAGTCGCGGATGATCTGGTCGATGAGCGCCATTCGGATGTTCGTTGCTCATATCGTAGATCATCATCCCGACACGAACTTGACCGAGGCTCAAAAGACCCAGGGGGCGGAAGATTTCCTTGCGGCCTTGGTTCGCCATCTTCCGCAGTTGAAGGCACTCGACAAGGCGCGCAGCGACCGGAGTTCTCCGGTCACGACCGGTTCCTTGCGAGACCTGAAAGGCGGCGATGCTTCCCTTCGCGGGGTTGGCATGGCGGTGTTCGCGCGGGCGTTCCTGCACTGCAACGAGGAAGACATCGACTACGACGTGATGGCTGCCAAGCTCGCGACGATCGATTGGCACCTGCTGGCCTGTGAGCGCGGCGAACTGCCCAGCGGCCCGACCTTCGCCAGTGAACTCCAGAAGAATGCGCAACCGATCTGGGCGCATCTTCTCGTCATCGGTGAAAACCGCTACCGCGTCAGTTCGTCGTCGAACGATGTCGATGGGGCATGGGAGAAAATCCTCGGACGGCTGTTCGACGAGGATCGTGTCGCCGCCTGATCTTCATCAGCCTCAAAGGCGGGTGCGGTTCCCGCACCCGCCTTTTTCGTTCCGCCCCAGTGTGACGTGGGGCTTGCCTACTCGGCCGCTGCCCGTTCTGCCGGGAAGGCGGCCTTGAGCACCGCGGCGGCTTCTTTCGCCACCACTGTGCCGGCGAAGAAGGCGGGGTTTTGCTTGCCCCAGAGGCGTACCGAGTTCTCGAAGACGAAGTCGCGGAAATTGTCCGGCGTGATGTGGCCGTCCTCGACCAGCTCGTAGGCTTCGGGCAGCGGATCGCGGAAGTCGATCACGTCGAAATGGCCGATGTCGGAGCTGTAGATCGCGTTGAGCTGCGCGCCGAACGGGATGCCCTTGGAAAACGCGGTCGCGTTCATCCGGTCGTCCGCCTCGCAGCCGAAATAATAGGGCTTGGCGTAAAGCTCGACCCAATCCTCCTTGCGGGTGAACTTGCAGGCGGCGAAATCGTCGAGTTCGTCGCGGTTGCCGGTCAAATGCGCCTCCTTGGAGGGCCAGCCGTCCTGCTTCTTCAACACCTCGGCGATGTCGGCGTAGCCGTGCGTCTCGACCAGCTCCAGGAGCAGCTTGCGGTCGAGCTTGTCGGGGTGCATGCGCTTTAGCGCCGGGGCGCCGCGCCGCTCCCAATGCTCGATCAGGTCGCCGAACAGCTGCGCGCCCCAGCCGACCCCGCCTTCGAGAAAGGCGAAATTGAGCCCGGGGAAACGCCGCGTCACGCCGCCGAGGAAGATGCCCTTGGCGACCGCGTGCCCGGCGGCGGCGAAATGGCCGATGTGGTTGTAGACGAAGTTCGACGGGCTGTTGCGCAGCCCCTGGCCGCTGGCGCTCGAATGGAATGTCGGGGCGATCCCGAGTTCGAGGCATTTCGCCCAGACCGGGTCGTAATCATAGGGGCTGTCGATGCCGAGCACATCGTACCAGACCGTGAAGCGCGCCGCTTCCGGGTCGTTCGACTGCGCCGCCGCGACCTGGCGCGGCATGCCGCTGCCGAACATGCCGACCTTGGCGCCGAGTTGCGAGGTGACGAATTCGAGCTCCTCGACCGCTTCATCCGGCGTGTGCATCGGGATGATCGCCGCCGGGGTCATGCGGTTGGCGAAGGGGCGGAAATATTCGGCCGAGACGATGTTGTAGGCGCGGATCACCGCGCGCCGGGTCGCGTCGTCCTTGATGCGCGGCAGGCGCAGGCCGGCGGTCGGATAGACCACGGCGAAGTCGGTGCCGATCTCGTCGAGGCGTTCGTAGAGCAGCTTCGGCATCATCGCGGTGGCGCGGTCGAGCGTGTTCTCGGCCTGGCGGTTCCAGAAATTGGGCTGGGCGACGCGGCGCTCGTCGCGCGTTTCCTGGGTCATTTTGAGGGCATCGGTGGTGCTCCTCAGCGCGGTGAGGAAGCCGTCGGCGGCCTTGTCGCCGCCGGCCTTGCGCATCTTCTCGCTGAACACCGGAGCGTATTCGAGCCAATGGCCGTCGCCATCGACGACCGGGTGGTTGAGCTTGGCATGGACCTGGGCTGGGCTCAGATGACGGCTCATGATTTCCTCCCGAAGTGGCGATGAACCCTCGCGCCAATCTTGCTGAGAGTAAGCGTAGGCCCCACCTCCGACGACTGTCAAACGCGGTTGGCGCATGGCTTCGGGCGCAGGCTTGCGAAAACGTAGAGCGAAAAAACGCAGCGCATGCCGCCGACGATCGGCATTTGGCGGCGGATTACGCTTCGCTCATCCGCCCTACGACACTACGATACGCCAGCCTTACGGGGAGATGCGCCATGACGATCACGAAATTCGATAGCCTGTTCGCCGGTCACGTCGACATCGAGGATGTCGGCTATGGCGGCGTGCCGGTCAACGACCGCCGCTACCCCAACGAGCATCTGGCGAGCGTCTTCGACAAGGCGCAGTCGATGGCGCAGCTGATGGACCGGGTCGGCTACGACACGTTCTGGATGGCCGAGCACCATTTCCAGCACGAAGGCATGGAGTGCATCCCCAACGTCCTGATGACGGCGGTGCACCTCGCCTCGGTGACCAAGCGGATCAAGCTGGGCTGCGGCTTCAACATCGCGCCGATGTGGCACCCGCTGCGCCTCGCCGAGGACTATGCCACCGCCGAGATCCTGACCGGCGGCCGGGTGACGTTCGGCCTCGGCCGCGGCTACCACACCCGCGAGGTCGAGACCTTCGGGTCGCCGCTGCAGGACCAGCCGGCCAACCGCGAATTGTTCGAGGAGCAGGTCGAGCTGATCTTCAAGGCGTTCAACAACGAGAGTTTCTCGCATGACGGCAAGCACTACACGATCCCGGCGCGGGTGCCGTATCGCGGTTACGACCTCAAGGAGCTGACAGTGGTGCCGCGGCCGCTGAAGCTGCCGGTCGAATGCTGGCAGCCGATCCAGGGCGGCTCGACGCGGGCGCTGGAGTTCATGGCGAAGCACGGCATCCAGGGCCTCGTCGGCGGCGGCTCGGCCGAGGGCGGCGCGATGCACAGCGTCGTCATGGGCTGGCAGGAGGCGCACAAGAAGATCGGCCTCGACCTCGAACTCGGCGAGCGGCTGGCGTTCGGCTTCCATTTCTTTATCGCCAACAGCCGCGAGGAAGGCATCAAGCTCGCCGGCAAATACTACGAAGAGAACATGAAGATGTTCGGCGAATTGCGCCTGGTGCGCGCGCTGTCGGACGAACAGATCGCGATCATGCGCGACCCGAGCCGCGCGCCGTCGGCCAAGCTGCCGCGCATCGAGGACGCGATCAACGCCGGCGGCGTCTTGTGCGGCTCGCCAGCGCAGATCATCGAGCATTTGAAGCACATCGAGAAGCGCTATCCGGGGCTGGACCGGGTGTCGGTCAGCCTCTCGGTCGGCGTGCCCAAGGCGCTCTGCCTCGAACAATTGGAGCGCTTCGCCACCGAGATCATGCCCGAATTCACCAACCAGGCGCGCGCCGAGATGGAGATGGCGGTCTAGCTGTCGAATCCAAGCACGTTGTTCAGCTTTGAGGTCGGTGGTTTTCCGCCGAGGGCTGAGTGGGGTCGGGTGTGGTTGTAATCGGTGATCCAGGGCTGCATGGCTTGGCCTCGCTCGGCGGAGGATTG
>Ga0209483_1002867_pt1 | contig 11687 bp, 17 predicted proteins | sample NGEPerA_FD_184508 | JGI IMG/M metagenome (GOLD analysis project Ga0209483, IMG submission 184508) | Arctic peat soil microbial communities from the Barrow Environmental Observatory site, Barrow, Alaska, USA - NGEE PermafrostL2-A... | ecosystem: Environmental > Terrestrial > Soil > Wetlands >... | reverse complement strand
TCGCGCGAGGTTTCCGCTCGTTCTAAGTACAGTTAGTGCTCCTGAAATGACTGTCGCGTCGACGGGACAGCAATCTGGCGGTAGCCCCCCAAAACCCCCGTGGCACCATTCGTGCTTCACCGCAATTGAAAGAGCCTTTTGAGCGTGACCTAAGGTGAACGGCAACTTCCTCAAAGTCCCGGTTCGTGAAGAACTGACGAGACATCGACCATCCGAGCCAACACACTAAACGCCGCGAGTTGTTCGAGCGCTTCGTCTTCTGAGGGTTCGACTACGACTTCGTGACTCCCAATATTTCGAATGCCTAAGTAGAGCCCTCCCGCCAATTGAATGGCACCCGCTTGACGATCAATGAAGCCTGGTGATCCGTCGTCAACCGCCAGTCGAAGCCGAGGCTTGCCCACCTCGGGTGGTTTCGTACTGAACGCTTCTTGGAATAATTTTGATTCTCCAATATCGCGACGGCCAAGCTTGTTTTGAGTTTCCGCGTTAAGTTGCCGCGCTGCTGAGGTAACCGCCTCGGCGTAGTGGCCGCTTCGCCAGAGAGATTTGGCGCCTAGCCACACCCATGCGTGTAGACGATTGGCCTCCAACGTCGGCGCGTCTTCTCCGAGTTTTTCGCTTAATTCATCTTCTCGCTCGAGTGCGACTACTCCGCGTCCCGCCCAATCCCTGAGATTGCCCCATTTGGCGCGACTATTGCTGGGCTGTTCGTTTCGTGCAGCACGCCATTCTGGCAGCACTCGATCGAGAATTTGTTCCGCGACGTGCGCGAGCCCCGAGACTTTGTCATCGGACTCACGTTGCACCAGACCGAGATAAACCACGCCGCTCCCCGGTGAATTCGCAGGCGCGACTTGTTCTGAGGCATGAAGAAATGCTCGCAACTGTTCAATTGCCCAATTGACATCCAATGCGGCCATTTAGCGCAAACTCCCTTCCGTCATCGATTCACTTACGCTTCGGGAAGTCGTGCAGCGATGATCTTCACTACCTGACGAACGACATCCTGAGAAAGTGGTCCGGGTCGGCTTACAGCGCGTGCCATGGCTTTCGGCCAGCCCACCCATACTCCTTGAACCGTACGAGGATTCTCAAACAAACCGACTTCGGCCCCGACCAAAGCAAGCATCGGAGTGATAGAGATTCCTGCAGCCCACGTGATGTCGTCCAATGCGTTCTTTACGACTGAGACTTGCCGGCCCATTCCTTCAATATCGCGGGTCTTATCTCGGCCGCCAACGAACAACTTGGCTGGCCCTCGGTTGAAGATGGGTCCAGTCGCTCGCGTGGAAATCTTGCCTGAGACGACCTTTGAGTCGATGACAAAAATCCCAGTAGGACCGACGGCGATATGGTCAATATTTGCCTTGCTCCCTGGAATCTTCCTGTCATGAAGCGAGATGACTCCTTTCGTTGACACGCGAGCAAGTCGTGCGGCCACCGCTCGCTCCCCTTTCGCACCTGATGCCCAAGAGAAGGTGCTCTGGCGACGACCCCACAACGTTCGCGCCATTCCGAGGGCGGCGATGAATGCAAAGAGAATGCCAATTCCATGTGCGGTGGATGGGGGGAGGACGGGCTTAATTGCTGTCGTGGCGTGCGTTCCCACACCATGATTAAGAACTGCCGCGAAGACTTGGATTGAGATGTATCCGCACACTGCGGCAACGGCCATAAGGGCGAGTCGCATCGGAAATTGATGCCGGGAAACTTGTATCTCACTCTTTCGTCGGCGTTGGAATTCCCTTTGCGCCGAACGTCCGGGGGTGCCGAGTCGAACAGACTCTGAGACGGGAGATTCAATTTGGATTGAACATGAAGCACAAATAACAATCCCTGTGGCGTCGTTAATTTGGGCAAGGCTGCCCACACCCATTTGTACGCCACATGATGGGCAGAAGCCTGACTGCTCGGTGACTATCTGACGGACATTGTCCACGGTGACAAGGTAGTTGACGGATGTCACAAGAGACTTTTCAACCGAAGGACCGAGGCAAGAGTGTTCCAGGAAGAGTCGCAATCGAAACTTGAGCGGCGAGCTGAAGACATAGTCGTATTGACATCCCAAGAATCCGAGGAGGAACTGGAGCTTGCGTCTGGCAGTCAGCAACCGGCGCAACTACGGCTGAACTAATGCACAGCGCCGGTCACGCGTCGGCCAGCGCTTCGCTGCGTTATCAACACGCCAGTCGAGATCGTGATCAGGCCCTGGCTACTGCGCTCGCCGATTTGGCAATCCACAGGCAGATTGTCGACCTGCACAGACTCGACGAGGCAACTCGTCGTATCTACGAGTGATAGTCCTCGGTCGCACGCACAGTGGGCTCAATCGGAGAGATTGCTATCGGGTTGGCATAACTGGCACTTTGTCCGATGCAATGCGCGATTGGATTGAGCAAAGTCAAAGCCTTCGACGGGTTCAACGCCTTCGGCAAGATGAGGGCGACTTTGGACATTGTCGTCTCGGTTCCAACCATGCAGGCAGTTTGTGCGAAGAACACGTACGCCGACTTATGCGGAGCTAGCGAAAACGGCTTCGGCGGCTTCGAGGTCATCGCGTATCCGCCCGTCGCATGATGCACCAGTGAAAATCGGATGATCCTGCCCGTCGGTCCATACACGACCAGTCGTGGAAACCCACTCATGAGACATGCGTTTGAACCCGTATTCGTGATCGTGAGCGAGTGAGCATCCTCTTCCTGGGCGCCTCCCACATACGGGCCGTTTGAAATGGAAACTGCAGTTGCAGAACATGGCAAGATGGCTAAGGAACTTCCCTTGGGGTTTTTGTTCCCACTCCCGATTTGCTGTGTCGGCTTCGATCTTCCGACATTTAGCGCGACAATCAATAAAGCCACAAGGGCAACGATGATGAAAAGAGTGAGCCAGCCCAGACGACGCCGTCTGGAAGCCTCACGAGCCTCCTTGATCAATAGTTCCGAGGGATCTGTTCCCTGAGCGGACTCGGTTTGCTCGGTTGAAATGATTGTCATCGCGTTTCCTCTCTAACGTTTCTGATGATACTATTCAGAGTAGTTCTATGCAAATATCAAAGGTCAACAAGAAGGAACCGGTCCCGCTTCACGATCAAGTGGCCGCAGAGATTCGTCGAGCCATCGCCGAAGGTGAGGCTGCTCAAGGCGAACGTCTTCCCCCGGCAGTAGACCTGGCGACTGTACTCGGCGTGAATAAGAACACCGTGATCCGTGCTTTGCATATTCTGCGCGACGAGGGACTGCTCGACTTCACAAGAGGGCGTGGCATTCGAGTAGTTGGATCTCCCCAACGCGGAGCGGTGATGACCCGCATCGATGAACTGCTCGTCTTTGCGCGGACACAGGGGTATCGCCACGATGAAGTTGTTGCCCTGATCCAAGCTCGGAGTTGAAGATGCCTTTGCACGCACAGTCAGATCTGCGCTGGGACAAGAAGATTCGAGAGTTAGGCGATCCATGAACCTTTCGCCGACTCGTAGCAATCCCACTAGAGAGACCCCCGACTCTGCAGAGCTGCTCATCAAAGAGGCTCGGCGCGCCAAGCGTCTGCGTCGATTGCGAAATATTGCAATTGTGTTTGTCGCATTGGTCGTTGTCACCGTGATTTCTGTTATTCAGACAATGAACAAAACTCCATCAAAGCCGAAGCCCGAGACGGTGGTTGCGAAGTTCGTCGATTCAATGAAGCACGCCAACGACACTCGATTTGTGGCGACCTATCGCGTTTACCATTACGACTGGATGGGAAATGGCGTCATCACGATGGCCCAAATTCCGAGCCCACCTGGCACCAAAGCCACAACCAACAGCGACGGCTATTCGGGTAGTGGCAAATACGCATACCTCTATCGAAACACTGATGGTCGCATCTCGCAGTGGATCAAAGTGGGAACCAACGTGAGCGGGTGTGCAATGCAGCCCAAAGGTCCAATCCGTCAGATGGAGTGTTCGAGACCCAGTCCGTATCTCCCATCAAATGGCTTTGCCTTGGCAGATGTCGGTTTTGTGCCGACGTACGTGATGCAATCAATGCTGACGTCGAACGGGCCCAGTAAATCATTGAAGTTGACGGCGAGAGTCTCCAAACAATTCGGTCGCTTGACATGTCTGAGGCAAACCTTTGTTTCGACGATCCAAACCACATGCATAGAACGATCGGGCTACGTCGTACTTTGGAGGTACCACAACCTTGACTATTCGAGTTCGGCGACCCTAACCGCCTTCAATCGTCATCCGACCGCCAACGAATTCAAAACATTAATTAAGCCGACGCAATCACTCGTCTTGCCAGGGTTGTAAATCTGATCGTGCGAAAGTCAGGGACCCGGAGCCCCAGAACAAACCGGAAAAGGTTAAAGGAGATTCAATGAGAAAGGATTTGAGAACAACTCATCTGATCGTGGGTTTGTTCCTCATACTTTCGCTGACTCCAATATCAAGCGTGGCGAGTGCGTCCTCCGCTCGACTGGACCCGATTTCCCTGTCATTTCCGTACCCCCAAAAGGGCTACGTCCTCTCGCTCTATGACTGCGCCGCCAAGACTTGTGCCACCCTGCGCAGCACCGTCGACGGGGGAACCTCGTGGAGTGTTGTGCCAATTCCTAGCGAGCTGGGTCGAAGACTCCAAATGGAATCGTGGGGCACGTACGGCACCACGTACGCGACACTCACCGTTCACTTCGCTGATGCGAAGAACGGCTGGATTTATGGCACCGTTCCCGCCCGCGTAACACCGACTACGTCCAATCCGAATTCGGTGAATCGCCTCTGGTCAACCCATGACGGCAGCAAAACGTGGCAACAAGTTCGTCTTGATCCACTCTCACTCACCGCTGGCGTTGTCCAGATGGCAACGCACGGAGCCTGGACGTATCTTTTCGGAGGATCCAATACCGGCGGCGCGTACCTGCTGGGCACACGTTCAAATGTTGACCAGTGGTCGAAGAAATCGAGCGCCGAATTGAGCATGCCCGCAGGAGGCACTCAATTGGTGGCTTCGTTCACGTTCGCGGGCGGCAACGGTTGGTTCGTGGCCGGGAACGATCGTGGTTTCACCGCCAGCGCGCGACTTTTGACTAACGGATCCTGGGGCGCGTGGAAGGGGCCCTCATTTGAAGATTTCGGAGCGAGCTATACCCCGATTGGCGTCGTGACCAAAAAGGTCCTACTCGCCGAGGGTGAGAGCGCCGAGATCGTATACCCACCGGCCTCTTCGGTGCCTGCCGGATGGAACAACGGAGCATCGTGGCTCTTCATCTCCTACGACGCCGGCATGACTTTCAAGCCCTTTCGCAAACTATCGAGCTCCTATCAAGGGAGTTATTACTCCACCGTGCAGGGTCTGCCGGCAGTGCCGGTACCGGGGACGATTCTCCTCCAGCAAGCGTCAAATGCGGTTATCGCCTGGTGCGAAGTACGAACTGGGGGCGCACCTGGACCGTCGTATTCGACGGCCCCGTCTCTAAAATTCTTTTCACCAGTCACACAACGGGCTTTGCGATCGCAAGCGGAAAGTCGAGTCGGACGACTTACTCGGTCTATCGAACGATCGATGCCGGAAGCCACTGGAACAAAGTCAGCCTGTAGATCGCATCAAATTCGTCTTCCCTCGATTGAAGGTCCTATAAAAGTCAAGGCTCAGTTTTGAAGAGGCTCATCGGAATCAGTGGTCTCGATCTCCGAATCCGCGAGTTCGGAGTGAAGCGGGAAATATTTGACATCGCCAGATCTTCTTACTTCCGTTTGCGTTTGGTTGAGATACATGTGCACGAGTGTCAGCTACGTTCGGTTGAATGAACCGAAGAACTCATACCTATTCAGGTCCGCTGTCGCGAAACGAACGGATTGCGAAGCGACTTCGGTATCGATTCTTCCCACCCAAACACCCGTTCCTAAATCCGTTTCAACAGATCATCTGGCGAACGCAACGACTCGTCTTGGGCGACCACGGCCATCGCAGAACGAAGGATCAATAAAGCTTGCTTTTCTTGGAGATTCGAATTGACGAGGTTCCTTCACACGAAGTTGGTGTCGGGGGCCCGACGCAACAGGAATGCAACCCTTCATTGGCGATTATCTGGGATCGCCGGACACCGGGACTAACTGGTCGGGGGCTAACGTCGCGGACTTCTTGAATGGCATAGCGGACAGCAGCGCGAAAAGTGCGACAACGCCGACTGAGAGTACGCCGAATATGAATCCGAAAACGGAAAACGCCATCACGATTGAGGCGGAAATCGTGGTCACCGTCCCGCGTGCTTGGCGATTCTTGCGAAGTCGCCAAGAGAGTTCGATGGTGGCAATCAGAAGAACGGATCCGATGAGAGAGCCGCCCAGAACTACCACATAGTGGGAGTGCTCAAACAATGTTTGGTGAATTTGAGGAATGGTCGAGGTACGCGCCGCCGGAATCGTAAACGCGACGACTCCGCATACCAAAGCCCATCCGTAGGCAGCAGCCAGCCAGGACTTGAAGCGGAAATCCTGTTGTCCCGACATAGTCACCTTCCGACTCCAAGAGAGGAATCATCCGCCAGGAGACAAGCCTATGTCTCTCTCGTGCTGTAGTCCTTCGACGGACTCTGGAATGTCGCACGTCATCGGCCCGACGGAATGGTTCTGCAACGTCACATTGGCGGCTCTGCTTTACGCATTTGAGGTAGTGCAGGGTCTAGGTGCCGTCGATACCAAAGACGTTGCCGAAAGGGTCCACTAGCTGGGCGATGACCCTTTCGGGCGACAGAACTAATGGTCCTCGATGTTTGGTCGCCCCGAGAAGCATCGCTCTATCCATTGAAGCCTCCAAATCCGATGAAGCGAGATACACAACGGGAGTTCCTCCACGCGGGTTGCGCTGGTCGTCGGCCGGATGAAATCCGTATTCCGTACCGCTAGCGATAAACCAGCAGAACCCGTTCTCGTCGTTGACCATCTCGGTTGGCACACTTAGCAACTCCGCCCACCAATGAGCGACTTCGTTTGGTTCCTCGCAAAAGAACATCACGGTTCTGATCTCGCCATTCACTTCTTCGACACTACGGTGCAATTAGCGGGCCCGACACCACAGAAGTGCAACCATTCATTGGCGGCTCGGTGAATCGAGCTATTGAAACACGCGGGCGAGTTTGGGGCAGACGCCGGAACGTTCGGGGTGGTGCCATTGCAGACGAGTCCGACATCCCCTACTATTACGTTCACTGATCTATTGGTCGTCGTAATAGGAGGAAACCGTGGCTTCGAGAGACGTTGGGGACTCACAAGATGTGCTGCGTCGGGCTGGTGACGCGTCTGTCCTGATCCTGACGAGTCTCGCTGACGGTCCGAAACACGGCTACGCGCTGATCCAGGATATTAAATCCTTCTCCGGAGTGCAGCTTGGACCTGGAACGCTCTACGGGGCGCTTGACCGTCTCGAGCGACTCGGCCTGATTGTGGAATTGCCCTCCGAGGATCGACGGCACCCCTATCGCGCAACCGCGACTGGTGTCACCGCGCTGCGCTCACACCTCGATGCCCTGGAGCGCGTGAGCATGACCGGTCGGCTTCGTCTTGGACTTGGGACCGTCTAGTGCGACGGTCCCAAGAGAATCGAATCATTACTGCCGTGCTTCGTTGTTACCCCGCGCGATGGCGGTCTCGACATGGCGACGAAGCGACTGTGCTCGCGTCAACTCTTTTGGAAGACGGAACACCGTGGTGGTCCATCGCTGGGAGCTTTCTCGGTGGCGCTGCAAAGGAACAAGCGTTTCGAAAGCCGAGTTTGCGGGTCGGTTCGGCATTGGCCGCAATCACCCTTGGCATCGCTGCGGCGCCTCTGGCACTGTTCGCGCCGCTAACTCCGGCGAACGCGTCGGGCATCAACGTCACCATCGTCATTTCGAAGCCCAATGACGCCGCTCGACAACTTGAATCCGCCTTCGCTACCCACCACTTCAAGATCGCGGTCGCCGAAAGGCCAGTTTCAACGGACCTGGTCGGGTCGATCCTTTCGGTCAGCACCGTGGGTGCTTCAAGTGATAACGCTGGCGCGATCAGCGAGCTCCATGGTCGATGCAACGGTGGCGAGTCTGGCTGTGTCGTAGGACTCGTGCTTCCACTGCACTATTCGGGAAGCATACGAGTGACGGTCGGAGCGGCAACGACGTCGAAGGATGTTCACCACCTCTACCTCGCAATAGAGCCGTGAATTCAATGACCGCACGCGAACGTGCATTATTACGCACCTCTCAACAGTCCACGGACAGAAGATACGTGAGATTTTTGTCACCGTATCCGGTCAAACAGTGAACGGAGATGAGTAGTGCCCGTCGATGAACTCACTACGGATACCGACGCGTCGGGCAGCGAACCCAATCCACACCGAACCAATAGGAAACGACGTGTCGCAGTCGAGTGGACGCTGATCATCGTCGTTGCGGTGTTGGCTTCCTTCTTAGTTCGTACCTACGTGTTTCAAACGTTCTTCATTCCGTCAAGTTCGATGAACCCAACTCTGTGGAAAGGGGATCGAATCATTGTCAACAAATTGAGCGTCGAATTCGGCACGATCAACATTGGGGACATTGTGGTCTTCAAGGCTCCTCCAGATGTTGCGAAGGACTGCGGGGACGCCGTCACCGATCTGGTGAAGAGGGTCATCGGATTGCCGGGCGATCATTTGTCCTCCAAAGGCAATACGATCTACGTGAACGGCAAGCCACTCGATCAGAAGTGGACCGTCTGGCCGACCATAGGCACTCCCATCAGCCCGACGACAGTGCCTGCCGGTCAATATTTCATGATGGGCGACTGGCACGCAAAATCTTGCGATAGTCGAACGTGGGGTACCGTACCGCGGTCTGACTTGATTGGCAAAGTCTTCGTTCGAATCTGGCCACTGAAGGCGATCAAGTGGTTCTAATCCGACGATGAACTTGCGAACCTAATGGGTGTCGGAGGGCCGACGTCCACAATCTAATGGCGTCTAGACACTTGGTGATCCTGGCAACTTGTTTTCCAAGTGGCCCGCGAGCAACTCTGCTTAGACCGACTTTCTGCTCGCATCTTTATGAATAGACGTTGAATTTGTTAATTCTGGCTTCGCCAAGATTCCGGCAAGGCGTTGTTTGGCTCTATGGAGGCGAACGCGCGCTGCGTTGTTAGAGATTCCGAGAACGGAAGCAATTTCATTCGGCGCTAATTCGTCCCATGCGCTTAGTTCGACGATTTCACGGTCTGAAACCGACAATTGCGAAAGTGCGTTGAGAACTCGATCTCGGAGTTGAACGTCGGTAGGAGTCGTGAATGCGGACGTGAGCTCCGACGCCAATCGTTCGTCGAGTACTGTCGCACGCTGCCGCTTCGCGAACTGTTTGAACAGGACATTTCGTGCGACGCCATAAAGCCATAGGCGGCCCTCCAATCCGTAGGGCACAATATCGATTCGTCTCCACGCCACGAGAAAAGTCTCCGCAAGGGCGTCGGCAGCTTCTTCGGGACTCGCGCTGCGACGAATGAGGTACTTGAGAATGTCTAGTCGATTCGCTCTGAACAGTTCCGTGAATTTTTCAGCCTGGTCACTTGAACGACTCGTCACTTCTTGGCCCGGACTCCGGCGTTCATGCGTGGTGCTCTTTTGGAATAAATCCCGCACAACCGTTCTGAGGTCGAACGAGCATCCGCGCTACTTGCGTCGAGTTGCCGGCGGCGACTTCACGCTGAAACGGTAGGAAGAATCCGAACACGGTGCCCTGGGCTGGATGCGGATCCTCGGCCCGCACTGCCGGCCACGACGTGGCGCCGGCGACTTCACGAGAGGCAATTGAGGCTTCGGAAGAGTTCCCGGACTGAGTCGCGCTCTTGAAGTCGCTCACCCAAGCACAGAACGCACCCATGGCGAAGACCCCACGTTCGGCTCCAGTTGTCACCTCTAGGCGCTTACCCCTAGGTTGGGTGACGTGACAATCGCCGGTTGAGCTTGGATGTGGAATTCCGTCTTCAAATGTCAGAACGTGCAGTCGCCAATTGTCGTAGCCCACGGGGTACTTGATGTCGGATGAGCCTGCGAGGACTACCCGACAGAAGTCAGGAGCCCAGGTCCTAAGTAATTCTCCAGGTCCACCTGCCTGAACGTACTTCGCTGGCAGACGCTCCCCAGTTTTCGCCGTCAGGATCGAGGCGGCGCCTGCGGCGGTCACAACAAGAAGGCTCGCCGTTCCTGCAATGACGATCCGCCGGGTGAACCGCGGTCTCTTTACGTGCTTCCACCAGTGAGAGGCAGGGACCGGCAGATCTATAAGGCGTCTCCCCATTTCATCGAGTGCAGCTTCTATCGACGGTGTCTCCAAAACTGCGCCACCGATCCGGTCGGCCATGCGGAGAGTGTTGTCGAGATCTTCGAGATAGGGCATATGGTGGTCCTCCACTTCCTTTACTCTCCTATCCCTGAATCTTGACTAATCATTACAGCCGTTCTTCGTGCCAAAGCGTGGCCCAGATCTTGAAATCACGTCACGAAGTGCGCTTCGGAGCGCGGCGGTGTTGCAAACGACGAAAGGACGTACACATTCTAATGGTGTCCGTCATCGTCACTTTTGAGAAGATGACACCGAACCGTCGGTCGGTGAGCACTATCACAATCTGAGCGTCGAGCTCTAGTCGGAGAACGTGCCCCGATCGGTTGGTGAGGACGGCGGAGAAGGCTGGAGGGGTGTCGTGCTTCGAGCACTGGTCCATTAGGTCGCCACCGTCGCCTCGAGGTTCATAACGACGAAGGAGGTGACCAGATGATTTTTGTTGGAGTGGATTGGGCCGAGGTCCACCACGACGTGTGCATCGTCGACGAAGACGGTGCCGTTCTCGCACGCAAGAGGATTCCCGACGTACTGTCCGGGGTGCAACAACTGCACGCGATGATCGCTGAGCACTTGGAGGAGGAGAACGATGCCGAGAGTGTCATCGTCGGCATCGAGACCGAACGAGGGCTCCTCGTGACCGCACTGGTCGCCGCGGGCTACCAGGTCTTCGCGATCAACCCATTGGCCGCGTCTCGTTATCGCGAGCGACACCACGTCTCAGGCGCGAAGTCCGATCCCGGTGACGCCAAGGTGCTGGCGGACCTTGTGCGCACGGACCGACACAATCACCGCGCGATCGCCGGTGACAGTGTCTTGAGCGACGCGATCAAGCTGCTCGCACGCAACCACCAGAACACGATCTGGGAGTGTCAGCGTCAGGTGAACACGCTGCGCTCAGCCCTGAAGGACTACTACCCCGGAGCCCTAGAGGCCTTTGGCACCGAGCTTTCGGGGCCCGACGCGGTGGCGATCCTCTCGATTGCGCCGACCCCAACCAAGGGCCGCGCACTGACCAAGGCTCGCATCGAGACGGCGTTACGCAAGGCCGGTCGTCGACGACTGCTCGACGAGCGCGTGAACCGCATTCACGAGATACTGCGGCGCGAACAACTGTCCCAGCCGGCGCTCTTAGAAGACGCCTACGGAGTTGCGACCGAAGCGACGGTCGCCAACATCGCGCAGTTGAACGCGTCGATTGCCAAACTCGAGGCGTCGCTGTCGACGCATTTTGAACAGCACCCGAGTGCCAAGGTCATCCTCTCTCTTCCAGGAATGGGGACGGTCCTCGGCGCTCGGGTGCTGGGCGAGTTCGGGGATGACCCGAACCGCTACGCCGACGCCAAGTCTCGCAAAA
>Ga0209483_1002866_pt1 | contig 11687 bp, 8 predicted proteins | sample NGEPerA_FD_184508 | JGI IMG/M metagenome (GOLD analysis project Ga0209483, IMG submission 184508) | Arctic peat soil microbial communities from the Barrow Environmental Observatory site, Barrow, Alaska, USA - NGEE PermafrostL2-A... | ecosystem: Environmental > Terrestrial > Soil > Wetlands > Peat... | reverse complement strand
GGATAGGGGGGCTGCGGAAACCAGTGGGGCGACAGGTTCAGGGATATCAATCGGTTCGGCCGATGCGTCCGCCGGGGCAATCGGAGCTGTCGGCGCGGTAAAAGCTTCCACCGCTTCCAATATGTCGCTCTGGGTTTCGATGCTGTTGGTGTCAAATTGAGTAATGGCATTAAAAACTTCATTTTCGTCCAAAACGTAACCATCCAACGCCGAAGCGGGTAAGGGTTCATCCAGGCTAAAAGCACGGATGGGTGTTTCTTCTTCGGTTTGAACCGGAATGGATTTAACCACAGGAGAGGCAAACTGTTCTTCTGGAACGGGTAAGGATTCCGCGATGGGCGCGGTTTGAATGGGGGCTGGTTTGGGTATGGGCGGCACAGAAACAACTGGTATGGGGGGAGTGGCGGGAATAGGTACGATAGGCACTGGCATGTCGGGTACCACAGGGACTGCCGGAGGTTTCAGGGCAGCAACCGGCACGGGCGAAACCGGCATGACCAGGGGCGCAGGCGCAACCGGAGTTTTGGGCATTGATGGAGCGGGTGTCGCGACTGACGCGGCGGGCGGAGCCGCTTCGACCGGCGCGGTCGAAGCGGCTGCTCCGGCTTTTGCCGCTTTAGCCTTGGCTAAAACCTGTTTCAAGTATTCTTTGGGGTCGGTCATTTTGATGCCGGCTGCCGCGCCCGCGTGAGGAACGGCCAGCTGCGCCGCAGCTTCCGCGGCGGCTTCCGCCTTAATTTCTGCGGCTTTTGACGTGGCCGCGGCGTCTTGCTTTTTGATATTCAATAAAGCGTCAACTTCTTCGATCGATGTATTTTTGAGCCGCGCGAACCGCGCCGTAGCCTCGTCCACCATGGCGCCCGTTTCATGGATGCGGATAAATTTTTCATATTCCTGTATGGCTTTTTCGGTGATTCCCTTGTTTTCGTAAACCTGGCCCAAAATAAAATGAGCGTTAGCGTAATTAGGTTCCAGCCTAATGGCGGTCCGGTATTCGTTGATGGCTTGCCGGTAAAGGCGAAGTTTGTCGTAAATCAGACCCATGGTGTTATGGACTTTGGCGCTTTGGGGATTCAGAGTTAAAACCATGGAAAAGGTATCCAGTGCGTTTCTTAGGTCGCCGCTCTTTTCAAAAGCGAACCCCATCGCCATATAAGCTCCCTCAAACCGAGGATCAATTTTGATAGCTTCTTGGAAGGCTTTAATGGCTTTGTCTAAAAGGTCCTGTTTGGCGTACAAAGTTCCCATGTCGTAGGCGTTCTTGGCTTTGTTTTTGCCGGTTTTAGCCGCTTCTTCCAGCCGCTTCAAAGCCACTTCCATATTGCCGACCGCGTCTTTGTCGATTCCCAGGCGGTGATATGACTCGGTATAGGTCGGGTCTAGCTGAATGGCGATTTGGAAAACCTGCATAGCCTCCACATATTTGCCCTCAGCAAAGTAAACGTTGCCGAGGTTGTTGTGAAAGGTGGCGTTTTTGGGGTGGATCGTGATGGCATCTTCGAAAGTTTTAACGGCTTCTTTGTATCTTTCGCAGCGGGCCAGGGTTAGGCCCAGATTGTTCCAAGCTTCAGGAGAGTTTTTATCAATCGCGATAACTTTTTTAAAGGTTTGAACCGCTTGTTCATAGTCGCCCAAGTCGGAGTAAAGAAAACCCATAGCCCAATGGGCTTCTTTATATTCGGGGTCTACATCGATAGCTTTTTGGAGTTCTTTTAAGGCTCTGGCGCTATCGCCTTGTTGGGCGAGTTTTTGAGCGGATTCTAAAAGTTCCTTTTTTTTATCGTCTTTGCTGCCGAAAAGCGCCATGGATCAGTTCCGTTTTGGAGGTGAAATGGGTGAAGCGGCGCTCATTGTATAGCCGTTTCTTTTGCGAGGTCAATGTGAACAGAGGGATTACTAACGGCTAGGCAATCCCGGGAATCCGCCGCCGGGGCCGCCGGGAAAACCGCCCGGAAATCCGCCGGGAGGAAGTCCGCCCTTGCCCATGCCACCCATCAGGTTTGAGGCTTTCTGCATCATTCCCCCTTTTTTCATGACTTTTTTCATCATGTCATATTGTTTCAAAAGGGTATTCACTTCGTCGGGCCGGGTACCGCTGCCCTGAGAAATGCGGCGGCGGCGGGAACCGTCCAATATTTGGGGGAATTTGCGTTCTTTTTTGGTCATGGAAAGAAGAATCGCTTCCATGCGTTTAATTTTTTTGGAGTCGGGAGCCTGGGCCATCATTTGTTTCTTCTGGGCGTGGTCGCCCGGAAGCATGGAAATAATCTCGTCCATCGAGCCCATTTTGGAGAGTTGTTGAATCTGTTCCAGCATGTTATCCAGATTAAAGTCCGAGGCCTTGGTCAGCTTTTGCGCCATGGTGCTCTGGCGGGCCACTTCCTCCGCTTTTTCAATCAAGGTCAGCATGTCGCCCATGCCTAAAATACGCGAAGCCATGCGGTCGGGGTAGAAGGCTTCCAAACCTTCCATCTTTTCGCTGACGCCCACAAACTGAATGGGCACACCGGTGACCGAGGTAATCGAGAAAATGGCGCCGCCCCGGGAGTCGCCGTCCGCTTTGGTCAGGACTAATCCGGTTAAAGGTAATTTGGCGTGAAAGGCGGTGGCGACATTGACCGCGTTTTGGCCCGTCATGGCGTCCACCACCAGCATGATGTTGGTGGGTTTGAGCTTTTTTTGAATTTCCGAAATCTCGTTCATCATGGCTTCGTCGATTTGCAGACGGCCCGCCGTGTCCAAAATCAAAATGTTGCAGTTATTTTGCAGGGCGGTTTTGACCGCTCTTACACAGACATCCAAAGCCTTCTCGCCGTTTTCGGGTTTGAAAATAGGAACTTGAATCTCCTGGGCCAGAGTCGCCAGTTGGTCAATGGCGGCGGGGCGCACCAGATCGGCCGCCACCAGCCCCGGTTTGCGCCCATCTTTTTTGAACCACAGGGCCAATTTTGCGGCGGTGGTGGTTTTACCCGTTCCTTGCAAGCCGGCTAGCAAAATCAAAGTCGGAGGGGCTGGCGCGAATTTAAATTTGGTGGCGTTTTTATCTTTGGGAGTTAAAAGCGCGATCAATTCTTCGTGGACGATTTTGATCATCACCTGACCAGGGGTCAGGCTTAGGGCGACGTCCCGTCCTAGCGCTTTGACTTTTACTTTTTCCAGAAAAAGTTTGACAGTTTCCAGATTGACGTCGGCTTCCAAAAGGGCCAGACGGACCTCTTGAAGGGCTTCCTCGATATTGGCCTCGGTGATTTTTCCCTGACCCCGGAGGTTTTTGAAAACTTTTTGAATTCGGTCGGTTAAATTCTCAAACATGGTTTTCCTAATGAGGCTGCGTTGATGAAAAGAGGCATGATTTTATTCGGATTCGGGCGAAAAGAAAAGGCTGCTATCGAATGGTCTTGCGCTCACCGCTCAAAACAAAAAGAGCCAAAAGCCCGTTGATGAACATCAGGAAGGCGGCTAAATAAAAGGGCGCGCCTGGCAATTGCCAGGAATGGCTGGGGTCAATGGAAAAGGCATAGATAAGGGTAAAAAGACTGGGTCCGATTAATTCGGCAATAGCTCTCAAACTGCCATTGGCGCCCTGAAGCTGGCCTTGTTCCTTATGGCTGACGTGTTTTGTCATCAGGCTCTGGGTCGCGGCGTTGGACAATCCCCATAGCGATAAAAAGGGAATGGCAAAGTAAAACAAAAAGCCGCTGGGCGCCAGACCAAAGCCGGTAAAACCTACAATGCCGAAGAAGATGCCGATCAGAAGCGCGCGGTGTTCGCCGAAACGTTTGACAAAGGGTCTTATCAATCCCCCCTGCACAATGCCGGTGCAAATACCGACCACCGCCAGACAATAACCAACCGCTTTTTCGTCCCATTGGTAGCGGTAAAGGGCGTAAAGCACGAAAACGCTGGAGAGGACCACATGGGCCAGCATGTTGGTGAAATAAATGCCCGCCAATCCGAACAGGTCTTCATGAGATTTGAGTAACACCAGTGAACCCACAGGGTTGGCTTTTTTCCAGTTAAAGTTCACCCGCCGCGATTTTGGCAGGGATTCGGGAAGCACCAGGAGCCCGTAGAAAAAGTTGGCGATGCTCAAACCCGCCGCGACCCAAAAAGGAAGGCGCGGATCCATCGCGCCTAAAATTCCGCCCAGGGTGGGACCTAATACAAAACCCACGCTAAAGGCCGCGCCGATGAGTCCGAACCCCGCGGCGCGTTTTTGGGGAGTGGTGGAGTCCGCGATATAAGCGAAGGCGGTGGAGATGCTGGAAGTAGTAACGCCGGATATGGCGCGGCCTAAAAACAACCACCCAATCGTTGGCGCGACCGCCATGACGATGTAGTCAATTCCAGTGCCGAGGTTTGAAAGTAAAATAATGGGTCTGCGTCCAAAGCGGTCTGAGAGGGAACCAATAATAGGGGAGGCGAAAAATTGCATGAAGGCCCAGACGGTAGCGAAGAGGCCGACCATAAGGGCGGCATGGCTGCTGTCGCCGCCCACGAAATTGAGGATCAACTTGGGAAGAATGGGGATGATCAGGCCCAGCGCCAAAATATCCAGCAGAACCGTGATGAATATAAAAAGAAGAGCGTGGTTGGTTTTGCCTTTCTTCTTTTTAATTTTGGCCATTCAACACCCTGTTAATGAAGATTGTTTTTTTCCTGCGCGACCCAGTCTAGCAGTATCTTTCGGTTTTTGTCTGAAAGGGGCAGGCCCAATCCCAATTTGTCCTGGTCATCGGGCGGCATCATTTGTTTGGTGAGCTCTTTGTCCAGGTGCTTCAATTGCTTGGCCGGGGAATCTTCGTCCACAAACGGAAATTTGTCGCCCATGGTTAAGTTTTCCAAAGCATGGCCCACTTCTTTTTTGACTTTTTTAGCCACAAGCGGGTCTTTGCTCGCGTAGGGATCGTCCGCGCCGGGGACATGGCAGGCAAAACAGCTGTCTTTCAGAATGGGAAGCACGGTTTGATGGAAGTCGATGGGTGTGTTGCCGGCCCTGGCACCGGTGGAAAACACTGTCAAAAATGCCGCGATTAAACAATCGCTCAATTGAATTCGCATGCGGAAACTCCTTGGGTCAAGTTTTGAAGGCGCATAAAATTAACATACCGCTTTAAAAAAACAAAGCCGTAGGGAATGAATCCCTACGGCTTTTACTTACAAAGCACTCAATTAATTAAAAACTGGGTTCCGAAAATATACGTGGGTCCCAAAGTCTGTTGCCCGATGAAATTGGTGATCGTGGGGATCTGCACCTTTCCATAAAGCACCGCGGTTCCCGTTGCGTTCCAATAAATTGAGGGTGAAAGATCAATCACGGTGCCGCCAGTGTTGGGAGTGTTCCAAGTGGGCTGACCGGAAACGTTGCTTCCATCCGGGTTGGCGAAGTTAGGGTTTGGCTCCGAATCGGGGCTGGTATAGCGCCCTTCCACCGCTAAACCCACGGCGATGGGGTCGGAAACCTTTAATTGGCCGGAAATACCGCCGGTGTAGGAAGTGCCGAAAGTATATTCATAAACCGAGGAAGTGGTATCCGTCGTGAAGGCCTGGGTGTGATAGACCACGTTGGCGTTGGCGCTCAAAGTGAAACCATCCCAGACATGGTTGTACAACAGGCCGGCGTAAAGTCCCAAAGCGCCTGTGCCCAACTGGGCATGGGTGTCGATGGGTTGTCCCGTGATACCGGAAACAACATTCGTCCCGCCGGTGGGCAAGTAAGTTCCGGCCGACAGGGCCAAGGCCTGATGTTCTTTCGTCTTAAAGTCGGTTTCCTGCCAAAAAAAGTAACGGAACCCGACGTTGATGTCGCCAATCCCAAAAGGGGTGCCCGTGTCAGCGATGCTCCGGGTTGAGCCCACTCCTGCGTCGATATTGCCCGGGCCTTCATCCAACGACCAGTATTTTTGAACCAACGGGAACATGGCGACCAAGGTGAGGTCGTCGGTGGGCGCGTAGCTCAAAGTGGTATTGAGGTTCGTTTGGCGCAGGGATTCGGTCTGGTTGGTGCCGGGAGCGTCGCCTAGCGCGGAGGCCGTGAGATAAATATCCTCAAAGTCCAACCGCCACGAATCCGCCATGGGATGGGCGCTTCCTGAAGAAGCCAGGGGATCGCCGCAACCGCACACGGAACAGGCTAGGGACAAACCGGGATTAAGCAGCAAAAGAAATGATAGGGCCCATAGGCCCAATAATTTTAAACCGTTAGACATTTGAATCTCCTTAAAATTGGAATAGTCGCCGCCCCGCAAGAGGCGCGACAGGACATTTCGTTTATGAAACGAAAGAATCCAATTTAGGAGGCGGTGAGAAAACATCGGCAGGCGGGATAGGTACGAAACTGAAACAAATGACAACCGCCCTTTTTAAATCCACCCGGAACAAGGCGGGTTGGGAAGCGGGTAAAAACTTGGCGACGCTTTGAGCGAAAAACAGGTTTTGAGCGCCATCAGGTGTACAACCGGCGGGGTAAAGACCGGATAAATACCCGCACATCGCTTTGGCGTTAACGCAACAGCAAATATCCCCGCACATGTCTTCCATGCCGCAATTGGGGCAGATGTGGTGAACGTGGCTCTGGGGAGTTGCCAGACTTAAAAAGGGTTCGGCGGCCCAGAGGGTGATGAGCAATAAAAGGAAGACTTTTCGGGCTGACATGGTTTATACGGTAGACCTGTTATCCTTTAAATTCAATGTCAGGGGCTTAAAAGAGTTGTTTGTTCTATTGTTCTTGACGATTTTTTGGTGTTAGAATCTGCATCATTTTTCCAAGGAGCTTTATGCGTTACCTCATGATGTTGTTTTGCTTTCTGGCCGCCTCGTCCGTTATGGCGAAAGACTTTACGACCGCGACGGTGGATATGCAGGTACTTTTTAAAAAATATCCCGGAACCCTTCCGGCTCAAAATAAATTCGACGCTTTGACGAAGTCGCGGAAAAAAGATTTGGTGGATTCCGAGAAACTTTTGGAAAAAATGAAAGAAGAACTGACCGGCCCCGATGCCGCCGCAATGACCACGACCGAGAAAGAAAATAAAGGAAAAGAATATGATGACGAAAGACAAAACCTTCAGGATTTACAGTCCCACATCCAGAATGAGTTAGCTCAAAAAGAGCAGGAAATGACCCAGGTGATCGTGGGAAAAATTAAGACTATTGTGGCCACTGTCGCCCAAAAAGACGGAGTTGATCTGGTGTTGGATACGGCGGATACTTTGAGCGTTCAAGGCAGCCTGGATTTGACGAACGAAGTTTTGGCGGCCTTTAAGAATGTTAGCGCGGATTCAGATGATTCAACGGATACGTCAACGAAGTAAAAGATTCAGTCGAAAAGAAAATTTGGCTAAAAAAGGCGATTTCTAAATGGAATCGCCTTTTTTCGTTTTACGGGTAAATCGTAATGGTTCTCCCCAACTGCTTTATTGCAGTTGGGGCAACCAAACCATGCCGCTCGCCTTGTGGGCTCTCGGCAGGTGCAAATAAGATCACACAAATCACCCGATTTCAGCTATGGTAGCCCCGTTGTCAGCCAAGAAATTTGTGCCAAGATACGACCTCACATAGGTCGCTACTTCACCCAGGATGTGTCTGGGTTTAGTACACGGCGGGTCCCCGGTTGAAAGTCGGGGAACACACACCGCTCGTGCTTCCCACCCTAATTTCCATTAAACATCCGTTGCTAGTTAAAAGTAGTTTTGCCAAGAAGGCGCAACGGGACAAAGAGCAAATCGACTATTCGATTTATACCTCTTTGCGGTTGTGACAAATCTTCGCGGTTAAAATTATTTTTAAAGGGTAAATCATGGAAAGTTTTGAAGAGTTAAGTCTGCCAGAGTTTTTGGCAAAAAATCTGAAGCAAATGAATTTTATGAAGCCGACGCCGGTTCAGGCGCAGGCTATTCCGCACGCGCTGGAAGGCAAAGACGTTATCGCCTCGGCCCAGACGGGAACGGGTAAAACGGGAGCTTTTGGCATTCCGCTTTTGACCTATTTGGAAAAAAACAAGGACAAATCCGCCATCATCATGACGCCGACCCGCGAACTCGCGGTGCAGGTGCTGGATGTTTTGCGCAAATTGTCGGGTAACCATCCTTTGGGCGGGTCCGTTCTGCTCATCGGCGGAGCCAATATGCAGGCGCAGTTTATGGCCCTCAAACGCAAGCCGAGGCTGATCATCGGCACGCCGGGCCGTATCATCGACCATTTAAACCGCGGTTCATTGATTCTGTCGCAAGCCGGGTTTCTGGTGCTGGATGAGGCGGACCGCATGCTGGACATGGGTTTCGCTCCCCAGCTGGAAGAAATCCGCAGAAAATTGCCGCCCGTGCGCCAGACGCTTTTGTTCTCGGCCACTTTTCCCTCGGACATTCAAAAGATGGCCAACAGCTATCTGAAAAATCCGGTTCGTATCACCATTGGCGAAACCACCAAGCCGGTTGAGAAGATCAATCAGGAAGTGGTTTTTACCACCGAGTCGAGAAAATATGATCAGCTGGCGTTGGAGCTTCAAGAACGCCAGGGTTCGATTCTTATTTTCGCCCGCACGCAAATCCGGGTGGACCGCATCAACGACCGTTTGAAGGAAGCCGGTATGAAGGTGACCCGCATTCACGGAGGACGCACCCAGTCCCAGCGCCGTCAGGCCATTGACCAGTTCCGTGAGGGAAGGTTCCTCATTCTGGTAGCGACCGACATCGCGGCTCGCGGGTTGGACATTCACCATATCGCGCATGTCATTAACTATGACCTGCCAAAAAATCCGGAAGATTACATCCATCGTATCGGCCGCACCGCGCGCGCGGGAGCGGAAGGTAATTCCATTTGTCTGCTCACTCCGGAAGACCGGGGCCTGTGGGAACGCATTTTGCGGCTCCTGGGCACGGCGAAAAATTCCGTGACGGTAAAAAAATCGGCTCATCCCGGCTTTATGGCGCCGAGAGGCGCGCCGCCGGCCAGGGTGAACAGCTTTAAACCGGAGGGAGGCGCTCCGCCTCGCGAAGAAAGACCGTCGGGCGACCGTGAACATCGCGGGCCGCGCGACCACGCTTCCCGTGGCCACGCGCCTCGAGAGCACGCTTCGCACGAACGTGCGCCGCGGGAACACGCACCCCGAGAAAATCGGGATCACGCCGCGCCGAGGGAACACGCGCCGAGTGAACGCCGCGAACACCCAACGCGTGAACCGCGCGCCTTTGAGCCGCGTGAACGGGGAAGTTTTTCCCGAGAAGAAGGTTCGCGTCACCGCCATGACAATAACGAACCCAAGCAGCGCCATCCCGGCGGACGGCATCAACGCCGATCGGAGGGGCATCAGCAACGCTTGGGCCAAGTTCAAGACAATACTAATGCGAACTCTCAGCTAAATATTCCTGACGCCGACCGTCAGCCTTCGTTTGAAAAAACCGAAAAAAACGGTCATGACGAACACACGCCTTCCACCAATCCCATGGATACCCCCTGGGGTCAAATGGGAGCGGCCAAGCCGGACAACCGTCCTTTTGGCGCCAGGCAAGGCAAGGGCGGCAAGTCCTTTGGCGATAAGCCATTCCGTAAAAGTTTCACACCCCGGGAAGGTTCCGAGGGCGGCGAGATTGACGGCAATAGCGAAAGCCAAAATAAAAGCCGTTCGGCCTTTGGGGACCGGAAACCTTATGGTGACCGCAAGTCTTTTGGAAAACCTTTTGGGGAACGAAAACACTTCGGGGATCGCAAATCCTTCGGAGACAAAAAACCTTTCGGCGCGCGCAAATCCTATGGCAGTTCGGATACCAATTTTGGTGAGCGTAAACCCTTTGGCGAACGTAAGTCGTTCGGCGACCGCAAGCCTTTTGGCGATCGGAAACCGTTCGGTGATAGAAAGCCGTTTGGAGACCGTAAGCCCTTTGGCGACAGGAAACCTTTTGGGGACCGCAAGCCTTTCGGAGAGCGTAAATCCTTTGGGGATCGGCCCACTTTTGGGGACCGCAAACCCTTCGGAGACCGTAAGCCTTTCGGGGACAGGAAGCCCTTTGGCGACCGTAAACCGTTCGGTGATCGGAAACCCTTTGGCGATCGTAAGTCCTTCGGAGACCGCAAGCCTTTCGCAGGCGGTGACCGTAAGCCTTTTAGGCCCGCAGGCGGGGATAGAAAACCTAGCCGTCCCAAGTTTTAAACCGTTCCTAGGAACGTTGTTTAATTAAAAGCATCAAATTCGAGCCATGGATTCCGTTCAACGGGACCCATGGCTTTTTTTATGCCCCCATTCGGGGGGGATGGGGTGGCACAATACAGAAGAACCGATACCTTCACCGGGAAAATCGGTATCTAAACCGGGTAACCGGGCCAATACCGGTCCATGACTACGCCTATTCCGGCAAATGACTACGGGTAGACCGGGGATCTTCAATGGAAGCCGCCAACCTTCAATGGAAACCCGAAAACCTTCAACGGACGAGCCGCCAACCTTCAATGGAAACCCGAAAACCTTCAACGGACGAGCCGCCAACCTTCAATGGAAAAACCCGAACCTTCAACGGGAATAGAGGCACCTTCAATGGCAATCTGGAAAGCTTCAACGGAAAAGTCGGTCACCTTCAACGGAAAATCGACGACCTTCAATGGAAAAACCGAGACCTTCAACGGAAAACTGGCAAATGCAACGGGAAATCCGGCTAACCTATCCCCGAACTAGGGATGTCCCAGGAATCCGGTCGTTTTGTCCAGACTCTGGATAAAAACCCTGAAACTGAGGAAGTTTCTGCCCGTCGCGGGACAAAATCTACCTCCAGAGACAACCTTGCCCAGCGGTAGCCCAACCCAAGCCAGCCCCGAAACCGACGCCTTCCGGAAGTAACGAATCGACCGAGAAGCTATTAGGTACAGGGAAAACCCTTTTAATCCCTTATAAATCGAAGTTTTCGAAAAATTAGTTAATGGTTAGTTAATGTCTAAAATGGCATTTTCCCCTTATTTATTCACAAAACCCCTTCCCAAATGATTTTTAAGACTTAGCTTTAGTGGATTGTTATTTCAGGACTATCCAAAGAACGGGGAGACATGATGGAGAAAAATATTCAATCGGAATTGGAAAGAATTCTTGAAAAAAATCGGCAAACAAATGAAAAAATTCAATCGGAAAAAACTAGTCGAGAAAATAAGGAACTATTGTTTTTGAATGAATTTTATAAAGTTAGTAAGGAAATCATAAGACCTGCTATGGAAGAAATCGGGAAGGCTGTTTCGACAAACGGAATAGAGTACCGAATAACGGAAAAAGCAGATTTAAGTGCCCGGGATGGGAGACATGAGCCGGCAGAAATCACCGTCTCTTTTTTTACGAAAGATAGACACCCAAGTCCAGGTAATTTGTCCCCTAAGTTTAGCGTAACTTGTATTAAAAGAAATTTTGAAGTTTCCTATTATGAGAGTTCCTGGAGTACAGGTGGCCCTCTTGGTCCGGGTAAATTAGAGAACATTACCGTGGAACTTATTCAGCATAAAATTCTTGAGGTACTAAAAAAATAATTTTAACTAAAGATGGTTTGGAAAGTGCAGAATGCAAAAACAATGGTGGGAATATTTAATCGATGCGGGTATCACCCTTTTTGCCACCGGGGTTGGTGTTTATGGGGCCTTTTATGTGGACAACATTCGAGACAAGACCGCAAAACGAGATTTAAAAAATCGGCTCATTCGTGGATTATCGTATGAAA
>Ga0209483_1002864_pt1 | contig 11693 bp, 10 predicted proteins | sample NGEPerA_FD_184508 | JGI IMG/M metagenome (GOLD analysis project Ga0209483, IMG submission 184508) | Arctic peat soil microbial communities from the Barrow Environmental Observatory site, Barrow, Alaska, USA - NGEE PermafrostL2-A... | ecosystem: Environmental > Terrestrial > Soil > Wetlands >... | reverse complement strand
TATCGATTGGGTCGAGAAGCACCCAAATCTCGTCGCGAAACTCTACACTACCTACAAGGAAGCCGCCGAGTGGGTGAGCGCGCATCCCGACGAGGCCGCAAAGCTGATCGTGGTCAAGGGTACGGCCGACGACCAGAAGGCGATCGCGGACCTGATCCGCGCCAATGACCGGCTCGGCATGAACGTGCAGTGGGCCTCCGACGTGGCCAAGGAAATCAGTTTCGTCTATGCCGCCGGAAAATCGATCGCCTTCCTGCCGTCGGAGCCGTCGGCTGCGACGATCTACCGGGCGCCCGGGAAATGAGCGAGGCCGCGCCGCCGGCCGAACCGTCGCCGCAAGCGAACAGGCTGCTCGCGGCGGCGAAACGGCTGGTCTCGTCGGTGCTGCCGTTCGTCGTGGTGATATTGATCTGGCAATTCGCCTCGCTGTTCTTTCCGCGCTTCCTGTTTCCCTCGCTGATCGACGTGTTCTGGCGCTGCATCGACATCTTCTCCACCGGTTCGATGTTCGCCGACGTGTGGGCTACGATCTTCCGCATCCTGGCGGGGCTTGCCGGCGCCTTCATCATCGGCGCGGCGCTGGCGCTGTTGATGGTGCGCTCGCGCGCGGTCGACAAGTTCCTCGCGCCTATCCTGACGCTGTTCCAGGGCATTCCGGCGCTGTCCTGGGTGGTATTCGCGATCATCTGGTTTCACGGCGTCGAGTTTCGCATCTTCTTCATCATGGTGATGACGACGCTGCCGGCCTTCACCTTCCAGGTGCTGGGCGCGTTGCGCGGCATGTCGAAAGACCTGATGGAGATGGTTTTCAGCTTTCGTCCCACGCGGCTGAAGCTGTTCCGGGTGATGATTGCGCCTGCGATCCTGCCGGACATCCTTACCGCATGGAAAGTCAATCTCGGCAACGCCTCGCGCGTGGTGGTGGTCGCTGAACTGGTCGGGGCCACCGGCGGCGTCGGCTATGAATTGCTGCAGCAGCAGCAATTGTTCGACATGGCGGGCGCGCTGGCCTGGACGCTGCAGCTGGTGTTCTTCGTGCTGATCATGCAGGGCGCGCTGACGCTGATCGAGAATACCGTGTTCCGCTACCGCGCGGTGTCGGAGCGCGCGATATGAGGGATACCGCCGTGGCTGGCGAGGCCGCCATTCACCTCGACCATGTCTCAAAGGTATTCGGCAGCGCCGGCGGCGGCGCAACCTTCCGCGCGGTCGACGATCTCAATCTCGACGTCCGCCCCGGAGAGATGCTGGCGTTGCTCGGCAAGACCGGCTGCGGCAAGTCGACGATCTTCAACATGATCGCGGGCCTGACCGCGCCAAGCACCGGCACGGTGCGCGTCGGCGGCCGCGATCTCTTTGCCGATTTCGACTCGTTCCGGGGTGGGATCGCAATCGTGTTCCAGAACGACCGGTTGCTGCCCTGGCGCAGTGCCATCCGCAATGTCGAACTCGGTCTGGAGATGCTCGAGGTGTCCGCGGCGGAGCGGCGGACGACCGCGCAGCTATGGCTGACGAAACTCGGGCTTGGCGGTCACGAGCACGACTTTCCGCACGCTTTGTCCGGCGGCATGCGCCAGCGCGTCTCGATCGCCCGCGCCTTTGCGACCAATGCCAATATATTGTTGTGCGACGAGCCGTTCTCGGCGCTCGATGAATCGACCGCCGGAAAGCTGCGCGCGGAGTTCGTGCGGCTGGTCAGGGAAAACGGCAAGACCGCCGTCTTCATCACCCACTCGATCAGCGAGGCACTTGAGATTGGCGACCGCATTGTGGTGCTGAAGCGGCCCGCGAAGATTGCCTACGACGTCAGCTTCGATGCCGGCACCGGTCAGCAGGAACGCGAACTGATCCGCAGTCGGATCGGTGACGTGCTGGCGGTGTGATCAGGCAGGTCGCAAGCCATGCCAGGCACAACATGCAGCGAAGGAAACATCGTCGATGCCTTACGCGACCGCAGCCAACAAGACGCGGCTTTATTACGAAGAGGCCGGCAGCGAATCGCCTGTCTTGTTTATCCTCGAATTCGCGGCCAATTACGCCAGCTGGGAACCGCAGATGCGCTATTTGTCGCGGCTTCACCGCTGCATTGCCTATTTGGCGCGCGTTTCGGCGCTTCGCGATGCTGCTTCTCGTCATCGTCGGCGACGAGGATGATCCGTGCATCCAGCCCAGTCTGTTCCTGAAGCGGCATATTCCGGCCTCGGGGCTTGCGATGTTTCCGAAGACCGGACATGTCGTGAACCTCGAGGAGCCCGCGCCGTTCAACGAGACACTGGAGCGCTTCCTGGCGCTGGCCGAAGCAGGGCGCTGGCCGCCGCGCGATCCCGCATCGGTGCATCCCTGAAATAGCGGATCCGCAGGGTGGATTAGCGGAGCGTAATCCGCCATTCTGGCAAGGCGGCGCAATACGCTGCGCTATTGCGCCCTACTGGTTGGAGAAAATCATGCCGAGAATAAAATTCAGCTTCGCGCGCGGTGGCCACTTCACGGCCAGGGTGATGGCAGAAAAGGCGCCGAAGACCTGGGAGGCGATCCGGAAACATCTGCCGCAGACCATCAAGGCCTATAACGCGCGATGGACCGGCCGCGAAACCCACACCAAACTCGATCTGCCGAACAAGCCGCCGCGCGAGAACCAGATCCTCAACGCGGGCCTCGGCGACGTGATTTACGCCTGCGAATGGCCGGATCGTGACGTCACTGGTTTCGAGGCGATCGGCTGGTTCTACGGCACCGAGACCGTGCGCGACTGGCGCGGCGAATCCCGCGTCAACCTGTTCGCCCGCGTCGACCAGAGCGAATGGCCGTTTCTGGAGGAGGTCGGCCTGCGTACCTGGCGCGAGGGCGGCGAGGATTGCACGATCACGGTGGTGGAGGATTGATTGCCGTCATTGCGAGCGAAGCGAGCCTGTCGTCATTCCGGGATGGTCCGAAGGACCATACCCGGAATCTCGAGATTCCGGGTTCGATGCTGCGCATCGCCCCGGAATGACGGTAGTCAACGCGCTACCTCATCCCACTCCGGACAAATCCGCTGCTCCACCGGCACCAGCCACGCTTTGTAGTTGCTGCTGTCGATAATCTCCGCCGGCAGCATGATCTTTTCCGGCAGCGGCTCGCCCCTGAGGTGACGCAGCGCCGCGCGCATCGCCGTGCAGCCGATCTTGAACATGTTGAAATCGACCGATGCCAGCAGCGCGCCGACTTCGATCTGCTTCACCGCCGGCAGGATGCCGTTGATGCCGACTACGACAGCCGCGCGGTTCGCCTCGTTCAGCGCCTCCAGCGCGCCGAGCGCCATGCCGTCATTGGCCGCGAGCACCGCGTCGATCCGCGGGTGCTCGGCAAGGAACTTTGCCATCACGCGCCTGCCGTCGGGCTGCTGGTAGTTGCCGACGCCGGAGCCGAGCATCTCGACGCCGGGATATTCGGCAAGCGCGCGCTTGTAGCCGCGCACGCGCTCGCGGTTGGTCGGGGCCGACGGGACACCCTCGATGACGACGAACTTTCCTGTCCCGCCGAGATGATCGAACAGATAGCGCGCCTGCCGGTATCCGATATCGAAGTCGTCGGCGCCGATGAAGGTAACGAAACGGCCGGGCAGCGGATTGGAGGCGAGCACGATCGGGATGTCGGCCTCGTTGAGCTTCTTCACGGAATCGATCATCGCGACGTCGTCGACCGGAATGAAGATAACCGCGTCGGGCTGGTCCTTCAGCGCCTGCTCGACCATTGCCTTCTGCTCCTCGACATTGTCCGGCTGTCTCGGAACGTAGTGCATGGCCCGGACGCCTGCCGCGCGCGCGACCTGGTCGGCGGCGAGGCGGAAGGCTTCATAGGCGGGGTTGGTGGTGTTCTTGGTGAAGACGGCGATGGTGGTTATCATGGTTGCCTTCGGTCTCTCCCGCCCCGTCATTGCGAGCGAAGCGAAGCAATCCATGGCTCGGCAACCGAAAAGATGGATTGCTTCGCTTCGCTCGCAATGACGAAAACAATTTCTCCATCATTCCGGGTTCGATGTTGCGCATCGCCCTGAAATGACGGTCTAACTCACAACCACAGAATCCTCTTGCGGTATTCCAGGTCCGTCAACAGCGGCGTCGCCGGGCCCTGATGAAACACCGCGCCCCGTTCGAGCGCGAAGACGCGGTCGGCGAGCGCCAGCACCAGATCGAGATTGTGCTCGACGATGACGATCGAGGTGTGTCGGCGCAGCAGGTCGAACACCCGGAACAGTTCGAGGATCACGGTCGGCGCCAGGCCCTCGAACGGCTCGTCGAGCAGCAACAGCTTTACGTTTCCCGACATCGCACGGGCGACGGCCACCATCTGCTGCTCGCCGCCGGACAGATAGTCGGCGGCGACATTGATGCGTTCCTTCAGGCGCGGGAAATATTCGAAAATCTGTTCCTCGCTCCAGACGACACCGTGGCTGCCGTCGGTCTTGCGGGCCAGCCGCCCGAGCGCAAGGTTTTCCCGCACCGTCATGCCCGCGAACAGGCCGCGGCCCTGCGGGACATAACCGATGCCGGCGCGCGCGATATCCGGCGCCGGCAGGCCCGCGATATTGCGACCCTCATATTCGATGATTCCCGTGGCGAGCGGCACCAGCCCGGCAAGTGTCTTCAGCAGCGTGGATTTGCCGGCGCCGTTGCGCCCCAGGAGAGCGACGATCTCACCCTCGCGCACGTCGAGGGTGGCGTCATTCAGGATGTGGCTTTTGCCGTAGAAGGTATTGACGCCCTCGAAACGCAGAATATGCGGCGCGCCCTCGCGGGCCTCGTCGCTACGGTTGTGCACGACCTCAGGCATGCCGGTGCCGGTATAGATCTCCTGCACCCGCCGGTCGGCGCGCACCGCTTCAGGGCTTCCGGTCATCAGTACCTCGCCCTGATTCATCACCGTGACGGCCTGCGAAAAACCGAGCACGCGATCGATGTCATGCTCGACGATCAGGACCGGAATGTTGGCGGCAACGTTCTTGATGAGGTTGGCGACGCGTTCGCGCTCGGCGGCGGCTAGACCCGCCAGCGGCTCGTCGAGCAGCAGCACCTGCGGCTTGGAGCCGAGAGCAATCCCTAGATCCACCAGCCGCTGGCCGCCATAGGAAAGTTCGCCGCCCTCGATTCCCTCGATGCCTTGCAGGCCGAGGAACTTTATCAACTCGGCGGTCTCGGCATGGATTTCCGCGTAGCTGTCGACATCGCGCCAGATGTTGAAACGCCCGGCGCTTTGGGCCTGCAGCGACAGCCGCAGGTTTTCGTAGATGGAAAGGCCACGGAACAGATTGGTGATCTGGAACGAGCGCGCCAGGCCGCGGTGGCAGATCAGGTCGGACGGCACGCCGTGAATGTCCTGCCCGTTGAGGCGGATGACGCCGGCATCGAGCGGATAGAGGCCCGATATCAGGTTGAAAAGCGTGGTCTTGCCGGCGCCGTTCGGCCCGATCAGCGCGTGGATTTGCCCGGCGCCGACTTCAAGGCTGGCTCCGGACACCGCCCGGATGCCGCCGAATTGCTTGGAGAGGCCTTTGACCTCCAGCACCGTTCCGGTGAGACTTTCGGGAGTCAGGAACGCGGGCAGGGGCAGGCCTTCGTAAATCCTGCGCTTGCTCATGGCGGCGGCTTCTTCCGGCGCCGGCCGCCAGCGCCGGATGAGCTTTGCCCAGATGCCGACCAGGCCATCGGGCGAATACAGCACGAACGCAACGAAGATCAGCCCGAACCACAACAGCCAGTTCGGCGTCCAGATCGAAAACAGCTCGCGGAACACGATGAAGAACATTGCGCCGAGCGCCGGCCCCAGCATGCTGCGCATGCCGCCGATCACCACCATCGCCAGAAGTTCGCCGGAAAATGCCACCGATACCGCTTCCGCCGACACCAGATAGGTCTGGAATGCCAGCAGCACGCCGGCGATCCCGGTCACGACGGCCGAGATGACGTAGACGGCGAGCTTGTAGCGTTCGACCGGATAGCTCTGGAAGGTGGCGCGCAACTGGTTCTCGCGGATCGCCACCAGCACATGACCGAACGGCGAGCGCACCAGCCGGAGCAGGACGTAGAGCACGGCGAGCCCGATCAGCGCGACGACGACGTAGAAGGCGAGCGCATGATCGAGGCTGAACGGTCCGATGCTGCCGCGCTTGAGGCCGCCGAGGCCGTCCTCGCCTCCGGTGACTTCGCTCCAGCGGAACGCGATGGTGTAGGTCAGCGCAGCGAACGCCAGGGTCAGCAGGGAGAAGTAGACGCCGCGCCGCCGCAGGATGATGACGCCGGTGATGGCCGATAGCACGGAAACCACGACCATCGAAAGCAGTAATGGCAGCCAGATCTCGCCGCCGAACCAGTGCAGCTGTATCAGGCCCGCGGCATAGGCGCCGATGCCGAACCAGGTGGAGTGGCCGAACGACACCAGCCCGGTGTAGCCGACGCAGAGATTGAGCGCCATGGTCGCGATCGCGAGGATTACCACAGCGATCGCGGTGTTCACCGACAGGCCCAGCAATTGCACGGCAAACGGCAGCGCGATCAGCGCAAGGCCTGCTAGCAGCAGCGGCCGGTATTTTTGCGCCGATGACCGCGTCATTCGAATTTCTCGATCCGCTCGCCGAGCAGCCCGCGCGGCCGCACCATCAGCACCACGAACATCAGGACATAGATCGAGGCCTCGCCGGCGGCCGGGACGAAATGAATGGTGATGCCGCGCACGATGCCGACCAGGAGCGCTGCGATCACCACGCCCCAGAAACTCCCGAGCCCTCCGATCACGACCACGACAAAGGCCACCGTGATGATCTCGGCGCCCATCGCCGGTTGCACGATCGTGATCGGCGCAAAGAACGCGCCGCCCATCGCCGCCATGCCGACGCCGAGCATGACCACGGCGGTCATATAGGGCTGCAGGCGGATACCCAGCGCCGCGACCATGTCCGGCCGCTGGATGCCGGCGCGCACCACACGGCCGAACGAGGTCTTGTTGAGCAACAGCCAGACGCCGAGCAGCACCGCAGCGACCACCGCCAGCAGCATCAGGCGGTAGCGCGAGAACAGGAAGTCGCCGACGATCACCGAGCCGCGAAACACCGGCGGGATCGAGGCCGGCAACGGTGCCGCGCCCCAGATGATGCGGATCGCCTGCTCGGTGACCATGGCGAGGCCGAAAGTGACCAAGAGGCTCAGGATCGGATCGGCGTTGTAGAATCGGCGCAGGATGAAACGTTCGAACAGGATGCCGAGCAGGGCGACCGCCACCGGCGAGATCACCACCGCCGGGCCGAAACCCAGATATTTGGTGATTTCAACGGAGGCGTAGGCGCCGAGCGCATAGAACGCGCCATGCGCGAGATTGACCACGCCGCCGACGCTGAAGATCAGCGACAGCCCGAGCGAAATCAGGAGGTAATAGCCTCCGAGCACGAGGCCATTGACCACCTGTTCCAGCAAGAACTCGAACTGCATTCTCGCTCCAGGGAGATTCCGATATCAGCCGATGCGTCCCAAAGCCCGGTTGCCGCGGCACGCCTCGAACAGTGGCGCGCCGGGCATCAACGCGTCTAGAGCACGCAGGGGTTCTGCTCCTTGGTCGGGTTGAGGACCTCCATCGGCTCGTTCGGCCCGGGCACCGCGGCGCCGAGCGTGATGAGGTCCCATTTGTCCTTCGCCTCGCCCTTCGGCTTCGGCGAGAAGGTATAGGCCTCCTGGATCAGCTGATGATCCCATGAGCGAAAATAGGCCTTCCGCGCTTTGAGGATGTCGAACTGGGTTTCCTTTTCGAGATAGCCGATCAGCTGCTCGCTGTCAGTCGATTTGACCTGGTTCATGGACTGCGCCAGCAATTTGAGGGCGATGTATTCGATCCACGCGTGGTTCTCCGGCGGCTTGTTGTATTTCTTCATGAAGCTCGCCACGAAGGTCTTCGACGCCGGCACGTCGAGGGTGTGATACCAGACCGTCGGCCAGGTGCCGCTGAGATTGCCGTCGCCCGCAGCCCAGGCATCCGCGGTATTGAGATTGAATCCGACGATCGGGAAGGGCAGCCCGAATTCGGCATATTGCTTGATCAGCGTCGTGACCTGGTTGCCGGCGAGGTTCGAACAGACAATGTCGGGCTTGGCCTGGCGTATTTTCAGGAGATAGGGGCTGAAGTCGGTGACATCGGTCGCGATCAGTTCATCGCCGATGAGATTGGCCTGGTTGGCGCTGAAGAAACGCTTCGCCGCGGCGAGCAAGTCATGGCCGAAAATATAGTCGGCTGTCAGCGTGAAGAACTTCTTGTCCTTCACCATGTTGTCGCGCAGCAGCGCCTTGCCGACGGTGTTGACCATCACCGTGTTCGGGATGTCGGTGTGGAAGGTGTAGCGGTTGCAGTTCTTGCCGCGCAGCGCGTCGGAGCGCGCGCCGGTCTGGATGAACAGCCGCTTGTTGCGCGCGACCACCTGCATGATGGTGAGCGCGGAGGCCGAATTGGCCTCGCCCATCAGCACCAGCGCGCCGTCCTGTTCCAGCATGCGTTGCGCCTTGGTGGCGGCGGTGGCGGGATTGACCGAGTCTTCCGACGTCACCTCGATCTGGCGGCCCATGACGCCGCCGGAGGCGTTGATCTCCTCCTCGGCCAGCCGCATGCCGAGCTGGGCATAGGTGCCGAGCGCGCCGAGAAAGCCGGTCAGCGGCGTGAGGTGGCCGATCTTGATCTTTTCGCTCTGGCCGTAGACGATCGCCGGAAATCCCAGCGCCGAGGCGCCGGCAAAGGCGGCGCTTGCTTTCAAAAGGGTGCGTCGGCTGGTGCGAGTCATCGTTGGTCTCCTCCCAAAGGGCTTGCCGCGATGTCCCCCTTCGCTTCCGCGTTTGCGAGAATGTGAGAGACGATTTTCTATTGTTAAAAGATATTTCCGGACCCGGTCGCCGCTGTCAACGTCAAAAGCAGCTTCCGCTCTCGTCCTTAAGCCGAATCCGCCGCAGCCGTGGCGCCGAATTCCCGCGACAGGCGGGATGCCGCCACCTGCACGATTTGCGCGCTGTTGTGCAACGCCTGGTTGGACAATCGCCAGATCGGGCCGGAAATGCCGAGCGCGCCGATCACGGCGCCGGTGAAATCCATCACCGGCACGGCGACGCAACGCACTTCGGGATTGAATTCGCCGTCGTCGAAGGCAATTCCCGTGCGCCTGATCTCGGCGATCTCGCGCAGCAGCACGGCCTTGTCGGTGATCGACTTCCCGGTCGACGGCTTCATGTCGACGCGTTCGAGGAAGCGTTTCAATTGATCCGGGCGCAGCGAGGCGAGGATGATCTTGCCGAGCGCGGTGCAATGGGCGGGCCGCACGACGCCGACGCGGTCGGTCAGTTGAAACGCGCCGGGCCCACTGGTGCGGGCGATGACGACGACCGCATCGCCCATCCGCACCGCATAATGCGCGCTCTCGCCGGTTTGGCGCGACAACTCCTCGAGCAGCGGGGTTGCGACATTGACCATCTCGATTTCGTCAAGCGCGCTGGCGGCCAGCGCAAACAGCGGCCGGCCGACACGGTAACGCTTTGAATCCTTTTCCTGGCGCAGGTAGCCGAGCGACACCATGGTTTTCGCCAGATGAAAGGTGGTGGAGTTGTGCAGGCCCACCAGCTTGCTCAATTCGGCAAGCCCGATGCCCTCGCGATGCCGCGCGACTTCTTCCAGGATCGCAAAAGCGCGGCCGAGCGATTGCACGCCGACCCGCTGGCGGTCGTCGGCATCATCGTCGATATCTCGCGGCGAAGGCTGCACCAGCCGCGCAATCGCGCCCTTGCGCGGGCTGGCCGGTTTCTCCGATGTCTTGTGCTTGGCGCGCGGTCTCACGGGTCGGTCTCCCACGGGATGTCCTGCGGCAATCTACCACAATATAAATTGACGTACAGTATTATGAGAAATAGGGTGCCGCGCGCCTGGGCAGGTTTCGCGCGAATTCAGCGCGCCGATCGCCCAGGGCCGCCGAACGGTCAGGGAGAGTTCCAATGTCGCCACGCAACGCGCTCAATGGGGCTCAGGTCATCGTCGACTATCTGATCCAGGAAAAGGTGCCGCAGGTGTTCGGCCTGTGCGGCCACGGCAACATCCAGTTCATCGACGCGCTCTATGAGCGTTCCGACGAGTTGAAGACGATCTCGGTGCATCACGAGAGCGTCGCCGGCTTCATGGCCGATGTGTATTACCGCGTCTCGGGACGACCGACTGCGACGTTCACCTCCTGCGGGCCGGGTTCGGCGAACCTGCCGATCTCGCTCGGCAATGCCTTTCTCGACTCGGTGCCGTTCATGGCGGTGACCGGCAATGTGCCGACCAGCCAGTTTAATCGCGGCGCATTCCAGGAACTCTACCGGCACTATCAGGCCGACTTTCCTTCCACCGTGCGCTCCTATTGCAAGAAGGTGTTCCAGCCGACGCGCGGCGAGATGGTGCCGCTGGCGGTGCGCCAAGCGTGGAAGACCATGACCACGGGGCGGCCGGGCCCGGTGGTGCTCGACGTGCCCTTCGACGTCTTCATGGAGTCGGCCGCCGAGGAAGCGCCGAACGCAAAAGCCTGGAACGGCAACATTTCGAGCCGTTGCGGCGCCGATCCCGAAGGCGTGGTGAAGGCGGTCGACATGCTGCTTGCAGCCGAACGGCCGGTGATGCTGGTCGGGCAGGGCCTGCGCTATGGCGGGGCGGCCGAAGAATTGCGCAAGCTCGCCGAGCGGCTGCAGATTCCGGTGGCGTCGTCGGCGAGTGGCCTCGGCGCGCTCGATTGCAACCATCCGCTGGCGCTCGGCCTCGTCGCGCGCGCCGGGCATTACCAGGCCAACCACGCGACGCGGCAGGCCGACGTGCTGCTAGCGCTCGGCGTGCGCTTCGACGATCGCACTTCGAGCTCGTGGATACCAGGCTATTCCTTCACCATTCCGCCGACAAAACTCATTCACGTCGACATCGATCCCGAGGAGATCGGCCGCAACTATCCGGTGGCGCTCGGGTTGATGGCGGATGTCCGCACCTTCCTGCGCCAGATTCATGCCGAACTCGACCGCCGCGCCGACCTTACCAAGCGCGCGGACGCCCGCCAGAAATGGCTGGCGCAGATCGACGTCTATCGCAAGGAATGGGACCGCTTCGTCGCGCCCGGTTTCTCCGACGACACCACGCCGATCAATCCGCAGCGCGCAGCCCTCGAGATCGACAAGGCGCTGCCGGAGGATGCGATCCTGGTCAGCGATATCGGCGTGCACCACAATTGGCTGTTGAGCTTCTGCAAGCCGAAGCGGCCGGACTCGCTGATCGGCTCGATGGGGTTTGGTCCGATGGGATTTGGGGTTGCCGGCGTGATGGGCGCGAAATTCGCGGCCCCCGACCGGCCCTGTGTGTCCGTCTGCGGCGACGGCGCCTTCTTCATGCATGCCAACGTGCTTGGTACCGCGGTCGAATATAATCTGCCTGTCGTTTGGGTGGTCTGGAACAATTACGCCTATGCCTCGATCCGCGGCCTGCAGCGCGGCTATCTCGGCGGGCGCGAACTGGCCACCGACTTCCATGATCCCGTTAGCGGCGAGCGCTACAATCCGGATTTTGCCGCGATGGCGCGCTCCTGCGGCGTCGAGGGCGTCCGCGTCGATCGCGCCGGCGATCTCGGCGAGGCGATCCGCAAGGGGATTGCCGCCAACAAGCCCTATCTGATCGACGTCGAC
>Ga0209483_1002863_pt1 | contig 11696 bp, 10 predicted proteins | sample NGEPerA_FD_184508 | JGI IMG/M metagenome (GOLD analysis project Ga0209483, IMG submission 184508) | Arctic peat soil microbial communities from the Barrow Environmental Observatory site, Barrow, Alaska, USA - NGEE PermafrostL2-A... | ecosystem: Environmental > Terrestrial > Soil > Wetlands >... | reverse complement strand
GGCCCAGACCTTGTCGGCAGAGGACGGGTGGTAACGTCGACCCTCACGGGCCGTTGGCGCAGTTGGTAGCGCACTTGCATGACACGCAAGGGGTCGTGGGTTCAAGTCCCGCACGGCCCACGGGTGTTGTCATAATTGCTACATTGTCCCTGGTCAGAAGTGGGTTTGAAAAAGAACCCGAAGGTGTTTTCGCCTAGCTGGAATGGGATCAAGACCTTTGGCTGCGCTCGCGATCGTTGCCTGCCCCGCAACCAGGCGCGTGTGGGCGTGGGCGAGCGGAACATGCAGGCGCACGTTCTGGGACAGTGCGCTGGCATTGACAGGGGCGCGGAGCGCCGGTTCAGCGTGCGCTGGGAGCCGGTGACGCGGACACGTGGGGCGTGATTATGCGTGGCTGCATATTGGGAGGCCGGCTCAAGACTCTTGCGGGCGCGTTCGGTTCGGCCGGGGTGGCCTGACTTGTGATCGGGGGGACCATGCGGAGTTCCCGGGAACCGATCTGGCGCGATCGAGCGCCGATCCCGAGTTGCGGTGACCGGTCGGAAGGAGCGATCTGAACCGCTTGCTGGAGTTAGCAGGCGGCCCACCGCCGGGCCAGATATCGATCCCCGAGCCGCATCGATAGGGGAAATGGACGGTCGTATCGGGGTTCGAGTCTCATCACCTCCACCGATGTTGTGAGAATTGCAACGTTTTCCCTGGTAGATAGGCTTTTCTTAGCCACCGCTCGCCAACAGAGGCAGATGGCGATGTTCGAACCCCTGGGAATTATCAGGTTGTCCCGCATGCGCAGCACTGGAGCTCCTTCGTATGGAATTGCTGGCGGCGGTGACAGTTCGGAGCGGTTAGAAGACTTCGTTCAAGGCGTCGGGTGGCGGCGCAGCCACAAGCTTCCTGGCCTCACGCCGCGACACTCCGAGCACCCGCAACATCTGCTCGGCGAACTGATCGCAGGCCGCTTCATCGACCGTGCCGGGATCCGTGACAGACAGGTGTAGAACCGCCAGAAGCGATCCTGCCACGCAAGCCATTGCCAGGCGCTCGTTGTCGACCTGGAAGCGGCCGGAAGCGATCCCGTTGCGGATATCGCGCATCGCGCGGGGCGCGAGACCGCGATCGGAGTCGATGTAGGTGAGGCCGTGCCGAACCAGCACCTTCGCGAGCTCGGGCCGGCTCCGGCCGAGTCGGACCACGACCCGCACTGAGCGGGCGAAGGCCACAGCCGGGTCGGCGTCGTCGGAACTCAAGCGGTCGAGCAGCTGCCCGGTCTCCTCCAAGGCATCCTCGATCGCCGCTTGGAACAGCTCCGCCTTGCTCGTGAAGTGGTTGTAGAAGGTGCCGAAGCCCAGGTCGGCTGCTTCGGTGATGTCCTGGATGCTCGCCGTGTTCGCGGTCTCGGCGGCCAGCATGCCCCGCGCGACGTCGATCAGCTTCTGCCGGGTCGCGGCCTTGCGGCGCTCCATCCGAGAGATGGATGCCACCTCGTCTCGCCCAGGAAGCGACGTTTCAGGTTCGGAGGGTGCGGATTTCAACGTTCCCGGTATATCACAGGACTGATGGAACGATCACCATTGAATCCTCTTGACACCCCAGGCCGCTTCTGATTGAATCATCAGTACTGGGATACTGCTACAGCCCATCAGAGGGCGGGGGCCCAGGGTGAGTGACCGAACCGCCGGCCGCAAACCGACGCGAAGAGGGGGAGACCATGGCCAAGCGCACTGTCGGAGCCGTAGTTCCTGTTGACACGGACGGACGGGAGGCGGCGTACCCGGAGCTCTTCCAGTCGATCACCATCGGCAACTGCGAGATACGCAACCGGATCGCGATGGCACCGATGAACGTGGTGATGTCGTCCGGGAACACGGGGTACGTCAACGATCAGCAACTCGCGTATTACGCGGCTCGGGCCAAGGGCGGGACCGGCCTGATCATCACCGAGTGCGTTCTCGGCACAAGACTGGCCTCGCAGTTCCCGTACACCAGCAACCTGCACCTGTTCGACAATTCCCACTTGGCCGGACTCGCCGAACTCGTGGAGACCGTCCACGCGTTCGGTTCAAAGATCTTCATCCAGCTCTCGATCGGATTTGGGCGTCAGGGGCACAACCACGACCATGTCTCGCCCCCGGCACCGTCGGCCGTGCCGTACGAGACGACTCCGGCGTTGCTTCCCAAGCCGCTGCAGACCTGGATCACCCAAAATCCCACTTGGGTGCTGCATCCCGATAGCCCGAGCATGGCGCGCGCCGACATGCCTCACGAGATGACCCAGCAGGAGATCCACTCCGAGATCGCGGAGTACGCCAACTCCTGTCGGCTCGCGCTGGTCGCTGGCTTCGACGGCATGGAACTGCACGCACCGCACGGCTACCTCGAGCACCAGTTCCTCTCGCCCCGCTCGAACAAGCGGACCGACGAGTACGGCGGTTCTCTGGAGAACCGCATGCGCTTCGTGCTCGAGTGCTACGAAGCGGCCCGTGGCGCCGTGGGGCCGGCGTTCCCCATCGGCGTTCGGCTCTCCGGCGACGAGCATCTCGACGACGGGATCCACCACGACGAGCTGAAGGTGGTGGTCAAGACCCTGGGCGAAATGGGCATCGACTACGTGCACATGTCCGATGGTTCCTACGAGGCACTGAAGCACATGTTTCCCGTCCGCGATGGCACGATGCTCGGCGAGGCGGAAAGTTTCAAGTCCGTCCTGCCGCCTTCGGTGCCGGTCATCTGCGTCTCGATCCACAAGCCAGAGCGCAGTGCGGCGGCCATCCGCGAGGGCAGGATCGACATGGTGTCTCTCGGGCGGCAGTTGCTCTGCGAACCGGAGTACGCGAACAAGGTGCAGCGGGGGGAGTCCTATCAGCGCTGCGACCGCTGCTGCCAATGTCTCATGCGCACCGCTGCTGGCCTCGCAGTTCGCTGCCCGAACAATCCCGACCTCGGCCGCGAGCGGTTCATCCCAGAGTTCTGGCGACCGGCGCGGGAGGAAGTCGGCTCCGCCAACGTCGACGTGGTGCCTGCAGTGCCCGCGATCCCGTGCCCGGGTTTCGAACAACTCGCGGACCAGTCGGCCTGAAAGGACTAGGCGATGTCGAAGGGCGAATTCGCAGTCATCGGGACCGGTCAGGTACCCCACGGGAACTATCCGGAACGCAGCGAGTTCGAGATTGCGTACCGAGTGGCGAAGCAGGCCATCGATGACGCGGGCATCGACAAGGATGAGATCGGCGCCGTGATCGGAGCTGCCCACATCATGGGCGACTCGTACAACACCGAGATGTTCTTCGGGCGCCTACCGGAACTGATCGGTGCCAGGAACTGCAAGATCACGGCTTCCACGATTTCCGGAGGCGCATCCAGCTTCTCGTTGAGGAAGACCGTGGAAGGGATCCTGGCTTCCGGCGAGACCGACACCGTCCTCGTTGTCCACGCCCAAAGGTTCTCCCAGTTCAGCGTCAACCAGATGGCGACGTTCTTCGCCAAGGCCGGTTCCGATCCCGAATGGGACGTTCCCTACGGCATGACCTACAACGCTCTGGCGGCGATGTGCACGCAGGCGTACCTCGAGAACACGGGAACTACGATCGAGCAGGTCGCAGCGGTCTGCGTCACCCTGCGCAAGTGGGCGATGCTCCAGCCGAACGCGATGTTCAACACCAAAGAGCTCACTGTCGAAAAGGTTCTGAACTCGACGATGGTTGCTTCGCCGCTCACCAGCCTCATGTGCAACGTGCTGGCCGACGGGGGTAGCGCTTACGTGATGACCACGGCCGAGAAGGCGCGGCGGGTGTGCCCGACACCCGTCTACGTGCTCGCCGACGCTTCGGAGTACTCGCATCGCAGCATCACAACCCCCCGAGTCAAGGACTTCACAGAGATCGGAGACCTCGCGACCATCGCATCACGGGCCTACGAGCGCGCCGGCCTCGGACCAGAGGACATGGACATCTTCGAGATCTACGCCTCGTACCCGTCCGTCACGCTCATGCTCATGGACGCACTCCGCATCGCCAAGCCAGGCGAATCCGGTCAGCTTGTCGCCGACGGCAAGTGCGACCCCGGCGGGCCGTTCCCGATCTCGACGAACGGCGAGGCGATGGGAATGGGCCACACCGGGACGGGGGTCGGTTTCGGCGTATTCGTCGAGTCTGTGAGGCAGCTGCAGGGCAAGGCGGGGCGGGCGCAGGTGGACGGTGCCCGATTCTTGATCGAGAACTGCGGCGGTGGGGCATTCATGGACTGCCACTTCACAGTGCTCGGCACCGAGGTTCCCGGTGCCTGATCACAGAGAGGACTGCGGATGGACCCCGCAATGATCGAGATGCTTGGCCTGTCCGACACGGACCTGGTCAAGCCGGAGCCGGAACCGACGCAGTGGTCCGCGCCGTTCTGGAAAGCAGCGCGCCAGCACCGCTTGCTCCTGAGGCGGTGCTCCTCGTGCGGCACCCATCAGCATCCTCCGTACCCGTCCTGTGTGGAGTGCAGCGAGGAGTCGTTCGAATGGGTGGATGCGGTCGGCACGGCGACGCTGTACGCCTACACGGTCAACCAGTTCGCCGTGCCATTTGCTTTCTGGGACGACATGCCCTACGTGACGGCCATCGTGGAGCTGGCCGAAGGGGTGCGGATGATCTCCAACATCGTGGAGTGCGACGACGGCGTCCTGCATACCGGAATGGACCTCGAGGTCGTGTTCGACGATGTGTCGGACCGGTTCACACTTCCGAAGTGGAGACCGGCAAGGCAGGAGGCCCGATGAGCGAGGACTACGAGACCCTCCTCTACGAGATCGGCGGCTCAGAGGGATGCGTCTGCTCGATCACCCTCAACCGTCCGGGACACCGGAATGCAATCAATCGCCAACTGGCTGAGGACTTGATCGCCGCATTCAACCGCGTTAGGGATGAAGACTCTGTCAAGGCCGTCGTCCTGTCAGGGGCGGGCCAGTCATTCTGCGTCGGCGGCGACTTGTCTGTCCTGCCGACGCTTGATCACGCCTCCGTCTACGAGTGGATGGCACGCGCGGGATACGAGTGCACGCGGGCGATCGCAGAGAACGAGAAGATCGTGATCGCCAAGATCACGGGGCACTGCATAGCCGGGGGGTTGGAACTGGCGCTGGCGTGCGACCTCATGTACGCGGCCGAGACCGCCACGTTCGGTATGACAGAGATCACGATGGGCGTCCTTCCGGGCTGGGGTGGCACTGTTCGCCTCGCCCGCACGATGCCGATCCACCGGGCCAAGGAGCTTCTCCTGACAGGCAGGAAGGACTACACATCCGCTCAGCTCTACGAGATGGGTCTGCTCACTGGTGTGCGGGCTGACGACGAGCTCGACCTGGCAGTCGGCCAAGTCGCCGAGCAGATCGCCGCGCACTCGGCCGACGCGCTCCGCATGGGAAAGAGCGTCATGAACCGAGCGTTCGAGGGACTGCCGTGGGACGCTGCGTACGCGATCGAGCGCAACGCGGTGGGCTGGCTCTTTCACAGTCAATACGCCGAGAACCTCAGGGCGTTCGCCCTCTCCGCCATGACGGCGCCGGGTAGCTAGCTCGGTTCGGGCGAGAGGAAACGCAGTGGACTTTTCCCTTACCAAAGATCAGGAGTTGCTCCAACAGGAGGTCAGGCACTTCTGCGAGAACGAGCTGAGCCGCGAGTACGTCCGATGGATGGACGAGAATTGCGACTTCGTCCCGGACGAACTGTGGCAGAAGATGGCGGCGCTGGGACATTTTGAGATGAGCGTCCCGTCGGAGTACGGCGGTCTGGGTCTCGGCGCGGTCGAGCAGATGATCGTGATCGAAGAGCTCGCCACAGCCTCGGTGGCGGTTGCGCTGTGCGTGGGAGCAGCCGTCGGCTTCGGCGCCACAACGATCCGGAACCTCGGCACCGAGACGCAGAAGCGCGAGATCCTGCCGAAGCTCGCCCGAGGCGAGTTGAAGTTCGCACTCGCCCTCACCGAGCCGGCCGGCGGCACCGACATCCTCGGTGCGATCAGCACCCGTGCAGAAGATCGCGGGGACCACTGGTTGCTGAACGGGCAGAAGGTCTTCATCACAGGCGCCCACGTTGCCGACTACCTCATCACAGTCGCGATCACCGACCCCGATGCCAAACGGAGTCACGGCCTCTCGATCTTCCTCGTGCCGAGACCGTCCGATGGCCTGTCCACCAGGCTCATTCCGAAACTCGGTTGCCACGCGTGCGGAACGAACGAGGTCTTTTTCGACAGCGTCCGCGTACCCAAAGAGAACCTCATCGGAACGCTCAACGACGGCTGGTACGAACTCCTGTTGACGCTCAACCCCGAACGGGTGGCGACGGCCACTATGAGCCTCGGCATCGCGAACGCGGCCTTTCGCGACGCCATGGAGTACGCCAAGCAGCGGCACGCGTTCGGCGGCCCCATCGCCCGCTTCCAGATTCTGCAGCACTACCTGGCGGACATCGCTGTGGAGATCGAGAACGCCCGCAACCTCATCCACAAGTGCGCCTGGTTGGTTGACCAAGGGCTGGATTTCCACCTGGAGGCGACGATGGCGAAGATCGTCGCCTCCCGCGCCTCGGAGAAAGCCGCAATCCATGGAATGGAAATCATGGGTGGCTGGGGTTACGCCGCGGAATACGACATGCAGAGGTACTTCCGCGACTACAAGCAGATGGTCTTCTCGCCCATTTCGGATGAAATGGCAAAGAACATGATGATGCAATTCATGGGTATGCCCAGGTCGTGGTAGGAGGGGGCGATAGTGCTCACGCTGAGTGATATTCCCCGCAAATGGGCTCGATTGGCACCGGAACGCGAGGCTCTCGTATTTGACGACGACCGCCTGTCCTGGCGAACGCTCGACAGCCGTGTCGACCGTCTCGCCCATGCCTTCCGCAGTCTGGGTATCGAGCGAGGCGAGCACATCGCGGTGCTCGCGATGAACCACCACCGCTACGTCGAGCTCTACTACGCGGCCTCGCGTGCGGGCAATGTGATCGTGCCGCTCAACTGGCGACTTGCCGGCGAGGAGTTGAAGCACATCCTGGTGGACGCCGAAGCCGTCGCGCTCTTCGTCGACCCGGAGTTCGGTCCCGTGGTCGAGCAGATCCGCGACTCCGCTCACAGGCTGCGCGTCGTTGTCAGCTTCGGAGACAGCATCGAGGTCGCGGAGGGCTACGAGGCACTGCTGGCCGCAGCTCCCTCTGCGGCGTTCCCGGACACACGCGACGAGAACGCCCTGTTCATCCTGATGTACACAGGCGGCACCACTGGCAAGCCCAAAGGGGTCATGCTCAGCAATCGGAACCTCATGGCCGGAACGCTGGGTTGTCTCCTGGGCGGTCCCGCATTGCGTCCGACAGACACCACGCTCCTCGTCCTACCCCTGTTCCACATCGCGCTGTGGCCGGTCGTCGCCGCCCACTTCGCCGGAGCGAGGGCCGTGATCAGCCGCCGTTTCGACCTGGCGGAAGTGCTGGAAATCCTGGAGCGGGAGCAAGTCACGCACGTGAACCTGGTTCCGACGGTCATCGGATTCCTGCTCGCGTTCCCAGGCCTGGACGAGCACGATCTTTCGAGCCTGCGCCTGATCACGTACGCAGGGTCACCGATGCCACTCGACCTGCTCCTCCGCTTGCGGGCTCGTCTTCCCGAGGTGGACATTGTTCAGGGTTACGGGATGACCGAAGCCGCGCCCATCATTTCCGTGCTCGACGAGGTCGCCCATCGTGACACGACGTCCGTTGTGGGCTTGCGCCATCTCGAAGGTGCGGGACATGAAGCCCTCACCACCGAGGTCCAGATAGTCGACGAGTCCGATCAGCCGGTCGCTCCCGGCGTCGTGGGCGAGATCGTCGCACGTGGTGCCAACGTCATGCTCGGCTACTGGAAGAACTCCGAGTTGACCGCCGTCCGATTGCGCGGGGGATGGCTGCACACCGGCGATCTAGGGACGCTGGACGAAGACGGCTTCCTTTACGTCGTCGGTCGCGCCGACGACATGATCATCACGGGCGGTGAGAACGTCCACCCGCGCGAAGTCGAGGAGGTCATTGTCACCCACCCCGCAGTCGCGCAGTGTGCCGTCGTCGGACTGCCAGATCCGGCATGGGGAGAGCAGGTCACTGCGTTCGTCGTGTGCCGGGCCGGCCAGTCAGCGACTGCCGAGGACATCGTGTCGCTCTGCGAGGAGCGACTCGCTGGTTACAAGAGGCCACGACGGGTCGAGTTCCGCGACAGCCTGCCCATGACGCTCGTCGGCAAGGTGTCTCACCGACAGATACGTGAAGCAGAGACGCAGATGAGTACTTCGAACCGTGGGCCGTCTTCGACGGCGACCTGAAGGAGGCCAAGAGTGAGCGATCAGGCATTCCCCCAAGACGCGTACTTCAAGATCGACCCCGAGTTGCATCTGGTAGGGGATATGGAGCCGTACCAACACTTCCCCGGCGTGCAGATGTGGTGGCAGGCGATCCAGAACATCGCGCGGCCGCTCATGCTCGGCTGCCCCGAGGACCTGCTTGCCCAGCTGGCTCCGGACGACCTGCAACCGACGACCGATCCGGACGCGCTGGTTGCGATCATGGACCATTACGGCGTGGACGTGGCCTGTCTGCTGCCCGAGTCGATGATGGACACGACGGGCTTCTCCAGCCGCTGGGTCTCGAACGGCGAGATGGCGAAGGCTGTGGACCGTCATCCCGACCGGTTCATGTACCAGCCCAACCTCTCGCCCATCAAGCAACGCGGCGTCAAGAACGCGGTCTGGGAGCTCGAGTACTGGGTGAAGGAGAGGGGCGCACGGATCTTCAAGTTCTACCCACCTGAGGACACGTTCGTGAACGATCCGGAGCTCTGGCCGTTCTACGAGAAAGCCGAGGAGCTGGGGATAGTCCTCGACATCCATACCGGCTTCAGCTGGGTCCCGCCTGGCAAGAGCAAGTACGCACTGCCGATTCTCCTCGACGACGTCGCACGCGACTTTCCGCGGCTGACGATCGTGGCGTTTCATATGGGGTACCCGCACTGCGACGACCTGAACATGGTCGCGCTGGGTCACCCAAACGTCTACCTGTGCCTGTCGTTGCTCGTACCGTGGGCCCTGAGTGCGCCCTGGAAGTTTGCCCATATCCTCGGCGAGGCGTTGCGTTTCGTGGGTCCGGACAGAATCATCTGGGGAAGCGACTCGGCAGGTTTCGGCGCCCAAGTGGCAGGTGCCGTGGTGGGCCTACGAGACTTCCAGATGCCCGAGGAGCTCCAAAGCCGGTATGGATATCCGGCGATCACAGATGAGGACCGCGCCAAGATGTTCGGCTCGAACCTCGCCGGGCTGCTCGGCATCGACACCAGCAGGCGGATTCGCGTGTCGTAGCGGCGATTCGCACCTGGTCACGAAGTGAAGGAACGACCAATATCTCTACTACACGACCCCCTCGCGTCTCGTTGAGATCCGGTGTCCCGGCACCCGTTCCTGCCTCGGGTCGGCGGCGAAATTCTTTGGCGCCGACGCTCCTCCGACAGGGGTTCGAACATCGTCCCATCATTTCCTTCGGCGAGCTTGGGGCGACCCGATCGGCGGCCGAATTCCGCCCCAACTCAGACTCTCACGGGCACTGTTGCATTGAGGGCGAACGACGCTGAACCCGCATCCATCGGCGCCATGGCTGAACGTCAATCTCGTGGCGCCCATGTAGTCATGATGCATCTCAATACGAGATTTTCGGCTCGCGTGATGCTTCGCGTCGGGTGGCGCGGCTCAATGCAACAGTGCCCCTCCACCGCAAGATTGAGAAATCGAAACTCGCCGAGCTGTTCCCGGCCGTGCCTGGAGGCCGGGGTTGTGGCGGTCCGGGCCGAGTTCCCGACGACCGCCGCGCCACAAACGGCGAGGCGGCGTGCCACCGCCTCCTCAATTCTGCTGGTCGAGCCCGTCACGGCGACCACACGGTTGGCCAGGTCAGACGCCGCCGTCACGATGCCACCCGCGATTCCTGCGGAGCGACGAGCTGATTCCAGAGCTGGGTGACCAGTCCTGTGACGTCCCGGTCGGTGGGAGCGGTCCCGTAGATGGCGAAGTCCGGGCGTTCGAGGACCGCCGCGACGCCGTGGTCGGCGAACCATCGGCCGTAGCGACCCTCGACGTCCTCGACCGTTGTATCGATGGTGACGATGTGGCCCCCGATCGACTCGAACCAGGTGGCCAGCTCGTCGTCGAGCTCGGTCGGCTGGCCGCTGGTCACGAGATGCCATCCCGTTCCGACGACGTCGTCGAGACGACCCTCGACCCCTCCGGCTCGGACGGTGGACTGGATGAAGAGCTCACCCGCCAACGCCGAGTCGGTGAGAAAGCCGCCGGCGATGCCGGGCATCGGTGGCGCCGGGGTGCTGCCGCCCGGCGGGACGAGCGGTGCCATCTGCTCGTCCCGGGCGCGAGCCCCTTCCGCGTCGGGGATGCAGATCACTTGTCCGAGCTCGGTGGCCACCTCGATCACCGCGGCGGCCTGGGGGATGCGTTCGGTGTCGTAGGTCTCGAGGAGCGCCACAGCACCGGGGTGGTCCATCGCGTAGTCGAGCTTCCACGCCAGGTTGGCGGCGTCGCGCAGGCCGGCGCACATGCCCTGGCCGGCGAAAGGGGGCGTCTGGTGGGCGGCGTCCCCGGCCACGAAGATCCGGCCTTCGTGCCACTTGGTCGCCCATCGGGCCCGGAAGCGGTATCCGGCGTGGCGGACCATCGTGGCGTTGTCGGGGCGGACGTCCCATGGCTCGAGGAACGCCCACGCCGCGGTCTCCTCGTCGAGCGTCTCGAGGCTCTCGCCGGGGAGGCACATGAACTCCCAACGCCGCCGGCCCGGGCCGCCCGAGACCACCGTGGTCGGCCGGCGGTGGTCGCATACCTGGAGGTTCGGAGGGTCGAAGACCCGCGGCTCGTGGAGGGCGACGTCCACGACGAGCCAGTCGTAGTAGAAGCCCTGGTCGTCGAAGGTGACACCGAGCAGATCGCGCACCGTGCTGTTGGCACCGTCGCAGCCCACGACGTAGGACGCGTTCACGCACCGACGGGCGCCGCCGTCCGCCGCCTCGATCTCGACCCAGGCACGGTCGCCGTCCTGACCGGTGTCGACGACACCGTGACCCCAGAGGAGGGAAAGGCCGTCGGTGGCTTCCACCCGGTCGAAGAGCCGGGCCTCGAGGTCGGGCTGGTTGAACATGTTGGCCGATGGCCAGCCCTGCCGGCCTTGTTCCGGCATCTCGAAGCGCAGCAACGGCACGCCCTCGCCGTTGCGCCACTCATAGGTCGTGGCCGGCTCGGACAGCGCAGGCAGATCCTCGCCGAGACCGCAGGCCTGGAGGATCCGTGCCGTCTCGTCGTCGAAGTGGACGGCGCGTGGCAGCGGGTACGGACCCGTATGGCGTTCGACCAGGAGTACGCTCCGACCCCGCGCCCCGAGCAGCAACGACAGCGCGCAGCCGACCGGTCCGGCGCCGACGATGACCACATCCACCCGACCGGGCACCGCTGCACTCACCGGTCGACCCACGCGGCTTGGAGCTGGTCGAGGTCGGGCGGCACGATGAACTCGAGTGGGAGGTCGGGCCCCCACGAGTTGGCGACATGCTCGAAGTCGAACGGCGTGCGACCTCGGCGCTCCCACGCTTCGTCGTCGAGGATCTGGTCCAGGTCCGAGTAGAGCTCGAGATAGGAGCCC
>Ga0209483_1002861_pt1 | contig 11701 bp, 13 predicted proteins | sample NGEPerA_FD_184508 | JGI IMG/M metagenome (GOLD analysis project Ga0209483, IMG submission 184508) | Arctic peat soil microbial communities from the Barrow Environmental Observatory site, Barrow, Alaska, USA - NGEE PermafrostL2-A... | ecosystem: Environmental > Terrestrial > Soil > Wetlands >... | reverse complement strand
TCACCCGAAAGCTACGCATGCTCCGTGCCCACGGGCTGATCCAGAAACTGCCGCACACGCATCGTTACATGATGAGCGACAAAGGACGGCAGGTGACCGCCGCCCTACACGCGGCACGCGAGGCAAACATCGAAAAACTATCACAAGCGGCATAAATCACCTGGAAATCTTGCCAAAAAAACCAGAGACTGCATGATATCCTTGAAAGAATGGTCGAGCCCGCACGCCAAAGAAAGGGGGAATCCACGAATGGACACGAATGCACACGAATGAAGATGAATTATTCGTACCGATTCGTGTTCATCCGCGGTTCAATAATTCTGCTTCGTGTCTTCGTGCCTTCGTGGTTAATCTTCCTGTTTTCCGCTGGCGAGTTGGCATTTCGCTATCGGCCCACGTTCAGTAACTCGGCGAGCAGATCATTGCGCGGATAGGCATGTCCGCGATGTTGCGTGAAACCCTCGGCGGCGGCAACGCCGATGGCGCTTCCGCGCATCTGCGAATGGCGGCGCATCGCGTCGAGGTATTCGTCCATGCCGTGATGGGCACGGAGCCATTCGCGCTGGCTTTCGTGGCAGGCCAGCATTTGGTTCTTGAGCGGCATCTGCGGGCTGATGTCCACGATCGTTGTCGGCGTGACCGGGTTTCCCAATGGATCGATGCCTTCAACCGGATCGCAATAATAAAGATGCGGGATGGCCGATGCGGGGTTGCGCGCAATCTCCGACGCGTTTCGCGCACCATAGGCGAAGCTGGCGGCACGCGCCAGCATCGAAACGATCTCGTGATCCATCATGTAGTCCCGGGCGGCATGCGTGAAAACGAGGGATGGCGCAATCCGGCGAAACAGATCGACGGTCTTGTGCAACGTCGGCTTATCGTAGGTGAGGAAGATGTCCGGCTCGCCCAGGCAATGATACTGGGCGCCGATCAGCTTCGCCGCCCGCGCCGCCTCGGCGGTGCGCAGCGCGCTGATCTGCCAGCGGTCGTGTACACTGGTCCCGCAATCGCCCGCCGTGGCCGAGGCGATATGCACCGACCAGCCCAGATCGCGCAGGCGAATCAAGGCGCCCGCGCACAGGAACTCGGCATCATCCGGGTGGGCCAGAAAGCTTAACGCCGTCTTGGTTTGCGACATGGCGGGATGGTACATGGCACGTTGGCGTTGGTCGAATTGTTCGTTGCCCGCTTTTGCCGGGGGGGTGTAGCGCCCGATTGTGGCGGTCCCCCTGGTGGGGCGGACATTCTTGTCTGCCTCGCGTCCGCGAGCGCGGGGGTGTACTTACCCCCGCCGAGCGGACGCGAAGAAATAAGGACGGGACAAGAATGTCCCTGCGGCTAATGGGCAGACAGGAATGTCTGCCCCACCAAGTCGCCTCAAACACGAGTTACACCCTATGCCGGGCGGAGATTGATGACCTTCATGGCAAATCGCAAATGGACGATCGCGGGTTGGCTCGTCCTGGCGGCGGCGGGTTGCGGGCATGGGCCCCGGCACGTCACCGATGAAGACCCGGGCGACAAAATCCCCGCCATCGAAGCGGCCGCCAAGGCCCATGACCAACGGGCGATTCCGCAATTGGTCCGCGACCTGGCCAGCGACGATTCGGCGGTTCGCTTCTACGCCATCGACGCGTTGCACCGCCTCACCGGCAAGACGTTGGGCTACCGATATTACGACGACGATGAAAAGCGCAAGCCGGCCCTGCTGCGCTGGCGAGAGTGGGAGAGGGGCCATTCAAATTAGCCTTCGAAAATATCCTGCGGAACCTTGTCGCTATTAAAAAGAATTTCAGAAGATCGAAAGAGAAGACTGCCACGAATGGGCGCGAATAATTTATCTTCATTCGTGTGCATTCGTGTCCATTCGTGGTTTCCCTCTTTCTTTGGGTTGCGGGTCGCCCGCTCTGAGTGTCTTCGTGACTTCGTGGTTAATCGTGCATTTTCCGGGTTAGCCGGGCCGAGGACGTCTTGAATGCCATTGCCGATCTACTCCAGCATTTTCCGCCATCGCGCCGGCACCGCGCGCCAGGCGGCTTGATAGGTCGCTTCCAATGGAACCGGAACGTAGGTGCCGGTGTTGAGAAACACCGGCATGTCGGGCAGAGCCGCTCCGGCAGCCACGGGCTCGACAAACGCTTCCTGCCAGGGCCCGCCGATGTAGGATGCCAGGGTGAGCGGACGGTTGGGGGCGAGTGTGAAATCGCAGGTATCCAGTTCCTCCCAGATGAGTTTGTGAATGCCTTGCGGATCGCGCGGGCCGGGTGGAAAGAGGTCGGCAATCAGCACGTGAACCCCGCCGCGAAGCAGTTCGGCGGCTTTCTCGGCGAAGGTGCGGATCGCCCCGACCGTGCTCTTGTTTCCCGGCGACACGATCTCAATCACCGCCACCACCCGGTCATCGCTGACATGCCGAATCGCGATGCGATTGGCCTTGGCCGCATAAATATCCGCCTCGGTTTTGGCGCGATACGAGACCTTCGGCGGCGCCTCCGCCAGCGCAACGCCGCCGCGTGAGCCAACTCCGTCAAAATACGCTTCGGGCGGCCCGTCCAGAGTCAGTGTGTCTGGCCCATACCCATGGGTGGATTGCTCAGCCAGTGCATAGCGGTCGGGTGGCAGAAAATTCTCATTCAATGCGCACTTGATCTCGCGAATCCAGGCATGGTGGAAGTCGTGAAAAATCCCCCTTTCCACACGGGTCCAATCATGAATGGGCATGCCGCCTCCTTCACTCAGTTGCGGGCGGACATGAAACGATACGCGCGGCATCCCGGAGGGACAACCGGCAACGCAAGCGTGCAGCAGACGCTCGACATACGGTGCGAGAATCAATCTCGCATATCGAATACATGACGCCGCGCCTCAGCCTCTCCCCTGTTGAAATTCTTCACGCGCGGGAAACGGCGCGCCGAGGAGACGCCGAATAATTCCTTCTTCATTCGTGTGCATTCGTGTGCATTCGTGGCACACTCTTTTTTCGATTGCGGGCGGGACCATCCCGCATTCCGGGCACCGATCCGGCGGGACGCCCGTGTCACGACTGCGGCCGCCCCGTTCACTTGAGCATTCCCGCCTCGCGCGCGTAATTAAAAACGCCTCCCGCTTCGATGATCGGCAGCACATCGCCCAGCGGCCGCAGGGCATGGCGCTCGTTTTTTGTCTTGTTCAGCACATAGCCGTCGAGAAGATGAACTTCCAGCAGATCGCCGGTGCGGATTTTTTCAACGAGGCGCCCGGTGGACTCCAGCGGCACAAGATAGCCGCCGTTGACCGAATTGCGGAAGAAAATGCGGGCGTAGAACTCGGCGATCACGCAGCCCACTCCCGCCTCGGCCAGCGCCAGGGGCGCGTGCTCGCGGCTGGAGCCCGAGCCGAAGTTCTTCCCGCCGACCACGATCTGGAAATCGCTTTTGAACTCCCCCTCCCGCACAAACGGCACATCCCCGGCGGGCAGCCCGCGCTGCCCTTCGGGCACGCTGCTCATCGCATACATGCCAAAGTATTTCCGCTCATCGGGGAGCGACGGATTAAACGACAGGTACTTGGCGGGGATGATCTGATCGGTGTCGATATTATCGCCCAACACGTACGCCTTGCCGGTGATGACGGATTCCATGGGCTCCTCGGGAGTCTAAAACGGGGAAGATAGCCGGTTGCGCGGGCACTGGCAATGAATCCATGCGGGCCCCACCGAATGCGCATTGGTTTTCCGAAAATTCGCGCAAGCCCAATCCTCGTAGATCAATGTCGCCAGAATCACCGACTACCCGATCGCCAGGCCAACTTTAATTGCCTCCGCGAGATCAACGGCCCCTTCATACAAACTTCTCCCCACGATCGCGCCCCACGCGGGGATTTGAGTGAGTTGGCGGATGTGATCGATGCTTCCCACGCCGCCGCTGGCGATCACCGGCACGCGGCCCGCCTCGGCCAGCAGGCGGGTCTGCTCGATGTTGGGGCCCTGAAGCATGCCGTCCCTGGCGACGTCGGTATAGAGGAGGGCGGCCAACGGCCAGTCGCTCACTTCCCGCGCGACATCCGCGGCTTGCCGGCCGCTGGTTCCCGTCCAGCCGCGCGTGGCGACGATTCCGTCGCGGGCGTCAACGGCCAGCACCAGCTTTCCGCGGAACGCCGGATCATCGGCCAGTGACGCAAACCACCGCCAATCCTCGAATGCCTGCGTGCCCACGACCGCCCGCGCCGCGCCGGCGTCGAGAAGCGCCTGCACGTCCGCCGTCGATCGAATCCCGCCGCCCACTTCCACCTGCAAGCCCGTGGCGGCGATGAGCCGGCCAATGAGGTCCGTCTGCATGGGCCGGCCTTCCTTGGCGCCGTCGAGATCGACCACATGCATCCATCGCGCGCCGGCTGCGGCGAACGAGCGGGCGGTTTCCAGCGGATCCACGTCGTAATTCAATTGCTTGCCGTAGTCGCCCTGCTTGAGGCGAACCACCTTGCCGCCGCGCAGGTCGATGCTCGGGATGATCGTGAGAGGCATGCAGGGTCTTATAGACATCGGCTATAATGCTGTAAATAAGAGGAGCCGCGTATGACCCCGGCCGCCGCCGTTAAAAAACCTTTCAACTTCATCGACCGCCTGCGGGAGATCGACATGTTTTTCCAGGGAACCGATCGCGTGCATGACACGATGCGCCGGATCGCCAAGGTGCTGGATACCGCCGGTATTGCTTACGCGATTGTCGGGGGAATGGCTGTAAACGCCCACGGTCATGAACGCACGACCGGGGACGTGGATTTCCTCGTTACAGCCGAGGGCTTCGCGGTATTCCGGCAATTGCTCGAGTCCGAGAATATCGCGCGCGTCCCAGGTCGTTCCCGTCGCTTTCTGGATGGCGCGAACGGCATCACCTTCGACCTCCTCATCACCGGCATGTTTCCCGGCAACGGCAAACCGGGACCCGTGACTTTTCCCGATCCCAGCAACGTGCGGGAAACGATCAACCATCTGCCGGTGGTCCATCTGCCGACGTTGATTCAATTGAAACTGGCGGCCCAGCGTCATCAGGATTTTGCCGACGTCGTGAACCTCATCGGCGTGCATCGCCTGGATGAGGCGTTTGCGCGGCAACTCGATCCATCCGTTCGCGGCGATTACATCGAATGTCTCGAAGAAAAACGCCGGGAAGATGAATACGAAGCCAGGCAGGATGAGCAGTTCGAGGAAAGGACGAAAGGGTCGGAAACGGCGGCTGATCTTGAGGCATAGCGGCCAAGTTATCCTGAAATGTGTTCATCGAATCGTTGGCAAGCGAGTGAGCATGAAGTGACGCGGAAAAGTATTGGATTATCAAGTTCCACAACGACGCTGGAATCCATGGCCGTTCGTCGTGATCGTGGTGATCATCGTTCCGCTCTTATTTGTTGTCAGTTGGTGCCTGATCGATCCCGCCACCGGTTGGTACTACGTGAAGGCGGCGTTACGCCAATTAATCGGAAGATGAGGAGGTACTTCGAGTGACACCATCGCGCGGCGAATCAATGGCTATTCCCAATGATTTTATTTGTCGCCTATCATTGACTCAATTCCACGAAATGCTTCGGGAAGGGATCGTGACACAGGACGACCCCGTCGAATTTCTGAACGGCTGGCTGATCGCCAAGGTGCCCAAGAACCCCTCGCACCGCGTGGCGACCCGCCAGATTCGCCGGGCGCTCGAATCGCGCGTTCCCGCCGGCTGGTATGTTGATTCGCAGGAACCGATTACGTTGGCCGACAGCGAGCCTGAACCCGATGGGATGATCGTTCGCGGCGATTCCGCCCAGTATCTGGATCGACACCCCGGAGCGGCGGATATCGCGCTGGTCATCGAAGTTTCCGACAAGACTCTCAAACGCGATCGCGGCGCGAAGAAACTTGTTTACGCTGCCGCCGGGATTCCCTTCTATTGGATACTCAATCTGAATGATCGTGGGCTTGAGGTCTACTCCGATCCCTCCGGCTCCGGCGAACAAGCCGACTATCGGCTGTGCGAGCAACTTGGCGCTGACGACACGCTTGCATTGATTGTCGATGGCCGCGAGATCGCGGCGATCCCGGTCGCCGATTTATTGCCATAAACCGAAGCCAAAGCCGGCGCCACGGTCGTATGATTGTTCCGGTCGCGTGATGAAACGCGCCGGCAATCATGGACGATCGCATCCAAAAGCTCGCCGAAAAAGCCAAAGGCCTTCCCAAAGCGCCCGGCGTCTACCTCATGAAGGATGACAAGGGCCGGGTCGTTTACATCGGCAAATCCTCCAGCCTGCGCGATCGCGTCGCCAGTTATTTTCACGCCGCCACCAAACTCGAGCACAAGAAAGCCGGGCTGCTCGATCAGGTGGTTGATTTCGAGGTCATCCAAACCGAAAGCGAAGTCGAGGCGTTGCTGGCGGAGAACCGGCTCATCAAGGACATCCAGCCTCGCTACAACGCCCGCCTGCTCGACGACAAAACCTTCCCCTATCTGATGATCACCACCGGCGATGATTTCCCCGGCGTCTATGTCACCCGCATCCCGCAAACCAAGGGCGCCAAGCTCTATGGCCCGTTCACCAGCGTCTACGCGCTTAAGGAAGCCGTCACGCTTTTGCAGAAGGCGTTTAAGTTTCGCACCTGTCACTTGGAGATCAGCGCGACCGATGACAAACGGCGATTTTTCCGCCCCTGCCTGCTCTATCCGATCAACCAATGCACCGCTCCGTGTGCCGCGAAAATATCAGAGCCAACCTACCGCGAAGACATCGGCCGGCTGATTAAATTTCTCGACGGCGACAAAAAATCCGTCATCCGCGATCTCGAAAAGGACATGATCGAAGCCTCCAGGGATCTTCACTTTGAGCGTGCCGCCCGTTTGCGCGATGAGATCAAGGCGCTGCATGCCCTGGGGGCGCGGGCGAAGAAAGGAGATCAGGAATTCTGGCAGCCCGAAGCGTTCGTCCACGATCCCAAACAGGGGCTGATCGACCTCCAGCAGGCGCTGGGATTGCCCGAGGCGCCCAGGATCGTCGAAGGCATCGACATCGCCCATCTCCAGGGCGGCGAAATGGTCGGCAGCAAGGTCTGCTTCATCGACGGCGTTCCCTTCAAGGACGGCTATCGCCGTTACAAAATCAAGCACGAACTGGGCAATAACGATTACCTGAGCATTCAGGAAGTCGTCAGCCGGCGCTATCGCGAAGCCGGCAGCAATAATGAGTTATTCCCCGATGTCATCCTCATCGACGGCGGCCTGGGGCAGCTGCACGCCGCACTTGATGTTTTCAAGACGATGGACGTCAAGCCGCCGATGGTGATCTCGCTGGCCAAGAAGGAAGAGTTGGTTTACACGCAGGCGAAAAGCGAGCCCATCCGCCTGCAGCGCAATCACCTGGGCCTCAAGCTGCTGCAATACATCCGCGACGAGGCCCACCGCTTCGCCCAGCATTATCACCACATCCTGCGGCGTAAGACGCAGTTGGAGGAGGACGTGAAGCAGGGCCGTCGTCCGCCGCGCGGGAAAAAGCGGATCACCAGCGCGCTTGAGGACGACCTGCTCAAGCAGGCCGGCACCGACGCCGCTCCGCATTCAACGCACGTGGGTCTGCCGATCCTCCAGCCGGCCCAGGTGCAAGTGCCGGTCGATCCGTCGCAGATCATGGATGCCGAGGACGCGCCGGGAAATGGGCAATAGTCGCGGGATTTTGATATCTTGCGGTTAAGCAGACGGCGCGGACATTAAAACTGAAGCGATGAGAACCACGATCGCAACCAGCAAAAGAAGAATGATTGGCCCGAAAATGATGACGAATGCCAATGTGCGGTCATTTGGCTTGTGGGCGGACCCGCCGTCGCGTAATCGAGGGGTCGGGGCGTTGTTCGCATCCTTGTATCTTACCCGAAATGCCTGCCCAAGCGGGCCCATGTCATACGCCTTCCATTTGAATCTTGCGTGCCCGGGGCGGGCTGGCGCGCAATTCGTAGGGTTCGCTTCAGCGAACGCGACCTTCGGCGCGGCATAGCCAAGCCGCGTTCGCTAAAGCGAACCCTACGAAAGCGGAAGACGGAGCGATCCGCTCACGGGGCAGACAGGAATGATCTGCCCCACTGCTTCGCACATCAACCCCTCTCCGAGGCTGCGCGCGCTCCGCCTGCCGAATTGGGAAAAAACACGGCTTGGCAAATCTACACGCCGCAACTAGAGTGTGCGCCTCTGATGACCGCGCCCGCAAGGCGCACAGGGAAGGTTGCATCGCATGCAGGAATCGAGCACAAAAAAGATATACGACATTCACTCGATGTTTTACGACGCCACGTTCGGCCGGCTCGTGAAGCGCCGGATCGCGACGGCCATTTCGCACATGAATATCGGCCCCGATGACCGCGTGCTCGATCTGGGGATCGGCACCGGCGTTTCCCTCAACTTCTTCCCGCAAGACCGCGGCCGGATCTTCGGCGTCGATCTGTCGGGCGGCATGCTGCGCGAGGCCCGCAAGAAAATCCGCGAGCAGGGCCGCGCCAACACCGCCGTCTTCCAGGCCGACGCCATGTGCCTGCCCTTTGCCGATGACACCTTCGATCACGTCTTCATCAGCCATGTCATCAGCGTCGTGAGCGACCCATATCGGCTGGTCGAGGAGGCCCAGCGCGTGGCCCGGCCCGGGGCGCGCATCGTGATCGTCAATCATTTCCAATCGACCAACCGCTTCCTGGCGCTTCTGGAAAAATGGGCGTGCCCGTTGTGCACGAAACTGGGATGGCGCAGCGACCTGGCCTTGCAGGACCTCATCCGTCGAACCGGCGTCGAGGTGGATTACCGCTTCAAACTGGAAAGCATCGACCTGTGGGAGACGGTGGTGATGAGCAACACCAAGTCCGCCATCTCCCGCCGCCAGCGCGCCGTCGCCATGCTCGCGGCGTGAGGCGGGGCCTTGGCGCGCATACGCCGTGCTCCATCTGTGGATGGCTGACGCGACGATCCCGGAAATTTCAACTGCCAAACCCAATGGAGGCTTATCATGCGCTTACGGCTTGAACGATGGACCGCGCCCGATTCGACCCTTCTTCTCGTCACGGATACCGCCGGAGCGCTTCGCTCGCTGGAATTCGCCGAAAACGAAACGCGAATGCTTCGGCTGTTACGCGCCCATTATGGCGACCATGCGCTTGAGGAGGCCGCCGCGCCCGCCTCGCTCACGCGCGCTCTTGACGCCTATTTTGCCGGCGACATTGATGCCCTCGCCCACGTCCCAACCGCCACCGCCGGCACACCCTTTCAGCGCGAAGTATGGAAAGCCTTACGCGCAATCCCGGCGGGAACCACGATCAGCTACGGCCAACTCGCCGCGCGCCTGGGCCGCAAGGGCGCAAGCCGCGCCGTCGGCGCCGCCAACGGCGCCAATCCCATCCCCATCGTCGTCCCCTGCCATCGCGTCATCGGCGCCGACGGCTCCCTCACCGGCTTTGGCAGCGGCCTCCCGCGCAAACAATGGCTTCTCGATCACGAACGGCGGTTTGCCCCCAGCGCGGCGGGTGTATGACACAACATCTCGCGGCAACCCTTTGGGCTTCCAGAGTATGGCTGGCGATTGGAGATGCCAAGAGTATAATCTTCATTCGGAAAAGTGCGAGCGAGTTTGCCCAGGCCCGATCGAACGGCTCAAGTCCATTGGTTGTTGACGGGCCTTGATCTTCGGATATTGCATGATCGAAAGGCTTTACATTCAGAACTTCCGATGCCTGGAGAACATCACCCTGGACTTTGCCGGGCGGCCCTCGGCATTGATCCTGGGTAAGAACGGGTCCGGCAAATCGACGATCCGTCACGCCATCGCTATTTTTCAGAGCATCTGCCGTGGCTCCAGCCGGGTTGGCAGTCTCATTTTGATGTCCGATTTCGCGTTTCACCACGTCGATCGTCCGATGCGATTCGAAATCGAGGTCACGCTTTCCGGCAAGCGTTTCAAGTACGCCGTTTCATTTGATTGGCCTGACAACTTCCGTGAGGCCCGCGTTCTGGACGAGAGTTTAGCGGTTGACGGACAGGATATTTTCACTCGACAACATGGCCAGATTCACCTCGCGGACGGTGCGAACTTCGGTCTCGATTGGCACGTCTTCGCGCTGCCGGTCATCAACGAACGGCCGCCCGAGCACGCGATTCAGGATCTCAAGGCATTCCTCGCATCAATGGTCTTGATTGCTCCAATTCCAGCGCACATGAGCGGGTTCTCCGAGGAACCTTCCGGCGAATTGGAAGAGGACGCAGGCAATTATGCCTCCTGTCTGCGAGCGCTGCTTGAGAAGAAGCCCAGAGCATACAGCGAGTTCGATTCGTATGTGAGAACTGTCATTCCCGATTTTTCATCAATCGAGAATGTTGATCGCGGGCCCAATGGCAAGCAGCTTATTGTTGAATTCAAGCCGGCTGAGGCCAAAGACAGTTTCAAAGCTGAGTTCAAAGCACTTTCCGAAGGCGAAAAGTGTTTCTTTCTTAGTGCATACATTATCGCGTCAAGTGCGGTTGATTCGCCCGTAGTCTGCGTGTGGGACGAGCCGGACAACCATCTGTCGCTGTCTGAGGTCGGGCAGTTTATCACCAGCCTGCGGAAGATGACTCATCGCGGAGGGCAATTCATCGCGACAACCCATCATCCCGAAACAGTGCGTAAGTTCTCCGACGAAACCACTTTCGTGCTCACTCGTAAGTCGCATCTTGAACCAACACGGTCCAGACTGCTCACCGATCTGTCCTACAACGGCGATTTGGTACATGCGCTAATCCGCGACGAAATCATCGGCTAACAATGAATAGATACGTGCGACACGTCTTCATCCTCCCTGAAGATGATTGCGATCGGCAGATTGCCAATGGCTTCGTAGACCATGACCAGGTGAAAACACCGCGGGTGCAAGTCGTCGACCCCGCCGGAGGATGGGCCGAGGTTCTAAAAACCTTTAGGACTGAATATATCGCGACCCTGCGCCAATTTAGTCTTGGCTATTTGGTCATGCTTGTCGACTTCGACGGCGTGTGTGCCACTCGCCTTCCGGACTTCGAGAATGCCATCCCAGCCGACTTAATAGATCGCGTGTTCGTCGTGGGCGCGAAAATTACGCCTGAAGCGCTTAAACAAGCGCTCGGCAAGACTCTGGAGCAAATCGGACGTTCGCTTGCTGACGACTGCTACAAGGGGACTACCGCCGTGTGGGGCCATGAACATCTCAAGCACAATGACTCGCACCGCTCGCGGTTGATTCAGTTTGTCAAGCCGATCCTCTTTAATGAATAATGATCCACCATAACGTAATTCCCTCCAAGTGATTCGGGGTGACAGGATTCGAACCTGCGACCTTCGGCTCCCAAAACCGACGCTCTAGCCAAACTGAGCTACACCCCGTGCGGCCGTATCAACTACGGCACGAACGAGGGCGCAGCAGACCATGAGGGGCCGCGATTGTCAACCGAAACGCGGGTTCCAAATGCCGGCGTATCTGTCGAAGACGCTTGATTTGCCAGGATGGGCTTGGGGCGGGTATCTTGGCGCGGCGGGAAGGTTGCGGGGAAATGCGATGATCAGATTTTGTTGTATCCATTGTGGCGGAAGGATTGCCGTGCAAGACCGGCAACTGGGTCGCGTTGCGCGCTGCCCGGAATGCGGGGGATTGACGCACCCGATGGCGGAACATCTTTTAAGTTCGCAGGGGAAGCAAGCGCCAAGC
>Ga0209483_1002860_pt1 | contig 11703 bp, 7 predicted proteins | sample NGEPerA_FD_184508 | JGI IMG/M metagenome (GOLD analysis project Ga0209483, IMG submission 184508) | Arctic peat soil microbial communities from the Barrow Environmental Observatory site, Barrow, Alaska, USA - NGEE PermafrostL2-A... | ecosystem: Environmental > Terrestrial > Soil > Wetlands > Peat... | reverse complement strand
GTGCATAGCTGAGATCTTCTCATTTTTCTGATTCCGCCACCCCCGGCAGTGGAATCTCAACTAGCGTCTTAGGAATGTCAATTACGATGGCGATCGGTCGCATCGATGACACAGCAAATGAAATTCCTATGTTGCGCGCAAATAACGCAACCTTATGCACCGATCGGCGCTCGCCGCCGCTGCCGTGCAGTTGCCGCGGCCACTGAGCGGAATATGTCAAAGAGCTCGGCGGCGACTTAAGGTCAAAAAGACACTTGACATGCTGCAATGCAATTATGACATGCTCAAAGATTGCGCTGACAGTCACAACAACATCAACACGGAAGTCGCCACAGCAAATGATGCGCACAGACGTTCGCTGCAGGATCAAAGCACTTGCGGCGCTGACGTCCGATTGCGCGCCGGCGACGCAAAAGAACTAACAACCAATACATAAAATTTGAGGATTACCACATGGATCGTTTCACAACTACCGCCGCTGCGCTCGTGACAAGAAAGAATGCGGTGATGCGCACGCGGCTTTCTCGCTTAGGGCTTGCAGGTCTCATCCTAGGTTGCCTATTCACACAGACGTCAGTGGCCGTCGTCGTCGGCGCCTGCAAAGGCGGCGTGCATTATCCAACGATTCAGGAGGGCGTAACACACGCGCCGGCCGGTGGCACGGTCAGCATTTGCCCTGACACCTATCCCGAGCAGGTGTCAATCAACAAGCATCTCACCCTCACAGGTATCGCCAGCGGCACTGCCGACAGCGTCGTTATCGCAGCACCGGCTGCCGGCATCGTTCAAAACGCGACGTCGTTAGCCGATAACACTGCCGGCATTGCCGCGCAGGTGCTTGTGGTTGGCGGCGTAATTGCGAATTTCGATAACCTCATCATCGACGGCACCAATAGCCAGATCAGCGGCTGCGCCCCCGACCTCATGGGTATCTACTATCAGAACTCCTCGGGAACCGTGAACCATGTGGTCACGCGTAATCAGGCGTTAACCGCTGCTCTCAACGGCTGTCAAAGCGGCGAGGGGATTTTTGTCGAGAGTGGCTATGGCACCGGCGGCACGGCAAACGTCACCATCGAGAATAGCAGCGTGCACGGCTACCAGAAAAACGGCATCACCGCGGATGGCTCTGGAACTACGGTTACCATCTCCGGCAACTACGTGGTGGGCCAGGGCCCGACGACGGGAGCCGCCGAGAACGGCATTCAAGTCAGCGATGGCGCCGCGGGTACCGTCTTCAGCAATAAGATCATGGATGATGTCTACGCGCCCGCCACTGCCGGCGCCTCAGGCATCATCGTGTTCGATTCCGGATCGCTGACCATCCAATCCAATACTGTCAACAATACCCAATTCGGCATCGTCGTGTTCTCCGACGGCGCACCGAATGCGGATAACAATACGATTACCGGCAACAATATTTCCGCGACCCACGCGGATGATGGAATGGATCTTTGCAGCAACGGGAATACGGTGAAAGCAAACGTCGTGTACGCAAGCGACGGCGCCGGCATACACCTCGACAGCACCTGCACGGAGGATGGTGCTCCGACCGGCAACGGCAACACCGTCAGCGGCAACACTGTGAACGAGGCGTGCGCCGGCGTGCTCTTGGGAAGTGGTACTGGCAATAGGTTGAGTGCCAACAGCACTTTCAACGTCATCGATACGACGTTCGCGGGTGACGCCTGCCCGGCAGGCGATGACACGGCGGACGTGCGTGTCGCGAAGCACGCTGCACAGCGTCATCGATAAAGGGCGGTCCTTTTGCGAAAGCCGCCCGCAGCGGGCGGCTTTCTTTTTTGACATCTCACCGATCGAAGCAACAGCCAGCCGCTTTTAGGGCCCGCGACTCTCGAACTTCACCCGTCCTGGGTGGAATCTCGTTCACTGTGTTCGTACACTATCTTGCTGCAGCTTGCGGCAGCTCCATTTGTCGCGCGTGCTCTTCGCGGCGTGCTAACCCGTAAAGCTATCGAACGCGTGGTGCGCTCGAAGTGAGGCGATTGCGCCGGAGTTGGCAATAGAGAGGAAGTTCAAGATGGCGAAACTGCTGCTGCTGCCCGGTGATGGTATCGGCCCGGAGGTGCTGAACGAAGTTACGCGCTTGATCGATGCGCTCAATACGCAGTTTGCACTGGAGGCTGAAGTTGAGCAGGCGGTATTGGGAGGCGCGTCGATCGACGCACACGGAACTCCACTGACCTCGGAGACGCTAAGTCGGGCACAGGCATCGGACGCCGTACTTATGGGCGCCGTCGGCGGCCCTAAATGGGCACACGTTCCTTATGGCATTCGACCCGAGCACGGATTATTGGGACTGCGCAACGGACTTGGCTTGTTCGCCAATTTTCGCCCGGCAAAGTGTTTTGCAGCACTGACCGATGCCTCAACCTTGAAGGCGAGCGTGGTGGCGGGACTCGATCTGATATTCGTGCGCGAATTAATCGGCGGCGTATATTTTGGTGAGCCGCGCGGAATTGAAACGCTAGCCGATGGCGGACGACGCGGCTTCAACACGCAGTCGTACACCGACAAGGAGATTCGCCGTGTGGCTCGCGTCGCATTCGCGCTGGCACGCAAGCGCTCCGGCCGACTCTGTTCAGTTGAAAAATCAAACGTCATGGAATCGGGATTACTCTGGCGTCAGGAGGTTACCGCGCTCGGGGCTTCTGATTATCCCGACGTCAGTCTTACGCATATGTACGCGGATAACTGTGCGATGCAGCTGGTGCGCGAGCCGCGTCAGTTCGATGTGATCTTAACTGACAACCTGTTCGGCGATCTTCTCTCTGATGCGGCGGCGATGCTGACCGGATCGCTCGGTATGCTGCCGTCGGCCGCGTTGGGCGAACCCGGTAAGCCCGGACTCTTCGAGCCAATACACGGATCGGCACCTGATATCGCGGGCAAGGGAATCGCCAATCCCTGCGCGGCTATTCTGAGTCTCGCCATGGCACTGCGTCTAAGCCTCGAGCGGGCGGACCTTGCGGGTCGCATCGAGAGTGCTGTGGCTCGCACGCTGGAAGATGGTTATCGAACCCCAGATCTGCTGGGTGGCTCTCGCGTTGTGGGCACGAGTGGCATGGCAGATGCGATCCTTGCGCGTCTCAATGCATGACCCCGATCGCTCTCCGTCATACCGCTTTGGGAAATTGTAAAGGCTAACACCAGAGCGAGCGCAATCGGCTTTGTCTGCACGGCCAGAGCACTACTGGTCCGTTGCAGCCTGCGAGGCGGCGAGCATCCGTGCGCCGGTCACGCTCATCAGCGTCGGTGCCGCGGCCGCGTGATCCAGCAGGCGTGGGGGCGCATAATTGGGCAGTGTCAACTGATGTGTTACGCGTTTGCGTGTTAAGCCGATGAAACGAGGTTTGCGTCATGTCGCATAAGATGATTGCTCCAATGCTGTTGCTTGCTGCGCTCGGCCTCGCCAGCGCCACCGCTGCGCACTCTCAAAGTGTGTCCGATGCCAACAACACCATGCTCGCGATGGACATGCGCATGAGAGCTATCAACGCGGCCCGCAAGAACCTGCAGCAAAGATACCCCCATCAAACCGATCGCGAAACGGACGCCGTGCGTGACGTTACAGATGCAGGTACCGATGTCGTCACAGCCGCGGTCAAAGTATTCACGGTAGCTTTTATGCTCACGGGCGTGAAGTGCCCTGAAGATCTGCGGTTTACTCAAAAGCAGTTCCGTTCGGTAGTCGGGTTGTTCGTCACGACCGCGGATACAGAGCTCTCCCGCGTCAACGAGAACCTGCATAACGTCACGACAAGCGCCACTCTCGCCGAAGCCGTGAAGATTCGCGACGCGATGGTTGAGTTGCGTGACTTTCTTAAGCCATTCGCGGCTGAAGCGTAGGTACTGGGGCTCTGGAACGATCGCGCGACGCTAGCCACCCCGCAGAATTCTGCAAGGTGGCTAGCAGTGCCATCAGTTCGCCACAATCGCGCCAAACACCCCGGTGGTCTGCGTCACTCCGCCAGCGTTGAAATAGAGCACATCGGTAGGCCCAGACTGCGTCGTACCATCGCCGAAGGCCAGGCCCCAAAGCCCCGGGATCTGCACGTCAACACCGTTACTTTGCAGCAAGCCTTCGAAAGCTCCAGTGGTCTTGTTGTACGCCCCGATCCAGCCGCTGCCGGTGTTACCGACGAGAATCGTGCCGCTGAACACTCCGAAATTAGCAGGCGTTGGCACGAGCGCCCAAGGTTGATTGAACCATCCGTTCTCCAGCCGCACTAGCAGCTTGCCGTTAGTATCGAAGCCGTCCACAAAACCCGTTCCGCCGCCGGCGGTTGCGTTGTAGGTGACGAAGATTCTCGCGCCGATTGCCTGGATTCCGGCGGGCGTATAGGTCGCCGGTATCTTAGAGTCAGTGAATGCGCCCTGCGGTAGCGCAAGTGCAGCAAATGACGCCGCATCGTAGGCCTCAACGCCGGTATTGGCGTTCGCCGCATAGTAAGTCAGAGCACCGCTTGCAGCGCGCGTCGCGATCGTAAGACCCTGATATGAAGCTCCGGTCGCCGCATTGTTCACCATGATGTTTGCGCTACTGACGTGGCATTCATAGCAGCGGCTGCCCGGTTTGCTGGGTTTTGCCTTGGCGTTCCAAACCGATATGGTTCCGTCGAGGGTGGCAAAAGCAAAGTCCGAACTGCGGCCGGCGCTTCCGGTGGGACTACCCGTGCCGCCGCCGCTTGCCGCTGGAATCGTTATCACCAGGGGCAGAATGGTTCCGTCGGCGTCGTACAAAGTCGAAATACCCGTGACCTCATCGGAGGCCCACCACTCGTTCCTCAGATGGTTATTCTTCGGCGCGTGCGCCAGACCCCATGGATTGGCAAGATGCGGATCCTGCGCATTTGTCACGATGTTCGTGACGGTGTAGTTGTTGGTTTGAGCGTGCGCGGCAGTGGCAAACATCAGCGCCGCGGCTAGCACAATGGTGATTCTCATAGCTCTTCTCCCGTTCCAAGTGATTTCCATTTCTTGCAACGCGGTAAACTTGCGGTGCGCTGGCGCCAGCGACGATTGCTTACCGGCTGAACGTCGCATACGACGCGCGCTCGTTAGTTCCTCGCTTGCGGAAAGAGGTTTAAGTCGGCCGGAGATTTTCGGCAATTCACGCCAGCCGACTTTGACGCGACGCCGCAGGCGGCTCGCGGATCTTTCACCGGTGCGCTTCGACTCCGGCAGTTGCGGAATGCCAAGCCGCTGCCAGATCGGGGCGCCGAGGCGGGGCTGGGCGCGGTCGGGACCGGCAAATCAATGCGCAGCGTGGCCTTGTTAAGACGCAGGCCGAGCGGACCCGCAGCTACTCGTCACCGGGAAGAGTGTGTGCGCATTTATGCTAGTTTCCACTTCGAAGGGCTCATCCGGGCCTACGCAGGACTTTGCCTTTTCATCATTGGACGCCACTTGCGCCAGCCAGCAGCGCTACACAAGGGTCGCTGTTGCGCTGCACTGGTCGATCGCACTTTTAATTCTCTTTAACCTTGGTTTGGGATTCTACATGGAAGGTTTCAAACCGCCGCTGCGCAGTATGATTGTGCCTTTGCACATCTCGTCGGGATTGACCGTGCTGATATTGACCGGAGTTCGAGTGGCATAAAGGCTTACGCATCCGCCGCTGCCGTTCGTCGACGGGCTGAAGCGTTGGGAGCATCTGATGGCACATGCCTGTCACAGATTGATCTACGTACTGATGGCGCTCATGCCATTGACGGGTTGGTCGATCATCTCAGCGCATCAGCCCCGACCGGGTGGTGGCCCCAAGGTTTGGGGTGTTCTTCAGCGTGCCGCCAATTGCGCCGCTTGCGCATCTGGATGTCACCGCACAAAAAGCAGCGCACACCACGTTTGTCGATTTGCACTCGATCGGCGCGTGGATATTTGTAGCATAACTGGTGCTGCATGTCGGCGCGGCGCTCCGGCATCAATTCCACCATCGTAAGCCGGAGCTGCAACGGATGGGGTGGGGATCGCAACGCAGCTAGATTCGCGCCGATGAGCGCATGGTTCAGGCGGGCCGCTACTTTTTGATTGTGCGCTCGGCGCCCCCGGGCGTAAAGTTAGGCTCGGGTGCTACCTTTAGGGTGCCGGGCGTCAGCAACACAATAAATAAGGAATCGCCGTGAACCACCTAATGTTGACTTGCTTGTTTGCCGCACTGAGCTTCGGATTCATTGGCGCCGCTGCGGCGCAAGATCGATTTGTCAGCGGCGGTCGCGTTGTAGTGCCAGACTCCAGTATTGAGCGTCCCGTTGACCGCGGCCTTCGCGCGCACACGAACGTAGAGTTGTTCTATCCCATCAATGGGCTGCCGCTGACGACGGCCAATACGCCCGGGGGCTTTTTCGAGACGCCCGCCTCGCTTGCCTGCGTCTACAAGCAGGTCACGGTCGTGACTGGCTGCAGCCCGGCCGTGGTAACGGCCGTTTCGGTGCGCGGCAGCAAGGCGATTGCGATCTTAGATCCCTACGACGATCCGAACGCCATGAGCGACCTCACGGCATATTCGGCGGAGTTCGGATTGCCAAAGCCGACCGCGGCTAAGTTCCAAGTGGTCTATGCGGCGCCGGGCGGTTCGACCCAAACGCAAACGCCACCGCCGCAGGATTCGAGCGGCGGCTGGGAGCTTGAGGAATCCGTCGACATCGAAATGGCGCACGCCATGGCGCCACGAGCCAAGATCTATTTGGTGGAGGCCAACTCCAACGGCACGGGCGATCTCCTGCCCGCCGTGACCCTCGCTAGTAATCTTGTAGCGGCGGCCGGGGGTGGCGAGGTGTCGATTAGCTGGGGGTTCGGCGATTTTGCCGGCGAGAACGGCTACGACGGCTATTTCCAAACACCGAAAGTGGTGTACTTCTCCTCGGCGGGTGATTCGGCCGGACTTAACTATCCGAGCACGTCCCCGAATGTCGTCTCCGCAGGCGGCACCACGATCGATCGGAATCAAACGACCGGCGAATTTGTGGCCGAAAGCGCCTGGCCGGACACCGGTGGTGGTGCAACTCCAAACGAGTCACGACCGAGCTACCAGAATGGAATCAGCGCCCTCGTCGGTGCAGACCGCGGTACGCCGGACATGGCGTTTGTAGCCGACGGGCGCACAGGCGTATGGATATACGACACATTCGCGATTAATGGCACCGGCGGCACTTGGTACATTGCAAGCGGCACAAGCGTGTCCGCGCCCGGCTTGGCGGGGCTCGTGAACGCAGCCGGCAGTTTCGCTGCCTCAACCGATGCGGAGCTCACAATGGTGTACGGCAATCTGGGCGTCGCCCGCGATTTTCACGACATCACCAACGGCGACTGTGGCTTGTACGCGGGATTCCTTGCACTGAAGGGCTGGGACTTTTGCACCGGTGTAGGGTCGGTTGCCGGCATTGCCGGGAAATAGCCGTCGCGCGTTTCTCGGGTTATTCTTGGCGGCAAATTAGCCCCTTGCCGCAATAGTCTTCATCGAGTGACATGACCGAAAGTCGAGAATCACTCGGAGGCCTGCGCAACCAGCCGCACGGTTGTCGTCGCACCTGCGGCTCATCGAGCGCAGTCCACTCGGCGGAGCCGCGCGTATGAGTGGCATTCTCGAGCGCATGCGACTACCCGTATTCGCCCTGCTCCTCACCCGCGTCATGTCGGTGCTGGCGCAGTCGCAACATCCCCGCGACAGCCAGATCCATGACGCCGACACGCGTGCCTGGTGGCATACAACTGAGGCGCTATCGGGCGATGATATGCAAGGTCGCGATACGGGCTCCGCCGCCTATCAGCGTGCGGCGTCGTATGTGGCAGCCCGTTTCAAGGCCGCGGGTTTGCAACCCGCCGGCGATGATGGCAGCTACTTTCAGAGCGTTCCGATGCACGAAGTAGCGGTGACGCCTGCAGGTACGAGCTTCACGCTGGTTCGCGCCGACGGCTCGGAAACCACGCTTGCTTTTCTGCAGCAGATTACGATTGCGCCAGCCGCAGGCTTGCCTACTCAACTGGAAGGTGCCCTAACGTTTCGCGGCTACTGTGGCAAGAATGCGACGGCCGATATCACGGGAAGCATCGTCGTTTGCTTCGGAACGCAGCGTGCCGGACTACCAAGCAGCGCGGAGCGCGCCGCTAACGCTCGTGACGGCGGGGCGCTCGGCTTAATCAACATTGACGATCCCTACTTTACGATCGAGCCGCCACGCTGGCCGTATGCCTACGCCCGCACCGTCAAACTTCAAGCATCGCCTGAGGCAGTGACGCGGCCACTGGCAACGTTAGCGACGATGCGTATCAGCGCCGCGGCGGCCGCCAGTGTTTTTGCCGGCACAGGCCAGGATGTCGCCGCAATCCTCAAGCTCGGCGGCGCGAAGCAGGCACTGCCGAATTTTGATATTCCTGCGACGCTACGCATGCGGCTCTCTCTTGCGGAACGCGATTTATCCTCGCCCAGTGTGCTGGCAAGACTGCCCGGCATAGACCCGAAGCTCGTTAACGAACATGTCGTAATCGCAGCGCATCTTGACGGCTACGGCTTTGGCACACCCGTCGACGGCGATAATCTTTACAACGGCACACTCGATGATGCCGCGTACGTCGCGCTCCTGATTCAGATGGCGGATAATCTCAAAGCGCACAAATTAGCCGCGCCCAAGCGCAGCATACTGTTTGCGGCTTTTACCGGTGAAGAGAAAGGTCTGCTGGGTTCAAATTGGTTCGTCGCGCACCCGTCCCTGCCCCTCGGTCAGCTCGCAGCCGACATCAATCTCGACCAGCTCCGGCCGCTGTTCCCGCTGCGCATCCTGACGGCCGAAGCGCTCACCGACACAACGCTGGGCGAGACGGCGCGCAGCGTTGCCGCCTCGCTGCACATCGAGATTCGCGCGGACAGCGAGCCCGAACGCAACCTGCTACAGCGTGCCGATCAATATCCATTCCTCATGGCGCACGTGCCTGCAATCAGCTTTATTTTCGGCTACGACCCCAATACTGACGCCGAGGCGCGCTATCGCGAGTGGTATCAGGTTCGCTATCACCGCCCGCAGGATGACCTTACGCAGCCGGTCGATTTTGCCGCGGCAGCGAAATTTGACACGTATTTCTACCGGCTCGTCGAAGCCATCGCTAACGCCGCATCCCGGCCCACGATCTATGCGACGAGTGTCTTCGCGTTAAGCAACTGAGCCGATGCTGCGGGGTGTGTTTCGCGAATCGTGAGTGTTCATCACGCTGAAACGACTGGCACTGCATTCCGGCAATCGCGCGCCGGCACAGGAATGCCGGGCCGATTCGATCCGCAAGTCCCCCGACATATCAACCCTGAGAAGGGCCGGAATATGCGAACGTCTATTTATACGTGGCTTCGGTGCGAGCCGGGGAATCACGATGCGGCGTAAAGTCGATCATGGAGCTGAATGCCGGACCGCCGAGCGGGTTTGCCTTCATGGCTTCCACGAGCGCCGCGTTAACCTTGTCGATCCCTTCGGCCTTGGTGGGAATGTAGATGATCCAGAACGTGCCCGGTAAATCCGTGTGGATTGCTTGCACGTCGACTTCGTACTCGTGCAGCGTGCCATCCGCCACCAGTTTCTCAAGCAGCGGCACAATAAGGTTCTTGCTAAGGCTCTCCACAGCGTCGTCGCGAGCGTCCGCCTTCAACTTATACGACGAGCCGTGCGTATAGCCGCCGTGACAGGGCCCCGATTGCCAGTTGTAGAAGCGGCTCACATAGACCGAGTCCCAGTGCTTCGTAGCACTGCTGAGGATCGGGGTTGCCGCCGACCCCGACTTGTAAATCTCATCTAGCGTATTGAGCAATCCCGCCATCGACATGGACGACCACCAGGTGTCGTGCGCGCCGTCGTCGGCCTGATGCACCAGAGTCGAGTCTCGGCCATATCCAATCAGCATCCCGCTCGCGAGCGCTTTCTCAAAGACCTTATCGTTAGTCGTGTCCGCCTTTTCCATATCCGCCCAGCGCGGCCGGGGTATAACCCAGTTGGACACGTATGTGTACATCGGCGGCTTTTCTTTGACCTCCGCAACTTGCGCGCTCACAGGAATCGCAAATGCGGTCATTGCGAGTGCGCACAACTGGGGAGAAAATTTGCGCCTCGGGGCTTCATGGCTGAGCTCCCGAAACTGCGACAGGGTGGTTATTGTTGGTTCGCCGTCGCGTTAAGTATAACTCGACGATGGCAGTACCGATCAATATGATTGGCTGTTGCGCAGCAACATAGAACGCGCCGAAAGTGGTGTAAGAGTAAGTGGGAATCAGCAAGCCAACCTAAGATGCCCGAGGCAGACCACCGGTGCGTTCATTCTTCTCGAAGGTAAGTCCGGATCGGTAACGTCTATGGGTAGCGCCGAGACCCAAGTGGCGTTCACGGGGCTCCGACTATCGGCTGCCTGGCCCGGCAAACGAGCGCTCGGCATCACGGCTTCTGCGTGGTGGAACCACACCTCGTGCGCGTGGCTGGGAGACGTTGCAGCCGTTCGCTTGCCTGTTGCAGCGCTTGCGGGCAGGGTGCACCGCTTCGACCACGGTTTGCGAACGCAGCCGAGCGTGGCTGTCCACCTCTAGATTTCGGGGGAACGATGCAACGATCGATGCAATTCATCAGTGCGTGCATGGCGTTAATGCTATGCGCGCCAGGGTTTCGGCATGCACGAGCTGATCCTAAGCATCAAGATCCGCCCGCTCGAGCGCGCGATCTCGGAGTTCCCTTTGACGGCACAACGGGCCCGCTCAACGCGATCACCGATGTGAAGGGCGTTGAAGTAGGTCACACCACTCTGATCTCCGGCAGTGGCCCTCTCAAGATCGGAGTCGGTCCGGTACGTACTGGAGTCACGGCGATTCTGCCTCGCGGCAAGGCTTCCAACGACGCCGTGTTCGCAGGATGGTTCACCGAGAACGGCGCTGGGGAGATGACCGGAACGATCTGGCTTGAAGACTCAGGTTTTCTCAACGGTCCTGTGATGCTGACCAATACGCATAGCGTCGGCGTAGTGCACGACGCAGTAGTCGCGTGGAAAGTGCGAAGTGGTGTTCCTGATAAAGAAGGCTATTGGTGGTCGGCTGCGGTAGTGGCGGAGACCTGGGACGGCGATCTCAACGACATCAATGGCTTCCACGTCCACCCCGAAGATGCTTTCCACGCGCTCGAGAGTGCCCACGGGGGTGTTGTCGAGGAAGGTAGCGTCGGCGGCGGCACCGGCATGATTTGTAACGAGTTCAAAGGCGGCATCGGCACCTCCTCGCGGATGCTCGCGAAGAAAGTCGGAGGCTACACCGTAGGGGTGCTCCTGCAGTGCAATTACGGCACGCGCGGGGAGTTGCGCATCGCAGGTATTAATGTCGGCCGTGAGATCCCGGGGCCCAGCGTCCGCAACGGTGACGTCGGATCAATAATAGTGGTTGTGGCAACCGACGCGCCGCTCATTCCCAGCCAACTCAAGCGAGTAGCTCGGCATGTGGCCCTGGGACTGGGTAGAGATGGAAGTTTCGGCGGAAATGGCTCGGGCGACATTTTCCTCGCCTTCTCGACCGCAAATCCGGGCGCCATATCGTCCGACGGACTACGCCAGCTGACGATGCTGCCGAATGACGCCCTGGACCCCATCTTTCTTGCGACCGTACAAGCCACCGAAGAGGCGGTGGTCAACGCCATGGTCGCCGCAAGAACGATGACGGGCATCAAC
>Ga0209483_1002855_pt1 | contig 11712 bp, 8 predicted proteins | sample NGEPerA_FD_184508 | JGI IMG/M metagenome (GOLD analysis project Ga0209483, IMG submission 184508) | Arctic peat soil microbial communities from the Barrow Environmental Observatory site, Barrow, Alaska, USA - NGEE PermafrostL2-A... | ecosystem: Environmental > Terrestrial > Soil > Wetlands > Peat... | reverse complement strand
GCACGGCCCCGTCCACCCGGACCACCGACGGGGCCGTGCCCGTCGCCCCCATGGCCTCCAGCACATCGCGCACCTGGAAGCCCATGGCCTCGATCATGGCCCGGGCCAGGTGGGCCCGCCCGGTGCCCCGACTGAGCCCGGTGATGGTCCCCCGGGCCCCCGGATCCCAGTGGGGGCTGCCCAGGCCGGTGAAGGCGGGCACCAGGACCACGCCCTCGGAGGAGTCGACGGTGCGGGCCAGCGGCTCCAACTCGGCCGACTCGGAGATGATGCCGAGGCCGTCCCGCAGCCACTGCACCCCCGCTCCGGCCACGAAGACCGACCCCTCGACGGCATAGGCCAGCGACGAGCGCCCCGCCGTCGGACCGCCGTCGGCACCGATGGCCACGTCACCGTCGGTACCGAGGTCCCAGGCCAACGTGGTCACCAGTCCGTCCACCGGCTCTGGACAGGTGTCGCCCACGTTCATGAGGACGAAGCTGCCGGTGCCGAAGGTGGCTTTGGTCATGCCCCGGTCGAAGCAGGCCTGCCCGAAGAGGGCGGCGTGCTGATCGCCGATCATGGCGCTGACCGGCACCCCGGACAGGGGAGAGGCGCTGCCCATGGCGTCGGCGCCCACCGTCCCGAAGCGACCGCACGAGGGCCGCACCTCGGGCAGGGCGGAGGCGGGTACGCGGAACAGGTCGCACAGCTCCGGCGACCACCGCCGGACGACGATGTCGAAGAGCATGGTGCGCGAGGCGTTGGTGACGTCGGTGGCCAGGACCCCGCCGCCTGTCGCCCCGGTCAGGTTCCACAGGATCCAGGCGTCGACGGTGGCCAACACCAGTCCGGGCCCGGACGGGACGCCGCCGTCCTCGAGCAGCCACTGCATCTTCGAGGCCGAGAAGTAGGGGTCGAGCACCAGCCCGGTCTGCTCCCGCACCAGGGGGAGGTGGCCGGCCGCATGCAGGGCGGCGCAGCGGGCAGCGGTGCGGCGGTCCTGCCACACCAGGGCCCGGTGGAGGGGGGCGCCCGTCGTACGGTCCCAGGCCACCACGGTCTCACGCTGGTTGGTGACCCCGATCGACTGGGCTACCCGGTCGTGCTCGCCGAGCCGGTCGGCCACCTCGGCGAGCGTCTCGCGCACCAGCCGCCAGATCTCGTCGGCGTCATGCTCCACCCAGCCCGGCCGGGGGAAGTACTGGGTCAGCTCCCGATAGGCGAGATCCACCACGCGGGCCGCTTCGTCGACCACCAGGGCCCGGACCCCGGTGGTGCCGGCGTCGATGGCGATGCTTACCGGGGTGCGGGAGGCCACAGGGGGACTGTAGTGAGGTCGGCAAGCGCGGGCCGGGAGTCGGTTCCCGCCGCGAATGGGTGCTCGCGCCCAGCAATGATTTGCAAACCTTCGCGAACGCCCTCCGAGCAGGGAGTTCGCGACCACGAATGGCGACGAATTGTCCGGAGTTCGTTGACAGGAGCGTAACTACACTGCTGTAATAGACCCACTATCTCGTACCTCGGGGGAGGGTAAACCACTACATCTTGTGTCTTCATCGCATTTCTCGGTCATTCGGGCCGGAGTACGATGGCGAAGGACCCGGGCGGTCGGGCAGAACGGAACTGGCGGATCAACCGGCAGTTGCGCCTCTGCAACCGGGGCAGGAACGATCGCTCGGGCACCGGGAGCGGACACGGGAGCCGGACCCGTTCGAACGACACCCGTTCGAACGACAGGGTCCAGTGGACTCCACCGGGGCAGGGGACAAGCAGCACCGGCAGTACCCCAGCAGTCCTGACACAGCATCTCCGACGACACACCAGTCCCCACATCCGGCAGCTCCAGCACACACCGCTCCACAGACGAACAGAAAGAGGTCCACTCCATGGCCATCGCACCGCAGCGAGTCGGCATCGGCATCCGCCGCCACTACACCTCCGCCGGCACCCACCCCTATGACCAGATCGTCTGGGAGCGACGCGATGCCAGGATCACCAACTACCGGGACGGCGCGGTCGCCTTCGAGCAGCTCGGCGTCGAGGTGCCCGTGAGCTGGAGCCTGAACGCCACCAACATCCTCGCCCAGAAGTACTTCCGGGGGACCCCCGGCACGACCGAGCGCGAGTCGTCGCTGCGCCAGGTGGCCGACCGCGTCGTCGACACCGTCACCACGTGGGGCATCAAGGACGGCTACTTCGTCGACGACGAGGAGGCCGAGGCGTTCTCCGCCGAACTCAAGCACCTGATCGTCCATCAGATGGCCGCCTTCAACTCGCCGGTGTGGTTCAACATCGGCGTGGCCGGCGTGCCCCAGCAGGGCTCCGCCTGCTTCATCCTGTCGGTCGAGGACACCATGGACTCGATCCTCAACTGGTACACGGAAGAGGGCGTGATCTTCAAGGGTGGCTCCGGAGCGGGGGTCAACCTGTCCCGCATCCGCTCCTCCCACGAGTTCTTGAAGGGCGGCGGCACCGCCTCGGGCCCGGTCAGCTTCATGCGCGGCGCCGACGCCTCGGCCGGCACCATCAAGTCCGGCGGCAAGACCCGCCGCGCCGCCAAGATGGTCATCCTCGACGCCGACCACCCGGACATCGAAGACTTCATCTGGTGCAAGGCCACCGAGGAGCGCAAGGCCCGGGTGCTGCGCGACGCCGGCTTCGACATGGACCTCGACGGCAAGGACGCCATCAGCCTGCAGTACCAGAACGCCAACAACTCCGTCCGGGTCACGGACGAGTTCATGCAGGCCGTCATCGACGGCTCCGACTGGGACCTGGTGACCCGGGGCGAACGTGAGACGGTGCGCACCGTGCCGGCCCGGGACCTCTTCCGCCAGTTCGCCCAGGCCGCGTGGGAGTGCGCCGACCCCGGCATGCAGTTCGACACCACGATCAACAAGTGGCACACCGCCTCCAACACCGGGCGGATCAACGGCTCCAACCCGTGCTCGGAATACATGCACCTCGACGACTCGGCGTGCAACCTGGCCAGCCTCAACCTGATGAAGTTCCTCCATGACGACTCGTCGTTCGACGTCGAAGGCTTCACCGCCGCCGTCGAGGTCATCTTCACGGCCCAGGAGATCATCGTGGGCAACGCCGACTACCCGACCGACAAGATCGCCGAGAACTCGCGGCGCTTCCGGGAGCTGGGCATCGGCTACGCCAACATCGGTGCGCTCCTCATGGCCCAGGGCCTGCCCTACGACTCGGACCAGGGCCGGGCGTGGGCCGGTGCCATCACCGCCCTCATGACCGGACACGCCTACGCCACGTCGGCCCGTACGGCCGCCCGCATGGGCCCCTTCGCCGGCTACCACGAGAATGTCGAGCCTATGACCAACGTGCTCAAGATGCACCGGGACTCGGTCGCCGGCATCGATGAGGAGCAGGTGCCCACCGACCTGCTGTCGGCCGCCCAGGAGGCCTGGGACCTGGCCGTCGAGCTCGGCGAGCAGTACGGCGTGCGCAACTCCCAGGCCAGCGTGCTGGCCCCGACGGGGACCATCGGCCTGCTCATGGACTGCGACACCACCGGCGTCGAGCCCGACCTCGGCCTGGTCAAGACCAAGAAGCTGGTCGGTGGTGGCACGATGTCGATCGTCAACCAGACGGTGCCTCGGGCGCTGACCCGGTTGGGCTACTCGCCCGACCAGGTCGACGAGATCGTGGCCTACATCGACGAGCACATGTCGATCGTCGGTGCCCCGTACCTGGCGGCCGAGCACCTGCCGGTGTTCGCCTGTTCCATGGGCGACAACACCATCCACTACCTCGGCCACGTGCGGATGATGGGTGCAGTTCAGCCCTTCATCTCAGGTGCCATCTCGAAGACGGTGAACCTGCCCGAGGACGTGTCGGTGGAGGACGTCGAGCAGCTGCACATCGAAGCCTGGCAGCTCGGCATCAAGGCGGTCGCCATCTACCGCGACAACTGCAAGGTGGCCCAGCCGCTGTCGACCACCAAGAAGGACGGGGCCATCGAGGGCCTCGACGGCGACCTGCCGATGGCCGGTTCGGAGGCCGAGGCCCACGCCCGCGAGCTCAGTGCCAAGATCGCCGAGCTCGAGGCCGCCCTGGTCCACGAGCAGGGCCGCACGCAGGAGACGTTGCTGGTCGGTGCGGTGCGCGAGCGCCTGCCCCGCCGCCGCAAGTCGTCGACCTTCTCGTTCCGGGTGGCCGACTGCGAGGGCTATGTCACCGTGGGCGAGTACGAGGACGGCCGTCCGGGCGAGGTGTTCATGAAGGTGTCGAAGCAGGGGTCCACCCTGGCCGGCATCATGGACGCCTTCTCCATCTCGGTCAGCCTCGGGCTCCAGCACGGGGTGCCGCTGTCGACCTACGTCCGCAAGTACGCCAACATGCGCTTCGAGCCGGCCGGTATCACCGACGACCCGGACCTGCGCATCGCGACCAGCCTGGTCGACTACATCTTCCGTCGGCTGGCCGTGGACTACCTGCCCTTCACCGAGCGGGCCGAGCTGGGCATCCTGTCCACAGCGGAGCGGATGCAGCCGACCCTGCCCGGCGTCGAGGAGACGGCCACGCCGTCGAGCGGCATCGTCGAGGCCGGGTCGATCGACCCGACCATCACGTTGGTGGTGGAGGGCAGTGCCCCGACGGCCCCGGCGGCGCCCGCCGTCCAGGCCGCCCCGGCACCGAAGGAGGGCCTGATCGCCCGGGCGGAGCAGCGGGATGCCCCGATGTGTTACCAGTGCGGCAACTCGATGCAGCGGTCCGGGTCCTGTTACGTCTGCTCGAGCTGCGGGGCGACCAGCGGCTGCAGCTGATGTGACGTTGGATGCGAAAGAACGTGGGAATCGCATGCCGATGACAGGGGAGTTGCATCGCAATGGCGGTGCGCCCCGAAGATGGCGAGGAGGGAGAGGCCGCTCGGGCTCTCCCTCCTCTCCTCCTCACCGGTCGAACAGCCTTGGCCGTGTGGCTTACTTGAGGATGGAAGCGGCACGCTCGGTGAACGTGGCGGGCTCCGTGCGGAATTTGACGAGTCGATCAGAGACTGTGGTGTTCCGGGTCAGCCCCTCGAAGGAGGCCGCCGTGACGAACCGGTCTCGCCACCGCAGCGGACCGAGGTTGATCGAGGAGTAGGGGTCGAACGGCGCAGGCGACGTCATCACGTCGGCAATCCGCCAGACTGACAGTTGTTGGACATGGTCCAGTAGTCTTCCCTGCTGAAGCAAGTGGCTGGCAAGACGCGCCCGTTGGGGAGCGTGTGGGCGCAATGCCCATCCGGAACGGGGTGAAGGTGGACTTCGACGACACGTCCAGAGAAGCAGCAGTGCGCGAAGCGGCGCGCACGTGGCTCGGGCAGAGCGCGCCGCGCCGCGATGCTGGAACGCTGGCCATCAGGCGCAAATGGCGCGACGCTTCGCCGGAGGCGCAGCTCGAACACGTGCGTGCCTGCAAGGAATGGCAACGCAAGCTCTTCGAGGGTGGCTGGGCGGGCATCACCTGGCCGACCGAGTACGGAGGTCGGGGCGGGACGGCGATCGAACAGGCGATCTTCAATCAGGAGATGGCCCGATTCGAGGTCGAGTCCGGTGCACTGGCCGTGGGGGTCGGGATGGTCGGCCCCACACTGATGGAATGGGGCACGGACCAGCAGAAGTCCAGGCACTTGCAGGCGATCCTGCGTGGCGACGAGGTGTGGTGCCAGCTGTTCAGTGAGCCCGGGGCGGGCTCGGATCTCGCCGGCCTCCGTACCAGGGCGGATCTCGATGGAGACACCTGGGTCGTCAACGGGCAGAAGGTCTGGACATCGCTCGCGCACCACAGTGACTGGGCGATCCTGCTGGCTCGAACCGATCCTGACGTCCCGAAGCACCAGGGCATCACCTTCTTCCTCGTCGACATGACCAGCCCCGGTGTCGACATCCGCCCACTCCGGCAGATCGACGGTGTGGCGCACTTCAACGAGGTGTTCCTCACCGACGTGCGGATCCCGTCCTCGCAGGTCGTAGGCCCGATCAACGAGGGGTGGCGCGTCACCCGCTCCACACTCCTGAGCGAGCGGGCACTGATCGGCGGTGGCGAAGGCGTCCGGTTCGAGGATCTTCGGGCCCTGGCGCGCTCCACCGGGCAGTCGACCGATCCCGTCCACCGACAGGAGTTGGCCAAGGCCTACATCCGGTTCGAACTGCTGCGCTTTCTGGGCCTCCGGGTCCAGACGTCGCTCAGCCGAGGACTCCCACCTGGATCGGAGAGCTCGGTCATGAAGCTCAGCTACTCTCAGCACACGGCCGCGCTCACCGACGTGGCGCTCTCCCTGGAGGGCGCGTCGGGGATGCTCGGGATCGAGGAGGCGCCTGACGGCGGATACTGGCAGCAACAGTTCCTCTCCCAATGGGCGGTCCGCATCGGTGGGGGTACCGATCAGGTGCAGCGGAACATCATCGGGGAGCGCGTCCTCGGACTGCCGCGGGAGCCCGATCCCGCCCGAAGCGAACCCTTCCGGCCGGTGGACGCCTGACCTCGGGGTCTGCCGATGGCGCCGGGCCCGCACGCCCAGCTCGACGGTCGTGTCGGCTGACACGGGACGACCGTCCAGGGGGGGGAAACTAGTTGACTGAGTCTCACAACTAATCTACCGTGCCCGCATGCCTTCCCATGCGTCCGGTCCGGAGGCCGACGAGCTCGTGGCGATCGAGCGTGCCCTCGAGCAGCTCCTCCGGCTCTACGCGAGCCGCAAGGTGCATGCCCGTCGATCGGCGGCAGCCGGCGTGATGATCACCCAGCAGGGCTATCTCCTGCTGCGGCGGCTTCAGGAGGACGGGGACCTCTCCATGGGTGAACTGGCCAGGATCACGCAGATGGATCCGGCTGCGGCTGGTCGCCAGGTGCGCCAGCTGGAGGAGGATGGGCTGGTCACCCGGACCAAGGGCGAGGATGACGGGCGGGTGGTCGTCGTGACCGTCACCCCCCGTGGAGCGGCCGTTCGCCAGCGACTGAGCACGGTCGGCGAGGACCACATGTCGGACGTCCTGGGCGACTGGCCGGTCGAGGACCGGGAGCAGCTGGCGCTCCTCCTGCCGCGGTTCGTCGAGGGACTTCGCAACGTCCCGTTCCGCTCCGCGCTCGACGAGCTGGCCTCCTGATGTACCCGGGCGATGTCGGGGTGATCGACCTGATGATCGGATTCCCGAGCCGGGAGGCCGAACGCCACTACGACAATCTTCGGGCGATGGCCAAGGACGCGGAGAGCCAGACGATGGCCTTTCCCGCCGAGTACATGTTCAAGGACGTGCCCAACCGGCTCGACGAGGGGGGCGATCCTGTGGCCGACACGATCGAGGCAATGGACCGGAACGGCGTGGCGATGGGAATGGTGAGTCTCGGCAACGAGTCCACCCGTAGTGCGCTGGAGCGCTACCCGACCCGTTTCGCCCCCAGCCTCGAGGTGGATCCGAACCACATCGGCGAGGCGGTGCACCGCATCCGCGACGCGCATGCCGAGCACGCCATCAAGGCGGTGACGACCTTCCCTGCCGGGTGCAACCCCCAGGTCCCGGTCAGCGACCGGCGTTACTACCCGATCTACCAGACGTGCGTCGACCTCGACATCCCGATCGTGGCCAACGCCGGCATCGCCGGGCCCCGGGTCCCGTCCGACTGCCAGGACGTCATGCACTTCGACCAGGTCTGCTTCGACTTCCCGGAACTGCGGATCGTGATGCGGCACGGAGCGGAGCCGTGGGAGGACCTGGCCGTCAAGCTCATGCTCAAGTGGCCCGGCCTGTACTACATGACCTCTGCGTTCGCCCCGAAGTACTACCCCAGAGCGATCGTCGACTACGCCAACTCGCGCGGTACGACCAAGATCATGTACGCCGGCTACTTTCCGATGGGACTGAGCCTCGACCGGATCTTCACCGAGCTGCCGGACGTCCCGTTCCGTGACCACGTGTGGCGCCCGTTCCTGCGGGAGAACGCCGAACGCGTCTTCGGCCTGGTCGTGAAGCCATGACGGCCCTGCGTCGCATCCCGTATGCCGGGAGCCTCCATGATGAACGGGAGATCGAGGCCGTACTCGACGTTCTGCGCGGGGGCCCACAGGCCCTGCGCATCGGCAAGAACGTACGGGCCCTCGAACAAGGGGTGGCCGAGCTGTTCGGCAAACGACGGGGCATCATGTGCAACTCGGGTTCCTCGGCGCTCTACCTCGCCGTGGAACTGCTCGACCTGGAACCGGGTGACGAGGTCATGACCTCGGCTGTGACCTTCTCGACGGACATCGCCCCCCTGGTCCGTGCCGGCATCGTCCCGGTCCTCGTCGACGTGGAGCCCGACACGTTCAACGTCGACGTCGGTGCCATCGAATCGATGATCGGGCCTCGTACCCGCGCCATCCTCGTCCCCAATCTCATCGGGAACGCCCCGGACTGGGACGTGATCCGCGAGATCGCCGACCGGTACGACCTGCGGGTGATCGAGGACTCGTGCGATGCCCTGGGAACGACGTTGCGTGGCACGCCCACCGGACTCCGCTCGGACATCTCGGTCACGTCGTTCGCACTCAGCCACATCATCACCGCCGCCGGCACCGGGGGCATGGTCTGCGTCGACGACCCCGACCTGGCCGATCGCTGCCTGCTCCTCCGTCGTTGGGGACGACGTTCGGAGGTCCAGCTGTTCGGGTCCCAGAAGGGGAGTGGCACGCGATTCTTCTCGGAGATCGAGGGTGACCTCGAGTACGACAACCTGTTCATCTTCGACGAGGTGGGGTGGAACTTCGAGCCGTCGGAGCTGTCCGCCGCGTTCGGGGTGGTGCAGTTGGAGAAGCTGCCCGCCAACCTGGCCCGGCGGAAGCGCAACTTCGATCGACTGGTCGAATGGTTCTCGCAGCGCCCCGACGTGTTCGACCTCCCCCGGACAACGGCGGAGGCCGATACGGCGTGGCACATGTTCCCGGTGGTCATCCGCGATGACTCGGGGGTGCGGCGCTCGGAGTTCCAGGAGCACATGGAGGGCAACGGCATCGACACCCGGATGGTGTGGACCGGCAACGTGACCCGCCAACCGGCCTTCGCGTCGGTGGAGTGGAGGCTGCCCGAAGGCGGGCTCCCCAACGCCGACCGGGTGATGCGCCAGGGCCTCGTGCTTCCCTCGAACCAGGGCCTCGAGGACGACGACGTGGACTACATCTGGACGACAGCGGAGGCTTTCCTGTCATGAGCGGACAAGACGACAACGAACACCTGGTGCTCATCTCGGCCGACGGCCACGCGGGTGGGAACCACGACCAGTACCGCTCCTACCTGGAAACGAAGTACCTGGACCAGTTCGACGCATGGCGTATGAAGTACTCGAACCCGTTCAAGGACCTCTCGGGTGGCACGAAGGACCGGAACTGGAACCAGGAGCGGCGGATCTCCGAGCTCGAGGACGACGGCGTGGTGGCCGAGGTCCTCTTCCCCAACACGATTCCCCCGTTCTTCCCGACCGGGGCGGTCATCGCCCGGCCTCCGACACCGGACGACTACGACCTGCGGCTGGCCGGCATCCGCGCCCACAACCGGTGGCTCTCGGACTGGTGCGGCGAGTACGCAGATCGTCGCGCCGGCATCGGGCAGATCTTCCTGAACAACCTCGACGACGCCATCGAGGATGTCAGGTGGTGCCACCAGCACGGGCTCCGTGGGGGGATTCTCGTCCACCCTGTCCCGGACGACATGAAGCACCTCAAGCCCCTGTATGCCCCCGACTACGACCCGCTGTGGGCGGTGTGCCAGGAGCTGGGTGTCGTGGTGAACACGCACTCGGGGGGTGGCGGAATGCCCGACTACGGCCCGTACCCGGCATCAGGGCTCCTGTGGATCGCCGAGAACCAGTTCTTTTCGCGGCGTCCGGTGATGCAGATGATCGTGGGAGGGGCGTTCGAGCGATTTCCCGAACTGCGGTTCGTCCTCACCGAACAGGGTGCGTCCTGGATCGCCCCGATGCTGGCCAACCTCGATTCGTACCACCGCCAGATGGCGCGGGTCGGTCGCATCGGTGAGCTCAAGTACGACCCGGACGACGTGCTGCCGCTCGCCCCGAGCGAGTACTTCCGACGCAACTGCTGGGTCGGTGTCAGCTTTCCGTCGCCGATAGAGGCCGCCGCGCGCTTCGACATGGAGCCCGACCGATTCATGTGGGGGAGTGACTACCCCCACGACGAGTCGACCTACCCCGAGACGCGCGAAGGGCTGCGTCGCGCCTTTGCCGGCGCTTCGGCCGACGACTTGCGTCAGGTGCTCGGCGGAAATGCCGCCGCGCTCTACGGATTCGACCTGGAACGGCTCCAGCCGATTGCGGACAGGGTGGGTCCGACGATCGGCGAACTCGCGGTCCCCTATGCGGGCGTGCCCGAGGGGAATCGATCGCCGGCCTTTACCCGGCCATGAGCGCTGTACCAGCGTCATCGCGGATCGGGCAGGAGTGCTGATTTGATGGTCGGCCGGCAACAGGGGGAGTGATGAACGCGAGGATGCGCCGATTCGACGGGCGGAGCGCGATCGTGACCGGGGCGAGCCGCGGGATCGGGGCGGCCACCGCGCGGCGCCTGGCCGCAGAGGGCGCCGACATCGTGATCACGGCCCGGACGCTCGACCAGCACCCGACGCTGCCGGGCTCGCTCCGGGAGACGGCTGAGGGCCTGCGGCAGTTTGGAGGGCAGGTCCACGTGGTAGGCGCCGATCTGAGTGACGCCCACGACAGGTCGGCGATCGTGCCGCGAGCGGTGGAGCTCCTCGGACGTCCGGTGGACATCCTGGTCAACAACGCCGCTGCCGCCATCTACCAGCCGTTGATCGATTTCCCGCTCAAGCGGAGGATGCTGACCTTCGAGATCAACGTGCATGCGCCCATGGACCTGGCACAGGCGGTGCTGCCCGGCATGATCGATCGAGGTGAGGGTTGGATCGTAAACGTATCGAGTGCGACTGCCCATCCGTGGACACCCCCGTTCTCCCTGGGCTCGCTGGGCGCCACCACCGGCATCTACGGTGCGTCCAAGGCTGCACTCAACCGGATGACCAACGCGCTCGCTGCCGAATGCGTCGGCACCGGTGTGCGCATCAACACGGTCGAGCCGCGGTCGGCGGTGCTGAGCGAGGGCGCCGAATCACTGGTGGGAGCCACGCTCACTGCGGACCAGATCGAGTCCATGGAGGAGATGGTGGAGGCCTTGACGGCCCTCTGCGTGTGCACCGCTGATCGCACGGGGCAGTCGCACGTGAGCCTCGACCTGATCGCCCAACTCGGAATCGACGTCCACGACCTCGACGGACTCCCGATGGACGGCGTCGGACAGGCGAGGGGGCAGCGATGACCCAGTTCGACCTGGCGGGACGGACCGCGCTGGTGACGGGCGCCGGTCAGAACGTCGGCAGGGGGATCGCCCATGCCCTTGCGGCACACGGCGCCACTGTGTTGGTGAACGACGTGCGGCCGGACCGGGCGGAGGCTGTCGTCGAGGAGATCTCCGCGGCGAGTGGACTGGCCGACGCGGTCGTGTTCGACGTGACCGATCTGGACTCGGTCATGGGCGCGCTCGAGCACGTGGGTCCCGTGGACATCCTTGTCAACAACGCAGGCAACGGCGGCAGCGGGCCGATGGTCCCGCAGTCGTTCGTGACCATGGCGCGGGGCGCCTGGGAGGGGCCGATCCGGGTGAATCTCTACGGGGTGTTGCACTGCTGCCACGCCGTCGTGGCGGGGATGTGCGACCGG
>Ga0209483_1002852_pt1 | contig 11731 bp, 11 predicted proteins | sample NGEPerA_FD_184508 | JGI IMG/M metagenome (GOLD analysis project Ga0209483, IMG submission 184508) | Arctic peat soil microbial communities from the Barrow Environmental Observatory site, Barrow, Alaska, USA - NGEE PermafrostL2-A... | ecosystem: Environmental > Terrestrial > Soil > Wetlands >... | reverse complement strand
GGTTAGCCGATTGGGGGCGGGGATGCAAGCGATGCAAGAGTGCCGCGAGTGCCGATAATGGCGGGGTTGAAAAATCGCGGGGGATTTGAAAGAATGTCGGCCCTAAATAGCCGTGTGCGACTACGCGTTATTCATCCGTGGCATAACCAGAAGGGTGTCAGGCCGGGAAAAGCGACCTCAATCGTGACACGGGCGTCCCCCCCGTGCGTGTTGCGTGGAACTCGGGATACATCGATTTCCCCACTCTCCAGCCGTCGGCACGGGCGGGACGCCCGTGTCACGTTGATGAATCTGAAACCACGAATGGCATGCTTCGCTGAATTGCAATGTCAGACGCAGATCATGGCTGCCGGATGTCAACGACGTATGTTCGCGCACGGCGATTTATTCCCAAACGCAAGCGCTACGCGCCCAAGGGAATGCGAGGGTTTATGCGAATTGGCGTGAATGCATTTCCGTTGCGGGCCGAGGGCGGCGGCTCCCGGTATGTTTTCACCGGGCTGCTATCCGCGCTATTCAAGTTCGATTCCGACGATCACTACATTATTTTTGCACACCTGCAAGGCCTGCGCCTCGTTTACGAGGCGCTCAAATCGCATGGCGACACGCTGGGTGGAACGGGGCCCGATCCACGCGTCAAGGTCGTTCGGATTTCCGACGAAGGACAAATCTACGGCCACCGCTTCGATTTTGATCTCTTGTTTGGGCCGCTGAATAACCTTCAGCCGCGATTGTACGACCGCCCCACCGTCGCGATTCTGCACGATATACAGGACCAGTACTTTCCCGAGTATTTCGACGCAGGCGAGCGCATCGGGCGCAATGAAGACTATCGGGATATCTGCCGAGCGGCGACGACGGTTGTGACGGTTTCGGAATTCTGCAAACAAACCTTTGTCGAAAAATTTGGGGCCGATCCGGCACACATTGAGGTGGTGCCCAACGCGCCGCAGCATGAACTTGTCGAATCGCACGGCGAGGAGCGATGGACTGGCGAGCCGTTGGCGGCCGGTTATTTGCTGTACCCGGCCAACTGCTACCTTCACAAGAACCATGCAACGCTCCTGGATGCGATTGAGAAGTTGAATGCTGATGGGCTTGTGCTGCCGGTGGTTTTCAGCGGGTTTGAGATGAGGGGCGGGTATCCCCTGCGCGCCGAGATCTCCCGGCGAAAATTGACCGGCCAGTGCCGCGTGTTTACAGATTTGCCACCGTTTGAGCTTCGGTATCTTTACCGGCACGCGCGGGCGGTGGTGATGCCGACCAAATTCGAGGGCTTTGGCATGCCCGCGATCGAAGCGGCGGCATGCGGGGTGCCCGTGGTCTGCTCGGACATCCCGGCCCTGCGCGAGATACTCGGCGACAGCGCGTTGTATTTTGACCCGGATCGCGTTGACGATGTGGCCGTGAAAATTCGCCGGATCGTCGAGGACGCGAGCCTCCGCGAGCGGCTCATCAAGGACGGACAACGCGTTGCGGCCCGCTTTACCTGGGAGAATTCCGCGCGGCGCATGTTGGAGATTTTCCGGGAAACCCGCGAGCGATTCATCTGGGCCGGACATAAGCCCAACGCGATCAAGCGTCCGCGGATCGGAATTCTGATCCGCTTGATCCACGGCGGCACGCAAATCACCCGCACCGTGGAAAGTCTGCTGTGCACCGGGTATCCGGAACTGATCATCCGATGCGAGCCGGACGCGCCGCTGGATGCGGCCACGACGCAATTCCTCATTTCCGCGGGGGTCGAAGTCGTCGAAACGAATGCAACCCGCATCAGCGATATAGCGGCCGATGCCGGCGACGGCTATGGCGCGCTGGAGACCTTCGCCAACGACCGGTGGCTCGATATCGTCGGGGAAATCAGCGAGGGGAATCGCGTGAAAATGTCGGGGCTCGATTCAGCGGCGTGGGGGTATTTTGAATGCCCCGACAAGGCCGTGCAGTTAGCCGAGGCAATGGAATGGACTGGGGACGCGTTTGTCGGCATCGCCCGCCTCCGCCTGACCGGCAGCGGGTTTTGGAAAATGGAGGGGCGTCTTTATCCCGAAATGCTTTTTATCAACTGCACTGCGATGCGCGCCTGGGCGCAGGGGCGCGACACGGCGATGCAAGCCCAGGCGGGATGGCGCTGGAGCCTGATCCATAAGGCCCGGCTCGATGGAAAGCTGTTCCATTCGCCGCGTACACTCGTCGACGCCGACCGGCGATCAGCCGACCCATTTACCCACGGCGGCGCGGCGCCCTTTACCGCCGATATCGCGCAGCAATCCCATTATGTTTCAACTCGCCGAAGCCGGGCATTTAACCGCGTGGCGCCTGCCGTGAAAGTCCTGGCCCGCGCGCTTCCCCTGAAATGGCAGCATGCCGGCACGCGAACGTGGTACCGATTTGCGAGATAGCCGCGTACACCCAATGTTATCTTCACCTACCACGACTCATCCGCTGGTCATCGCGGTCGTTCCCGCCTTCAACCGGTGTGATCGCACCCTCAACTTCCTTCGCGGATTTGCTCGAATATCGTATCCCAACAAGAACGTGGTTATTTGCGACGACGGCTCCACGGACAACACCTACCACAACGTCCTGCTGAACTTCCCGGAAGTCCGCGTATTGCGCGGCGATGGAAATTTGTGGTGGTCTGGCGGCACCAACGCCGCCATCCATGAAGCCCTGGCAATGGGCGCGGACTATATCCTGACCATCAACGATGACGTGCAGATGGAGCTGGATTTCTTGTCTGAAATGGTCGCGGTGGCCTTGCGGAACCCCAGGTACATTGTCGGCTGCCGGATTCATCGACAGGATGACCCCGACCGCGTCTGGTCCATCGGCGCATCGCTCGTTTGCAAAGGCGCGGAACTCTACGGGCTCAATTTTTGCGGCCAACGCTGGGACGACGTTCCCAGGCCGCTGACCAATCCCTATCCCGTCACCACCATGCCGGGCAATGGCGTTCTGATTCCGCGGGCGGTGTTTGAGGAGGTTGGGTATTACGATCAGAAATACATGCCGCAATATCACGCCGACACCGATCTGGTCTTGCGGGCGCGCAAGGCGGGATATCAGCCGGTCATTTCGTTGAACAGCGTTTTGTACAATCACATTCCCACCGAGCCGCTGGTGAATTGCCGGCGTGACATCGTGTTCCACAAGAAGTCGGACCGTTATTGGAAAGCGGTCTGGGCTACGCTCCGCCGCCACGGGCCGTTCGGGCGGCGGGTTTATCTTCTGCTGATGCAGTATGTGCCGTTCTTCACCCCGAAATGGGCCGTGCGCTGCCGGGGGGCGCTGCGACGGTTCGCCGGGCGGAAAGGTACACACGCGAACGCGGCGCAGGCTGGCGCGGAGTCAGAACTGGGCATGGCCCGCAATTGTGGCACGGGCGGCTCGCCCGTGGATTGCTGTACGCAGCGCGGAAACCAATGCGGGCCAACGAACTAAATCATACCACCTTCCTCGCCAACCGCTCCTGCCGCCTCGTAGGCGCAGTGATGGAACAGGGCTTCCCATTCGATCTGCTGAATTCGCACGGCAGCCGCATGGCGCGGATCATCGGGAACCTCCGCTATTTCCTCGACCAAATCAACAAACGACTCCGGGTTGTATTCGCCCGAGACAATGTGCAGCAGTTGAGGGTCGGACGTCTCGCGCCCGACGGCATCAAGGGCCATGGCGCTGACGAGCCGCAATGCGCGGTGATCGGCACAGCGGGCGTACCAGTATTTGGCGTTCGAGAAATCGCCTTCACGCCGGTGCATGATGGCGTGCCAGAAGCTGCCGGTCGGGCCGATCAGATCCTGCACGATGAGGTGACATTCATGCAGCGCATCGTGCCAGAGCCAAAGGCCTGCGAGCAGCGCATCGGCATCCCCGGCGTTTTGGATCGGCACCGACAACAATTGCGCCGGCTTCACGTCCGCCAGCAGATCGCGCGCCGCCCCCGGGCTGGCGTCGCGCACCACCAATGCGCGGTAGGCATCCGGCCGGGCGCGGACAACGCGGCTGGCAAGGGGAGTGAGGAAGTCGGGAAAGGTGGCCGAGATGTTGCGATCCGATGACATATTTTGACCGTTGTTTCGCCAGGGAATACCCTTGTACAATCTGGTGACTGACCTACACCTACCCGCCTTGCCGCGAAAATCAACCCTCGCGGATCACGGGCCAAAAAGGAGCTGACGGCGATGTTGAAATATACCTTAATGCTGGCGATTGCGGTGGGCGTTGCCGGATGCGGGCCCAAGAACGGCGGCGGGGCCGGCGGCGATAAGATGACCACCCAAGCGCCTGGGCCCACGGAACTGGCCGCCTATGCCGGCCATGCCGTTTATCCCGCCAACCAGACCGCCACCAACGATCTACAGACGGCGGCCATCGTCACCTCCAGCCGCGATACCCTCAAGATTTACAATTTCAGCGGCCATGCCCTTCGCAATGTCGAAGTTTGGGTTAACGGCGCTTTCGTGCAACACATCAGCGGCATCCCCGCCCAAGGCAGCGTGAGCGTGAAGTCCTCCGATCTCTACAACGGTCTCGGGAAAAACTTCGCCGGCCAGAAGGAACCATTCAGCAAAGTGCAACTCAAGACCCCGGACGGATTCTATAACGCGTGGGGGCCGGCGGCGGAATGAGCGAGGAGAGGAGATTTGAGTGCTGAGTGCTGAGTGCTGAGTGCCGAGACGATGATGAGTGATGAGTGATGAGTGAACCGTGACAAGATAGATCTTCGTCACGGTTCACTCATCACTCATCATTCCTTCCCCTCTCAGCACTCAGCTCTCAGCACTCAACTCTCAGCACTGAGCACTTACCACTCCGCACTGTTTCGTTTGACCGCCCCCCATCCCACCGATACAACCATTCGCTTATGCTCGGCTCACCCCCGCCCGATGTCCATGATGCGCTCGATGCCTTGCGACAGCAGATCGACGGGCTGGATCATCAGCTTGTCGAATTGCTTAACGCGCGGGCGCGGATTGTGGTGGAGATCGGGAAACTCAAGCAGCAGCACAACACGCCGATCTACTCGCCGGATCGGGAGAAGGTGGTATTGGAAAAAGTGCGCCGGCTCAACCAGGGGCCGCTGCCGGATCGGTGCCTTGAGGCGGTCTATCGGGAGCTGATGAGCGGCTCGTTTGCGCTGGAGAAGCCGCTGCGCATCGGGTATCTCGGGCCCGAGGGGACGTTCAGCCACGCGGCATCCGTGCGCAAGTTCGGCAGCAGCGTCGATTACGTTCCGCTGGCCGACATCCCGGCGGTGTTTGACGAGGTGGTGCGCGGACACATCGATTACGGCCTGGTGCCCGTCGAGAACAGCATCGGCGGCGGGATCGTTGACACGCTCGACGCGTTCCTCCAAAGCTCCGCCAAGATCTGCGCCGAAGTGAAGATCGTCGTGCATCATTATCTGCTGGCGTTGGATGCGTGGGACAAGATTACGACAATTTATTCCAAGCCCGAGATTTTCAGCCAGTGCCGCAAATGGCTGGCGGCGATGGGCAAGGATCGGGATGTGCAGGCCGCCGCCAGCAGCGCCAAGGCCGCCGAGCTCGCCTCGCGGGAGCCGGGCGTCGCCGCCATTGGCACGCGCCTGGCGGGCCAGCTTCACGGCTTGCGCGTGCTCTTCGAGAACATCGAGGACGACCCGGACAACGAAACACGCTTCTTCGTCATCGGCCGCGAAGGCGCCCGAAAGAGCGGCGACGACAAAACCGCCGTCATGTTCACCACCGCCCACAAACCCGGCGCCCTCGCCGAGGTGCTCGACGTCTTCAAGGAAAACGGCATCAACCTCACCGACATCGAAAAACGCCCCAGCAAGAAAGTGAATTGGGAATACTACTTCTTCATCGATGCCCAGGGACACCAGGATGATCCCGCCATGAAAACCGCCATCTCGCAGGCCCGGCAACACTGCCTGCAGTTGACGGTCCTGGGGAGCTATCCGCGGGCGACGGAGGTGCTTTAGCCGAGGTGCTTCTGGGGGCCGGGAAACTTCGTCGTATCACGGGCGTCCCGCCCGTGCTGGGTGCATTCAGATTGGCAAGACTGTAATTCCTCCACTACCGCGCGATCCGCACGGGCGGGACGCCCGTGATACGATGACGGCTTCCATTCGCGAGGCGCATTGAGCTCACCGATCGGCTTTAGGGTCGCGGACGGCGTAGTCAGCTCGTGTATTTTTCCCGCAGTCCGGCAAGCTTTTCCGCCATCACCGGCGCATTTCCGCGGAACCCGAGGTCTATGAGAATAGGGGCAATTCGGCGGGCGAATTGCTGCAACTGCGCCTTTGCTGCCGCGAGCGCGCCTTGGAGATCCTCGGGTAATATGCTCCACCGTCCAATGGGTTCTCCCGATTCGTGGAGATCACTGAGAATCAAGCGTTCACCTTCGAAGCGCATCGAAGGCCACGGATGACCAATCCACAACATCTGACATGGTTGGCCTCTATACCGTGCCGCCGTTTGCCAATCCCGAACGGTATCCAGATCACTACAACATTGCGGCTCAATCAAAACGGTGCCGTCGGAAGATTTGAGCGCCAATCCGCCGTTGAGAGTCGGAACATTATGCGGATCCGCCAGTGCATCCACGCCACCCATGCTGGCAATATTCGCGGCAAGCACCCGCTCAAGCATGGCGCCATCCTCGAAATCAGACGTCGCGACATGCCATGAACCCGGCTTTAGGCGTGGCAATTCCGCGATGCCGGTATCGGTGGGAAGCGCGACGAGATCCACGGCAAGAACCGGGACCAGTTGCACGCGATTGATGAGGCACATTTCCGGCATGATCGCTTACGTCGCGGCAATTTTTTGTGGCATGGGCAGCTTGCCCATGAGTGCGGTACTCCGCACCGGCCGGCGCTAATCCGTCAATCCAAATGCGTGGGCGCAGCGAAATCCAACCCTACACTTCGCCGCTGGTGCTCGTGGCCTGCCTATTTCAAAAGCACCGCGGCGGCTGAAAAGCCCACACGGGCGGGCCGCCCGTGCCACTATTTCCGGATACGCCATCGCTTAACTTTTCGCGAGGGCAAAGGTTTGATGTCGATCCTTAAACTCGCCGCCGGTCGTTCTCGCTATTCGGACCGCACTTGAGATCAGAATAATCGCGGTGCACACCAGCATCGCGACAATCAGCGTCGCTTGCGTCCCGGCGTGAAAGATCGCCCATTTCGCCGCATTGTCTGGCAAGTTTTGTCGCTGCGTGGCGATCGTCATCCAAAGCCGCGAGAGCATCTGGGCGGCGGCGGTGGATGTGGTCGTTGCAACCACCATCAGCGGGATCACCGTCACCCACAGATATTTCGCCCGCCCCTCATTGGCCAGGTACGCGCTCACGATTGCCAGCGCGATGACCGCGAGCATTTGGTTGCAGATGCCGAACATCGGCCAGATGTCGCGCATGCTGGCGGACTGAATGAAATAGACCCAGCCCAGAACAATCAGCGCCGTGCTGATGATCGCTCCGGGCTTCCAGCTTGTTTGGCCGAGTTTGGGATGAATCCTACCGGCGATTTCCTGGAGCAGAAATCGGCCGATGCGCGTGCCGGCGTCAATGGTGGTGAGGATGAACAGCGCCTCGAACATGATGGCAAAGTGATACCAGTACTTCCACATCGCCTGGAGCCGCCGCTCCCCGCCGGCCCATACGCGGCCGGCGGCCTGGTCGAAGATATGGGCCATGCCGACGGCCAACGTGACCGCCCCGCCGGTGCGGCCGCGCAGGGATTCCTGGGTGTTTTGCTCGTAGACGGAAAGATGATCGATCCCCCCGCCGCCAGCCATGACGATCTGCTTTTGCCACTGCGGGGCTTTATCGAGGGCGGTATTCATGGCGTAATAATCGCCGACCGGCAGCGTTGCCGCCGACACCATCGCCACCACGGCCACCAGCCCCTCCAGAAGCATCGCGCCATACCCGATCATGCGAGCATCGGTTTCCTTGCGCACCATCTTGGGCGTGGTGCCGCTGCTGACCAGGGCATGGAAGCCGCTGATCGCGCCGCACATGATCGTGATGAACAGAAACGGAAAGAGGCTGCCGGGAACGATGGGCCCGCCATGGCTGAAGATGCGGTTGAACGCGGGCGCTTCCAGCCGGGGGTTGGCCAGCAACGTGCCGATGACCAACAGGAAAATCGTGCCGATTTTCAAAAAACTGCTGAGATAATCGCGCGGCACAAGCAACACCCACACCGGCAGCACCGCCGCGATAAATCCATAGACGGCCATCGCGGCAAGCACGCCTGTCGCGCTGAGATTGAAAAACAATTGCCCCATGCGCTGATGGGCGACCCACGCGCCAAGAAATGTCGCCCCCAGCACGAGAATCGCGCCGATAATGGAACCTTCGATGATCCGCCCCTTGCGGAGCTTGTGCATGTAAAGGCCCACGAACAGTGCGATGGGAATGGTGCAGGCGATGGTGAAGGTTCCCCACGCGCTGCCGGGTTGCACGCGGTAGGCCGTGGGTGGGATTGTGACGGTTTGTCCTGCCGTCGCGGTTTGCAGACCAACGTTGCTATGGAGGGTAAAGGCATCGGGGAAGGTCATCTCCCCGCTGGGCCAGAGGAGCTTTGTGCCGCCGGGAATCTGGTAATCCCCGCGTTGCTCGCCTCCTTCGACGGCGGATTTTCCCGGCGACAAAACAAGCCGGCTTGCGGCGGGATATTTCACCTGTTCTCCGCCCAGGGCATTGACCACGACTTTCCCCAGGCCGGCCAGGGCGATGATAAGGATAAAGAGGATGGCGGTTGCCGCGGCCCCTCCGGCCAGTCTGCCGATGTCTTGGCGGGCGATTTGCGCCAGGGATTTGCCGTCGCGGCGCAGGCTCGCACCCAGCACCAGAAAATCCTGCACCGCCCCGCCCAGGCACACGCCGATCACGATCCAGAGGAGGCCGGGCATGTAGCCGAATTGCGCCGCCAGCACCGGCCCAATCAACGGCCCGGCCCCGCTGATGGCGGCGAAATGATGCCCGAACAGCACCCACTTGTTGGTCGGCTCATAATTCTGCCCATCCTCCAGCCGCACGGCCGGCGTCACGCGGGCATCATCCAGCGCCGCCACCTTCGCCGCGAGGAATGCGCTGTAATAGCGATACGAGATCGCCATCACACACAACACGCAAATCATCAGCGGCATGGCGTGGGTGGGCCAGGCCAGTGCGAGTATTTCGGTTGGGGGCGACATCGAACCTCTTTGTTCTGTCTTCCACGATATCCGGCCCCCGCGATCGTGCGGGGTTCGATTCATTTCCAATTACCTTAAGCTATACTTCTGGTGTGGCAAAATTCCGCTGGAACCATTGCGACGATGAAAACCCAAAAGAAGCAACCTGAATGGCGAAGACCGGTGGACGCTAAATCCGGCAAACCGTACACCGAGATGACCACCGACGAATTGCGCGAGGCGACGCGCGAGTTTGATCAGCCGATGTTCGTTGAGCGCAAGTCGCGCGCCATGACTCCGGCCGAACGGGCCCAATACCGCCGTATGCTCAACGGCACGGCGGCGCGGCGAAACTCTGCTCCTCGGCAGATCTCAATCTCGATGGACCCGCTGCTCCTCAAGCGCGCCGACGCCTATGCCAGGCGACGGCGGATGAGCCGATCCGAATTAGTCGCCAAGGGACTCGAAGCCGTCATCGGCTCGGCGGCGTGAGGGGCCAGATACGATCGATTGTCGAGGTGGTATTAGTTGGAAATGATGGACGATCGCCCGGGCCGCTTCTTCGTCTCCCGAGTAAACAACCACCTTCAAATCCATCACGGACTGCGTGTAGCCAATGGGTCCTGAGTAGGACTCTTTCTGATCGACCCGGGATTGAATCCCCCGCGCCTCCAAATGCTGCGCGAGCAGGCTGGCCTCGATGGCGTTGCGCATCAGATGGATCGCAACAGGGGTCTCGCGCGCCTCGGGTTTTCGTGGGGTGATCGCGTTGGCCGGCCACTCCTCGTGCAGTGCCTTGGCATTGAGCGTCACTTCGTAGACGGCCTCTCTTGGATCGAAATCGGCCACCGGCTTGCCGCATTCGGGGCAGCGGTCGTGGCTGGCGCGCAGGTCGTAGCCGCAGGTGGTGCAGTATTTCTGGGCGCGCATTTGGGCCCGTTTGGCGCGGTCGCGTGCGATCCGGGTACACCAATACAATCCTGCGGCGCTGGCGAGCAAGTTGGCAAGAAGGGCATAAGCAGGGACTTGCTCCGCCGGCATGTTATATCTTCCCCGCCGCCAGTTCCGCTTCGATGGTGGTCGGCGTTTCCGCGATGACTTTTTCGAGCACCATGTCGGTGGTGATTCCCTCGGCTTCGCCTTCGAAATTGAGGATCACGCGGTGCCGCATCGCGGGGACGGCAACCTCCTTGATGTCCTTGAACGCGACGTGAAACCGCCCGTCCAGCAGCGCCCGCACCTTGGCGGCCAACGTAATGGCCTGGGCGGCGCGGGGGCTGGCGCCGACGCGGAGGAACTGGTTCACCATCGGAATGGCGAACATCCCCTGCGGATGCGTGGCCAGCGTGCAGCGGATGGCATAGTCCTGCACATGCGGGGCGATGACCACTCGCCGAACCAAATCCTGATGGGCCAGGATGCGCGGGCCATCCAGCACCGGCTTGATCGTTGGATTATGGCCGGCGGTGGTGCGGTCGAGGATCAACCGCAACTCCTCGCGGCCGCTGTATTGCACGACCAGCTTGAAGAAGAAACGGTCGAGCTGCGCCTCCGGCAGCGGGTAGGTTCCTTCCTGTTCGAGGGGATTTTGCGTGGCCATTACGAAGAACGGCGGATCGAGCTTGCGGATTTTCCCACCCGCCGTCACTTGCTTTTCCTGCATGGCTTCGAGCAGGGCGGACTGGGTCTTGGGCGTGGCGCGGTTGATTTCGTCGGCCAACACCATCTGCGCAAACAACGGCCCCTCCTGGAAAGTCTGCTGGCGGCGGCCCGCCTCGTTTTCCTGAATGATGTTGGTGCCGGTGATGTCGGCGGGCATCAGGTCGGGCGTGAACTGGATGCGGTTGAACTTCAGGCTCAGCGCATCGGCCAGCGCGCGGATGAGCGCGGTCTTTCCCAGCCCCGGCACGCCTTCGAGCAGCGCATGGCCGCCGACGAACAGGCACGTCAGCACGCCGTCGATGATTTCTTCATGGCCGACGATCGCCTTGGCGATCTCCGCCTGCACGGAGCGATAATCGCGGCGAAACTCTTCACAAAGCTGGTGAACCTGGGGGTCCACGCCGGGGGCTGCGGGGGTCATTGTTTCCTTTCAGATCGTCAACTTCATGTGTGACACGGGCGTCCCGCCCGTGCTTGTTGTCATCGAACGCCGAGCACTTCGTTTTCTCGAATTTCCCAAGCCATCCGCACGGGCGAGACGCCCGTGTCACGTTAAGATCGCAGGCTCACCGCGACCTGAATGACCCCCTGACCCGTTTCTTGCCGCTCGCAAACCACTATTGAACCCGGGGCGAATTCCCAACTCTCGTCAAGGTCTTCTGGACGTGGCATATGCGAAATACGGTAGATGCCATTACCGATTTGATCCGCCTGAATCGGTCGCCAGACATTGATGCCTTCGCCCAATAGCCTGACATGAATCTCGTCGGTCATAATTGAACCTTTGTCCGACTTTACTCCCCCTCTTCCTTTTTCTTAATTTGCTGCTGCGCCCTTCGCTTGGCTTCCAGCAGGCTGCCGGCGTAGCTGCCGCCGGGGCCCTGGGCGCCTTTGGG